>Ga0208127_1000728_pt1 | contig 16744 bp, 20 predicted proteins | sample ETNtaG_6_FD_185751 | JGI IMG/M metagenome (GOLD analysis project Ga0208127, IMG submission 185751) | Marine microbial and viral communities from oxygen minimum zone, Eastern Pacific Ocean - ETNP201306SV45 (SPAdes) (version 2) | ecosystem: Environmental > Aquatic > Marine > Oceanic ...
TAAATTTTCTAAAATGTTGATCAAATAATTGCATTTGCATAGTTAAACCCTCAAAAGATTTAACTTTGAGAATTGCAGACATAGCTGATTCATCAAAAGATTTATTGCCACTACTTTTTATAACAGAAGCCGAGAGTATCTCTCCTGTAGGAACAAGATTGATCTGTATCTCGGTCTTTAAACTTTTGTTAATATTTTTAGGTCTTTTCCAATTTTCCCTTACTTGTCTTTGTATCAAGTAAGAGTATTTTTCTACATCCGTCCGTAGAAGGTTCTTATCTATCTCTTTTACATCGACTAACCTTGTTTCCTCTAGTTGTTGAATCTCTTCTAAAATAGAAGCTGAGTTTGAAATTTCTATATCTTGTTTTTCAACTTTCTTTTCCTTTTTTTGGGTAACTTCGCTAAGTTTGATTGGATTCTTTCTTATTTTCTTTTTTTCTTCAAAAATAATATAAGCAGAAATGGGCTTGTTGGACTGAATATTAAATTGATCAAAATTAATATTAAAGAAATCTGAAAAGGAAAGAACTATTCCAAAGTGGATTAATAATGATAAACATAAGGGTGCAAAATAATTGATCATTTCTGTGAAATTGGCACTGAAATTAAACCTATATCACTTGCTCCAGAAATTTGTAGTGTGGCCATTAAAGTCATTACTTTCTCATATTTAACTTCTCCATCACCTCTTATTACAACTTGTAGTCCTGGACTAGCTTCAAATATCTTGGAAGTTAAGTCACTTATTTCCGAAAGACTCAGAGGATTACCTTTAGTAGAGTCGGTTTCTAAGAATAAAGTTCCCTCTTGAGTGATAGATACAATAAGTGGTTCTTGGTTTTTAACAGGCAAGGCTTCGGAGGAAGCTTCTGGAAGGTTAACCTGTATGCCTTGAACCATTAAAGGTGCAGAAATCATAAAAATAACAAGCAAAACCAACATAACATCGATGTAAGGAACTACGTTGATGTCTGAAATTAAATTTCTTCTTTTCACTTCTATTTTGTCTGTATGTCTCTATGAAGAACGGCTGAGAATTCTTCTTTAAAGCCCTCCATACTAGATACTAAACTATCTGATTCAGAGATAAATTTGTTGTAGGCAATCAAAGCTGGAATCGCAGCAAATAAACCTATAGCGGTTGCTATTAGAGCTTCAGATATTCCAGGCGCTACAGCAGATAAAGTTGCCTGAGATGATCCTGCCAAACCTCTAAAAGAATTCATAATGCCCCATACAGTTCCAAATAGGCCTATATAAGGACTTACCGAAGCAACAGTGGCGAGAAATGGTAAATGTTTTTCCAGTAAAGCTTGCTCTTTTGCCAAGGCGGCTCGCATATTTCTTTGTACACTGGACATAATAGTCTCAGAATCAATATTTTCATTCTTGAGTCTTTTATAGTCTAAAAAACCAATTTGAAATAAGTATTCTGAACCTATTGTTTGGTGGCCCTCTTCTTGACTCTCAGCTAATAATGCTTCTAATCCTGAATCAGACCAAAATCTACTTTCAAATGCTAAAAATTCTTGGCTTACCTTATTTATATATAACCATCGCTCAAAAATTACCATCCAAGAAATAATAGAAGCCAATAAAAGAAGAATAATTACAGATTTAACTACTATGCTTGCGTTTAAGAATAATTCTAATATTGAGAGTTCCATAACCTTAGAGTAATTTTTTCATTCCCTTATGTAAATACTCGGGTAAAGAAGAGGGTTTAAAAGTATTAGGATCCAGGCTACCACATTTTATATTTGCTTCAGCTATAGTTATATCCTCGACAAAAGCAGTTTGTTTGAAATCGAAGCTAACTTTTCCTAATTTTACTAATTGAGTCCTAACGATAATATTGTCATCTAACCTGGCAGGCTTATGAAGTTTCATTTCAACGCCTCTTACAACAAAGATAATGCCAGCCCCCATTAACTCCATTTGTTCGTAACCTACAGCTCGTAAATATTCGGTTCTAGCTCTTTCAAAAAATTTTAGGTAATTTGCATAATAAACAACACCTTGAGCATCTGTATCTTCGTAATATACCTTTAAGTTATAGTCTTGCATTATTCAACATCTTCATGATCGGCTATGTCTTCAGAGTAAAGCTCTTTTAATAAAAATATAAAGTCATCCCATAATAAATCTGCTGTAAATGGAGAATCTAAATGAAGTTCAGGGTTGATTGCACCAAGTGGAACTCTTACCTTTATGGGACGCCTATCAAATTTATAAACTAGGGCTGGGATACCTTTGTTTTGAGTAGCATCTAATACTTGCTTCCACCAAGCTTCTAGAGGTTCTGCACCTGACCCATATCGTTTACATTCCAAGTACCATCTACCAAGTATCAAGTCAGGTAAGTGCTTTTCCCTGGTTTGTTCGAGTATCCTTCTAATATTATTTTTTAATCCTAAATCATTAGTAAGTAAATTAGCTACTTCCCTTTCGAAAGAAGCTCCTTTATTTCTTGAATTTGTCATATCAGTCCAGTTGATCCAGCATACCTTCCGCAAACTCTATATTAGAGGTTACGTTCTGTGTATCATCTAAATCCTCGAGCATTTCTAGTAACTTAAATACCTTAAGTGAAGTATCTAAATCAGCCTGAACTGTAGTTTCAGGTACTAAAGAGATCTCCGAATCATCTATCTTTATCTCTTTATCGGATAAAGCTTTTTTTATATTTTCAAAATCTTCAGGTGTTGAACTAACAGTTACTGATTCATCTTCATTGATTTCTATATCTTCAGCACCCGCCTCGATCGATATTTCCATCACTTCATCTGCATCATTTTCTGAAGAAACAGTAATAATCCCTTTCTTTTCAAATAAATAAGAGACAGATCCGTTAGTTCCTAAGTTGCCTCCAGACTTCGTAAAAGCATGTCTAACTTCGGCAACTGTTCGATTATTATTATCCGTCATGGATTCGACCATTATGGCTATGCCACCTGGACCGTAACCTTCAAAACTAACTTCCTCAAGATTTTCTCCCTCTAAACCACCTGCTCCCCTTTGGATAGCCCTTTCAATTGTGTCTTTTGTCATATTTGCAGAAAGAGCTTTATCAACTGCTGTTCTTAATCTTGGGTTATCATCAGGAACACCTCCACCAAGCTTAGCGGCAACGGTTAGTTCTCTAATAAGAACTGAGAAAATCTTTCCTCTTTTTGCATCTTGTCTGCCTTTACGATGCTTAATATTCGCCCATTTTGAATGACCAGCCACTTTAAACCTCCTTATCTATCCCATGAAATCTTATATGAAGTTCTTCTAATTGATCTTTAGCTGCTTCCCCAGGTGCATCAGTTAAAAGGCATGAAGCAGTTTGGGTCTTCGGAAAGGCTATGACATCTCTTATTGATTCTGAATCCGTCATAAGCATAATCATCCTATCGAAACCGATGGCAAGTCCTGCATGAGGAGGACAACCGTGTTGAAGAGCAGATATAAGAAAACCAAACTTCTCTTCGGCTTCTTGATCTTCTATATTCAAGAGCTCCAATACTGCTTTTTGCATTTCTTTGTCATGGATTCTGACTGAACCTCCACCCAACTCGGTCCCATTCAAAACCACATCGTAAGCTTCAGTTAATGCTGATAATGGATCTTTTTTTAGCTCTTCTATGGAACAACTAGGTGCCGTAAAGGGATGATGAAGTGGTGTTAATTCTCCAGATTTATTTTTTTCAAACATTGGGAAATCTACAACCCAGCAAGGTGCCCATTCACATGTCAAAAGATCAAGGTCTTTAGCAACCAAGTCTCTCAAGGCGGCTAATGAATCATTAACTACATTATTTTTACCGGCCCCGAAGAAAATAATATCACCTTCTTTAACGTCTAGAACCTTTAAAAGAGAATCAATGATTGAGTCTTCAATAAATTTTATAATTGGAGACTGCAAACCATCTTTGCCTTTAGATGGATCTTCTACACGTATGTAAGCTAATCCCTTTGCACCATAATTACCTACAAAGTCAGTATAGTCATCAATTTGCTTTCTTGTTAAAAGCTTTCCATTAGGGACTCGCAAAGCAGCAATTCTTGAGTTTGAATCATTTGCAGGTTCATTAAAGACTTTAAAATCACAATCAAGAAATAGCTCTTTTACTTCAATTAATTCAAGCGGATTTCTTAAGTCAGGTTTATCAATTCCATATTTTGATATAGCTTCTTGATAAGGAATTTTAGGAAAATCTCCTAAATCAACCGACAAGGTTTCTTTGAAGACTTGTTTAATCATCTCAGTAATTAACGCAATCACTTCTTCTGAGTCTGCAAATGACAACTCTATGTCCAGTTGAGTAAATTCAGGTTGTCTATCAGCGCGCAGATCTTCGTCCCTAAAACATTTTGCAAATTGAAAATACTTTTCGAAACCTGAAGCCATAAGTGTTTGTTTGAAAAGTTGAGGTGACTGAGGAAGTGCAAAAAACTGACCTGGAAATGTTCTACTGGGCACTAGGTAGTCTCTTGCTCCTTCAGGAGTAGCTTTTGTTAATAAAGGCGTCTCAATTTCTACAAAATCCTGCTTATCCAAAAAACTTCTAAAGACAGACGAAACTTTAGATCTCAGTCTAAGATTTTGTTGCATTTCAGGTCTTCTTAAATCAAGAAATCTATATTTCAAACGAGTTTCTTCACCAACTGAAGTATATTCATCTAACTGAAAAGGAATTGGCAAGGAAGCGTTTAAAACTTCTAATTCAGAAGCAACTATTTCCACTTTGCCAGTTACTAAATTACTATTTTCAGTGCCTTCGGGTCTCTCTCTAACCAAGCCTTTAGAGAGTATTACGTATTCATTTCTGCAAGTTTCAGCCAATGAGAAAGTATTTTCTGATTCAGGGTTATAAACAACCTGAACAAGACCATCTTCATCCCTTAAATCAAAGAAAATGACACCACCATGATCCCTTCTTCTATGAATCCAGCCAGTTACAGAAATCTCTTGACCTATTAGGTCCTCGGTAACTTGATTACATTTATGTGTTCTTTTCATGTGTATATTAAGAAGAGACTTCTTTTTTCGAAGTATCTTTTTTTTCTTTTGTAGTTTTAGATGACTGACTTTCATTATCGCTTTTAGCAATGTTCTTCTTGTTACCAGTTTTAAAGTCAGTTTCATACCAACCTGTACCCTTCAATCTAAAAGAGGGAGCTGTAGGCATTTGAACTAGATCTGGATTATTGCTTTTAAAATCATCTAGTTCTGAGATTCTCATTTGTTGCTCAAAAATCTCATCAGTTTTTGTATTCTTAAAAATATATGTTGGCATAAAAGATTACTCAGTAAAAAAGGATTATGATCATACTGCACGACAATTATACCAATTTTAATTATATAGATTCTTAAAACTAGCTATATGTTAGTATTAAGGGACATATTTTATGAAAGCTTCACATTTAATATTAGGAACTCAGAGAGAAAATCCTGCAGATGCAGAAATAATAAGTCATCAGTTGATGATTAGAGCAGGTCTTGTAAGACAGGTCTCTTCAGGGATATACAATTGGCTACCTATAGGAAAAAAAGTATTACAAAAGGTAGAAAATATCATCCGAAAGGAGATGAATATAGCAGGAGCCCAAGAAATCTTAATGCCTATGGTTCAACCTGCTTCATTATGGGAAGAATCTGGAAGAATAGATCAATATGGTCAAGAACTACTGGTATTCCTTGATAGACATGAAAATAAATTCTGTTTAGGGCCTACCCATGAAGAGATAATTACTGACTTATGCAAGAATCTTTTGACCAGTTATAAACAACTCCCAGTAACGCTATATCAAATCCAAACTAAATTTAGAGATGAGATAAGACCCAGATTTGGTGTAATGAGATCAAGAGAATTCTTGATGAAAGATGCCTATTCATTTGATTTAGATAAAGAAAGTTTAGATCAAAGTTATTCTCTAATGAAAGAAGCCTACATAAAGATTTTTGATAGTTTAGGATTAGATTACCGAATAGTTAAAGCTGATAGTGGCGCGATTGGAGGTTCTGATTCTGAGGAATTCCATGTTCTTGCAGATTCAGGGGAAGATCTTTTAGCTTTTAGCGATAAGAGTGAATATGCAATAAATGCTGAATTACTAACTGAACTACAAGACGGTCAAGATCCCTACTCTCTTGAAGGTAAGCCGAGTCCTGATGGTAAAGGTCTTCTTAAACTAAAAAAGGGTATAGAAGTTGGCCATATCTTTAAACTAGGAAGAAAGTATTCAGAAATACTCAATCTGAGGATACAAGGAGAAAATAATGATATCCATCCTGAAATGGGATGTTATGGTATTGGTGCATCAAGGATAGTTGCAGCAGCAATAGAACAAAATCATGACGAAAAAGGGATAATTTGGCCTAAGGCCCTGGCACCCTTCGAAGTTGCTTTGGTTGAAGTTAATCCCAAGAAAAAAGACGAAATAAAAGAAAAGAGTTCTGAAATTTATAACTTACTTAAAGAAAATGATATAGATGTCTTGTGGGATGATAGAGAAAAAAGACCAGGAGTGAAGTTTACCGATATGGAAGTTACAGGAATACCTTTAACAATAATTATTGGCGAGAGAACACTAGAAACTGGTGAGATTGAAATAAAGAAAAGGCAAGATGAGAAACCACAACTAGTCTCTCATCAAAACCTTATATCGACTGTAAAAACTAATTAAGTCTCTCGATTATCATTGCGTTAGCGGTGCCTCCCCCTTCGCATATTGCCTGAAGACCAAATCTTGCTTCACGTCTCTCCAGTTCGTGTAACAATGTTGTCATCAGTTTAGCACCTGTCCCTCCTAGAGGGTGGCCAAGTGCCATTGCTCCACCATTCACATTCAGTTTATCAAGATCAGCGTTAAGCTCTTTAGCCCAAGCTAAAGGAACTGGAGCAAATGCCTCATTTACCTCATAAAGATCTACATCCTCGATTGACATAGAGGCTTTTTCCAAAACAGTTTTTGAAGCTGGGATAGGACCTGTAAGCATAATGACAGGATCATCACCGGCAAGTGCAAGTGCTACTACTTTAGCTCTTGGTTTTATGCCTAGTTTTTCAAGCCCTGCATCATTAACTAGCATAACAGCTGCAGCTCCATCACAGATCTGACTCGATGTACCTGCCGTCAATACGCCATCTTCTGATAAAGTATTTAAACCGGACAAGCTCTCAGCACTTGCATCGAATCTTATACCCTCATCTACAGTGACCATTTCTTTATCGCCATTAGGTAGATCTCCTTCTACTGGGACTATTTCTCTATCAAAATAACCGCCTTCAGTAGCATTTACTGCTTTTTGATGACTAGCCAGAGCAAAAGAATCAAGTTCCTCTCTGGACATATTCCATCTCTCTGCCATCATTTCTGCACCCGTAAATTGGCTGAATTGCACTCCAGGATATCTTTCACTTGTTCCCTTTCCTCCATATGGTTGTCCATGACCAGCTTTAAAGCTATCAATGACAGCAGCGCCGATTGGAACTTGACTCATTACCTCAACTCCACCCGCTATGACAATATCCTGTGTTTCAGACATCACAGCTTGTGCTGCGAAATGAATTGCTTGTTGCGACGATCCACATTGCCTATCAACAGTAGTACCAGGAACTGATTCAGGCAATGAAGAAGCTAGAACGGCATTTCTTGCTACGTTTCCTGACTGTGCTCCAGATTGGCTTACACATCCAAAAATTACATCGTCTATTAGTTCGGGCTTAACTCCTGTTCTTTGAACGATTTCATCCAAAACTAAAGCTCCTAAATCAGTTGGATGCCACTGACTTAACTTTCCATTCTTTCTTCCGCCTGGTGTCCTTACCGCACCTACTATATATGCGTTTCCCATAATCTCTCCTATTTTTTCGTGAAAGTGGCGACCCTATCAGTCGCCACATTGAAATCCTATAACAAAATAGGCCTTATGAGAAAGAGAAATTAGTCTTCTTTATTGATTGCGTCTATAACCTGCTTCTCTATAGCCTTTAATAACTTAGGATTTTGTTCCAAGAATTCAATAGAGTTAGCCTTACCCTGGCCAATTTTTTCACCGTTATAGCTATACCACGCTCCAGCTTTCTCAATAATATCTAAATCAGCGCCTTTATCTATAAGTTCACCTAATCTATTGATACCTTTATTGTAGAGTATTTGAAACTCGGCCTGTTTAAATGGTGGAGAAACTTTATTTTTTACGACCTTAACTCTTGTTTCATTTCCAACAGCCTCATCACCATCCTTAACAGTGCCAATTCTTCTTATATCCATTCTCACTGAGGAGTAGAATTTAAGAGCATTTCCGCCTGCTGTTGTTTCAGGACTTCCAAACATAACACCGATCTTGTGTCTTATTTGATTAATAAAAATGACCAAAGTATCAGATTTTTGAACATTTCCAGTTATCTTTCTTAGAGCTTGAGACATTAGTCTCGCTTGTAATCCAACATGATGGTCACCCATTTCACCTTCAATTTCTGCTTTAGGAACCAAAGCTGCAACTGAATCAATAACCAGTATGTCGATACCACCTGAAGCAACCATGATGTCGGCAACTTCTAATGCTTGCTCACCTGTATCAGGTTGAGAAACTAATAATTCGTCAACATTAACACCAAGCTTTTCTGCATAAATAGGATCTAAAGCATGCTCTGCATCAATGAATGCAGCAGTGCCTCCCAACTTTTGGCATTGAGCTATTACCTCGAGAGTAAGCGTTGTTTTACCGGAAGATTCAGGACCGTAAATCTCTACAATTCTTCCTCTGGGCAGACCTCCAATACCTAGGGCTATATCGAGACCTAGAGAGCCAGTTGGAATTGCGGGTATTTTTTCATGCCTCTTCTCTCCCATACGCATAACAGTACCAGAACCAAACTGTCTCTCAATTTGACCTAAAGCGCTGTCTAGCTGTTTTGTTTTATCTACTTCTTTTATATCTGTCACCTTTTTTTGAGCCATAATACTTCTCCGTTAAAATATTATCGCATTATACAAAATACTGTATAAATAAACAGTATTATTTAAAAATTTAATTCATTAAGACTATTGCTTCCTCCAAAGCTTTTACAACAGTCTGATATCTTACTTCGTTCCTATTTCCTTCAAATAGAAAAGTTTCTTGCTTTTCTAAGTCTTTATTAAGTTTCCAGGCTAAGCAAACTGTTCCAACAGGTCTTTCAGCAGAACCGCCTCCAGGTCCTGCTATACCACTTATAGCTATTCCGAGATTAGCTTTACTCTCATTTATGGCTCCAATAACCATTTCTCTGACTACTTCTTCACTAACCGCTCCAAATGACTTGAGAGTTTCTTTAGAAACACCTAAAACTTTGTGTTTAGAGATATTTGAGTATGTGATAAAACTATTTCCAAACCATGCAGAACTTCCGGGAACAGAAACGATAGATTGAGACAACAATCCTCCAGTACAAGACTCCGCTGCAGTGATAAACATCTTTTTCTTCTGCAGTAACGCTCCTAAATTAGCGCTAAGAGTTTCTAAGTTTTTTAAGTCCAATTTACAAAATAATATTAGTAACTATTAGAACAGAAATCATACCTTTGTCTAGATGATGGTTACTGAAATATTGGTTAACTGGTAAAATGTAAGATATGGCTTTCATTGTTGGAGATGCTTGTGTCAAATGCAAGCTTACAGACTGTGTTGAAGTATGTCCTGTAGACTGTTTCTACGAGGGGCCAAATATGCTAGTTATAAATCCTGATGAGTGCATTGATTGCGCATTATGCGAACCTGAATGCCCGATAGAAGCCATATATTCAGAAGATGAAGTGCCAGAAGACCAAATAGAATATATAGAACTGAATGCTGAATTATGCACACAATGGCCAAATATAGTTGAGCAAAAAGATCCCTTGCCAGATTCAGAAGATTGGAAAGAGGTTAAAGGAAAGTTTGATATGATCGAACGCTAGGATTTTCCAAATTTTTTTATAATAAAAACTAGCGAAATCCCAATCAAGCTTCCAGTCGATAAAGAGATTAAATTCAAGTCAGCATCATGACTGTATCCATTCATCCATAGTAAGGGTATACAAAAAATTATTAATCCAAAAAATACTGCTAATAAAAATTCCTTTTGTTGGTCATATAAAAGTTTTATCAATCTAACGATACTCAGTAAACCAAGTAAAGCTCCTCCTAGGAATATGAAGAGTGTTACCAAGTCCAAATCTCTGACAGCCATTAGAATTGATTGATAGGAACCCATTAAAAGAAGGATGAAACTTCCAGAAATACCAGGTACGACTAAAGCTGAGATGGCAACAAATCCGGAAAAAAATAAATATAACGGATTAATATTGGTTAATGCCCTTTCTGGAAGAAAATATAGGAAACTACAAATGAACAGAGACAAAATTATCCCTATAAAAAATGATTTAGAGATTTTAGGTTTCAGAGGTTCTAAGAATGCTGAAAATAGTAAAACAGAAGATAAAAAAGATTTAAAAGCAGTTGGGTAAACCTCCATGAAAAATAAAATTAATGATGAAAGGGTAAAGATTGAGACAAGCATGCCTATAAAGAGTACTAGAATATAATTGCCATCTACATAAGCCCAAGCGTCTTTAAATCTTCTATGCATTAATAAACTTATCAAAGAAATATTAAATGAATGGATGGCCTTGATTAGCCTTTCGTAAACACCCAAGATAAGAGCTAGAGTTCCTCCAGATATACCGGGTATAACCTCGGCTATACCCATGGCCATACCTTTTAGAAATAAGGTTAATCTATTATTCTTTATATCTATGAAACTACTCCTCTGAGTAAAGGAACAAACAGCACATCCTCGAGCTTTTCTTCCGTAAATTCAGTTTTTGAAATTCTCTTTACTAAAGTCAAGACCTGAGAATTGTTATCCCCAACAGGTAGAATTAATTTGCCGCCTACTGTAAGTCGTTCTTTAAGACTAATTGGAACCTCTAAAGGAGCAGCGGCTGATAAAATCGCATCATATATTTTCTCATCTAAATTATTTCCGTCATCTAACTTAAAATTTACATTCTTAACCTTCAATTCTTTAAGTATCTTTTTTGCTTTTTCTTGCAGGGGTTCTATCCTTTCTAAGGAAGTTACTTGCTTGGAAAAAATAGAGAGGAGATAAGTTTGATAACCACAACCAGTTCCTATTTCAAGTGTATTCTGAAGAGGAGCTTCTGAGAGGCGGTCGTCAGATAAAAGGCATTCTGTCATCCTGGCAACTATATATGGTTGCGAAATCGTTTGCTGATAACCTATTGGTAAAGCTAAATCTTCATAAGCTCTGGAGGAAAGAGCCTCATCTAAAAAAAGATGCCGTGGACTATCACGCATTGCTTCTAGGACTCTTACATCTGAAATACCCTTCTCGGTTAATCTCTCTATTAGTCTCTGTCTTGTTCGCAAAGAGGTCATACCCTGCCCTTGCACAATGTCTTTATCTAAACTCATCTCTTTTCTATAGTAAAACTTCCATTTAAAACTTCTTTTACAGAGAAATTTGGGTAAATAGGAGAAATGGACACCATATTTTTCTCCAAAGTAAAAATATCAGATTGCTCATCATTATCAGGATACAAATCTCTGTGAGTTGTCCAATAAGTTTTTGTGCCTTCATCGTCTTCGATAATGTGAGGAGGATTCCTGAAGCCCCAAGACCCTATAGTGGTAAATTTATATTCGAGGTCAGCTGAGAATTCAATATTTGGTGTATTGATATTTAATACAAGAGACGGATCAATAGTTTCCAGCTTATAGTTTTTCAATATATCCAAAACTACTTTAGCAGCAGTTGTATAGTTCGGTTCCATATGGTCTTTGGAGCCCGGTTGATGGAATGCAGCAGCTGAAATAGCTATGGATGGATAATCTAAACCTGCAGCCTCTAAAGCTGCACCTACAGTTCCAGAATATAGTAAATCTTCACCCATATTGGCCCCCAGATTTACTCCACTAATGACTAAGTCTGGTTGCCAGGGAGATAATTCGTGTATCCCCAGATAAACACAATCTGCTGGTTTTCCAGTAACAGAGACGAAGCCATTTGAATGTTCAGTAACTTGCATAGGAGAATTTGTTGTTATTGAGCAACCTGCACCGCTACTATTGATTGCGGGGGCAACTACAAATAAATCAGCAAAGCCTTCAAGAGTCTCATATAGAACTTTTAGTCCTGGTGCATCAAATCCATCATCATTAGAGAGTAATATTTTTAACATTAGTTAGCTTCTTCAATTAATACAACACAGTGACAAGAAATGCCTTCGAGATTACCCTCAAATCCCAATTTATCAGTTGTTGTTGCCTTACAACTTATCCTATGAGGATCAATTTCCATTGCTTTAGATAAATTTTTGATTATCGCTTCGCGATATTGGAGAAGTTTTGGCACTTGCCCTACGTAAGTTATATCAATATTGTTAATTGTATAATTATCATGACTTAATTTTTCTAGGACAGTTGATAACATAGAAAAACTCGAAATACCCTTAAGATTTTCATCACTCGAAGGAAAAAAGGTTCCCAAATCACCATATGCTGCAGCACCAAGCAAGGCATCAATTAAAGAATGAACGATAATATCTCCATCTGAATGAGCTTCAATTGAGTAATCGCATTTAATTTCAACGCCCCCTAAGACCATTCCAGATCCTGAAATGATTTGATGAGCATCGTAACCATGTCCAATTCGCATTCTTTATTCCTTATGATTTCGAATTATAAATTCCGCCAATTGTAAATCTTCTTTAAGTGTAATTTTTATATTTTGTGATGAACCTTTATAAAGAAATACTTCCTCATTTGATGTATCAAAGAGCGAAGACTCATCAGTAAGGCTATTTAAATTACCTGAAAAGTTACTGTAAGCATTATTAAGATTTTCATACTTAAAAATTTGAGGTGTTTGTACTTGCCACATGGATGAGCGTTCAACAGTAGCATTGATTATTTTTCCGTCTACGGAAGATTTTAATGTATCAGTACAAGGATGAGAAAAGATCATACCTGCATAGTCAGAAGTACAAAATAACTTTAAGAAATTCTTAACCTCTTTAGGGTGTAGGCAAGGTCTCGCCGCATCGTGTATCAAAACATTTATATAGCATTGAGATTGAGATAGATGATTGAAACAGTTTAGTACCGATTGTCCTCTAGACTTACCACCAAGTATGATTTCTATTCGTTTGTCTTTAGATATATCGCTAGGTATTTGATTTAGATCAGATACGGCAATTATAATTTTTTTACATTCTTCAAAATTTAAAAAAAGGTCTAATGAATAATTAATTACTAGTTGATTATCTATCTTGCAATATTGTTTTGGTATGTCCGAACCAAAACGTTCACTCTGACCCGCACTAGGCAATATAACTGCAAAAGGTTCTATCAATTTAATTATCTTCTTTACTATCTTCTTGAGCTTTTTCTTTGAAAACGTAAAACTGCTCTCCTGGCTTTATCATTCCAAGCTCTAGTCTGGCCACACCTTCCAATGCCTCTTGGCCTGAATTAAGCTTTTTCTTTTCTCTAATAAGCTCTTCATTTGTTTTTTGGATTAGGTCTGTTTCTAACTCTATTAGTTGTATTTCTTCTTTTAAATCCTTTAAATTGCTGGAACTGTAAAGGCCAAACCAATATTGATACTGAGTTGCTCCGATAATGCAACATAGGATCAAAAAAGAACCTGAGAATAGAGGAGCAGATTTTACAGACTTAAGCAGCTTTGTTATTAAGCTATACATATACCTGACTCAGCTTCTATCATTAGTAATCTATTGTATTTAGCCACCCGATCTGATCTTGATGGTGCTCCAGTTTTTATTTGTCCAGAAGCAACTCCGACAGCTAAGTCAGCAATAAATGTATCCTCAGTTTCTCCTGACCTATGCGAAATAACTGTAGTGTAATTATTTTGGACAGCGGTTTCTATAGCCTCAAAGGTTTCCATTAAAGTTCCAATCTGATTTACTTTTACTAGAACTGAATTTGCTGAACCTTCTTCTATGCCCTGTTTAATTCTTTTTGTATTTGTGACAAATAGATCATCGCCTACTAATTGAATCTTAGAACCTAAAGATTTAGTCATGTCAGACCAACCTGTCCAATCATCCTCATCAAGACCATCTTCAACTGAGCTAATAGGATAATTTTTGCATAGTTCTTTTATATACTCTGTCATTTCAGAAGAATTGAGTGTTTGACCCATTCCTTCAAGGTTATAAATTGAATTAGAGTAAAATTCTGTTGCGGCAATATCTAGACACAACGAGACTTGGTCACCAGGTTTATAGCCTGCTTTTTCTATTGCTACCATTATTAAATCCAATGCCTCTTCAGGTGATTTTAGATTAGGGGCAAATCCTCCTTCATCACCTATCGATGTACTTAACCCTTTAGATTTGAGTATATTTTTTAGTGTATGAAAAATTTCAACTCCAGCCCTCAAAGTCTCCTGAAAAGAATCAAATCCAATGGGTTGAATCATAAACTCCTGAAAATCAATTGGGTTATCAGCATGAGCACCTCCATTAAGAATATTCATCATCGGAATTGGTAGAGAAGAAACTACCTCTTTATTGCAAAACTCAGAGTATTTTGAATTGATAAACTTATATAAAGGTATTTTCTTCGAATTAGAAGCGGCTTTAGCGCATGCCATAGAAACTGCAAGAATAGCATTAGCACCGAAATTATTTTTATTTTCTGTTCCATCAGATTCTATAAGGGTTCTATCGTTGGCTAACAGATCTTCGGCATCTTTACCTTTGAGCAACTCAGAAATTTCTTTGTTGATGGATTCAACTGCACTAAGAACACCTTTACCCAAATATCTAGTCTCATCCTCATCTCGCTTTTCATTTGCTTCATGCTGACCAGTAGAAGCTCCAGAAGGAACTAAAGCTATTCCTGAAGTAGAATTATCTAAATTTACCTTTGCAGCCACAGTAGGATTTCCTCTGGAATCTATTACTTCAAAACCTTCAATTGATTGAATTTTCATTACTGTTGCCTATACAAAAGATTTAATTAAATCGTCTAACGATTTGATTTGATATAAAAAATCATCGAGATCATCTAGCTTAAGCGCACAAGGACCATCACACAAAGCCTTCTCAGGATTAGGATGTGTTTCTAAAAATAATCCTGCCAACCCTAAAGACATACCTGATCTTGCTAATTCTAATACATTGGATCCTCTGCCATCTGCCTTATCACCTAAACCACCTGGCCTCTGCAACGAGTGAGTAACATCAAAAATTACAGGTTGTTGAGTTTTCTTCAACTCATTTACCCCTAACATATCAACAACCAAATTATTGTAACCAAATGATGTGCCTCGCTCACAGATCATCACTTTATCATTATTAAAATAGCTGCATTTTTTTAAAATATTTAACATATCAGATGGGGCTAGAAATTGTCCTTTCTTGATGTTTAGAGGAAGAGAAGTTTGACAAGCAGCCTCTATCAAGTCAGTTTGTCGGCTTAAAAAAGCAGGTATTTGAATAATATCTAAAACATCAGAAGCCAGTTCAGCTTCAAGTGGAGTATGAATATCCGAGATCACAGGTACGCCGAAATCCTGCTTGAGTTCTCTCAATATTTCTAAACCTTGTTTGGCCCCTGGACCCCTGTACGAATCAATTGAGGATCTATTAGCTTTGTCATAAGATGCTTTGAAGATAAAAGGAATATTATGTTTTGATGTAGATTCAATACATTTAGTAATAACAGATTCAATTGTTTTCTCATCTTCTAAAACATTTAGTCCTGCAATGAGTACGAATGGTTTATCGTTATTTATTTCCAGTTTATCTACTTTAATTGTATTCATTTTTTGTTTTTATTCTTTTTAGCTGCTTTTATAAAACCAGTAAATAGAGGATGTCCTTTCCTGGGATCAGATGTAAATTCTGGATGAAATTGACAACCTACGAACCAAGGATGATCATGTAATTCAACTACCTCGACTAACATTTTATCTTTTGATTTCCCCACAACTTTCAATCCATTCGATGTTAATTTATGAATCAGATTGTTATTAACTTCATATCTGTGGCGGTGCCTTTCCTTAATTTTCACTTTTTTATAAAGTTTACTTGTAAGAGAATTTTTATCTAAAATGCATTCTTGTGCACCCAATCTCATGGTGCCTCCTAAGTCAGAATTAGAATCTCGTTTTTCTATAGATCCCTCTAAATCTAACCATTCACTTATAAGACCAACAACGGGATAGTTTGTCTTATCATCGAATTCGGTACTATTTGCTAATTTTAACTTAGCTACATTCCTAGCAAATTCTATAACTGCAATTTGCATACCCAAACAAATTCCTAGGTAAGGAACTGATTTAGTTCGAGCATACTTTACAGCACTAATCATCCCTTCAATACCTCTTTCTCCAAAACCACCAGGAACCAATATAGCGTCTGAATTTTTTAATATGCTGTGCACATTTTTTGAATTCAATCTCTCGGAATCAACATAATCAATATCAACTTTTAGGTTATTTTTAAATCCTCCATGTTTTAAAGCTTCGTTGAGGGACTTATAGGCATCTGCTAGCTCAGTATATTTTCCTACCATAGATACCTTTACAGACTCTTTTGGTTCAAGATCTTCTTTAATAACTTTCTTCCAATCACTTAGATTAGGTTTTCTTTTAGAATTAAGTTTTAGTTTTTCTAAAACAATTTCATCTACATTTTGATGATTAAGCTCAATAGGAATTTTGTAAAT
>Ga0208127_1000740_pt1 | contig 16578 bp, 15 predicted proteins | sample ETNtaG_6_FD_185751 | JGI IMG/M metagenome (GOLD analysis project Ga0208127, IMG submission 185751) | Marine microbial and viral communities from oxygen minimum zone, Eastern Pacific Ocean - ETNP201306SV45 (SPAdes) (version 2) | ecosystem: Environmental > Aquatic > Marine > Oceanic ...
CAAACTAAATATGTTTTGGAGCGTCTATCTGAAATTCCAAATGTTACAGTAGCTCACATTACAACAGGGAAGTTTAACATCTTCTGTAAAGTTCGTGCCAAGAGCACTGATCATGCCAAAGAAATTATTTTTAAAATTGATGATATTGATGGTGTGCTACGTACAGAAACCATGATTTCATTAGAAGAAAGCATCAATGATAAAAAACGATTGATGCACACCATTTTTCAAGAACTATAAGAGGATATTAATTAAATCAAAAAACCCTCTTACATAAAGTTTGAGGGTTTTTTTAAGTCATTACCATAAAAGTGTCAAGTAAAACTAAAATAGAACGTTTCGAAACAGACGTGTTGTCAAAGTTTAATCTTTACAACAGTGTCTTTTCAACCTTACCTTACTCAGAAATTTCAAGAACTGCTACAGTATTGCCTTTGTTTGCTGATTTTTGCGAAGAAGGTTTTAAGAAAGACAAAAATCCAAAAGACATTGTCGATGAATTTTTTGCTCAGTATTTCCCTGAAGATTCTCCACAGGACAATGTTGATATGTTGTTTAGGTTTATCCAGTTTATTGAGCGTCAAGTAGTTTTATTCGATGCGATTGAAGATGCAGCTTTCAATATTATCAACAATCCAAGCGGTCGTGGAACCTTGCGAAGTTCTAGAGCAGAAGCCATGGAAAACGACGCTTCTGACGCTCTTAAAGACTATTTGAGCAGTTTTAGGATTCGACCTGTGCTTACTGCACATCCCACTCAGTTTTATCCTGGATCTGTGTTAGGTATTATTACAGACTTATCAGAAGCTATCAAACGAAACGATTTACCAACCATCAAAGTATTGTTGGCACAGTTAGGGAGAACGCCTTTTTTCAAAAAAGAAAAACCAACCCCCCTAGACGAAGCCAATAGCCTGATGTGGTATTTAGAAAATGTGTTTTATCACTCTGTCAGTACAATATATCAGTACATTAAAAACAACATTTTTGATGGAAAACATTTTGACAACCCTTTAATCAATTTAGGTTTCTGGCCTGGTGGTGACCGTGATGGTAATCCTTTTGTCACAACAGACATTACGCTAAAAACAGCACAAGGGTTGCGCAGCAGCATCATACGAAATTACTACAGAGATGTACGAAGACTTAGAAGAAGACTGACTTTTAAGAAAGTTGAACCTATTATCACTGAGATTGAATCGAAATTATATAATAGTATTTTCTCAAAATCGTCTTTGCCTGAAATATCGCTCAAAGACTTAACTGCCAGTTTAAAACAAATTCACACCTTACTCCAAGATGAGTATCATGGAATGTTTGCTAAAGAAGTAGATGCGTTAATCAACAAGGTCAATATTTTTGGGTTTCATTTTGCCAGCCTTGATATTCGTCAAGACTCAAGAGTGCATCATGCAGCTTTTTTGATTATAATCAAAGAAGCTCAAAAGCAAAATATCATTGACAAATCTATTGATTACGAAAAGCTAAACGAATCAGACAAGATTGACCTCTTGATTCAATTGCAGGGTGATCTGTCACCTGATCTGTTTTCGGATGAATTGGTTAAGAATACTTTGGGTTCTATTCGTGCGATCAAACAAATACAATCTCAAAACGGCCATTTGGCATGTCACCGATACATCATTAGTAACAACCAGACCGCTCAAAACATCTTTGAGGTTTTTGCTATGTTGCGTTTGAGTGATTGGTCAGAACCTGATGTTGATGTGGCCCCTTTGTTTGAAACCGTAACAGATCTTGAAATAGCTCCTGCAGTAATGGATATTGTCTACAGCAATCCAGCTTATAAAGCTCATTTAGCACGACGCGCCAACAAACAAACCATCATGCTTGGGTTCTCTGATGGAACCAAAGATGGTGGGTATCTGATGGCCAACTGGAGCATCTTCAAAGCCAAAGAAGCACTTACTGAGGTCTCTAGAAAACATGGTATCAAAGCATTATTTTTTGATGGTAGGGGAGGTCCTCCAGCACGTGGAGGGGGTAACACCCACCAATTTTATGCTTCTATGGGTGACACCATAGAATCCGATGAAATTCAGATTACAGTTCAAGGACAGACCATTAGTTCGAATTTTGGAACGGTCGATTCATGTCAATACAACCTTGAACAAATGCTAAGTTCAGGGATAGCAAACCGTGTTTTTAATAACAAAAAATCTGAATGGTCTCCTGAGGATAGAAAAACCATGAATGATTTGGCTAGTATAAGTTACAAGGCTTATCAAGATTTTAAGGCACATCCCAAGTTTTTACCCTATTTAGAGCATATGAGCACACTGAAGTTCTATGCGAAAACCAATATAGGCAGTCGTCCGTCCAAAAGGGGCAAATCTAAAACACTTGATTTCTCGGCCTTACGTGCCATTCCTTTTGTGGGCAGCTGGAGTCAGTTAAAACAAAACGTTCCTGGATTCTATGGTGTTGGTTTGTCCTTAGAGCAGTACGACAAAGAGGGTAAATTTGATGACGTGATTTCTTTGTATAAGAACAATGCGTTTTTTAGAACTTTGGTGTCTAACTCCATGATGAGCTTGACAAAATCTTTCTTTAAGCTCACTGCTTATATGCAATATGACAAAGAATATGGTGCTTTTTGGAAGTTGATTTATGAAGAATACGAGCGTTCTAAAAAATATTTACTCAAACTCACGGGTCAATCTGTATTGATGGAAAATGAGCCAGCAGGGAAGGCTTCCATTCAGACCAGAGAGAAAATTGTTTTGCCATTGCTGACCATTCAGCAATATGCACTGCGTTGTATTCAAGAAAATGGATCCGATGAGGTGCTAGAAAAAATGGTAACTCGCTCTCTGTATGGTAATATCAACGCAAGTAGAAACTCTGCTTAACTTAGGTAATAGGCAATCGCATCGTCAATTGCCTCATCACTAACTACCTGGTCTATAACGGTTTTTCCTATAGATTCAAGCAGGGCAAAGCGTATTTTACCAGATCTGTTCTTCTTGTCGTGGCGTAACAACTCTTTGATGTGTGATATGTCATCAGCTTTAAGTTGAATCTTTGGATAGATCGATTCAAAGACTTCTTTGATTCGGTTTCTATCCTCTGAACTTAAGCCTGAGTGTTTATGAGACAGCTCTGCTTCCATAATCATACCAATTGCAATCGCTTCACCATGCAAAAGCCTATCATAGTTCATGTGATCTAAAAAATAGGATTCAATTGCATGGCCTAAAGTATGGCCAAAATTTAAAATCTTTCGAAGATTTTTTTCAGTAGGATCTTGAGCTACCACATTACTTTTAATGCATATGGAATGATAAATACTCTTACCAATATGTTCTATGTCATAGCTGTAATTGGATAATCTTTCAAAATAATCACGGTCTTGAATAAGCCCGTGTTTGAGCATTTCAGCATATCCACTTCTAAATTCATTTTCAGGAAGGGTTTTAAGAAACACAGGGTCTACGAGTACGAAACTTGGTTCTTGAATGATACCTATTTGATTTTTAAGCTGATCCAAGTCCACACCTGTTTTACCTCCAACAGAAGCATCAACCATCGAGAGTAGTGTAGTAGGAATGTTGATAAAATCGATTCCTCTTTTATAAGCACAAGCCACAAAGCCTCCTAAGTCTGTAACCACTCCGCCTCCTAAATTGATCAACAAGGCATTTCGGTCTGCTCCTAGTTCCGAAAGTTCTCGCCAAAGTTGTGAGCAGGTATGGAGGTGCTTGTGTTTTTCTCCAGCCTCCATAACCAAAACGGTTAGTGATTGATTTACTTTTGCCTCTAAGATTGGCAAACAAAATCGATTTGTGTTTTTGTCAGTTAAAACAAAAACATGACTGTAATCAGATTTGTTTAAAGAGTCAGCCAGTTCTTCCCAGCCTGTTTCTTCAAAAAAAATCCGACTCATTTCAGTTAACAAAGAAGTTGGATAAGACATAGTGCAAAAGTAATCGAAATGTTTTATTTTTAAATGTTGTAAATAAAACACATAACCCCAAAATGGATCGTATATTTAACAATACCACAGTGGCATTTGCCCATAAAACGACGAAAGAACTACGTAAGGCTCGCGTAATTTTTTTGTTGCTTTCGAAAAGATATATGGTTCGTGTTGGTATGACACTCTTAAAATGGTCGAAGCGAATCCGGTTGCAGGGATTTTGGTATATAGAACGTCTTATCTATCGTCATTTTTGTGCAGGCGCTGACCTAATGCAAACCGCCTCAGTTGTTCAACAGCTTAATAAATATGGTGTGAGTGCCTATCTTAACTATGCCATAGAAGATGTTAAAAGAGAAATTGAATTTGACAACAACTGCGACAAAGTCATTGAATTATTGCTTTTTTCGAGAGAGAAAGAAAATCTTCCATTCGGAGTTTTTAAACCCACAGCTTTTGGCGACTCTGATATATATGAAAAAATCAGCAATGGAGATTCTTTATCAGAGGAGGAAAACCAGGCATGGCAACGCACAGAAGCTCGATTTAGAAAATGCTGCCAAGTGGCTCATGATGAAGGGTTGTCTCTGCTAATTGATGCTGAAGAGAGCTGGTTACAAAATGCTGTTGATCGACTAGTAATGGATCTGATGAAAGAGTTTAACACAAAAAAACCTGTCGTTTTTAATACGGTTCAACTTTATCTTAAATCTAGTTTTCGTCGACTGCAAGTGATGCATCAGAGTGCTCTTAAAAGCAATCATTATTTGGGTTTAAAATTGGTAAGAGGGGCCTATATGGAAAAGGAACGATCTAGGGCAAAATTTTTAGAAACAGACAGCCCAGTGTTTGTCCATAAAGTTGACACAGACAACAACTTTGATCAAGCCTCATTATATTGTTTAAAAAACATCGATGCTAAAATGGCTTTGTTTTTTGGTACTCATAACGAGGCAAGTACATATATGGCTATTGAATTAATGAAGTCTCAAAAGATTAAAAACAATGACAAAAGAGTGTGGTTTAGTCAGTTATATGGAATGAGTGATCACATCAGTTATAATTTGGCTGCAAAGGGATATAATGTAGTTAAGTTTTTGCCTTTTGGACCTATGGATCAGGTGATGCCTTACCTTATTCGAAGGGCTGAAGAAAACAGTTCGGTGTCTGGTCAAACAGGCAGAGAAATCCAACTTGTCGACATGGAGCTCAGAAGACGTAGGAGTAAACTCAACGGATCTTTTTGAAATACACAATGCTATCGCAGTTTTTAGCATCGTAAGTGCCTAGGTGGTTCTCAAGATAATAGGTGTTGCATTCTTTTTCACCTATTTGACTTTTAGAAAAATCAATCTTTGCTTTTTTTAGAAAAAGAGTCTTGTCTATGTTGCTGGTGTCAGACTCTGTAAACTTCCATGTTTTTCCTGAGATGTCATGGATTACTCTGGCTTGTGGGCCGTAATTACACTGGGTTTTTTTGCCACTTAAGAAAAAAAACAAAAATACCAGACCTATTGAAAAGCCGCCAAGGTAATATCCCAATCTACGAATAAAACTCATGCAAATTCTAGTTTACGATTGTGTTCATCGATTTGAGAAATGTGAATGTGGTGTGCAATTCTTTCAATTTGATCCAGCAGCAGTTCTGGCCATTCAATAAAACAAGGTCTCCCAGAGTACAGATACTCATCGATTCCTAAATTCTGAAGTTCAGCTGCATCTTCTAAACGATATAAATCCATGTGATAAACAGGGCCATTGGGAGTGCTGTACTGGTGAACGAGCCCAAATGTTGGGCTACTGATCACATCCGTACTTCCCAATGACGCGATCAAAGATTTCACCAAAGTAGTTTTTCCCATTCCCAATCCACCATGTAGCGCCACAATCGGGTGACGAAGCTCATTCTTAATGCTCTGAGCTACGGATTCTAAATCTGAAAGACTGTAAGAGATTTGCACACTACAAAAATAACCTACTTAGGCGAAAGAACCGCAAAGGGTATGAGCATTTCTTCGAGCGATACACCTCCGTGTTGGTAAGTGTCTTTATAGTAATTGACAAAATGATGATATCTTGTCGGGTAAACCAAGTATCTATCTTCACTAGCAAAAACAAAGGAGCTTGTCAGATTGATAATGGGGAGTCCGATAGACTCAGGCTGATCAAAAGTAATCACATTTTTATCTTTTGTACTGACTCGTTTCCCTGTTTTGTAACGGATGTTGGTGCTGGTGTCTCTATCACCAAGAACTTCGACTGGGTTTTTTACATTGATTGTGCCATGATCTGTGGTGATAAGAAGTTTAAAGCCAAGGCTTTGCGCTTTTTTGACAATTTCTAAAAGAGGGGAGTTCTCAAACCAGCTGGCAGTCAATGACCTATAGGCTTTGTCTGTGGCAGCCAACTCTTTAATGACATCCATTTCTGTTTTCGCATGTGATATCATGTCCACAAAATTGTACACAACTACCGTAAGTTTCTTGTGAAGCTCATTGTTGAGTTGTTCGGCTAATTTAATTCCCTGTTCAGGTTTATTGATTTTATGGTAGCTATGTTTCCAATCAAGTCCCATTTTGTCCAATTGTGCTTGAAGCAACTTGTCTTCAAATAGGTTTTTCCCACCTTCGTCTGTGTCGTCTTTCCACCACTGAGGATGTGTTTTTTTGATTTGACTGGGTAGTAATCCCGAGAAAAAAGCGTTCCGAGCATATTGAGTGGCTGTGGGCAAGATGCTACAATAAGTAGTTTCTTCTTTGAGTCCGTAATAGGGAAGTAGAGCCGATTGAATAATCTTCCATTGGTCAAAACGCAGATTATCAATCATCAACAACAAAGTTGGGTTTTCATTTGAAATTTGAGGAACCACCAATTCGGCAAACGCACGATGTGAAAACACCATCTCAGCTTCGTCTTTTATCCAACTTTCATAATGTTGGCGTACACTTCTTGTGAATTGTTGATTGGCTTCTGTTTTCTGAAAAAGAAGAATGTCTTGAACACCATCTGAAGTAAGCTGTTCTAACTCGAGTTCCCAAAAAACTAATTTTTTGTAAACCTCTTCCCACTCTTGTAGAGATTGGGCTGAATTGATGTCATTATTTAGCTGCTGAAAGGATTGCTGATAAGTCGATGCTGTTTTTTCAGAGACCAGTCGCTGATCGTCCAGGTTCTTTTTCAGAGACAACAAAATCTGATTTGGATTAACAGGTTTAATCAAATAATCCGAAATCTTTGCTCCAATAGCTTCTTCCATGATGTTTTCGGCTTCACTTTTTGTAATCATCACAACAGGAAGGTTGGGGCGATCTTTTTTGATGTGGCTTAAAACCTCCAACCCGTCCATTCCTGGCATATTTTCATCGAGAAGAACAATGTCTATGGGTTGATTTTTTACTGATTCTAATGCATCGGCACCATTTGAACAAGGATGAATTTTATATCCTTTTTCCTCCAAAAAAATGGCATGCGCTTGAAGCAAATCGATTTCATCATCTACCCAAAGTACTTGAATCGGCTCCATAAAGTGTATCTTTGTTGCTCTAAGTTTGAATTATTGAGGCTTAAATATTATAACGACCCAATTTACGGTTTTATTTCAATTCCTACACCGCTTATTTCTGCTTTGATACAAGAGCCAGTGGTTCAGCGCCTTCGCAGAATTCATCAGATGGGATTGTCTTATTATGTATACACTGGAGCAACTCACAGCAGGTTTGAACATGCCTTAGGAGCGATGTATTTGATGTCTAAAACCCTCGATTGTCTGCAGCAAAAAGGAACCCACATTACAGATCATGAGAGAGAGGCTGCTCAAATTGCCATTCTTTTGCACGATTTAGGTCACGGACCCTTTTCACATGCACTTGAAGGAATTTTTTCGGAAGGTTTTTCACATGAAGAAATTTCTTTGTCCATGATGGAAAAACTTAATGCCCAATATGAGGGCAAGTTAGAAACGGCCATTGAAATGTTTAAAGCGGTCTATCATCGACCTTTCTTTAATCAATTGATAGCTTCACAGCTAGATATGGATCGTTTGGATTACCTTAAGCGTGATAGTTTTTACAGTGGTGTCACTGAAGGTAATATCAACTCTGAACGTATTATCGCCATGCTATGTGTTCAAGATGATGTATTGATGGTGGAAGAGAAAGGCATTTATTCAATCGAAAAATTCTTGTTGGCAAGAAGGTTAATGTATTGGTCTGTGTATCTTCACAAAACGAGTTTCGCAGCCGAAGAAGTGTTAAAACGTATTTTTAAAAGAGCAAAATATTTAATCAACAAAGGCATTGAAGTTACACTTTCTCCAGCTTTACATTATTTTCTAAGCGATGCATATTCTAAAGGCTCAGTTGAACAAGCACTGAATCTATTTTCGTCTTTAGATGACATAGACGTTATGTCTATGATTAAATCTGGAGTAAATCATACAGATCTTGTTTTTTCGACGCTCTGTACCAGTATTCTAGATAGGAAATTACCAAAAATTAGAGTTACACAATCGCCGCCTGACTCCAAGAAAATGGAAGAAAAAAAAGAGTTGTTTCGCCAGTCGAAAATGTTTCAAAGCAGCGATGCAGATTATTTTGTTTTTGATGGACAAATAGAAAATAGAGGTTATAATCGTCAACAATCTCCGATTCATGTTTTAGATAATAATGGGGATGTTCGTGAGTTGTCAGCCCTTACGGATGATTCTAATTTAGTGGCTTTAACCCAGCCTGTTACTAAGTATTACTTTTGTTATCCTAAATAGTCTTCTATTTTTTTTACTTTTGCACCGATGGAATTTACAGCTCTTCAGATCGCTGATTTGTTAAATGGTACGGTACAAGGAAACAATGATGTACTAGTATCTCACTTATCAAAGATTGAAGATGCTAAAGCAGGTGCTTTGTCATTTTTGGCAAATCCTAAATACACTCCTTATGTATACACTACAGGTGCCTCTGTTACACTTGTAAGCAGCGACTTTAAACCCGATAATGAGCTTACAACAACCCTCGTTTTGGTGGATGACCCCTATAATTCTTTTACCAAACTACTTAGCCACTTTGCCGCATTAAAACAGACCAAAACGGGAGTTCATAAACACTCCTCGATTGATTCTGAAGTGAGTTATGGAAAAGATTTTTACCTAGGTGCATTTTCCGTACTCAGTGAGCGCGTCAATATTGGTGACAACGTCAAAATACATCACAACGTCCATATAGGTGCTGATGTTTCTATAGGTGACAATACCATCATCTATTCTGGTGCTAATATTGCTGATGATACAATTATAGGAGCAAATTGTATCATTCATAGCAATGCTGTTATTGGCGCTGATGGTTTTGGTTTTAGCCCAAATAAAGATGGTTCCTACAACAAGATTCCCCAAACAGGCAATGTAGTTATAGAAGACGATGTTGAAGTAGGCTCTAATACCACGATTGACCGTGCAACTTTGGGTTCAACCATCATTAGAAAAGGGGTTAAACTTGATAACCTAGTTCAAATTGCTCACAACGTTGAAATTGGATCACATACTGTCATTGCTGCTCAGTCTGGTGTAGCAGGATCTACAAAAATCGGATCCAATTGTGTTTTAGGGGGTCAGGTTGGTGTCGGAGGACATCTGAAAGTAGGAGATAGGGTTCAAGTCCAAGCTCAGACAGGTGTTCTTAGGAGTATTCCAGATGATTCAAAGCTCATGGGAACCCCAGCCTTTGATTATAATCAATTTAGTAGGTCATACGTACATTTTAAAAACTTACCCAAACACATAAACACACTTCACGAACTCCAAAAAAAACTTAACAAATAATGGCCAATCAAACTACCATTTCGTCTCCGATTACCCTTACAGGAGTAGGCATTCACACGGGTGAAGAGGTTACTATGACCTTTAAGCCTGCACCAGCAAACCACGGCTATGCCTTTTGCCGTATCGATCTAGAGGGGCATCCAATTATCGAAGCTCAGGCTCAGCATGTGTTAGATACCCAAAGAGGTACTTTACTTCAAAAGAATGGAGTGAAAATACAAACTTGCGAACACGTTCTTGCAGCTTTGGTTGGGTTAGAAATTGATAACGTTTTAATTGAATTAAACGCCTCAGAACCTCCAATAATGGATGGGTCTTCAAAGTTTTTTGTCGAAGCTCTAGAAAAAGCGGGTATTGACACCCTGGATGTTGAAAGAGATGAGTATATCGTTAAAGAAAATATTACTTACTACGACGAAGAGTCTGGAAGTGAAATTACAGTGTTGCCTTGTGAAAACTACCAGGTAACCACCATGGTTGACTTTGGAACCAAAGTTTTAGGGACACAGAATGCTAGCTTAAAAAAGCTTTCTGACTTTAAAAAAGATTTTGCCAACGCACGAACTTTCAGTTTTCTCCACGAGTTGGAAATGCTTTTAGAAAAGGGCCTTATCAAAGGGGGAGACCTTAACAACGCCATTGTTTACGTTGACAAAGAAATATCTGACGAAACGATGGACAAATTGCGCAAAGCTTTTGGTAAAAAATCGATTTCTGTTAAACCCAATGGAATTCTGGACAACCTAACCCTTCATCATCCTAATGAGGCTGCTCGCCATAAACTGTTAGATGTTATCGGCGATCTAGCCTTGGTTGGCACCCGCATCCGCGGAAAAGTAATTGCTACAAAACCCGGACACTATATCAATACACAGTTTGCCAAAAAACTGGCTAAAATCATCAAAACTGAAAAACGCAATCGTGTTCCTGTCTTTGATTTAAATGCCGAACCTGCATTAGATGTCAATGATATCATGAAAATTTTACCTCACAGACCCCCGTTTCTGTTGGTTGATAAAATTTTAGAAATCAGTGAAAAACATGTGGTAGCTGTAAAAAGTGTTACCATGAATGAACCTTTTTTTGAGGGTCATTTTCCAGGTCAACCTGTAATGCCTGGGGTTTTGCAAATAGAGGCTATGGCGCAAGCAGGCGGTGTTTTGGTTATGAATACCGTACCTGACCCTGAAAATTACTTAACTTTCTTTATGAAAATTGAACAGGCCAAATTTAAACACCCTGTTGTTCCAGGTGATACTTTGGTTTTCAAACTTGAATTGCTTTCCCCTATACGTCGAGGTATATGTCACATGCAAGCCTATGCTTACAGCAAAGGTCGCCTGGTAACCGAAGCAGAAATGATGGCGCAAATCGTCAGAAAAAAAGATACGACAGAATGAATCAACCATTAGCTTACGTTCACCCAAGAGCAAAAATTGCCAAAAACGTTGTCATAGAACCCTTTACAACCATTGACAAAAATGTTACAATTGGTGAAGGTACCTGGATTGGACCCAACGTAACCATCATGGAGGGGGCACGAATTGGAAAAAATTGTAATATTTTCCCAGGCTCTGTAATCGCTGCTGTCCCACAAGATCTCAAATTTAATGGAGAAGAAAGTACGGCTGAAATAGGAGACAACACAACCATACGTGAATGCGTTACCATCAATAGAGGAACTTCCTCTCGAGGTAAAACGGTGATTGGAGATAATTGTCTAATCATGGCTTATTCACATGTTGCACACGATTGTATCGTGGGTGATTATTGTGTTTTTTCAAACAACAGTACACTGGCGGGGCACATAACCGTTGGAGATCATGTGATTTTAGCTGGGATGACAGCCGTTCATCAGTTTTGTTCAATAGGTAGCCATGCTTTTGTTGCCGGAGGTTCTTTGGTTCGTAAAGACATTCCTCCGTTTGTAAAAGCTGCTCGTGAGCCAATCTCTTATGTAGGTGTCAATTCAGTTGGTCTAAGAAGAAGAGGCTTCGAGACTGAAAAAATCCGTGAGATTCAAAACATATACCGCATTCTTTACCAAAAAAGCTATAATAATACCCAAGCTGTTCAGATCATAGAGGCGGAGATGGAAATATCAGCTGAACGCGATGAAATACTACAATTTATCCGTGACTCACAAAGAGGTATTATGAAAGGGTACATACAATCATAACAATATGGCATCAACTTCTGACATCCGAAAAGGTTTGTGCATCAAGTACAACAATGATATTTTTAAAATTGTAGAATTTCTCCATGTCAAACCTGGAAAAGGACCCGCATTTGTCCGTACCAAACTCAAAAGTGTAACTTCTGGAAAAGTTATTGACAATACTTTTTCTGCAGGACATAAAATTGAGGATGTTCGTGTGGAAACAAGAAAGTTTCAGTTTTTGTATAATGATGGAGACACTTTTCATTTTATGAACACAGAAGACTATAACCAAATCGAGCTGCAAAAAGACATACTGGAGTCTTATGAGTTGATGAAAGAGGGGGAGATTGTAACTGTAATGACCAATGCAGACGACGGCATCCCTTTGTCTGTGGAAATGCCTGCCAGTGTAGTACTAGAAGTTACTCATAGTGAACCTGGAGTGAAAGGGAATACAGCTACCAATGCAACCAAGCCTGCTACACTCGAAACAGGCGCCAAAATCAATGTCCCCTTGTTTATCAATGAGGGTGATAAAATTAAAGTAGACACCGAAAAAGGAACTTATATCGAACGCATTAAAGAATAAAATGAGCGTATTAGTTGACAAACATTCAAAAATTATTGTACAAGGCTTTACAGGAAGTGAAGGTACATTTCATGCAGAACAAATGATCGAATATGGCACCCAGGTTGTTGGTGGTGTAACTCCTGGAAAAGGAGGTCAAACCCATCTGGGAAAGCCCGTTTTTAATACTGTCGAAGATGCAGTTAAAGAACTAAAAGCAGATACAAGCATCATTTTTGTGCCTCCAGCTTTTGCTGCTGATGCAATTATGGAAGCAGCGGACGCAGGGATCAAAGTTATTGTTACAATCACTGAAGGGATTCCTGTTTCCGATATGGTCAAGGCTGCTGCCTATGTGAAAGATCGCGACGTACGCCTGGTTGGACCTAATTGTCCCGGGGTGATCACTCCAGAAGAAGCCAAAGTAGGAATCATGCCTGGTTTTGTGTTTAAGAAAGGAAACGTTGGCATCGTTTCCAAATCGGGCACACTAACCTATGAAGCAGCAGATCAGGTTGTTAAAGAAGGTTTGGGCATCACTACGGCCATCGGAATTGGGGGAGATCCAATTATCGGAACCACCACAAAAGAAGCTGTTCAATTGCTTATGGATGACGCCGATACAGATTGCATTGTTATGATTGGTGAAATAGGTGGGCAGCTTGAAGCCGACGCCGCACTATGGGTTAAAAAGCAGGGCAACCCAAAGCCAGTAGTAGGGTTTATTGCCGGAGAGACTGCTCCCAAAGGGCGCACTATGGGGCACGCAGGTGCTATCGTGGGCGGTGCCGATGATACCGCCGAAGCCAAAAAAAGAATTATGTCAGAATGTGGTATTCACGTAGTGGATTCCCCAGCTGAAATTGGAAAAAAAGTCGCTGAAGTTTTAGCTTAATCATATGAAATTATTAGAAGGAAAAGTAGCCCTCATCACTGGGGCAAGTAGAGGAATCGGAAAAGGAATTGCATTGACATTTGCTCAACATGGAGCTTCTGTGGCTTTTACCTACAGCTCTTCTGTAGAAGCTGCCCAAGAACTTGAAAAAGAGCTTGTAGCATCTGGTGTAAAGGCCAAAGGTTATCAATCAAATGCTGCTGATTTTGACCAAGCACAACAACTCGTCTCAGACGTATTAAATGACTTTGAAACCATTGATGTACTGATCAATAACGCCGGGATTACAAAAGACAATTTGTTGATGCGTATTACTGAAGAAGATTTTGACAAAGTCATTGAAGTCAATTTGAAATCTGTTTTTAATATGACCAAAGCGGTTCAACGAACCATGCTTAAACAACGTCATGGAAGCATTATAAACATGAGTTCTGTTGTGGGTGTCAAAGGAAATGCAGGCCAGTCAAATTATGCAGCTTCTAAGGCAGGTATTATAGGTTTTTCAAAATCAATTGCTTTGGAGCTTGGATCTCGAAACATACGATCTAATGTGATTGCTCCTGGTTTTATAGAAACAGAAATGACTGCCAAACTTCCAGATGATGTTGTAGATAGTTGGCGTGCAGGGATCCCATTGAAACGTGGCGGTACTCCTGAAGATGTAGCCAATGCTTGTGTGTATTTAGCTTCGGATCTTTCGACTTATATAACCGGACAAGTTCTCAACGTAGATGGTGGAATGCTTACCTAATTTTTAAATTTAATAATAATGAATAATTTACCTAAAATCGGATTACCCATTGTCGTTCTTGGCATGGTTTTACTAATTTTCGTGGCTAAGTCATCTGTGAACATCGGTTACGGAGAGGCTGGAGTCGTTTGGAAACGCTTTGGTGGCGGTACGGTCACAGACAAAGCACCCTTGAGTGAGGGGTTTCATATCATTGCTCCTTGGAATAAGGTTTATATCTACGATATCAAACAACAAGAAGAGTTTGAAAGTGGCATGCGTGTACTCTCATCTAATGGTCTTGAAATTTCATTAGACGTTTCCGTTCTCTATCAACCTAAAATTGATGAATTGGGGATACTTCACAAAACCAAAGGAGAGAACTATTTAAACATTGTGATTGTGCCTGAAATTCGTGCAGTAGCTCGATCTGTAATAGGGCGTTATACTCCTGAGCAGTTATACTCCACCAAAAGAGATGCCATTCAGAACGAAATATTTGAAGAAACCAAAAAGAAAGTAGATCCACAACACGTTCAGATAAACTCCGTTTTGGTTCGTGATGTTACCCTACCTCCTTCAATTAAAGAAGCAATTCAACGAAAATTAACCCAAGAGCAAGAAGCTCTAGAGTACGAATTCCGTTTGGAAAAAGCCCGTCAAGAAGCTGAAAAGGTACGAATCGAAGCAGAAGGTAAAGCCTTAGCGAACCGCATCTTAAATGCCTCACTAACAAGAAATGTCTTGTTGGAAAAGGGAATAGAAGCCACGCTCACGCTCTCTGAATCACCCAACGCCAAGGTGATAGTGATTGGTAGTGGAGAAGAAGGTTTGCCAATTATTTTGGGGAATCAATAAGGAAATTTGAAATTTTTGTTTCATATTTGCACCCATAATGAAAAACAATCAACATATCCATCATTCAAAATACTTTGCTCAAGCGAGTTGATGAGGATATAGCTTATATATTCATAAAACCCGTTTGAAGCTCAAACGGGTTTTTTTGTTATAAATATTTGATGATCATGGAAAAAAAGTTACACATTGCGGTTCAAAAATCAGGAAGGCTTCACGATGAATCTCTGAAGTTGCTCAAAGATTGTGGTATTTCTTTTGACAACGGTAAAGATCAACTCAAAGCGGCGGCCAGAAACTTTCCAATGGAAGTGTTTTACCTACGCAACGGAGACATTCCTCAATATTTGAGAGATGGTGTTATTGACATTGCCATCATTGGAGAGAACCTCTTGGTTGAAAAAGGGGAGGGGATCGAAATTGCTGAAAAACTCGGTTTCTCAAAATGTAAAGTCTCTTTAGCGGTCCCAAAAGAGGATGATTATAAGGGTATTCAAAGTTTGAACGGTAAAAAAATTGCCACATCCTACCCGAACACAGTAAAAAAATACCTCAACAAAGCAGGGGTTTATGCTGATTTGCACATCATCAATGGTTCGGTTGAGATCGCTCCAAATATTGGTCTTTCAGATGCGATTTGTGATATAGTTTCGAGTGGATCAACTCTTTTTAAAAACAATTTAAAAGAAGTTGAAGTATTGTTTCATTCAGAAGCTGTATTAGCGTCAGGTCCTTCCCTGAGTAACGAGAAACAAGCATTGTTAGACAAGCTTCAGTTTCGTATACAATCGGTTCTGAAAGGACGTAAATCCAAATACATATTGATGAATGTCCCTAATGAGAGTATTGAAGTTATATCGTCTATATTACCGGTTCTTAAGTCTCCCACCGTTATGCCATTGGCAGAACCGGGTTGGAGTTCTTTACACTCTGTGATCAATGAAGGTACTTTTTGGGATGTTATTGATCAACTCAAAGCCGCAGGGGCTCAAGATATCTTGGTTTGTCCTGTAGAGAAAATGGTACTATAATAATGCTTACAATGAAACAATTCATAAATCCATCAAAAACACAATGGCAAGCGCTTCAAGCCCGCCCTACCGCTTCTTTTGAAGATGTAATGCCAGTAGTCGATGCTGTTTTTTCAGCAGTTCAGTCAGAGGGTGACAAAGCGATTCGTCAATACAGCACCGAATTTGATGGATATTGCCCAGAATATATTGAAGTGCCTAAGTCTGAATGGGAAGCAGCAGCTGAAGAGCTCACTCCAGAGCTTAAAGCAGCCATTGATCATGCTTATCAAAACATTTATCGCTTTCACAAAGCACAAATTACCCCACATGTAAAAGTTGACATACAAAACGGTGTAAGTTGTTGGCAAGAAAAACGATCTATAGATAAGGTAGGTCTTTATATCCCAGGAGGTACTGCTCCTTTATTTTCATCTGTTCTGATGTTGGCCATTCCTGCTCAAATAGCGGGTTGTAAAGAAGTTGTATTATGTACACCTCCAGATAAATCTGGGGTCATCGCTGCTCCAATTCGTTATGCAGCCGCTTTGTGTGGTGTCACTCGTTTGTTTCAAGTTGGTGGCATCCAAGCCATCGCCGCTCTGAC
>Ga0208127_1000741_pt1 | contig 16576 bp, 18 predicted proteins | sample ETNtaG_6_FD_185751 | JGI IMG/M metagenome (GOLD analysis project Ga0208127, IMG submission 185751) | Marine microbial and viral communities from oxygen minimum zone, Eastern Pacific Ocean - ETNP201306SV45 (SPAdes) (version 2) | ecosystem: Environmental > Aquatic > Marine > Oceanic ...
CAGTTCTCCAGATGCCAAAGGCCTTGTTTTTGTTCTTTCTACATGTTTATCAATGTCAGTATCAGCAAGGTCATTGATTACACAACCTGCCGATCTCATGACAACAACACCGACAATAAAAACCAACAAAATATCAATATCCGGAAATCCATTCGATGCAAGCCAAAGCGCTGACATAGTAGGCCACAACAGCAATAGAATACCAATTGGCTTATCAAATCGAGCCAATCTAAAAAAGCTACTGATTTTATTCACTTTGATCAAATTTCATTCAGACTGGATGGAAACGCCTCGACAAGATGAATGAACTCAGAGTTGAATTCAAAGGAGGATCTTCTACAGAGAATCCTATCTTCACCTACTTCGATGTTGGCAAATAATAAGCCAACCCTTCTAATATCTTTGATCAGAGAAAGTTTTCCACCCAGTGGATTGTTTCCAAGGTTTTTAATCCATGGATTTTTCTCAAGTGTTGAATTTGGAGCAAATGTTTGTGCAAATATTGATACATTTTTCACAACCGATATTTCAATTTCACGCCTCAGGCCGATAGCATTCTCTTTTAGGTCACTCAACATGGGTGGTATTTCCCCGATGGATTGTTCAGTTACTTTTAGGGTGTGTCCAGGAAACTCATTTCGGAGCTTATCCGTCATCCATGCCGAATAGGATAGCCAGTTTTGGCAAATTGGGTCCTCTGGATTTGCAATATCCTCAATGTTTTTAAGCCATTTGACATTGGTTGCAGCTCTTTCTATGTCTCTAAACGAATTCATTGTTTGTGAACTTTATCAAAATGAAATCAAAACTTCCCAATTAAACATTGCGATAATTGATCTGATTTCCTATCCATCTTCTTACAAGCTTTTCAGATTCTTTTGGAAAATCATTCTCAAATTGATCGCAAACTTTATTGATCTTTGGGATTAGATAAGCATCTCTGGAGATATCGGCAATTTTTAGGCCAACAACACCTTTTTGTCTTATACCCAATATTTCTCCAGGACCTCTTAGTTCAAGGTCTTTTTCAGATATATAAAAACCATCTCTGGAAGATCTAATGACCTCTAGTCTCTCTTTGGCTGTTTGTCCCAATGGGTTCTTATAGAGCATAACGCAGAAACTTTCATGTTCTCCTCTACCTATTCTTCCTCTCAATTGGTGAAGCTGAGATAGACCAAGCCTTTCGGTGTTTTCGATGACAATCATTGATGCATTAGGCACATCAACACCGACCTCAATTACTGTTGTCGCGACCAAAAGATCAAGCTCATGCTCTTTAAAATCGCTCATGGCCTTGTTTTTCTTGTCTGCAGATAATTTTCCATGAACAAGTCCAATTCGATGGCCCGGAAGATCATCACTAAGCTTTTTAAACATGGCTTCTGCTGACTCTCTATTATGATCTTCTGATTCCTCAATCAAAGGACAAACCCAATACACTTGGCGGCCCTTTTCAATTTCTCGTAGCGCCTTTTCAACCACCTCTTCCCTTTTTTCTTCTGAAGTGCATAAGGTCGATATTTCTCCTCTGCCACCCGGAAGTTCATCGATGATTGAATTATCAAGGTCACCATATGCTGTCATCGCTAGCGTCCTGGGAATTGGAGTCGCAGTCATGATCAACTGATGAGGAACGATCCCATTATTTTTTGCTTTGTTGATTAGGCTGAATCTTTGTTCGACCCCAAATCGATGTTGTTCATCTACAATAACTAAAGCTAGATTTTTGTATTCGATAGACTCTTGAAAAAGAGCATGCGTTCCAATGATAACCTGACAATCACCGCTTGCTATATTTTTAGTCAACAACCTTTTTTCTGATGCCTTTAGCTTGCTCTTCAGTAATCCAGTTTTAACACCAAGCGGCTCAAACCATCGATCCAAGTTCTGTTTATGCTGTTCTGCCAATAGCTCTGTTGGTGCCATCAGAGCTGACTGGAACCCGCTATCAACTGCAATTGCCATTGCCATAGCTGCAACAACTGTTTTACCTGAGCCCACATCCCCTTGAAGCAATCTCATCATAGGTATATCAAGCGCTAAATCAGAGCAAATCTGTGCTTGCACTTTCTTCTGACTCTCTGTCAATAAAAAAGGAAGACTGGAGATCAAAAGTTGATTTATATCGGTTTTCTTAAGTGGCACTGAAGATTGTTTCTTAGATGCCCTTTTTATTTGCCTCATACCGATTTGATTTGCGATTAGTTCCTCTGTAACCAATCTTTTTTTTGCAGGCGAAAGCGTATCCAAATCACGCGATTCTTTTTTAGGATGATGCGTTTCTTTTAGTGCTTGACTTAGTGAACCTAGCCCGAGGTCAGAAGCTATTTTAGTCGGCAAAAGATCTTCAAGATTTTCCAATTTGTTTTTCATGGCTTGAGATATCAGTGATCTTAATTTTCCTTGTGATAGACCTTGAGTGGTTGGGTAAACAGGCGTGAGAGTTTTGGGCAAAAGATTTTTTTTGCCTGGATCAAGTATTTCGTAATTAGGATGTATCATCTCAATCCCCGAGGTTGTCTTCCTTGTTTTTCCGAAGCACCTTACGGTTAAGCCTTTTTTTAAAGCATCTTTTTGATATTTGTTGAAAGTAAAAAAACGCAAAGCCATGATTCCGGTACCATCAGAGATCTGAATCATCAACATTCTTCTCCCCCTAAAAATCATACTCGATAAAAGTATTTCACCCTCTACCTGGGCCTCAACATCTGCCTCTAAGGCACCAATTTTATTTATGATGGTTCTGTCTTCGTAGCGGATGGGCAGATGAAAAAGAAGATCAGTTTGCTTGAATATTTCTAAATTCTTTAACTTTTCTTCTACAGAAGGGCCAACGCCCTTGAGCGATTTTAAGTCATCTTTCTCCATTTTCATTAAGGCCCGCAATGACCTCAATCTCGACATCTACATTTTTTGGAAGCGCTGCAGCTTGAATAAGAGACCTTGCTGGATAGGGCTCCTCGAGCAACTCAATCATTTTTGAGTTAACAGCATCAAAATCACCTATATCTTTAAGAAAGACTGTGAGCTTAACTATATTTTGAAATGTGCAATTTGTGTCTGGAGAAGATGACTTATATTTTCAAAAATTAATTCGACCTGATCCTGTATGTTCGCATCACACAGCTCTCCATTTTTTTTGAGAGGAATTTGTCCAGACAAGAAAATATGCCCGTTTGAAACTACTCCTTGTGAGTATGGCCCTATTGCTTTAGGAGCTTTAGATGTGTTAATGATTTTTTTTTCAAGCATTAATGTAACCCTCTTGAAACCCTTTCAACAATTCCCACAGAGCGAACATCTCTAATAACATCTGCCAGTTCAATTCTATCTGCAACCTGAAACTGAAATGAAAAATCGATAGTATCGTCCTCATGTTCCTTTATTACATTCACCTGTTCGATGTTACAACCCCTCTCTGCAAGTTTTCCAGCAATTGCAGCAAGTGCTCCAGGTTTATGTTTTGCATTGACAAGTAGCTCAGAAGGCAAAGTTTGCTTTATTGACTTACTCCACTCGGCTCCTATCCATCTACTTCGATCTTTCCGAAAAGAATTAATATGCCGACATTTTCTTCTATGAATAACAAACCCTCTTACCTTGCTTAAATGTCCAATAATCGTGTCTCCTGGAACAGGCATGCAGCATTTAGCAAACTCTATAGAAACACCTTCAGTGCCTTTAATGAGAATAGGAGCACGCGAATTTGTCTCAGTTATTATTTCATCCTCTCCAAGCATCATTTGAGCCATTAACAATGGATTTCTGTCACCAACACCAATGGATCGATATAGCTCATTCATATTTTCAAAATCCAGAAGCTCCAATAACCTATTGATTTGTTTATTTTTTATGTTTCTCTGTTTTTTCCCAAGCGTGTCTAAAGCATTGTTGAAAAGCCTTTTTCCGAGAACTATGGTTTGTTCCGAATTTAAATCTTTAAGAAATGATCTGAGATTATGCCTTGCTTTTGCTGTGGTAACGAATGACAACCAACTTGGATCAGGGTTTGCATATCTAGAAGTGACAATTTCAACAGTTTGGCCACTTTCAACAACTGTTCTAAGCGGGACCTGAACACGATTAATTTTTGCTCCTATGCAACTGTTTCCGATATCAGTATGGACCGCATATGCAAAATCTACACAAGTTGCTTTTGAGGGCAGCCTTAAGATATCTCCTTTCGGACTGAATACATAAACTTTGTCAGGATAGAGGTCAACCTTTACGCTTTCGAGAAATTCTTCAGCATGGCTTGAGCCTTGGATCTCTTTTATGGTTGCAAGCCATTCTCTGGCTTTGCTCTGTGCTGTTGTGTCTGAAGGGTTTGCAGCTTTATACTTCCAGTGAGCTGCTATACCATTTTCTGCAACCCTATCCATTTCTAATGTTCGGATTTGTATTTCAATTGGCGTACCGTTCGGCCCCAATAAGCTTGTATGAATAGACTGATACCCGTTGACTCTAGGAATGGCAATATAATCTTTAAATTTACCCATGATGGGCTTATATAGCTCATGAACTAAACCCAAGACCTGGTAACACTCATTTGGCTCATTAACTATGATTCTAAAACCATAAACATCAATAATTTGTTCCAAAGGCAACCGCCTTTTTCGCATTTTTTCATAAACACTGAAAAGCTCTTTTTCTCTGCTCATGATTTTAAATTGGATATTCTGCTCATTGAGCCGGTTTGATATCCTTTGATTGATTTGCTTTAGGATCTTCTTTTGGTTGCCAAGCTTCTTCTTTAAAGATGACGAAATTATTCTGTGTCTGTAAGGATAGCCATACTTAAAGCCTTCTTTTTCCAGCTCCCTTCTAATGTTATATATACCCAGACGGTTAGCAATTGGTGCAAATATTTCCAGTGTCTCTTTGGCTTTTTTCATTTGCTTTTGAGGGTCAAGAGCATAAATCGTTCTCATATTATGAAGCCTATCCGAGAGCTTGATGATTATTACCCTTATATCTTGGACCATGGCCAGCATCATTTTTCTAAAACTTTCTGCTTGATTATCTTTAATGCCCTCATCTTCAAGTCGATCAAGTTTGCTGACACCATCAACCAGGGTGAAAATTTCTTCCCCAAATTCTTCTTGCAGTAATTTTTCATCAATCTCAGTGTCTTCTAGCACATCATGAAGTAAGCCAGCCGAAATAGCGGCAGCATCAAGATGAAGACTGCCTAGAATACTGGCAACGGCCACCGGATGAATAATATAAGGCTCTCCAGTTTTTCTTGATTGGTGTTCATGAGCAATACTTGAGTATGCATAGGCTTTGCTGATCACCTCAATATCTGGCTTATCAAGATAATCAAGTTCGGAAATGAGCTGCTTCAAAAGCTTCGGCGGCTTTTTTTGCAACATTTCATCAGCAGATATTTTCAATGCTTCCATATCAATAATATAAACCAAGAAAAAAGAAATTCATTAGAAGAATTTAGACCAATGGCCTAATTCTTTATCACTTGCATACAGTATTGGGAAAGGTTTTAAAGCTGCTCAGTCTCTTCGGCTTCTGACTTAGCCAATTCTTCGGCCAACTCTTTCTCGATGTCGCTCTCAGTTTTGTGAAACTCAGGATTATCTAAATGACCTTCAGCGATCTCACGAAGCGCAAGAACTGTTGGCTTATCATTTTCTTCATCCTCTAAGAGAGTTTCAGCACCATTAGCAATTCTCCTGGCTCTTTGTGAAGCCAATTTGATAAGACTGAAAACACCTTCTGTTTTCTCAATACAGTCTTCTACAGTTACTCTAGCCATATAAACCTCTATTTAGATGAGTGCGATAGGTTACTGAAACCAAAAGATAAGTCAATTTGTTTCAAAGAAAGTTTTAAGAGATTCAGCCACTTCCTTTGATTGGTTTATTTTGTTCGACTCTCCTTTTATATAGAGAGCAATCTCATCAACAACCCTATCAAGTTGATCATTCACCAACACGTGATCAAAATTATTTGACTGCTCTAGATCTTCAACTGCTTGATTGAAACGATTTTCTATCTCTTGGTTCGAGTCAGTGCCCCTATTTTTTAATCTACTGAGTAGAACTTCTTTTGATGGCGGGATCAGGAAAATCATCACACAAGAAGGCATTCTGTTTTTGATTTGTTGTGCCCCCTGCCAATCAATCTCTAAGATTACATTTATTCCCTTTTCAAGATTTTGCGAAACGCTTTTCTTCTCAGTTCCGTAAAAGTTTCCAAAGACAGTTGCATGCTCTAAAAAATCGTCATTTTCGATCATGTTAGCAAAGGTTTTTTCACCTACGAAAAAATAGTCAAGCCCTTCTTTTTCATTCTCTCGCATTTTTCTTGTTGTATATGAAACGGATGCCACCAAGTTAGCTGATTCTTCTAATAGTTTTTTAACAACGGTTGTTTTTCCGGTTCCAGACGGAGCTGATATAACAATTAATTTTCCAGTTTTGTCTTTCACGATGATATTAAGAGGTAAAATGTTTTAAATAATTAAGTTCATTCTACAAGGTGCAAAAAACCATGAAAAGCAAGATTGTAATAGCAACAATGAATGAGCATAAAGCTAGAGAGATCAGAGCCCTTATAGGAGATCGTTATGATGTAATGACACAGGCTTCATTCTCCATACCCTCTGTTCCAGAGACGGGAGAAACATTTGAAGAAAATGCGCTGATAAAAGCCAATGAAGTATCAAGAAAAACCGGTTTGCTGACACTAGCTGATGATTCTGGATTGGAAGTTGATTTGCTTGATGGCAAGCCTGGCGTCTACTCAGCAAGATATGCTGGACCTAATGCAACCGATGCTGAAAATAATAAAAGACTCTTGGCAGACTTGGAGAGATTTAAATCTCAGAAAATCATGGCTAGGTTCCAATCAGTCATAGCACTCATAGATCCATTGGATGGATCGAAAAATATCTTTCACGGCAGCTGGGAGGGACGAATAATATTTGAACCAACAGGTAAAAATGGATTTGGATACGACCCACTTTTTTATTTAGATGAGCTTGAATCTACAGCAGGAGAGCTTAATCAGACTGAAAAAAATAAGCTAAGCCACAGAGCTATCGCAATTAAGAAAGCTACAGATTATTTAGTAAAGAAGACACTTGAGACAAAATAAATCCTTTAAGATTAAGGGTTTATTGAAACATGAATAAACTTAGGATGAGTCTAAATTATTCACAGACTGAAACTTTATTCATCATAAGCCTCAAATTACAGTTTGTTTCAAAAACATTACACGAATACATCCTTATAAATATATGATAAATATAGTAAATAGGGTAATTGTATAAAAAATATACAATTTTTCTTCACTCAGGCTGCAATTGAGGTCTATTTAATTTTCAATATTTATCCACAATCTTATCCACAGATTTTGTGGATAAAAAATAAGTGAATTTCTAAATTTAAGGACATTAAATAAGCTTGAAAAAACGATAGCCTATGGGTATGCTTGCGATCCGATTTTTATTTATTGGAAGTGAATCTCAAGAAAAGATCTAAGACATTAAAAGAACGACATGAAAAAAGAAATACATCCAGAATACTCTGAAATCAAAGTCACATGCTCATGTGGTAATTCCTTTGTAACTAAATCAACACTAGGTGAGGATTTATCAATCGAAGTCTGCTCAGCATGTCATCCTTTCTACACTGGTCAGCAAAAAATTGTTGATACAGCTGGCCGTGTTGACAAATTCAGAAAAAGATTTGGGATTAATCAGTAACAATTGCTTGTTTTATAAACCATGGCAGAAAAAGTTACACTTCAGAAGAATACACAAACTGTTGAGCTAGAAACCAAAGATGCTTCGGTCGGACCGGGTGTAATCGATTTAAAAAACCTCTATCATGACATTGGCTACTTTACCTTCGACCCTTCATACTCAACAACCGCAAGCTGCGAAAGCACTATTACATACATTGATGGCGCCAAAGGCATTTTGGAATATAGAGGCTATCCAATTGAGCAGCTAGCAGAAGAAAGCACTTACCTAGAGGTTGCTTACCTGTTATTCAATGGAGAGTTGCCTACTAGTAGCATTGCTCTCGACGAGTTCAGATCAGATGTCAAACACAACATGATCCTACCAGAGAATATGGACCTCATTTTTTCTGGCTTTGGAAAAGACGCTCACCCAATGGCTATGCTCACAACCGCGGTTGCAGCATTATCTGGATCATATCATGAGGGCATAAACGTAAGAAATAAGGACCATCAAAAAGAATTTTTCTTTAACGTGCTTGGTAAGATGCCAATATTGGTAGCAAACGTTTTCAACCATAGCCAAAAAGATACAGAAGTTGATTATGATGAATCATTGTCTTATTCAGAAAATATTTTGAGATTATTTTTTGGATGGAAAGAGGGTTATGAAATAGATCCTGTCTTGTCAAAGGCGCTTGATATTTTATTGATACTGCATGCAGATCATGAGCAAAACTGCAGCACATCTTCTGTTAGATTAACAGGAAGCTCAGGTACAAATCCCTATGCAGCAATTGCAGCTGGAGTTGCAGCTCTGTGGGGCCCTGCTCATGGCGGTGCAAATGAAGCTGTAGTTAGAATGTTTGATGAAATTGGTTCAAAAGACAATATCGCCCAATACATTGAAAAGGCAAAAGACAAAAATGATCCATTTAGGTTAATGGGCTTTGGGCATCGTGTTTATAAAAACTACGACCCGAGAGCAACAATCATCAGAAGCCAGTGTCATAAAGTTTTAGAAACAACGGGTAATGAATCAAATCCAATGTTTGAACTTGCACTTCAGCTAGAAGAAATTGCTTTAAACGATGACTATTTTGTTGAGAGGAATCTCTACCCCAATGTCGATTTCTATTCAGGGTTGATTTATCAGGCCATGGATATCCCTAAGGAGATGTTTACTGCCATGTTTGCCTTGGCAAGAACTGTCGGATGGGCGACACACTGGTGTGAGATGATGTCTAATCCCAGTCATAGAATAGGACGTCCAAGACAGCTCTATCTGGGCGAAAAAAAGAGGGACTATGTCCCAATCAATGATCGCTAGATATCAGTTAAGGCGGTTTCGCCAAATCACAAACAAAAACATTTATTCTTATGACTAACATATCAGACAGTATTATTCTCATTGGCCCAATGGGTTCTGGAAAGACTTCCACTGGAAGAATTCTAGCTAAACAATTGGGCTATGATTTTGTAGACACAGATGATGAAGTTATAAAAAGTACGGGAGTATCTATAGCATATGTCTTTGATGTAGAAGGCGAGACTGGTTTTAGACAAAGAGAATATCACGCATTGATGAAATTCTCAGATAACAAAGAGCTTGTAATTGCAACAGGAGGAGGAATTATAACGCATGACAAAAGCAGGACAATAATCCAAGACCATAAAAGCGTTGTCTATCTTAAAACAAGCATTGAGAAACAAATTGAAAGAGCAACCGTTTCTGACAAGAGGCCACTTTTAATCGACACAGATCCTGCATCTAAACTTCAGGAGTTAATGTTGACAAGAGAGCCTCTCTATGAAGAAATAAGTGATATCAAGATCAACACTGACGAGAGAACACCAAGTGAAATTGCTCTCGAAATTATCGGCAGACTAACATGAGGATATTAAAGGTAAATCTCGAAGATAGGAGCTATCCGATATACATTGGTAACGATGTAAGCCTTGATAATGAGCTGTACTCAAAGCATATAGCTTCAAAAAAAATTGCCCTGGTCACGAATGAACAAATTGCAGATTTACATCTTTCAGAAATCAGCAGAACACTAGACTCATTCGATTTAAAGATACTTGTTCTTCCAGAGGGAGAGGATGTAAAGAACTTAGAGACTGTTGAAAAAGCGGTTGAATTCTTATCAGACAATGGACTAGATAGAGATTCATCCATCATCGCATTTGGTGGCGGTGTGATTGGAGACATCACCGGCTTCGTTGCCGCATCTTATATGAGAGGCATAAAGTTCCTTCAAGTACCAACAACATTATTGGCACAGGTTGATTCCTCTGTAGGGGGAAAAACAGGAGTAAATATAACAAAAGGGAAAAACCTAATTGGGGCGTTCTATCAACCAAGCGCGGTGATTGCAGACACAAACTATCTAAGCACTCTTGAGCCAAGACGATTCACAGAAGGCTTGGCGGAGGTTATAAAATATGGACTGATTCGAGATCATGGCTTCTTCAAGTGGCTAGGTGAAAATACCGATAAAATATTGGCATTGGAGCCTGAAGTCATGGCCCATCTCATCGAGAAGTGCTGCCAAATTAAAGCTGAAATTGTCTCAGAGGATGAGAGAGAAGGATCAGTTAGAGCAATATTAAATTATGGCCATACCTTTGGTCATGCAATTGAGAGCCTTACTAATTACAACCTTTATAGTCATGGAGAGGCTGTTGCAATCGGCATGGTTATGGCAGCCAGCATGTCAGAAAGAATGGGAATTTTGTCCCGCGATGATAAGGAAGGCATAATAAAGCTCCTTGAATCTGTGAATTTACCAACCGAGAGACCTGATTTAGACCAAAATATTTTTTTAGAAAGTATGAAACGCGATAAAAAAGCCCAAGATGGTGAAATAAGGCTGATATTATTAGATGGCATTGGCAACGCCATCATCAGCAATGATTACCCCAGTGAGATTTTGATGGAAACCATATCGGAATAGAAGATGAGCATAGAGAACAGCGATCGATTAATTTTTGCAGTGGATGTTCCAGAAGTGGAGCAAGCCAAAGATTTGGTCACCCAACTCGGACCAAGTGTAAATTTTTTCAAAATTGGCATGGAATTGATGATGACCGGAGATTATTTTGAACTACTCGACTGGCTTGTGGAAAGAGACAAAAAAGTTTTTGTTGATTTAAAGTTATTTGATGTTCCAGCCACTGTTTCAAAAGCCATCAAAAGGCTGAGCAAAAGAGGCGCTTACTTTACAACAATTCATGGCAATCAAAGCATGATGGAAGCAGCTGCGACTGAAAAGGGCGATTTAAAAGTATTGGCTGTAACTGCATTAACTAGCTTGGACAGAGGGGATTTGGATGACCTAGGGTTTGATTGTGCCGTGGAGGATTTGGTTATTTCAAGGGCCAGGAGAGCTTATGAGTCTGGCGTAGATGGAATTGTGGCCTCTGGCCTTGAATTACCAAGTATCAGGAAAGCTGTCGAAGACAAGATTTTAATTGTCACACCTGGAATTCGGCCAGTGGAGAATCGACAGACAGATGACCAAAAAAGAGTGGTCACCGTTGAGCAAGCATTCCAAGATGGCGCAGACTATATAGTTGTTGGTCGACCGATTCAAAACGCAGACAACCCCAGAGAGGCGGCAGAGCTGATTCAGGCAAGCATTTCTAAGTCCATATAGAGCAAGTTAGCTAGTTTTGCTCTTGTATTATTTGATTGATTGAGGCTTCTATCCTACTCAATCTTTTTTGGAACTTTCCCCTCTGTTTTTCGTCAAGTGAGGCAATAGTTTCTGCGGTAATCTGATTGATTAACTTCCTTGTATTTGGATTCTCAGAATCGAGTGAATTTATATGCTTGACGAAGGTATCTTCGAAGTTTTCGTTTTGTCTTAAATTCAGTATGGTTATAAATTGTTGGTTCCACTGTATTCGCTGACTGATTAACTGCGCTCTCGTGTCTTCCATACCTGAAGAGAGAATCCGTATCGTATTGATTTGCTCATTATTCAGTTTGACACCCATGAACCTAAAAAAGCGCTTAAAACTTTTTGCTAAAGAGTCCTGAATATCATCTTCAACATTTTCTAGTTCTGATTTTCTTTCTTCCATCAACTCATCAAAATATATTGCCATTTCCTCCACTTGTTTGTTTGTGATGGTTTTACAAAACTCAACTATCTGAGGAAGAAAAAAATCTCTAATATTGTTACCAAGCAGCATGCCTTGTTGATAAATGTCATCAATGTCATCAACAGTTGTGGTGTTATCCAAAGCTTTAAACTGTGAAATTAGTTTTTTATATTTTGGTAACTCATTTTCAATATTCCAATACTTAAATTTCAACGTAGCTTGTCGAACATATTTCTCTTGTTCCTTCGTGAAGTTTGCGTACTCTAAAAATTGATTGGCAATAAGCTGATCAACTCTCTCATACCACAAACTACCTACAACTGAGCAAGCAGGCAAAGTTAAAAAAACTAAAATAACGATGAATTTTTTATAAGCTTGGCCAAACATAGTTTTCACAATGACAGCCTTAATTATTTTTCCAAATATTTATTAAGGCGTTCCCAGACAATATTCTCAATTTGTCGATGACCTAAAACATTGGGATGTATTCCATCACTTTGCATTAAGCCCTCATCAACCATTGTCTTCAAGGTTCCTTGGATCAGGTCGAGGCCATATTCTTTTGCTAAATCAGAAAAAATATTTTCAAACCCTTCAGTGTAAAGTGCCCCGTAATTGGGCGGTAGCTGAACACCGATTAGAAGTACAGTAGTGTTACTGCTTTGTGCTGAGTTAATCATATCTCTGAGGTTTTTTTCAATGGCTTTTAATGAAGTGCCCCTTAATCCGTCATTGCCACCAAGCTCCAAAATTAAAAGCTCAGGAGAATATTTTTTAAGCAAGCGAGGAAGTCGTGAAATGCCACCCGAGGTGGTATCTCCACTGACACCTGCGTTGATCACTCTATAAGAAGACCCCATTTTATTGATTCTTGATTGAAGCAGAGATGGCCACGCTTGATCATAGTTTACCCCCAGTCCAGCACTAAGGCTGTCACCCAGAACTAGAATATTCTTATCTTCTGACTCATTTGCATTGGCTGTTGTCGCTATCATCGGTAAAATGACTAGCCATAATAAAAGGTTCCTAATGAATAAAACCATATTAGAAGTTTCCAATGTTACAAAAAAAGTTACCAGCCCTGAGGGCGAACTAACCATTGTAAATGATATCAGTCTTTCCTTAGAGGAGGGTGTTTTTGCATCCATTTTGGGACCATCTGGATCTGGGAAGACCACGCTTCTCGCAATCATGGCCGGCCTTGATCTGCCGAGCAAAGGATCAGTGAAGCTTCTTGATAAAGAAATCACAAGCTTAAATGAGGATAAGAGGGCCCAGATTAGAAGCAAGGATGTCGGATTTGTTTTCCAGTCTTTTCATTTACTGCCTCGATTATCAGCCCTAGACAATGTGATGATGCCACTCGAGATTCTTGGCGCGAAAGACGCAAAGGAGAGGGCACTAAAAGCTTTGGATGAAGTAGGTTTGTCCAAAAGAACAGGGCATGTTCCTCATCAATTATCTGGCGGAGAAAAGCAACGTGTAGCAATCGCTAGAGCCATGGTCAAAAACCCCAACATTTTATTTGCGGATGAGCCCACTGGAAATCTAGATCAATCAAGCACTGATAATATTCTCGAACTATTGCTTGGAATCAATCAACTAACAAAGACAACCCTGGTTGTCGTAACACATGATCAGCAGTTAGCGGCACGATCTGATATGGTCTTCGAGCTACAAGAAGGAAAATTAAAATGCTGAATGGCATTTTCTTTGGACTAAAAAAGTTTTTTTCAGAAATAGGATCAGGAGACATGGTCATCCTATTTTCTTCACTGATTCTTTCTGTAACTGCAATATCAGGCGTTGGCTTTCTAAGCGATCGCTTTCAACGCTCCATTCAACAACAAGCCTCAATCGTACTTGGTGCTGAGATGGTTTTTAGGTCTGGAGCACCCATCGAAGATAGGTATATTCGAGCTGCAGGATCAATGGAAATAAAAACTGCAGAAACGACCTCATTCCTAACCATGGCGCTCACAGATGATGGAAATATACTTGCATCAATCAAAGCAGTTTCAAGCGCTTATCCTTTGGTGGGCAACTTACAGGTTATTCCCCAAGGGCAGGGCACCATAAGTCTCGATTTCAAACAACCACCAGCTTCCACTATTTGGGTAGAACAAAAAATCCTAGAGGCGCTGAATAGAAAACCAGGTGAATTCATCACGCTTGGCAATAAATCATTCAAGATAACGGGAACACTGATTGATTTTCCCGATCGAAGCACTGGATTCTTATCTTTCTCTCCTACCATTATTGTCAATCAGGCCGACCTGAATGAAATGGGCGTCATTCAAACTGGCAGCAGAGTGGTTTACCGACAGCTTTATTCGGCAGAATCTAGCGTGCTTGAATCATTTTTAAAAGAGGTTGAAGGAGATTTGAATGAAGTTCGTGTTCAGAAAGTTTCAGACATTGAAGGTCAGCTTGGTAATTCAGTCAATGAGTCATCTCAATTTGCAAATCTGGCAGCATTGTTCACAATTTTAATCACCTTGGTGTCTTCCATGATTGCTGCAAGACGATATGCTAAAAGACATCTATTGAATACAACACTCATGAAGGTATTCGGCGCATCAAAGAAATTCATATTGTGGTCACAGATCAGTCAGTTGACCATGTTGATATTAATGGCAACCCTTATCGGCTGTTCGCTGGGATTTTCAGTACAAGCGCTTCTGGAAAGTATTTTGAGCCCTATAATCAATAGAGAATTACCACCACCAACTGCAAAACCACTCATACTGGGTTTTTTGACGGCTTGCTGTATCGTGATTGCTGCATGTGGGCCTTACTTAAGAGTTTTGGGGTTGGTCGAGCCAATTCAACTATTAAGAAAAGATGATACACAAGGGTCTAAATCAGAGGCATCGATCTATTTATTCTCTTTCTTAATTTTCAGCTTATTTCTTTTATTTCTATTCAATGATCTTCGCTTGGTCGCCAGCATTCTTTTTGCGCTTCTGGGCCTTGTGATATTGTTAGCAGGAATTGGGTACTTATTGATTTTCTCAACCAAACTGTCACCTATCTTAGGTGGCTATGGATGGTTAATGGGGCTTAGAAATCTTTCCAAAAGAGCTTCTGAGAATCTATTGCAAGTCATTGTATTTGGTGTCTCTTTGACATTTCTAATCGTTCTTGCAGAAACACGCTCAGATTTGGTAAATACTTGGCGTTCCAGTTTGGACCAAGACACACCAAACTATTTCTTTTTTAATATTCAAGATTATCAGCTAAATGATGTAAAAAGCTTTTTCGATAATGAGATGGAAGCAACACCTCAATTTACACCATTGATTCGAGGAAGGTTGGTAGGCGCCTCATCAGCAGATGGTTCTCTTTTGGATGTTGGAGGAATGATGCAAAGAGAATCAAATCTGACCTGGTTTAGCGAGCTTCCAGAAAACAACTCGATTAAAGAGGGCACCTGGTGGGGAAATGAAGATGAGGATAGTTCTTTTATTTCTGTAGATGCTCAAGCGGCAAAATCAATGGGGCTATCAATTGGGGATCAGCTCGATTTCAATGTCGCCGGGGAAAATTTCACAGTTGAGGTTAAAAATCTCAGAGAAATTAAATGGGAGAGTTTCTCACCAAACTTCTTTTTTGTGCTTTCACCTGCCATCGCGAATGAGCTTCCTCAGTCATATATCACAAGCTTGAAGGTCGATAATAAATCAGAGGCAGTTGATACTTTTATTGAGCGCTTTCCAACAATAACCAGTGTAGATCTAGAGGCAGCCCTTGATCAGATTCGCGTGGTATTAGACACCGCATCAACAGCTGTTCAGTATATTTTTTTACTCTCTCTCTTGGCAGGAGTGCTGACCTTAATTGCTTCAATCTTCTCAACAGTAGAGGAGCGGAATAAAGAAAATGCTGTCATGAAGGCAATGGGAGCCAAACAGAGAGATATTCTTCAAATTGCTTTGGCAGAATTTGGGGCATTGGGATTGGTCGCATCGATCACATCACTTTTTGTTGCAATAGGGTTTTCTGCTTATGTATCTATACAGATTTTTGAAACAAGCTATACACCCAATGCCACAATCATCGCATCAGGTTTAATAACTGGCTTTGTTCTCATCCTCCTTACAGGGATGTTTGTCGTTTATAGAGCTTTGTCTGTACCTGCTGTCAAAACACTAAGAAGTTAAGCGCTAAATCAGAGCAAGACCCATTAAAATGAGACAAACAATCGAGCCCAACCACACCACTGTGCGGATGTATAAGATTCCGGCTGCGTAGACCAAGAGATAAAGAAACCTCAGAAAAACCCAAGTCATCGCATACATTGTGTTATCCACATCTGTAATGATTGAAAGAATTGCGAGCGTGAGAAATGCAGGCAAGCTTTCTTGCAGGTTTGAAGAGGCCCTAAGAATTCTTGCGGAAACCGAAGCTGGATCAATTGTTATCTCCCTATCTCTATTCGACAATAAGTAAGACATGCTTTTAATATTGATTACCAATGCACCAGTCATTGGAATGATCCAAATTTGAAGCAACGCCAATGTAAGCGCCATGATTATTATTGTGACCATTTTTTATTCTCCTCTCTTATGTTCAGTTTGGTAATTTCAGTTTTGAAATTTTTAGATTTGGATTTCTTATGCCCCAGACCCAAGGACCTCAAACATCCTGAATATAATTTCAACGGTGTTAATGAATAGCAACATGGCTACTTCAATAGCATTTGCCCAGGTGTCTTTGTATTCATCTGAGCCAAGAAGAGTTATCTGACTGCCTT
>Ga0208127_1000751_pt1 | contig 16491 bp, 17 predicted proteins | sample ETNtaG_6_FD_185751 | JGI IMG/M metagenome (GOLD analysis project Ga0208127, IMG submission 185751) | Marine microbial and viral communities from oxygen minimum zone, Eastern Pacific Ocean - ETNP201306SV45 (SPAdes) (version 2) | ecosystem: Environmental > Aquatic > Marine > Oceanic ...
ATCTGAAGGACTAGTTTCATAACCTTCAGATTCAAAATAATTTGTATCCAATCCTAATATATTCATTAACGAATTTGCCTTTGCTAAAACTCTTTCATAACCTGGTGAATTACTAAATCTATGTAATATCAACCTGTAGGCTGCATAACTTATTGATCTTATATTATTTATATGATCAGGATCTGTACTAGTAAAAGAGTTAAATTCTGATGTATAATCATTAATACTATTACCAATTAGATATGTAGAACCCTTATCATTCACAATAGCCCAAGAATCATACATGGCAGCACTTACATGGAATAAATTTCTTGCATGCACAGTTGGTCTTGCTAAATCATTTCTTATTGAATATAGCAAAACCTCATTCCATAGTCTTGCAACAGAATAACTATAATCTTCATAAGAATCAGGCAGCTCTACTGAAACGTCTAATTCTATAATTCCTGTTGAACAATCCTCATTTGTAGCAATTATTAAAACTTTACCCTCTTGTGCTACTTCCCACATAACTTCAATACTCGAAGTACCATTACCTGAAATTATGGATCCATTTTCAACCTCCCATTCATAAGCTACGATTGACTCATCACTATATTGATAAAAATGAGTTTCTAGAGGCTGAACTAAAGTTTGACCATCGATAGATTGGGATTCGATATAGGTGCATGAATTATCATCCAAAGTTGCATCAGGATCATAGCTACATGAATTTTCATCTGTACAGCCTTCAATTTTAACGGCAGTATTATTATTAATAGATTGAATACCTTGACCCTCTACAATTCTGAAGGTAGAGTTTGTTTGTAGATTATAATGTGCTTCTTGAACACCACTTGGCCAGGTTACTGTTATACTTGAAATATTATCGTTAGTAGAGCTCCCAAAATGAAGTGATTGAATTGATTGATGTTGATAGCCAGAACCTGTGTATTGCCTTACTTGACTAGAACCATCTTCAAAATCAATTTGAACTAATGAACCAAGTCCATCTCTATTTGAAGTTGTACCTTCAAGAAAAATTTTAACCCATGACCCCATAATTTCCTCGGAGTAGTAACTATCAATAGATTTGTTTTCCCACAGGTTTACATTTAAATTAAAATCGGTTACAATTAAATCCAAATCACCGTCATTGTCATAATCAAACGAATTAACCGATCTACTTTTTGACATCAATGGAGGAGTTTCTGAGAAATTACCATTAGTAAAACTATTTCCTTGATTATTTAGTAAAAACCTATCATTTTCAGAATCAAAAAAACCATTAGCAACATAAAAATCTTCAAATCCGTCATGATTGAAATCTGAAAAAGTAACACCCCAAGCCCAATCAGTATCATATAAATTAACTTGGTCTGAAACATTAGTGTAAGGGAAACTGCTATTAAAAGCGTCCTTAGAAAACAAGCTGTTTTCTTTAATATTTGTAACGAAAAAATCAATATCTAAATCATTGTCAAAATCACATGTTGTTAGACCCATTCCATCAAAAGGATCCTCTACTCCATATTCTTGTGCCATTTCAACAAATCCATTTCCGTCCTGATTTATTAAAAGTTGATTAAATTGATCAAAATCATTAGCAATATATATGTCAGGGTACATATCATCATTTGCGTAAATAGGTAAGGCGGAAAAACTATTCGCATTTTCCAATGACTCTGTTAAATCAATTTGCTGAAAAGTTTCATTGCCTAAATTTCTGTATAATTTACTAGGGGATATTTGATTATAATCAGATAAGAAAACATCCAAATATCCGTCTAAATCATAATCCAACCACAAAATACCTGCTATGTAACACTTTTCACAATATGTTTCAAAACCAGCAGACTCGGTAATATTAGAAAATGTACCATTACCATTATTTTTATATAATTCACTTTGTACAGCATTACCTAAGAATAAGTCGGGATATCCGTCATTATTAAAATCACCCCAAGAAGCAGCTAATCTATCGCCATGTTCTATTGTATCAAAACTAAAAGTACCATCTTCATCATAGTTAATTAAATCAATCTCATGATCAAGATTTTGATTGATACCCGAGTTTTCAGTTACATCAATAAAATTACCATTATTTGTATTTTGAAGAAGGCGACTCCAATATTCTTCACCATTTTCTGACCGAGCAGAGACAATGAATACATCAAGATCACCATCTTGGTCATAATCAGCAATAGCAACTCCGTTGTTACCAGTATAACCATTCAAATCTGAAATATCAGTAATATTTCGAAACTGTTGAGAGTATATAATCTGAGATATAAAAATTATATAGAGAAATTTATATTTCAAAAGAATAAGTTAAATTTCCTTAAAATTCACACGACATATCTACACCACAACATTGTGGAGATTTTATCTTTCCTTCACACGAAGGACAAATAGAAATTTGAACTGTGGTGCCATCATCTAATTTTAAATGATCATTTCTAAGAGGCTCATCACAAGAAGCACAGCTAGCATTTACTGCCATACCACATTTACTACATTTATAAGTTTCCATAAATTAATTTTTACGTTTATCAAATTTTTCTTTATCAGTCTGGTTAACCCTATTAATAATTAAGTATATAATTAAAATTACTATACCTGTACTAATTATAAAACTTAACATAAATATTTATTTTAAAGAAACAGCCGTACCATAAGCTAAAATTTCAGATGTACCTTGAGCAATCACTGAAGTTGCAAATCTAATATTTATCACAGCATCTGCATTTAGTTTTTGAGCATCGTTAATTAATCTTTCTAATGCTTGTTCTCTAGCATAGGCTTGTAGTTTAGTGTATTCCTCAATTTCTCCCCCAATGATATTTTTTAGTTGAGCAACAAGATCTCTTGCCACATTTCTGGATCTTACTGTAGATCCTCTAGCGATCCCAAGAATTTTTTCTATATCTCTATCTGGTATGAATTCGGTTGTTGATAATATCATATCTATTTTACAATTTCTTTAGTTTCAATTTTAAACATTGAAGACAATAAAATTATTGGCTCCCAATTTTTTGATTTATTACAATATACCGCATGTTCAGTACTTTTAGGTTCTAGAAGAGTTGAACTTTTCCCAACATCAACTATAAATTTTTTGTCTAGGGGATTCATTTTTCCTGTTCTGATTGAATCACTTCTATAATCAATTAATGTAACCGGAACTTTTTTAAAGCCAAGCTCCTTTAAAGCAAAATATCTATGATGACCGTCTATTACCAATAGAGTTTCATGACAACAAACTATCGAAGATATTATGTAATAACTTTCATAGGACTTAATAAATTTTACAAGTGAAATCTTCTTTTCTTCAATGATTTTTTCATGTGGATTTAGCAAGTCAATGTCAATCATTTTCACATCTTTAATCAAGTCATTTTCAAAATCAATTGAGTACATTATAATATTTTACATAAAGATATTAAAACTTTCATTAGTAAAGATTTGTAACTTTATATTATGAAGATAATTTCAATTTACTTACTTATAGCTGGCAGCCTATATCTGATAACTAGACCTTATAAAGACAATATAGATCAAATCTTAAAATCCATTAAGTTATCAACTTTTGATGCATTGTGGCTTTCTTATGTTGAAGGAATGGCAATTGGTGGGATTATTATGCTAATTATTTCATAATTTTGCAGTTAGTGAAAATTGAGCAAATTTATACAAGCTGCCTTTCTCAAGGTTCCTATTACATTGTTTCAGAAAATGAGGCAGTAATAATCGACCCCCTAAGAGAAACACAACAATATATTGACAAAGCCAAAAAAGACGGCGTCAAAATTAAGTATGTATTTGAAACCCATTTTCATGCAGACTTTGTTTCTGGTCATATTGATTTAGCTAGAAATACAGGTGCTGAAATTATTTTTGGACCAGAGGCTAATACCGACTACCCAGTTTATAATGCTAAGGATTCAGAAATTTTCAGTGTAGGAAAAATTAAAATTAAAGCTCTACACACTCCTGGGCATACACCCGAATCAACCTGTTATTTACTTTCTGATGAAAACGGTAAAGACAAAGCTATATTCACTGGTGATACATTATTTATTGGAGATGTTGGAAGACCAGATTTAGCAACTAGCTCTAATATTACTAGTGAAGACTTAGCAGGTGTATTGTTTGAATCATTAAGAAACAAGATATTACCCCTAGACGACGATATAATTGTTTACCCGGCACATGGAGCTGGTTCATCTTGCGGAAAAAATCTCAGCAAAGAAACCTTTAGCACACTTGGTTTGCAGAAAAAAACAAATTATGCATTAAGAGAAAATATGTCGAAAGATGAGTTTATTTCTGAGCTTTTAGATGGAATGCCTACACCACCAAAATATTTTAAAGAAAACGCAATGATGAATAAACAAGGTTATAACTCATATGACGATGTTATTCAACAAGGAAATAAAGCTCTAGAAATAAGTGAATTTAAAAATTATCTTTTAAACCCGGATATCGTTCTTCTAGATGTAAGACATCAAAAAGAATTTATAAAAAAACACATACCTAATTCAATTTTTATTGGACTCAATGGTAATTTTGCCCCGTGGGTTGGTAGTATTATTGAGGATACTAACAAAAAAATTCTTCTTATCACCCCAAAAGGAAAAGAAAACGAGACCGTAACAAGACTTTCAAGAGTTGGTTTTGATAACTGCTTGGGTTATTTAAAGGGTGGAGTTGAAAAATGGGAAAAAGAAGGAAATAATATTTCAACTTTGAAGACAATAAAATCAAAGAGCTTTGTTGATATTTTAAAATTGAACAAAATAAATATTCTTGATGTAAGGAAAGAGTCTGAGTATTCGTCTAAACATATTGAAGGAGCCATTAACATCCCCCTGAGTTTATTAAGTAGCAGATTTAATGAAATTAAGGTTAATGATGATCTTTATGTACATTGTGCCGGAGGCTATAGATCTGTTATTGCAATTTCAATTTTAAGAAAAATAGGATACAGCGGAATGATTAACATAACCGAAGGATTTAACGAAATTTTGAAATGTGATTTAAACGAAAACTGTTACAACTCTTCTGTTGAAGCTAGCTGCAATAATATCTAGAAGCAACCCAATTATTTTTTATCTTATAGTCTAATAATTCAAATTCGAATTTTTTAAGCATAAGATTAACCCTATCAAGGTCATTTTTATAAAAACCACTTATTATCAGTATTGTACTTTGATTTGAAATCTTTTTGAAGTTTTCAAAATTACTTTTCAGATTATTTAGAGTAATATTTGATAAAATTATATCATAATTATTTCCTATTAATCCATCAGAGGAAGATTGTTTTGTATTAATTTTTTTACAATCATTCCTTTTAATGTTATCAATTGTATTATCATAACAAACAACATCAATATCAACAGCATCTATTTTTTTAGCTCCTCTTTTTTCTGCAATTATCGATAAAACTCCTGTTCCACATCCTACATCACATATTTTTTTATTTTCTAAATTTTGCTCAAATAAAAAGTCTATCATCAATTGAGTGGTTTCATGGTGACCAGTACCGAAACTCATTTCTGGTTTAATTATAATATCATAACTTTTATTAGACGCTTTGTGGAATGGAGCTCTTATTGTACAGGATTCGTTAATTTCAACTGGGTCATAATTTTTCTCCCATTCTTCATTCCAGTTTTTATTTTGGATTTTATTTATTTCGTATTTGATCTCAAAATCCTTGGAATGTAAAATATTAACTTTTTTAAGAAAATTTTCATTAAAATCACATGCTTTGATATATGCAACAAGGCCTTGAGGTTTTTCTTCGAATAGTTCAAAATCTAACAAGCTAAGTTCAGCAATAAGAATTTCGATACCGTAAACGGGAACTACATTAAAGGTTAATGAAAGATATGAATCATCCATTTGCAGCGTTAACTATACTGTTGAAATCAGAGAAATTTAACGAAGCGCCGCCTATTAAACCTCCGTCTACATCGTCTAAAGAAAATATTTCTTTTGCATTATTTGGTTTTACACTGCCTCCATATAAAATTCTAATCATGGAAGAAATATCATGACCATATTTGTCATAAATTAGTCCCCTTATAAACTCATGCATTTCTTGAATCTGTTGTGTATTTGCGGTCATTCCAGTACCAATCGCCCAAACAGGCTCATAGGCAATAATGATGTTTTTAATTTCATCGCTATTTAAATCAAGTAACCCATTAGTTATTTGAGTTCTTATTAATTCAAAGTGATTATCTTTTTCTCGTTCTGATAATTCTTCACCTACGCAAAAAATAACATTTAATGAATTTTCAATAGATGCTTTAACTTTTTTTGATAAAACCAGATCTGTTTCATTGAAATATTTTCTTCTCTCACTATGACCGATAATAGTTGTATTTACTCCTATACTTTTTAACATTTCAGTTGAAATTTCACCTGTGAATGCGCCTCTCATTTCTGAGTGGACATTTTGAGCAATTACTTCTATTTCTGAATCCTTTAAAATTGCAACTGCTTTGTATAGGTTTGTAAAACTTGGTGCAATTTTAACCTCAACATTATTTTCTGATATTAATTTTAATTCATTAATAAGATCATTTGACTGATCAATTGTCATATTCATTTTCCAGTTACCAGCAACAATTTTTTTTCTATTCATTTTAATTAATTTTAATTCTTGGATCTAATTTGATATATATAATATCAACTAATATATTTATTATTATAAACATAAATGCTATAACTAAAACCGCTCCCATTATTACGGGTAAATCTAATAAGTTTAAAGCATTTACAATTTCTTTACCGATACCGTTCCAACCAAAAATAAATTCGACAAAAACAGCTCCAGCAAGTAAAGATGCAAACCATCCTGAAATTACTGTAACTACAGGGTTCAAAGCGTTTTTTAATGCGTGATCTTTTATGATATTAAACTGAGATAAACCTTTTGCCTTAGCGGTTCTGATGTAATCTTGTTTTAAAACATGAAGCAGTTCATTTCTCACTAATTGACTAATTACAGCTAAAGGTCTGATTCCTAAGACTATTGAAGGTAGGATTAAGTTTTTTAATTTTAAATGAAACGATTCACCATAGTCATCAAGCTCATACAAGCTACCTGTCATTTCTAGTCCAGTAAAATCTTTAAGCAAAAAACCAAAAATCCAAGCAAAAATAATAGCGCTGAAAAAAGATGGAACACTCATTCCAATTGTACTTATAAACTGAATGAATAAATCGATGTAATTTCCTTTATTTAAGGCTGAAATGATTCCAAGAATTAGTCCTACAAATATTGCTATCAAGATGGCAGAAAAGGCTAACACAAACGTATTTGGAAGAGTTTCAGAAATAATTTTTGACACCTTTTTGCCTTGATTTACAAAAGAGGTTCTTAAATACGGATATTTTAAATTGACTGTGAATTTATTAAAAGATAGTATTTCAATCCCTGAATAATTTTGATCAAAAAAAGAATAATCCTGCTGATCTTTGGAATGAAATGAAATTGGTGACAAATCATTTATATATAATAAATACTGATCAGAAAGTGGCTTATCAAAACCATATTTTTTTTTAACAATATCCAATTGTTCGGAATTTTGATTTTGACCTAACATCATCTGTGCTGGATCACCTGGCAGAACATTAAATAGAAAAAATATCACCGTTATAACCCCAAACATTGTAAGTAGAGAATAAAATATCTTATCTAAAATATAGCTTAGCAATTAATCAAAATTTAATTCAGAAAAATCTTTATAATGTTTTTTGTCAATGACATCTCCTGCTTTTAAAACTATGGCACCAGGATTTGACCTAACTATGGTTTTCAAAGCAGTTTCGTCACATGTGTAAAACTCGAAAGATATATTATTTTGTTTAATGAAGACTTTTCTCTCCTCTACTGAAGAAGCAGTTAAACCAATTATTTTATATCCTTTATTTTTTGCCTTTTCAAATGAAGTTTTTAGATTTTCTATAGCACTTGGAGAAAAATTAGCGATATTATAAGAAATGTAAATAAGCAGTTTTTCTTCATTTAATATTTCCTTTGTAAGATTATTACCATTTACCTCGATGGAAAAATCATAAATAGAAGGTTCATAACCTTTTTGAATTAGTTTGGTTTCTACTCCAATAAATTCTCCAGAAACATTTGGGTATTCACCATTCGTGATGTAAATCTTTTCCTGATCATCTTCAATAAATTTCCACGAATACTCATATATGTCTTTTGGTGCATTTTCAGGAACAGTCATATTTTTAAGTAGATTATCACCAATTTTATAAGCTCTAAAATCCAGAATAGGTAAATGGTTTAAAACAAAATATGTGATGTAAAAACAAAAGATAAGTGACGAACCAATGATAATTTTTTGGGTTTTTCTACTTACAATTGAATTTATTAAATCTTGTTTTAGAAATAGAAAACCTATCATAACCAGAAGTATTACATCTTTGGTAAATGACTCCCAAGGTGTTAATTTAATTGCATCACCAAAACAACCACAATCAGTAACCTTGTTGAAATATGCCGAATACCATGTTAAAAAAGTGAAAAATATAATCATTAAGAGTAAGCTCCAAAGAGTAAATTTCTTTTTAAAGCCGATAATTAAAAATATACCAAGTATCACCTCTAGAATGACAATAAATATTGCCATTGGCAAAACAACCGGTATTAAAAAATCAATATTGAATACTGTTGGTCCAAAATATTCTTCCAATTTAAAAGAGAAACCAATTGGGTCATTTAATTTTATCAGACCAGAGAAAATAAATAAAATACCGACAAAATATCTGAAAATGTGAAGAGTTATTTTGATCATATTTTAAGATGAATTAATGCAAAAATTGCATAGTTGATAATATCAGTATAGTTAGCATCTATTCCTTCGCTAACTAAAGTGTTTCCTTGATTATCTTCAATTTGTTTGACTCTTAATAGTTTTTGAAGAATTAAGTCTGTTAAAGAACTTACTCTCATTTCCCTCCAAGCTTCCCCATAATCATGATTCTTATTCATCATCAATTCTCTGGTTTTATCAATCATTGAGTCGTAAAGCTCCATACACTCATCACCCTCAAGATCTGGTATTTCTGAAACACCCTTTTCAATTTGGATTAACGCCATAACAGAATAATTAATAACACCAATAAACTCATCCGCTTGTCCTTCATCAACTTTCTGTACTGAGTTATTTTGCAAACCTCTTATTCGTTGAGCTTTGATAAAAATCTGATCAGTTAATGATGATAATCTTAGAATTCGCCAAGCAGAACCATAATCATGCATTTTTTTTTCAAAAAGCGATTTACATATTGATGTAACATTATCATATTGCTTTAAAGTTTTTTGCATAATTAGGAGTAATTTTACGTAAATTTCGATTAAATATCTTTAATGATCAAAGAAACATCTTTAATTTTTTAAACATACTAAAATGACCATAAATATCAAGGGTAATCTAATTAATTTTTCTATTCCTAAAATAATGGGGATTTTAAATGTAACTCCAGATTCTTTTTTTGACGGTGGTAGATATGATTCCAGTGACAAAGTACTCAAACAAGTTGAAAAAATGATTATTTCTGGTGCAGATATAATTGATGTTGGAGGTTACAGTTCTCGTCCAGGCGCAAAGAATATTAGCATTTCTGAAGAATTAAAAAGAGTCATACCCACAATAAAACTCATTAAAGAAAAATTTCCAAAAACTTTAATTTCAATTGATACTTTTAGAAGTGAAGTAGCAAGTGAATCAATAATTTCAGGAGGGGATATAATAAATGATATTTCTGGGGGAAATCTTGATACGCAGATGTTTAAAACAGTAGCAAAACTCAAAACTCCTTATATTTTAATGCACATGAGAGGGAATCCGAGTAATATGATGAGTAATACTGATTATCATGACGTAACAAAAGAAATCTGTAAATATTTTTCAAAAATGATTGAAAAAGCTAAAAATGAGGGAATCAATGATATAATAATCGATCCTGGTTTTGGATTTTCAAAAACAACTGATCAAAATTATGAACTGCTAAGCAACTTAGATTTTTTAAATCAATTTCAAAGACCGTTACTTGTAGGCATTTCAAGAAAATCAATGATATATAAAATTCTTAATACAACTCCAGAAAAGGCCCTAAATGGTTCCTCAGTATTACATACTATCTCTCTTTTAAAAGGTGCAAGCATTTTGAGAACTCATGATGTTAAGGAAGCTGCTGAGTGTGTTAAAATTGTAAGTCAATTAAAAGGCTAAAATTTTTTAATCCTATATTTGTAATTACTGATTATGGATTTTTTTAGAGAAATACTGAATTTTTCAATTATAGATGTATTAGACATTTTTCTCGTAGCTACGCTACTTTACTACGCATATAAACTTCTAAAAGGAACAGTAGCAATAAATATTTTTACAGGAATTATTTTAATATATGTTTTGTGGAGAGGAACTGTCTTTCTTGAAATGGAATTGCTTTCAAGTATAATTGGTGGTTTCATGAGTGTGGGAATTATAGCATTAATTGTTGTTTTCCAGCCTGAAATAAGAAAATTCCTGCTAATGGTTGGCTCAGCAAATCTTTCCAAAAAAGGCTCGTTTTTTGAAAAAATTAAATTTTTTAAAAACCAAAAATTAGAAAGAGATACGACAGATATAAAATCAGTTATTGCTGCTTGTTATAATATGAGTGAAACCAAAACAGGTGCATTAATCGTAATTGAAAGAAGTAATAACTTAACCTTTCTAGGTGATTCTGGAGATGAAATGAATATTACTGTAACTCAACCAATTTTAGAGAGTATATTCTTTAAAAATAGCCCGCTTCATGACGGAGCTATAATTATTTCTAATAATATTATTAGAGCTACAAGAGTTGTTCTTCCAATAAATAATGAAACTAAAATTTCTAGCAAATTCGGACTAAGACACAGAGCAGCTGTCAGCATAACAGAAAAGACCGATGCGGTTGCAATTGTAGTATCAGAAGAAAATGGAAAAATATCTTACATCAAGAACGGAGAATTTATTGGATTTAGCTCCGAAAATGAACTTTTGAAAGTAGTAGAAAAAGACATTTCCTAAACTGTTAACTCATTTTCTTTTTTTAATTGAGCCTGATATAATTTCTGGTAAACTCCTTTTTTATTTTCAAGTAATTCTTCGTGTCTACCAACCTCAACAATTTTTCCATTCTCCATAACGATAATATTATCCGCTTTCATAATTGTACTAAGTCTATGTGCAATGATTATTGATGTTCTGTTTTTTGTGATTTTTTCAATAGCTTTTTGTATCAATATTTCAGAGTCGGTATCAATGGAGGAAGTAGCTTCATCTAAAACTAAAATTTGTGGGTTTTTTATATAAGCTCTCAAAAATGAAATTAATTGTCTTTGACCTGTGGATAATCCCACCCCTCTTTCCCTCACATTATAGTTATATCCCTCAGGCAGAGAGCTGATAAAATCATCTAATTCTATTTCCTTTGCAGCATCTTTAACCCTTAAAAAAGATATATTTTCATTTTGTAATGTTATATTATTCAAAATAGAATCTGAGAACAGGTGTACATCTTGTGAAACAAATCCAATATTTTTTCTTAACGATGAAATTGAGTAGTCTTTTATGTTAATATTGTCAATATATATCGAGCCTGAATCCAGTTCATAAAACCTATTCAACAGCTTGATGATTGTTGACTTTCCTGATCCTGTTGCCCCAACAATTGCATTAGTAGAACCAGCATTTATTTCAATATTTAAATTATCTATAATCTTCTCACCTTGATTATATGAAAAATTAACATTTTCATATTTAATTTCACCTGTAATTTCATTAGCAGTTTTTGATCCCTTATTTTGAATAAATGAATCTGTATCTAAAATTTTAAAAACCCTCTCCGCTGCAACCATTCCCATAAGTAAAGTATTGAATTTATTTGCAATTTGATTCAACGGTCTAAATAACATTGGTATCATCATTATAAAAGCCGTTAACTCTCCAATAGACGCTGTATTATCTAAAACGGTATTCATTCCTCCATACCAAACAACCAAACCAAGAGTTAGAGAAGAAAAAATCTCCGCTACAGGAAAGAAAATAGAATTATACCAAACAGTCTTCAACCAAGCTTTTTTATGTCTTTCATTTATTTTTTTAAATTTTTCAAACTCTATTTTTTCTCTTGCAAAAAGTTGCAAGACACTCATTCCAGTTACTCTCTCTTGTACAAACGAGTTTAAGTTAGCTACCTCGTTTCTAACTTCGTCAAAAGCTAACTTCATATATTTTTGAAAAATTTTAGTTGCCAATAATATGAAGGGTAACGAAATAAAAACAATTAAGCTTAACTCCCAATTCATATAAATCATCACTATTGCTACAATTAGCATTTTGAGTAAATCGCTTATAATCATAAAGAGTCCTTGTCCAAAAATATCAGCAATTCTTTCCATATCAGTGACGGTTCTTGTTATAAGGATTCCTACAGATGATTTATCATAATATTTCATCCTAAAACTTTGAATATGGTCAAATAATTTTACTCTAATATCCTTTACAACAGATTGACCTAAAAGACCTGCATTAAATATAAATGAGTAATTACTAGTTACTTCTAAAACTAATAATGAAAACATGAGAATTATATATTCTAAAAAAAATTCATAGTTAGATGCGGTAAGATTCTCATCAACTATTTTTTCCAAAACAACTGGTCTCAAGGCCCCGAATATTGAAAGACCAAAAACAGAAACTATGGATAAAATAAAAATACTCTTGTATGATTTCACATAACCTAATAATCTTTTGAAAAGTGTAAAATTATATACGTTAGTTTTATTAGTCATTTATAAATATATTTTCAGGATATTCAACCTTAGTTAAAAATAATCCGTGTGCTGGAACAGATGGCCCAGCATAAATTCTATTAGATTTATTAATAATATCCTTGAGTTCATCAAGAGAAATCTTACACATTCCAACATCCAAAATTGTTCCAATTATGGCTCTAACCATATTTCTTAGAAATCTATTTGCACTAATTCTAAAAATCAAATCTGAATTATTTAATTCGTAATCGAACTTATATATTACACACTCGAAATTAGTAACATCAGTTTTAGATCTACAAAAAGATTTAAAATTAGTGTTCTTTTTAATTATATCTATAGCTTTATTAATCCTTTGAAAATCTAATTTTTTAGTAAAATAATATTTAGTATCTGGATTGTATACATCCTTAATAATAGTTAAATAATATTTGTATTCTCTTAAACTTGCATCGAATCTTGCATGTGAATCATCATGAACTCTGACTATATTTTTAATAGCAATATTTTTTCCAAGGAATGAATTAAGCTTAAAGATTAAATTTTTAATCTCAAAGTCAAGATCTGAATCAAAATGAGCAAACATTTGACTAGCATGCACACCCGTATCCGTTCTTCCAGCACCTATCAACTTTAAATTTTTATTCTTAAGCAATACTTGCAGAGAATTTTCAATAGTCTCTTGCACAGTTACAGCATTAGGCTGAATTTGCCAACCATGAAAATTAGAGCCATTGTAAGAAAGTTCAATAAAGTATCTCAACTATTTATAAATTTGTTTAGCAAATATATACTTAATAATTATTTAAAATTAATTTGAAAAAAATTCTTCTTATCTCAGACACACATGGATATCTTGACGAAAAAATATTAAAATATTGCAAGTCAGTAGATGAAGTTTGGCACGCAGGAGACGTTGGCAATATAAATGTGATTGATAAAATAAGACAAATAAAACCATTTAGGGGTGTTTACGGAAATATTGACGGTCACAAAATTAGAGAAGAACTAAGTCTAGATTGTATATTTACTTGTGAAAAAGTAAAGGTTTGGATCACTCATATTGGGGGTTATCCTGGAGCTTACAAAAAAAGGATTTCCAGTAATCTTGAGAATGAAATTGTGGATCTATTTATATGCGGACACTCTCATATATTAAAAATAATTTATGATAAAAAATTCGATTTGCTTCACATTAACCCAGGAGCAATCGGAAAACATGGTTTTCACCAAAAAAGAACAATGGTGAGGTTCAATATAAATGAAGATAAAATTGAAAATCTTGAAATTATAGAGTTTGACAGATGATTACCTGATTCTATTCAAAGAATTTACCAATTCATTATCTGTTTTAATTGACTTTAACGCCAAAAACAAAAGGTATGTACAGATAAATGGATTCAATATTGCCGCATACATTAGAAACTCTAAAACTTGTGAAGGCATTATTTCTGTCAAATATGTTAAGCAATTGTAAAAGTAAAAGACAGTGAATAAACTCATGAAAAGACTAAAACGCAAACAAATACGAGTGACTTTAATCTGTAAATCTCTTTTTTTGAACAAAAAAATTGTAACTAAGGCTAAAAAAGAAATTATTAGAGGGATATAAGAAATCAAAATTAAAACCGTTTCAATGAGCTCTAAATTGTTGAATAATTTCATAATTAACGGATATCCCTTTTCATACCACTGAAGCCCAAAAAACCAATAGCAAAAGAAAAAAACGGAAGTTAAAAACAGATAAACACTTTGAATTCTTTGTATCATAACTTTTCAAATTATTATGCAAAAATAATAGAAATAAAAAAAAATTAGGTTGATTTTAAAATAATGTCGTATACTTGTACCTGAATTTACTCATATAGAAGTAATTTCTATCTTCAAAAGGATATATCCCCTAAAATAAATGCTCTGATTGAGCAAATTTTCAATAAACAATTTAACAAAAAACAATGTTTGAAATTTCAAAATTAAAAGAAAAAAAACTTTCTGAGTTACAAGAGATTGCAGAAGAACTAAAAATCTCAAAATATAAAACTCTAAAAAAATTAGATCTGGTTTATAAAATTCTTGACCATCAAGCCTCAAACCCAAAAGAAAAAGAGGTAGAACAAAAAGATCCACCTAAATCAAAATTTAATCCCCGAAATAAGTCTATTAAAAAGGATAGAAAGGATTTAAAATCTAAAGATGAGTCAAACGATAAGCCTGAGAAAAAAACGAATAATCAACAAAGAGAAAATAGAAATCGCAAACCAAAGGGTGAACCCAATGGAAACAGAGATACTAGGAACAGATACAAAGAACCTGACTTTGAATTTGATGCAATTATTGAGAGTGAAGGTGTACTTGATGTTATGCAAGATGGTTATGGTTTTTTAAGATCATCTGATTATCATTATTTATCATCTCCGGACGATATCTATGTTTCTCAATCTCAAATTAGATTATTTGGATTAAAAAAGGGGGATACGGTTTTAGGAAATGTAAGACCACCAAAAGAAGGTGAGAAATATTTCCCTCTAATTCAGGTAAACAAAATTAACGGACTTGACCCTAAAATAGTTAGAGATAGAGTTTCATTTGAACATCTTACTCCTCTATTCCCAGAAGAAAAATTTAATCTTGCAGATAAGAACAATACAATCTCTACTAGAGTAATCGATTTATTTTCTCCTATCGGAAAAGGTCAAAGAGGTATGATTGTATCTCAACCTAAAACCGGTAAAACCATGTTGTTAAAGGATGTCGCAAATGCTATTGCAGCTAATCATCCTGAGGTTTACCAATTAATATTATTAATTGATGAGAGACCTGAAGAGGTTACTGATATGCAAAGAAATGTAAAGGGTGAAGTTATTGCTTCTACATTTGATAAGGAAGCTAATGAACATGTAAGAATTGCTAATATAGTTTTAGAAAAAGCAAAAAGATTAGTAGAATGTGGATATGATGTAGTTATATTACTTGATTCAATTACAAGACTTGCTAGAGCATATAATACTGTACAACCTGCATCAGGTAAAATTCTTAGTGGTGGTGTAGATGCAAACGCTTTACATAAACCTAAAAGATTCTTTGGAGCTGCAAGAAATATTGAAAATGGTGGCTCATTATCAATTATAGCTACAGCTTTAACTGAAACTGGATCTAAAATGGATGAAGTTATTTTTGAAGAATTTAAAGGAACCGGAAATATGGAACTTCAATTAGACAGAAATATAGCGAATAGAAGAATATTTCCTGCTATTGATCTTACATCATCAAGTACAAGAAGAGATGACTTATTATTAGATGAAAAAACAGTACAAAGGATGTGGGTAATGAGAAAATATTTAGCTGATATGAATCCTGTAGAAGCAATGGAGTTTATCAATGATAGATTTAAACAAACTCTCAATAATGAAGAGTTCTTGATTTCAATGAACGGCTAGTTATCTGATAAATTTTAGTTCTGTGCTGAGACTTTTCCTAATTCTTTTCTTTTCGGTAATTTTTAGTTTAAATGCTCAAAAAACCGAAAAGATTATTTTCAAAAGTGCAAATCCTTTTGCATTAAGTGATATAATTTCTGATTTAGAGAGTCAAAAAAAACAGGAAGTTTTTGGCAAGTTAACCTTCCCTGTCGATTCACTTGATCAAGACAAAAAATACCCTTTAATCAT
>Ga0208127_1000752_pt1 | contig 16489 bp, 11 predicted proteins | sample ETNtaG_6_FD_185751 | JGI IMG/M metagenome (GOLD analysis project Ga0208127, IMG submission 185751) | Marine microbial and viral communities from oxygen minimum zone, Eastern Pacific Ocean - ETNP201306SV45 (SPAdes) (version 2) | ecosystem: Environmental > Aquatic > Marine > Oceanic ...
TCTAATGATCTTGCCATCATTCCCTACGGAGGTGGGTCGAGTGTTTGCGGAGGCGTCGAAACTTATGTAGGGGAAGACTATAAAGGTGTTATTTCTCTTGATATGAAACACCTTAATTCTATTATTGAAATAGATAGAGACAGTAGGACGGCCTTAATACAGGGAGGAATCTATGGTCCAGATTTAGAAGCTCAGCTCAAGGAGCATGAATTGACCATGCGTCATTATCCTCAAAGCTTTGAATTTTCTACTCTTGGAGGATGGATAGCGACTAGGTCTGGAGGTCATTACGCCACCTTGTATACCCATATAGATGATTTTGTCGAATCTATAAGAATGATCACTCCTTCCGGTCTTTTCGAAACAAGAAGGTTGCCCGGATCAGGAGCAGGTCCTAGTCCTGACAGACTTGCTATAGGATCAGAGGGCATCATGGGAGTAATCACAGAAGCTTCAATGCGTCTGCAAGATAGACCAACTTTTAGATCTTCATGTACAGTTGAATTTGATGAATATCATTCTGCTCTCCAAGCCTTAAGACAGATTAGTCAAGCTGGCCTTTTTCCTGCCAATTGTAGATTATTAGATTCGAATGAAGCTCTTTTTAATGGTGCTGGAGATGGATCCAAACATCTATTGATTCTCGCTTTCGAATCTGCAGACCACGATAAAACTCACTCTCTTGATAGGGCTTTAGAGATATCTAAAGAGAACAATGGAATTTTTGAGAAGCCTTCGAGGTCTGATGATGCTCACCGTTCTGGTTCTTCTGGAAGTTGGAGAAGTAGCTTCATCAAGGCTCCTTACTTGAGAGAAAGTTTTACTAGAAGAGGGATCATTCAAGATACATTTGAAACTGCGATTACTTGGGATAAAAGTATTAACTTTATAGAAGATATAAAAGAGCAGACCGCTAAAGCTATTCTTAGCATTACAGGCAAGCCTTCATTGGTTACTTGCAGAATTACGCACAGCTACCCAGATGGACTTGCTCCTTATTTTACCTTTGGGGCATTTGCTACACCTGAAACAATGATAGATGTTTGGAAAGATATTAAGTTAGCTACTAATGAGATATGTGTATCCAATCTTGGAACTGTTACGCATCATCACGCTGTAGGTAGGGATCATAGGCCTAATGGTTATGATAATCAGAGATCTGATTTATATAACAAAGTTTTGATGTCAGCTAAATCTTCGCTTGATCCTAGAGGAATAATGAATCCTGGTGTGTTGATTGATCCAGAAGGCAAAAATATAAGCAACTGGATGGTATGAGTATATGAAAAATATTCATATTACGGCATAATTAATAAGAAAAAGGGAGGGTATATGTCTAAACAAGCAACTTTTACAGAAATGCTTAATGGAACATCTGAAGATTACGCCATAATTGGTGAACACGCTTCTGAATTTGCGCAGAACTTGCCTGATAGAATCCTGGACCATTTGGCTATATTAAAGGGTGATACTGGCGGATTTGCAGTAGATCGCTTCACGCACTGTTTACAAACAGCCACTAGAGCATATAGAGATGGAAAAGATGAAGAATATGTTGTGTGCGCTCTACTTCATGACATTGGAGACACTATAGCATCAGCTAATCATGCTGATCTAGCAGCTACTATGCTTGAACCTTTCGTTTCAGAGGAAAACTATTGGATCGTTAAACATCATGGAATTTTCCAAGGTTATTACTTTTTTGAGCACCTTGGCTTAGATAAAAACATGAGAGACGAATATCGTGACAGTCCTTATTGGCATGCATGCGCAGAATTTTGTGCAAAGTATGATCAAAATTCATTTGATCCTGAGTACGAAAATATGGATCTTGAAGAGTTTGAACCAATGGTTAGAAAAGTTTTCTCTAAACCTAAGAATTCTATTTATAAAAAAAGAGACTACGCTTAAATATTCTAAATTCTATGGATAGAATAGAAGCACTCATTAGCGAACTCACGCTCGAAGAAAAGGTATCGGTATTGTCAGGTTCAACTGCTTGGCATACTACAGCTGTGCCTAGATTAAATTTACCCAGAGTAAAAATGACTGATGGTCCGATAGGGGCAAGAGGTGACTCTGTATCCGGCGCTACTTCAGCATGTTTCCCCAGTGCATCTTGCCTGTCCTCTTCTTGGGATAAAGAAAATGTTGAAGATGTGGCAAGAGCAATAGGTGTTGAAGCTAGGAGCAAAGATGCTGATGTTCTTTTGGGACCCACAATCAATTTACACAGACACCCTCTAGGGGGAAGACATTTTGAATGCTATTCAGAAGATCCTATTCTTACCGGCGAATTGGCAAGTAGTTATGTAAAAGGTGTTCAATCTGTTGGAGTATCGGCTTGTTTAAAGCATTTCATTGGAAACGACACGGAATATCAAAGACATTTTGTCAGCTCCAATATTGATGAGAGAACATTGAGGGAGTTATATCTTCTTCCCTTTGAAATGGGGGTTAAGGCTGGATCTCTTTCTGTCATGTCCGCATATAACCAGCTCAATAACATTTATTGCTCTTCTCATGGAGATATTCTTAATAAGATTCTCAAAGAGGAATGGAACTTTCCAGGTTACGTGGTCAGCGATTGGGGTGCAGCACAGGATACCATTGGAAATGCTAATGGAGGCCTTGATTGTGAAATGCCAGGACCGGCGAGAAGTTGGGGTGAAAACTTAGTCAAGGCAGTTAACGACGGCAAGGTTTTGGAAGAGGTCGTGGACGACAAAGTAAGAAGAATTTTGAGAGTGGCTGAATTCAGTGGAAGGCTAGACAATCCTGAAGAAAAACCAGAAGAAAGTAATAACCTAGCAGAAGATCAAGCTTTAATCAGAAAAGCTGGCTCTGAAGGTATGGTTTTATTAAAAAATAATGAAGTACTGCCTCTGCAAAAAGAAAAAATAAAGAAACTTGCTGTTATCGGTCCAAACGCTTTAAAGGGACAATATTTAGGTGGCGGTAGTGCCTCTCTTAATCCTCATTATGTGGTTCATCCTCTCGAGGGAATAAAGAAAGCATTAGGGGGAGACATTGAAGTTACTTATGCAAAGGGCTGCCATACTCATAAATTCTTGCCAGCTATTCCTGAAGATCTTTTCTTAGAAAATGATGGTTTCTCTGTTGATTTCTATGATGGTCAAGAATTTGAGGGATCACCCATAGAAACAAAGATACTCAAGGGAAATAAGTTTTGGGCAATGGGTGGCTTTGGCTTAGATATTGTTGCTCAGTCAAAAAGACCTTCTTTAAGCGTAAGATTTTCTGGCACGCTGAAACCTGAATTCTCTGGAGAATTTGATTTTGAAATATTCAGTATTGGACCCTCAAGACTTTTAATTGATGGTGATGTTTTGATTGATAACTGGACTTCTCAAGATCCAGGAGAAACTTTCTTTGCAATGGGCTCAGCTCCAAGGAGAGGGAAGATAGAATTTATAGAAGGACAAACTTACTCTCTAGTTATTGAGTATAAATGGGAAGGAAGATTTCCAGCTGTCCAAATTGGCATGCAAGCACCAGATCAATTTGATTTAATGGAAGAAGCAACATCTTTGGCCAAAGAAGCAGATGCAGTTATATTAATTGCAGGTACAAATTCAGATTGGGAAACAGAAGGAAATGATCGATCCTCATTAGATTTGCCTTCTAATCAAGACGAGTTGATAGAGAAAGTCTGTAATCTAAATAAAAATACTGTTGTGGTTTTAAATACTGGCTCTCCTTGTGAAATGCCTTGGGTAAATCAAGCCAATTCAATACTTCAATGCTGGTTTCCTGGCCAAGAATTTGGAAATTCTCTATCTGATGTTTTATTTGGTGAAGTAAACCCATGTGGAAAATTGCCAACAACCTTTCCTAAAAAATTATCTGACACACCAGCATATTCAACTTATCCCGGTAAAGATCTTCAAATGGATTATGAAGAAGGTCTATTTATTGGTTATAGATGGTACGACAGAGAAGAGATTGATCCATTGTTCGCGTTTGGACATGGTCTTTCTTACACAACCTTTGATTACGCTAATCTAAGAGCCGTTCCTCCAAAAGGCACATCATCGGTTGCTGCTTTTGAAGTAGAAATTACAAACTCAGGAAGTATTGCTGGAAAAGAAATTGTTCAAGGATATATAAAGGTGCCTGATTCTCAGATAGATCGTCCCGTCAAGGAGCTAAAAAAGTTTGAAAAGATTTTACTGAAACCCGGTGAGTCTAAGAAAATCCTATTCGAGCTCTCCGAACGAGACTTATCATTTTGGAGTGAAACTAATCAATCTTGGCAGGTAGAACCTGCTGAGTATGTCTTCGAAGTAGGGGCATCGGCAATCGATATTAGAGACTCTGCCTCCGTTTGGTTGGGCTAACTATACCTTTTTAGGCGCCCCTTTTTCTTCTACTTCTTGGTCATGATATTTCTTAGTTTCTACAAGCTCTGGAATCAAACTATCTAACTGATCCAAAGTCCACAAATTATCTGTAGTAAAAGATTGGATAATTGCAGGTTGTTGCATAATTCCCAATATCCCACCTTGAGAATGGATAATTTGAGAAGTTACTTCACTTGCTTCTTCTGTACATAACCAAGCCACAACTGGAGCTATTTGACCAGGACCTTGGGTCCAATCATTTTCATCGTATTTCCTGCCTGCAGCTTCTATTAGATCTATTGTCAGTCTCGTAGCCGCGCCTGGAGAGATTGTATTGACTGTGCATTTGTATTTGGCAACTTCCAAGGCTAGAGATCTTGTAAAGCCAGCTATACCTTCTTTAGCTGCTCCATAATTCACTTGCCCAAAATTACCAAATAAACCAGATACAGATGACATATTTATAATCCTGCAACCAGATACGTTGTTATCTTTCATGTATCTAACTAGTGGCCTTGTGCAGTTGTAGTGTCCTTTTAAATGCACTTCCATTATTACATCCCAGTCAGACTCCTCCATATTGTATAAAGTTCGATCACGTAAAACGCCAGCATTATTCACAAGTATGTCTGCTCTTCCAAAAGCATCTATTGCAGTATCGAATATATTTTGGCCACCCTCGACGGTGCCTACGGAGTCATAGTTTGCTGCTGCTTCACCACCTAAGGCTTTGATTTCTTCAACAACCTCATCAGCAACTTTCCCTTCACCACTTCCATCTCTTCCACCACCTAAGTCATTAACAACAATCTTTGCTCCTTCAGAAGCTAAATATAAACATATTTCTCTGCCTATTCCTCTTCCTGCACCCGTAATGATAGCAACTTTATCTTTTAATCTAGCCATAACACTCTCCTTTATTCATTGTAGTTAAAAAGTATAAAAAGAATGGTGCTTTTTTACTCGCTTTTTTTGTATTTATTTAATTCTTTTTAATGTATAAAAGGTCCGTAGGGAGGCAAGAAAATTATGGTAGAAGAACGTATTCAAGTTCAAAAAGCTACAAATGGAACTATTTGGACTTATGGCTTTGGTTCTATCAGCGTAGGTATAAAAAATAATCTACTAGGCACTTGGTTATTAATTTACTACAACCAAGTTCTTGGACTAGATGCAATTCTTGTTTCTTCGGCCATCGCAATTGCTCTTGTAGTTGACGCCGTTTCTGATCCATTTGTGGGTATCTGGTCTGATAGAGTCCGTTCTAGATGGGGTAGAAGACACCCTTTTATGTATGCTTCTATAATTCCATTTAGTCTTTGCTATTACCTTATATTACAAGATCCAGGAGACATTTCTGATGGAGAAATGTTTACCAGATTATTGGTACTAATGGTGCTTATGAGAATTGCCATGACCTTTTATGAGGTCCCTAGAGCTGCGCTTGTGCCAGAATTATCCAAGGACTACGATCAGAGGAACAACTTCTCTGGGGTAGGCATGGCATTAGGATGGTTGGGTGGTGCTGGTATTTCTTTTATTCATATGGAGTTTTTTCTTGGAGATAGCTACTTTAATACTACTGGCTATCAATCCTTAGCCTTTTGGGGTGGACTAGGTATCTTTATAAGTACTGCAGTCACAGCTATAGGAACGCATAAACATATACCTAATTTACATGTTCCCCCAGAAAGAAATTTTCATATTCCTACTTTCCTGAAGGAAGCAAAAGAAACACTTTCAAATAAAGCTTGGATAGTTTTATTTCTATCAGGCTGCATATACTCCTTATTGGTTGGAGTAGATACAGGAGCAGTCACTTATTACTCCGCTTATTTATGGCAGTGGCAACCTAGCGACATCTCTGTTTATTCTTTATGGCAAGCGGTATCTGTCATTTGCATAGCTTTATTTGCACCAATGATTGCTTATGGAAGAAGTAAGAAAAATATAGCGGTTGGTATATTTCTATGCACGATTTTCATAGGACCTTTACCTATCGTCTTACGACTTTTAGAGCCCTTCGTTGGAATAAGCTTAATGCCTGTGAATGGATCTGATGCCCTTTGGTGGATTCTTTTATTCCATGGGTGTCTTGCTGTAACCTTGGGTTCTTTAGGATTTATCTTCATTGGCTCAATGGCAATGGAAATAGTAGAAGATGTTGAAAAGACTACTGGAAGAAGAGAAGAAGGACTTCTTGGCACTGTAAATGCTTTTATACACAAGCTTGTAGGTGCTGGAGGAGTTTTGATTGCAGGATTAATAGTATCTTGGGCAGGGTTTGATGATCCAAATGCAACTCAAGAAATGTTAAATGGTGAGGTAATCAATAGATTCGCTTTTGTTCATGTTGTGTTGGGATTTTGTTTACCCATATTCTCTACTTTATTGGTATTAATGTTTGATATCGATAGAAAAGGGCATTTAGAAAATGTTAATGATTTAGGTTACGTTGAGAAGGACTGATGTTCTTCTTTCCTATATCTGATGACAATCAAAGTAACTCTAAGCCATATGTCTGCTATTCAATAATTGCAATTTGTTGTTTTATTTTTCTTTGGCAGAGTACTCTTCCTACTGACCTCAATCAGAATGCAATATATAACTTCGGAGTTATACCTGCGGCCTTGTTAGGAGATCAGCCAAGTTTTATCAGTCCTTTTTTAACTGTCTTTACTTCAATGTTTATGCATGGTGGCTGGATGCATTTGATAGGCAATATGGTCTTCTTGTGGATCTTTGGAGATAACATCGAAGACAGTATGGGGCATAAGAAATTCTTATTTTTTTATTTAATATGCGGTCTTTTAGCGGCATTGTTACAGGCATTAATTAATCCAAGCTCTCCTATACCTATGATTGGTGCAAGTGGAGCTATAGCAGGAATTTTAGGTGCTTATTTAGTTCTACACCCTAAGGCTAATGTAAATGTTTTATTTTGGCTGTTTATCTTCATAACTGTAATCAAAGTGCCCGCATTTATTGTCTTGAGTGTATGGATCGTAAGTCAATTTTTTAGTGCTTCTATTGGGTCGGAGGGTGGAGTGGCTTATTTCGCTCACATTGGAGGTTTTATCGCAGGAGGTCTGCTGATAAGTTTTTTTAAAGATTCTCATATTAAATTATTTCAGGAGGGTAACTCTCAATCATTTGAATCAAGCAATTTCTCTATCAATGGAATACTTGGTCAAGGAAAAGAGAGAGACTTTATGCAAGAATTTATCGACACAGCTAATAAAAAAGATAAAAATTAGTACATGCGCTATCTTTATATCCTTTTCGGAACAGTATTCATTATTTTTGGTATTTATACTGCCGGTATCTATCTTGATTTATATGGTGAACTGGAAAGTCCTGGGGTCTCGGTAAACTCTGAACTTCCTAAATCTCTTGTTGATGACAAACTTCTTGCTCAGAAATCTTTTGGTAAAGAAAAACAAATTCTATTTGGTGATACTCATGTGCATACAACTTACTCAACTGATGCTTTTTTATGGAGCTTACCTATCCTAAATGGTGAAGGTCCTCATCCAATTTCTGATGCATGTGATTTTGCAAGATTTTGCGCAAATTTAGATTTTTGGGTTTCTACCGATCATGCAGAAGCCCTTACACCCAGAAAATGGAAGTCAATTAAAGAGGCTGTTAGAAATTGTAATAATCCAACAGATCCAAAAGAACCAGATTTAGTTACTTTTTTAGGCTATGAGTGGACTCAGGTTGGGGATAACGCACAAAATCATTATGGGCATAAAAATGTTATGTTTCTTGATATCGAAGAAAATAAGGTCCCTAAGCGTCCTATAGGTGCTGGAGGTATAGCTACAAATGGTATGAGAGGTACATTACCCGATCAATCTAAACAAATGCGACCCGCAGCGCTCTTGGACTTTGAAAACAGGCATAGGTATTTTAATTTTATAGCCTTTGCAGATGAACTAGGTTCTTCCAAAGTATGCCCTGAAGGAGTACCCTCCAGTCAATTAGGAGAAGATTGTTACGAATTTGCTGATACTCCTAAAGAATTATTTACAAAGTTAAGAGATTTAGATTTTCCTACCATAGTAATTCCTCATGGTAATACTTGGGGTTTTTATACTCCCCCCAATAGCTCCTTAGATAAGCAGCTATCTTCAGAATATAACGACGATAAATTACAGATCTTGTTTGAAGTCATGTCTGGTCATGGTAATTCAGAAGAATATAGACCATGGAGAGCCTTAACTATTGATGAAAATGGTAATTATTTATGCCCACAGCCCACAAAAGACTATTTACCAAGTTGTTGGAGGGCAGGAGAGATAATAAAAGAGAGATGTCTCAATAATGGATTATCAGAAGCTGAATGTTCTCTAAGAGCAGAAGAGGCAAGAGATAATTACGCGGTCATGGGTGTGGCAGGTCATTTGACAGTTCCTGGAGTGAAGATAGAGGATTGGTTAGACTCCGGTCAATGTAAAGATTGTTACTTACCTTCTTTTAATTATAGGCCAGCAGGATCAGCTCAATATGGTCTGGCCATTTCTAATTTCGATCAGAATGAAATTGCACGTTTTAATTTTGGTTTTATTGCCTCTAGTGACAATCATAGAGCTAGACCTGGTACAGGCTACAAAGAAATAGATAGATTTGTGACAACAGAAGCAAATGGACCCAGTCATGAATATATTGCTGACATTCTTTATCCAGTTGACGAAGTCACTGATCGATCTGTAGATTTACGAGACCAGCCGCTTTTAGGGTTGAGAACTGGTTTTGGTTCTTTCGAAGCAGAAAGAGAAGCTTCATTTTTCACTACTGGTGGGCTAGCAGCAGTTCACTCTGAAGGAAGAGATAGAGAATCCATATGGGATGGCTTAACAAGAAAGGAGACCTACGGTACTAGTGGAGACCGAATACTTTTATGGTTTGATCTTATTGAAGAAAACTCTATTTTCCCAATGGGAACAACCGCATCTCTAAGTAAAAATCCTAAATTTAGAGTCAAAGCAGTTGGCGCTTTTGAGCAAAAACCAGGTTGCCCTGATTACACTTCAACTAATATTTCTCAAGAAGAATTAGAAAGAATATGTAAAAACGAGTGCTATAACCCCTCAGACATAAGAAAAAATATTTCTAGAATTGAAGTAGTTAAAATCACTCCTCAGATATCAAAATTTGAGAAGGTTGAGAACCTTATAGAAGATAGTTGGAAAACATTTGAGTGCAAACCTAGTCAGCAAGGATGTGAAATTGAATTTACTGATGAGGAGTTTACTGAAGGTTATAGAGATTCCATCTATTACGTTAGAGCGATTCAAGAGCCTTCACCGGTGGTGAATGGTGGAAATTTGAGATGCACTTACAATGAAGAAGGAGAGTGTATTAAAGTAAATATCTGTTATGGTGATGCAAGAACAGACAAAGAAGATGATTGCTTAACTCTTTCCGAAGAGAGAGCTTGGTCTTCACCAATATATTTAAACTACAAACAAATTTGATTGATTAGTCATGGAAGAAAATACACCAACCAAAAAGATTGATTTTAGAACAAAGTTCTTTTACGGGTTCGGATCAATCTCTTTTGGAATAAAAAATAATGGTTTCAGTTACTTTGTTCTCTTTGTTTACAGTTCAGTTTTAGGATTACCAGCATGGATGGCTGGCTTAGCTTTAAATTTAGTCCTAATTGCAGATGCAATCACCGATCCTCTGGTGGGATATTTCTCCGATAGAACAAGATCGAGATGGGGAAGAAGACATCCTTTCATGTATGCAGCCGCTCTACCTGTAGCAATTACTTATTATTTCTTATGGACTCCACCAGAATCTCTTACCGATTGGGAGTTATTCACCTATCTTTTAGTTTGCGCGATCATAATTAGAGTTTTTATAACATTTTATGAAGTTCCTTCTATATCTCTTGGTCCAGAGTTAACGGATAGCTACGTAGAGAGAACTTCACTGATGTCTTTTCGATATTTCTTCGGTTGGTTTGGAGGGTTAACAACATATAACTTAGTATGGTTTTGGTTTGGACCTTCTAATGTAACTGATACATTCTCCGATGGTAGATATAATCCTGAGGCATGGTCTGAATACGGCCTAGTGGCAGCGATACTAATATTTATTGGAATTATAGTTACAGCAGCTGGGACCCATAAACACATACCAGATTTAATTGAACCACCTGAAAGAAAAAACTCATCTTTTTCAAAAGTTATAAAAGAAGTAAAAGAGACTCTTCTTTCGAATCGTTCTTATATGTTCTTATTTTTTTCCGGCCTTCTTGCTGCATTGGCAGGAGGAATAGAAGCTGCTTTTGCAGTCTACTTTGATAGTTATTTTTGGGGATTGAGTTTGGATGAAATGCTAACTAGAGGTTTATGCTTATACCTTGCTCCGATAATTGCTATTTTTGCTGCTCCTCTTTTTACTGATAGGTTTGGTAAAAAAAATACAGTTATGTCGATATGGGCTTTTCAAATAGTTTTTGCAGCCCTTCCATTTGCTTTGAGATATTCTGATTTAACTTATGGAACATCTTTATTCCCCGAAAACGGAAGTCCGTACTTATTACCTACATTATGTGTTCACGTTGTAATCAATGTAGCAGCTGCAATTATTGTCTTCGCTACCTTGGCCTCAATGTTGATGGACCTTGTTGAAGATATACAACTCAAAACTGGGAGAAGAGAGGAGGGTATTCTATTTTCAGCTAGGAGTTTCGCCGATAAAGCAGTTAGTGGCTTTGGATTAACTTTTGCAGGAATTATTCTTTCTTTGATATCTTTCCCTGAAAGTTCAGTCATAAGAGAACAGCTTAACGGACAAGTTCCAAGCGAGGTCTTGGCTAACCTAGCCTTATGGTACGTACCCATATGTATTATAGCTTTTGGTGCAGCTCTTTCTTTGGTAGCTGGATATACCTTGACTAGAGACGAGCATGAAGAAAACGCCGCTAATCCTGATACAAAGGTTTGGAAAGAAAATTAATGCTTTTCAAGCATATTTACAATTCCCCAGTAGGGAGAATTGGTTTATTGAAAGAAGATTGTCATCTAATCTCAGTTTCCTTGACTGACCCTCTGCTGAAAGGTTTAGAAGCTAAGGAGGATAAAAAAAAATTTAAAAATATTATTTCTCAGTTCGAAGAATATTTCTATGAAGGACGCAAAATATTTGATATTCAATTTAAGATATTACCAACAAGTTTTAGATCTAAGGTTTATCAAGAGATGCAAAAGATCTCATATGGAAAGAGTGTTACATACTCAGAATTAGCAGATAAAATTGGAAATCCTAAAGCATTTAGGGCTGTAGGAACTGCATGTGGAAAAAATCCCCTCCCTATAATAATTCCCTGCCATAGAGTTAAAGCAAAATCTGGATTAGGTGGATTCACAGGAGGTCTTGAGATTAAAAGATTTCTCTTAAACCTTGAAAGCAATTAAAATTTACTTATGAGTGCAATTACATCAATTGAAACAAAATTAAAAAAAGCATTGGAGCCAAGTCATCTGGAAGTAATAGATGAGAGTTACCTTCATAATGTAGAGCCAGGAAGAGAGTCTCACGTGAGAATAGTTGCTATTTCACATCTTTTTGAGGGTCTTAATTTAGTTAAAAGGCATCAACTAATTTATGCCGAGATTCAAGATGAAATCTCCGGTCCTATCCATGCCTTATCCCTGCATACCTTTACTGATGATGAGTGGTTAGAAAAAAATAAAAAGGCAGAGCCTTCACCAGACTGTCTTGGTGGAAGCAAAAATGATACATAACCATTCAAAATGACAAATAAATATGTCGTTACTTTTTACTCTATTGAAAAAATAGAGGATTACTTAAAAGTAGGGAGGTCGGTAGAAAGGTTTTGTACGAAAAGGAATATTGTAGGAACATTCTTTTCCACTTTACAAGGAATAAACACTACTCTGTCGGGTAATAAAATTGATTTGGAAGAGTTGATTGAAATGCTTGAAACTAAATTTAATTTTAAACTTCAGGATTTGACATGGTCTATAGCTAAAGCAAAACCTTTTAAGCGACTAAAGATTAAATGTAGAGAAAAGTTATTACCTCTAGAAGGCAACTTTGATCCGACCGTGACTAGCGGTAAACATTTAAATCATTCGGAGTGGAATTCATTAATCTCAGATCCTGACACTATTGTTATCGATGTAAGAAATGACTATGAGACAGAGATTGGTTCATTTAAAAATTCCCTTATCCCAAATATGAAAAACCTAACTGAATTTCCTGATTTCGTTGAAAGCCAGTTATCCAACGAAAAAGAAAAAAAAATAGCTATGTTCTGTACAGGAGGTATTAGGTGCGAAATCGCTTCCTCTTATATGATTGAACAGGGATTTAAAGATGTTAATCAACTTGACGGTGGAATACTAAGGTATCTTAAAGATTCAAAAGATGAGAATCTTTGGCAAGGTGAATGTTTTGTGTTCGATGAAAGAGTGACAGTGAATAGCAATCTAGAGCCTGGTGATTATTATCAATGTTTTGGCTGTAGAAGACCTCTTTCGGAATTAGATCTTCAATCTCAGTATTACGAGAAGGGTGTATCCTGTCATCATTGTTATGAATCATCCTCACCAAAAGACAAGGAAAGATACGCACAACGTCAATTACAAATAGAGCTTGCAGAACAAAGAGGTCATGTTCATATGGGTGCTAATGCAAAGCAAAAATAAAAATCGAAAAAATGTCTAAATCATTTTCCCAATTCATCACTACAAATCTAAAAACCTTTTTTGTTATTTTTTTGGCAGCTTTAATTTTCTCTATATCTAACTTAGGTAATTTTAAGCTAGACGCTTCTTCTGATTCGCTGGTATTGGAAAGTGACGACGACTTGAAATATTACAGAGAGGTGAATTCTGATTATTCTTCTTCAGATTTCTTGATAGTTATTTTTGATCCTTATGAAGATTTATTTTCTAAGAAAACTATTTCTCAGGTTCGGAAAATGGTCACTGTATTTGAAAATATAGAAGGAGTTGAATCGGTATTGAGCTATCTAGATGCTCCTTTACTTTTCAGTCCCAAAATGAGCATGAGCGAATTAGTAGATAATTTACGAACTCTAGAGGATGAAGGGGCAGATAAAGATCTTGCCAGAGAAGAATTTAAAAATAGCCCCCTTTATACCGAATTACTTACCGACAAAGACGCAAGTTATACAGCGATGCAATTAATCCTTGCGAGCAATGATAAATATGATCAGGCCATCAATAAACGCTATGAAATTCTTGATCTTATGAATTCAGATAAATATTCACCCGCTATACATGACCCGGCTCTAGAGGCCATAAACGAAGAAATTAAGCTAATGAATGCCAAGGCTTCTATAGAAAGAGATAACTTAATTGTAGACACGAGAAATGCTATGAATGAGTTTAGAGATGGCGGAGATATTTATCTTGGAGGTACGGCAATGATTGCTTCAGATATGATTGGATTCATCAAAAGCGATCTTCAGTATTTCGCGTTAGGTGTTTTAATTATGTTTGTAGTTACCCTAAGTATCATCTTTAAGAAGGTGCGCTGGGTTACAATGCCTTTAGTATCAAGCGCTCTGATAGCACTATTTGTTATTGGCTTTTTAGGTTGGATGGATTGGAGGGTGACAGTTGTTTCCTCTAATTTTATATCTTTGCTTTTGATAATTTCTATCTCTTTAACTATTCATTTAATTGTTAGGTATCAGGAGTTGTTTGAGACACACTCTTCTGCAACAAAACAAGAGTTAGTGGCAATGACATTGACCCAGATGCTCAAGCCTTGTTTCTATACAGCGCTTACCACAATTATTGCTTTTGCTTCTTTAGGGGTAAGCGAGATCAAGCCAGTGATAGATTTTGGAAAGATGATGGTAGCTGGAATATTTTTTGCTTTTCTATTTTCATTTATTCTTTTTCCCATATTCATGCTCTTATTTGCTTCTGACAAAGGAAGGGAATCACGAGATTTTAGTAAAGGAGTCACTGTTATTTTTTCATCCATTACAGATAAGTTAGGAAACTACATCTCTTTAATAGCAATTGCACTCTTCTTTATTTCTATTTACGGAATAAATCAATTAACTGTCGAAAACAGGTTTATCGATTACTTCAAACCCAGTACAGAGATATATAAGGGGATGGATTTGCTTGACACAAAGTTAGGAGGAACAGCTCCCTTGGATATTGTGATCAATGCTCCAAGAGATTGGAATGACAGTCTTGAGGTAGACGAAAGTTTTGATGATGATTTTGGGTTTGAAGATGAAGGGTCACAAGATGGATATTGGTGGAATACTATTTCTTTGGAAAGGTTGGAGAACATACATGATTATATTGATTCTTTACCAGAAATAGGAAAGGTCTTGTCCGTTGCAAGCGGAATTAAAGTAGCTCGAGAGTTAAAGGATGGAGAACCTTTATCTGAACTTGACTTAGCGTTAGTCAAAAATATGTTACCCGAAGACATAAAAGAAAATCTTCTTAGTTCTTATATTAGTGAAGATGAAAATCAAGTAAGAATATCAGCTAGAGTCATAGAATCTGCTGAAGGACTAAATCGAAATGAGCTTCTCAATGAAATTTCTAATAATCTTCAAAATGAATTTAGTTTAGAACAAGATCAGTTTAGGTTAACGGGGCTGGCAGTTTTATACAACAATATGCTCCAGAGTTTATTTGACTCTCAGATAGGAACTATAGTTATTGTTTTTACTATTATCTTCTTAATGTTTTTAATACTGTTTAGATCCCTTTACTTGTCAATTATAGGAATAATACCCAACTTATTGGCCGCTAGCGTAGTTTTAGGGACAATGGGGCTCTTCTCGATCCCGCTTGATATTATGACTATCACTGTAGCTGCAATAAGCGTTGGAATGGCAGTAGATAATACAATTCACTACATACATAGATTTAAAAAGGAATTTTCTATTTCAAGAAATTATAAAAATTCAATGCACAATAGCCATAGAACCATTGGAAGGGCTATGTTTTATACTTCTTTAACAATTATTTTAGGGTTCTTAGTGTTTGCAACTTCAAATTTTAACCCTAGCGTTTATTTTGGTTTTTTTGTGTCACTAGCAATGGTTATGGCATTATTAGGTGCATTAACATTACTTCCCCAACTGATTCTTTATTTTAAACCGTTGGGAAAAGAAAAAAATATAGGAGACTGATATGGGGCCTTTAAAAGGACAAAAGATTATTGAAATGGCTGGCATAGGTCCAGGACCATTTTGTGGAATGATTTTAGCCGATCTTGGTGCTGAGGTTATACGGGTTGATAGAGCCTCTGCAGCAGGCACTGGTTCTCGAGAAGAGCCTGCCAATAGAGGAAAAAAATCAATAGCAGTTGATCTTAAATCTCCTGAAGGTGTTGAGGTTGTTTTAAAGTTGGTAGCAGATTCAGATGCAATATTTGAAGGTTTTAGACCCGGAGTTATGGAGAGACTTGGGCTGGGACCTGATATTTGTAGTGCTAGAAATGAAAAGATAGTTTACGGAAGAATGACTGGATGGGGTCAAACTGGACCTTTAGCTAATGCTGCTGGTCACGACATAAACTATATTTCTTTATCCGGTGCTCTAGCAGCAATCGGTAGGAATGATTCTCCACCAGTGCCTCCTTTAAATTTAATTGGAGACTTTGGAGGAGGAGGGATGCTTTTGGCATTAGGGATAGTAGCTGCTCTTTTAGAAACAAAGAATTCAGGAAAAGGACAAGTTATAGATGCCGCTATGACAGATGGGTCTTCATTGTTAATGACTATGATGTATTCGATGCACCAATCTGGTTTTTGGAATCTTGATAGACAAACAAACCTGTTAGACGGTGCAGCTCATTTTTATGATACCTACGAGTGTAAAGATGGTAAGTACATATCAATTGGATCTATAGAGCCACAATTCTATTCTTTGCTCTGCGAAATAGCGGAATTATCCCAGGAAGATTTTGGGGATCAGATGAAAAGAGATACTTGGGCACATAAGAAAGAGCTCATTCAAAAAGTATTCCTTACAAAAACCAGAGATGAATGGTGTTCTTTAATGGAGGGTACAGATGTTTGTTTTGCCCCGGTTTTGGATATGAGCGAAGCACCAAAACACCCACATAATGTT
>Ga0208127_1000755_pt1 | contig 16454 bp, 12 predicted proteins | sample ETNtaG_6_FD_185751 | JGI IMG/M metagenome (GOLD analysis project Ga0208127, IMG submission 185751) | Marine microbial and viral communities from oxygen minimum zone, Eastern Pacific Ocean - ETNP201306SV45 (SPAdes) (version 2) | ecosystem: Environmental > Aquatic > Marine > Oceanic ...
GATACTCTAATCCAAGAAAGTATTAACAAAGTTCTTAAAAACAACTCTGAAAAAGTTGCAGAATACAAAGGAGGAAAAGAAAAACTATTTGGTTTCTTTGTAGGACAAGTAATGAAAGAAACAAAAGGAAAAGCAAATCCTGCTATAGTAAATAAGTTTCTAAAAGATACCTTATAAAGTTACGTAGGAGAAGTCTTTTAGATACCAAGATCTTTATTTTCAGATCGATCATCATTGACTCTTTTTTCCCATGACTTATCTGCCTGTTTACTAGAATGCTTTTCACGATGATTAGAATTTACTTCCTTCTCAGGCTCGTCTACAGATGCAAATTTAGAAACCTTATCCTTGCCAGTTTCTAATTTACTAAGCAATTTTTGCTCTTTATTAGCTGCAATGCTAGTAGTAGCAATTAAAGAAGCAAAGGCACCAATTCCAGATACTGCAGCAACTCCTGCTGCCAAAGAAGAACTGACATCAAAAACATTGAACCCAAATAACAATGCAGTAGCTGTAGCCATCACAAATGAAAATGCAAAAATTCCTTGGTAATAATCCGCAATATCAGATTCAGCCTTGATGTTAGGCTTATAAGGTTTCACTTTTTTTAGCTTAATATTACTAGACTCAGTCTCAGCATTAACTACTCTAACCACTTCTTTAGGCGCAACTTCCTCGACAACAATCTCAGTTTTTTCTATTACTGGTTTCTTTGTTATAACTTCAGGAATCTTCTCTACTTCAGAAACTTCAACTTGCTTTGCTGCATTAGCCTCCTGTATTACTATCGCCCTTCTTTCACTCTCATTTTTAATATCAAGCTTGGTTCTTAAACCCATCGCACGCAAGAAGGATGATACATCTGCATGGTTATTAAGAATAGATAAGTCTAAAGCCGTCCTACCCCTAGAATCTGTTGCAGATAGTGAATCTAATAAATAACTATTACTAATCTCTTCAGACAATCTTTGAAAACCACGTAAATTTCCCTTACGAGCCATTACATGCAACATATTTTCACCCCTTAGATTTTTTACATCAAGAAATCGGTCATCTCTTTGTACTAAAGATACTAGATGATCTGCATATTCACTTCTTTGCGCAGCATAATGGGCAAGAGTATTATTATTCTGATAATCACGCACTACTTCATTTGGGAATCTATCTGACAACAATATAAAATTATCTACTGGATTCGACAAAGCAGTTATCATAAAATTTTTCTCTCCTGATATTTTCTCTAAACTCTTAACTGATACTACCTCTGGCATATTTAAAAACTCGTCCAAAGCATCGGGGTAGTTCTCAGAAGCTACATAATTAAATAACCTCTCCCCACCATAACGATATTTAAGAGGATCTGCAACTCTTGCAAATACAGCCCTAAACTCTTGTTTAGTAGGTTCATCCTTAGAAAAAACATGAGCAATATTTTCATCATATTCCTGCAATACAGGAGGACTTATTTTCTTAATAATAAGTGATAAATCATTAACAATTGCTGCTCTTCCTGCATGATTTGCAACCTTTCTATGCTCTCCTAAATTTTTGAAAGCAATACCTATTTCTGCTCCCTTACTAACTAAATCCTTAATTATAAAATCCATCTCTGGATCATGCCATATATTTTTATCTATTTTAGCAACTTTACCATGCTCATCTACATAGATCGACATATCAATTAAATCATTAAGAACTTCTGTTGCCTGCTCAGGAGTTTTTATCTTAGAAACTGCATTCTTAACTGCCCCATATTCTTTCTTTGCAATTAAATGGTAAAAAATATTTTTGCTTCCAGCCTGGGACCTATCAAAATTATATATAGAATGATAATCAACAATAGACACAAGTCCTTCTATAACATCAGATACATTCTCCTTTAAATCAGGATTATAATCGTCGGCATGTAACAAATATGCTATATTATCTTGTGCATATTTCCTAGATGTAGAACTCAGATGGCTCTCTTTCATATTTTCTGCTAAGAATTGGAAGAAATGTGAATTCTTACTGAGCATAGCCGTATAATGCTCAGTAGTAGATACTACTTTCTTAAAAATATGGTTTAACTCACTTTCATTATGGAATTCTACACGGTTGCTTTCTAATATTTCAAACAACCTAGCATAATCATCTCTATTATGATCTCCTACCGGTATATTTACTAAATGACCTATATATTTACCATCATCTGCAACTTTAGGAAATTGCCTCAATAGTTGATATGCATTCTTAAGAAGTCTATTTTGCGCTTTCACATTATTTGATAGAGCACCAGCATTCTCTAGGATATGGTTAAATAAGTTAACTCCATCCCCAGAATAATCTAATACATGTTTTGCTATTTTTTCTGCAACTTTCTTGCTGTCCTCATCTTTTTGCCTAGAAACCTTATCAAATAATACCAAAAAAACTCCAAAATCAGTAACATCCTTTCTAGATGAAGATATTGCAATCTGTTCAAGCTTTTCTCTTGTATATTTTTCTAATTGTTTGTTGTCCCTTACACCCATATCTTTTTATATTATTTAAATAATTTTAGACATTATACCATTTTCTAGGAAAAAAAACAAGTAGTCTAATCACTAAAAACCGTTAATAGTGGTGTATACAATCTACAAACCACCAATATAAGTTATAACATTTAGCAATAAATTACATTGTCTATTTAATTTTTTCACAAATAACACGGGTTTAATATAACAGAAAAAAAATTGTATAATCAGTATCTTCATGGCATAATGGCCAGCTAATGATAATAAACCTTAGCATTTTTATATATTCTTATTATGACTAATAAAATTCTAATTCTAGATTTTGGTTCACAAGTTACTAAATTAATAGCCAGAAGAATAAGAGAAATCGGGGTTTATTCTGAAATTACAAATCACAATATTAGTCTATCAGAAATCAAAAACTTTAACCCACAAGCAATAATACTCTCTGGAGGCCCAGCATCTACTAACAGCGATGAGGCACTTAATGTCCCTCAAGAAATTTTTTCACTTAACATTCCTTTATTTGGAATTTGCTATGGACAACAACTGATATGTAACTCTTTAGGAGGAAACGTAACATCTGCCGATAACCGCGAATTTGGAAAAGCATTCTTAGAAATTACAAAATCACATCCGTTATTTGATAATATCGGATCAGAAAGCACAAAAACTAAAGTATGGATGAGCCACGGAGATGTGGTAACAAAACTTCCTTCTGGGTTTGAAGTAATAGGAAGAACTAAAGATGCTCCCTATGCTGCTATAGCAAATGATCACAAAAAAATATACGGAGTCCAATTCCACCCCGAAGTAGTTCATAGTGACAAAGGAACTCAAATATTAAACAACTTTATCACTAAAATAGCCAATATTACTCCTGACTGGAATATGAAAAACTATAAAAATACCGCTATTGAAAACATCAAAAAATTAGTAGGGAACAATAAAGTTATATGCGGGGTTAGCGGCGGAGTTGATTCAACTGTTACTGCAAGCCTAATATCCAAAGCGATAGGAAAACAATTAACCTGTATTTTTGTTGATACTGGACTCTTACGCAAAAACGAAGCTGAAGAAGTAAAACATATATTTAATAATGAGCTTATAACTAATTTTATCTCTATTGATGCAAAAGATATTTTTTATAACGCATTAGAAAATGTTAGTGATCCAGAACAAAAAAGAAAAATTATAGGAAATCATTTTGTTAAAATTTTTGAATCAGAAGCAAAAAAAATAACAGGTGCGAAATTTCTCGCACAAGGAACGTTATATCCAGATGTAATTGAATCAAGTCATCCGCAAAACGGGGCCAGCCAAACTATAAAATCCCATCATAATGTTGGAGGATTACCTGAGCAAATGGATCTAAAACTACTAGAACCATTAAGAGAATTATTTAAAGATGAGGTCAGAGAGCTAGGTTTAGAACTAGAAATAAATAAAGAATTAATATACAGACACCCATTTCCTGGACCCGGGTTAGCTATTAGAATTCCAGGAAATATTACAGAAGAAAAGGTAAAAATTTTACAAGAAGCAGACAATATATACATATCAGAAATAAAAAAGGCAGGATTATATAATGAAATATGGCAAGCATTTGCCGTGCTTCTACCAGTAAAAACCGTAGGCGTAATGGGAGATCAAAGAACCTATGAAAATGTCTTAGCCCTAAGAGCTGTAACTGCATCAGATGGAATGACCGCAGATTATTATCACTTCTCACATGATTTTCTAAGCACAGTCGCTACAAAAATAATAAATCAAGTCAAAGGAATCAATCGTATCACCTACGACATAACTTCAAAACCCCCCGGAACCATAGAATGGGAATAACCAGGCTAGGCTTGGGGCTGAATTAGATAAAAAATCTGTAAACCTTAAAGAGGTATGGGGCTAATTAAAATACTTTTTATGTTTTAAGGAATAACCTGGTTTCCTGATACCATATACCAAACCGGTTAATCGAAATAAACAAGACTCAATCCGTTCCATACCAACCTTTTACAAGCTCTTAACCGTGTCAAACTTCAAGCTTGGTTCAAATTTTGTTCCATATTTTTTTGATAATTTTTCTAAAGTAGAAATGATATCTTCTATTCCTCTATCTTTAGCATATTTTAGCAATCCTCCTTTATATGGAGGAAAACCTGTACCCATAATCATCGCCAAATCTAGGTATTCAGGAGAACTTACAATCTTTTCTTCTAAACATCTAAATGCTTCATTAACCATAACCAAAATAAGACGATCAACAATTACTTCATCACTAATTTTATCATCTTTAATATTACAATACCCTCTTATATCAGAATTAACTTCGACATTCTTACCATTATAAACATAAAAACCCCTTCCTGATTTCTTACCAAGTAAATTATGCTCCTTATATATTTTAGTAATTAACGGGCTAACCTTCATCCTTTTACCAAAGGCTTTTTCTAAACTCATAGCTACTTTATAACCTACATCTAGCCCCACAGTATCAGATAAAGTAAACGGCCCCATTGGCATACCAAAATCCTCAATCAGTTTATCAATTCTTTTAATATCCCCAACTTCATCTAAAATACAAAAAGCCTCATTAATATAAGATAACAAAATTCTATTAACTAAAAACCCTGCCACATCCTTAACTACTATCGGAGTCTTACCAGATTTTTTTACAAGACGTACAACTGTAGCTATCGTTTCCTTAGATGTCTTGTCACCCGGAATAACCTCAACTAAAGGCATTCTATTTACCGGATTAAAAAAATGCATACCGATAAATCTATCCTTATGCTTTAAACTAGAAGCCATCTTACTTATAGGTAAAGAAGATGTATTTGATGCTATAATGCATTCCTTTGATATATAGTTCTCAAATTCAGCAAACACCTTCTTCTTTAATTGCATATCTTCAACCACTGCCTCAGATACAATATCACAATTCTTAAATCCCGAAGCATCAGTAGTTGCAGTAACCAGAGATAATTTATTAATCATTTCCGTCTTATCAATTTTTCTAATTTTTAGTAAAGATTTATATATCTTACTAACCTGCTTATACCCTATACCTATACTCCCCCAATTAATATCCCTCATTCGAACCGGTATATTAAGTTTTGTATAAAACCAGGCTATTCCACCCCCCATAACTCCGCTACCTATCACTCCAGCATTTTGTATATTTGCTGTCTGGATTTTTCCCTCAACGCCAGTATCTTTCTTAATTTTTTCATTTATAAAATAAAGATTAATGAGGTTTTTACATATATCTGAAACTACCAATTCTGAAAAATATTGTAGTTCAGTTTTAAGACCTTTAGTAAGATTTCCCCTATATGTATATCTTACAACCTTCAAAGCTGTCAAAGGAGCAGGGTATTTACCCTTCGTCTTTTTGAGTATATTAGCTTTAGCTTTCTTATATATTATCTCTCTAAAGTAACCAATCTTCTCTATTGAAAAAAACTTCTTTCTACGTTTATCAAGCTTCTTCCTAAAAGAATCCTTTAATAAATTTTCTGTAAACTCATTTAATCTAATTTTTTCATACCCTTTTGGAAAATATCCATCAATTAAACCAATACGGTATGCTTTTTTATATTTCACCGGCTTACCAGTTAAAATCATCGGTAAAGAATTAATAAGCCCTACTAGTCTCGGCAATCTTTGAGTTCCTCCAAACCCCGGTATTATACCCAAATTTACTTCTGGTAACCCAATCAATGTTTTAGGATCATCTGTTGCCACTCTATAATCGCAACATAAGGCAAGTTCAGTTCCCCCTCCTAAACAAGTACCATGTATATATGCAAGAGTGATACAGTTTAACCTCTCTATCTTAGTTAAAATATCTTGCCCTTTACTTACCTTTTTAATTGAATCCTTTTTCGAGTTAATTGACTTAATTTCATTTATGTCAGCACCAGCAATAAAATTATCATGTTTAGCACTTTTTATTATCAATAATTTTATTTCCTTATTCTGATCTATCTTATCAATTTGTTTTTCTAAAGCAGATAAAACATCTGACCTAAGAATATTAACCTTTTCCTTCGCTAAATTAAAATCTAATATAGCAATCCCAGACTTATCTATTTTTAACTTAAATATCTCAGACATAACCACAACTCTATTTTCTTTCTAATAATACTGCCGCACCTTGCCCTCCTCCTATACATAAAGAAGCAACAGATGTTTGCTTTCCCAGTCTATTCATGCTTTTTAACAAATGAATAATTATTCTAGTACCTGTCATCCCCACGGGATGTCCATAAGCTATCGATCCGCCATCAATATTTATTTTTTTAGGATCGATATCCCCAACTTTTTCATCTAATGATAAATTTTCTATAGCAAATTTTTTAGAGTTAAGCGCCTTCACGCAAGCAATAACCTGAGCTGCAAATGCTTCATTAATTTCCCATAAATCGATATCTTTTACAGATTTACCATTATTCTTTAATAATGACGCAATTGAATATGCTGGCCCTAACCCCATCCTTCTAGGATCTAATCCTGAATATGAAAAATCCCTAATAAAGCCAATTGGTTTTATACCAAGTTCTTTTGCTCTAGACTCCTTCATCAAAATCACAGCTGCCGCACCATCAGTAATTTGCGAAGAGTTTCCGGCCGTTACTGTACCATTTTTACGATCAAAAAACGGCTTCAATTTTCCTAACGCCTCTAAATTTTGTCCCTTCCTGATACCTTCATCATCATACATCATTTCTCCTTGATCCATATTACTACAAATAGGAAAAATCTCTTCAGCGAATATTTTACCCTTTATTGCCTTTTCTGCTTTATTATGACTATCTCGTGCAAATTTATCTTGCTCTTGTCTAGTAATATTAAATTCTTTTGCAAGGATCTCAGCAGTATCACCCATAATCAAATTACAAGTAGGGTCTGTTAAACCTAATTTAAGACCTATTACCGGCTTTAAATACCGCAACTTGAATTTACTTAATTGCAACAACTTAGCAGAAACCGTTCTAGCCTTAAGCATATTCTCCATAAAACCTTTAAATTCTGAACGAAATAATAAAGGTATATTACTCATAGACTCAACTCCACCAGCAATTATAATATCAGCCTTATCAGCTAAAATTTTACATGATGCAGAAGTAATTGCTTCAACTCCTGAGGCACAATTTCTATGAACAGTATAAGCCGGAACATTTATTGGTATATTTGAACGCAGCGCAATCACTCTGGCAACATTGGCAGCATGGGCAGGCTGAGCTACATTACCTATTATTACCTCTGAAAGATCTTGACCATAATCCTGAAAATTGGAATATAACTCCCTGACAATATAACTACCTAATATGTCCGCATCAAACTCTGATAATTTTCCTCCCATTCTTCCCATAGGAGTTCTTATACCGTCAACAACTGCTATCCTTTCACGCATCTACATACCTTCCTTTATAAACAACTTACTTATAACTTATAAACCTATATTTTCTATAATGCATAGAATTTTTCTTAAACAATATTAAATTGCCTTTAAAATCCTATTCATACAAATTATCTATAGCTTCCTTATAATTTTCTAGGATCACATGCCTCCTTAACTTCATCGACGGCGTCATTTCTCCATTTTCTATCGTAGGAGCCTTCTTACTGATATGAAATTTTTTTATTCCCTCCCATGAATTAAACTCTTTATTAATGTTCAACAAATGAGTATCAATCAAACTCCCCAGTTTCTTCACCGAAAATTTTTTACTTTTCATCACTGCATAATCAGGAAAAAAAATCGCTGTAACAAATTTCTTCTGATCAGCTATAACTAGCGCATTATCAATATAAGGAATCTGCTTTAATTTCTGCTCTATCTCGATTGTCTGAACATATTTACCTGTGGAAGTTTTCTGTAATTCTTTTATTCTACCCGTAATATACAAATACCCTTGCTCATCTAAATATCCAGAATCACCTGTCCTAAGCCACCCCTTATCTATTGTTTTTTTTGTTTCTGTTACATTATTTAAATAACCGATCATAATATTAGGCCCTTTAGCAAGAATTTCACCATTATTATCAATTTTTATCTTCACTGAAGGAAAAGCTTTTCCAGCAGAAAATATCTTATGCGCTTTAGGCCCATTAGCTGAAATAGCAGGAGCAGCCTCAGTAAGCCCGTAAGCCTGGTACAAATTAAGGCCAACTTTCGAAAAGAAGTCATATATTTCTTCAGATAATGGCGCCCCTCCACTAATAATAATTCTGGTTCTACCGCCAAAAATAAGCAATAACTTCTTATATACTAATCTGTAAAAAAACTTACGTAACAAACAAATTTTTTGTAATTTTTCTGGTAGTTTTAATGCATAATATATAGCAGATTTAACTATCAATTTCTTTAATAATGACGCCTCCGATATATTTAACATTACCTTAGAATAAATTTTTTCTAACAGCCTAGGCACAGTAGTCATAACCGTTGGCCTTACTTCTTTTAGTAATTCTGGTACATTATTAATTTCGTCAGCAAAATATATTTTTATATTGTTACTTAAGTAAAAATATAACACCATCCTCTCAAATATATGAGCTAGAGGTAAATAACTAAGCGTGACATCCTTTTTCTTCAAAGGAAATACGCTATTTGCATCTTTGACCTGGGATATTAAATTTCCATGGGTTAAACAAACCCCTTTAGGCATTCCTGTACTACCACTGGTATATATTATAGTTGCAATATCACTTTTCTTTATTCCTTTTGACAAACTATTAAATTTAACATGAGTATCATACTCCTCAAAAAATTTACTAATAGAAATAGTTTTTTCATTTTTGGTACGAAATTCATGAGTAAAAACATATTTTAATTGATTCACATATTTTTTTACCGCCTGCCATTTATCACCACCTATTACAAAAGCATATTTTACTTTCGAATGATTCAATTGATACTTTAAATTTTCGCTAGAAATATTAGTAAACATAGGAACAGTAACAGCCCCTATCATTTGACAACTAAGATCACATATTAACCAATTAGGAGAAGAATCGCTAAATAAAGCAACTCTATCACCTTTTTTAACCCCCAATGTTTTTAAATTTTTTGCTAGACCATATATCTTATAACAAAACTCCCTGGTAGACATATTAATCCACGCTCCATCCTTTAAAGAATTGAGGAAATGCTCATTATTCGTGTTTTCTTGAATGTACAATACTAGATCAGCAAGAGTATTAATATCAGATAATTTCAGCCCCATATCTACTATAATCCCATAGAAAAAAGCTCTACAACTATAACTATATTTTGCATATAATTTTATCCAGATTTTATTGTCTTATAATGAAATAATTATCATTTTTTGTCAATTACAGCAATATAATTTTTTAGGGTATTGCTAACTAATATATAGGTATTCATCTTTTTTGTCGGATAAATTTAGACACTGTGGTTAAATATCAATTACTTATATACAATTTACAGATACTGTTTATAATTGAGTCCACAAACCAATCAATTAACAATAATAAATCAAGAATATGGCTCTAAAATGTGGAATTGTTGGATTACCAAATGTAGGAAAATCAACCTTATTTAATGCATTAACAGAAACATTAAATGCAGAAGCTGGGAATTTTCCATTTTGCACGATAGAACCTAATATAGGCACAGTAGCAGTACCAGATGAGAGGTTAGATAAGATTTCAAATATTTCTCAATCAGAAAAAACTATACCTACCACTTTAGAATTTGTAGACATTGCAGGACTAGTAGAAGGAGCATCGAAAGGAGAAGGCCTAGGAAATCAATTTTTAGCAAGCATAAGAGAAGTAGACAGTGTCATACATGTAGTTAGATGTTTTAAAAATGACGATATAACTCATGTTTCGGGAAGCATAGACTCCTTACGTGATGTAGAAATTATAGAGACAGAGCTTATGTTAGCCGATCTTGACTCTCTAACGAAAAGACTTCCTAACATGGAGAAAAAAGCAAAAGGAGGAGATAAAGAGTTAAAACTATCCATCGAACTAGCCAAAAAAACCATAGAATTACTCGAAGAAGGAAAACCAGCTAGGCTATTAGAAGTAGCCCCTGAAGAAATTCAAGCCTTTAAAGCATTACACTTACTCACCAACAAAAAAACATTATTTGTATGTAATGTACGTGAAGACGAAATAATTTCCGGAAATGATGAAAGTAAAAAGATTTCTGATTACGCAAAATCAAAAAATAGTATCTCTGTAAACATCTCTGCTCAGATTGAAGCAGAGATTGCACACCTTCCTACCAAAGAAGAAAAACAAGAATTTCTTGAATCATTAGAACTTACAGAAACTGGGTTAAATAGGATTATTAGATCATGTTACGATCTTCTTGGATTAATCACCTTCTTCACCTCAGGACCAAAAGAAACTAGAGGATGGACCGTTAAAACCAATTCAACCGCAAAACAAGCTGCAGGAGTAATTCATACCGATTTTGAACGAGGGTTCATATGTGCAGATACCATATCATATGATGACTTTATTTCTAGCGGAGGAGAAAAACAAGCAAAAGAAATAGGAAAATTAAGACAAGAAGGAAAAGAATATATAGTTAAAGACGGAGATATTTTTCACTTCAAATTTAATGTATAGCACTTCTCTATATTAAATCACAAAACACCGTCCAAGGCTAATAGGTTATACTTCCGGTTAAAAACACAAAACTCCAGTAGGAGATCAATTAACTAAACAGTACGTTGTATCAATAATTTCTTAATTTCAGCAATAGCTTTTGCAGGGTTAAGTCCCTTAGGACAAGTTTTGGTACAATTCATGATAGTGTGACACCTATATAACTTAAAACTGTCATCTAAATCATCCAATCTTTCACCCGTATATTCATCTCTAGAATCAACTATCCACCTATAGGCTTGCAATAATATAGCGGGTCCTAAATATTTATCCCCATTCCACCAATAGCTTGGACAAGATGTAGAACAACAAGCACATAAAACACATTCATAAAAACCATTAACCTTATCTCTATCTTCTGGACTCTGTAATCTCTCTTCATTAGCAGGCGCAACAGTATCAGTTTTAAGCCAAGGTTTAATCGATTCATACTGGGCATAGAAATTTCTCATATCTGGAACCAAATCCTTTACCACCTCCATGTGAGGTAACGGATATATTTTCACATCACCCTTTATTTCAGAAATAGGCTTAATACAAGCAAGAGTATTCGTACCATCAATATTCATTGAACATGAACCACATATACCCTCCCTACATGACCTTCTAAATGTTAATGACTGATCTATCTCATTTTTGATCTTAATGATTGCATCCAAAATCATCGGACCACACTCATCCATATTTATTTCATAAGTATCAATAGAAGGGTTGTTACCACCCTCTGGGTCATAACGATATATCTTAAAAGTTTTGATATTTTTAACAGAATCATCATCTATTTTATATATCTTACCTTTCTTATTAATCTTAGAATTTTTTGGTAATCTAAACTCTGCCATTTTTTCTTCTTATTACTTATTTACTTCATACAAAAACCGTTTCAAAAAACTTAAATCTTTTTCAAAACTATAATGTCTCAAGTATTTATTAATAAACCCTCTTCTTTAAAGGAATAGATTTCATCTCATTAGTAAGAGGATGCATCACCACATCCCTATACTTTATATCTACATTATGATCTTCATCAATCCATGATAAAGTGTGCTTCAGCCAATTCTTATCATCTCTTTCTTCAAAATCATCTCTTGCATGCGCTCCTCTGCTTTCCTTTCTGTTATAAGCAGATTTAATAGTTACCATTGCCTGAGGAAGCATATTTTGTAGTTCTAAAGTTTCTACTAAATCACTATTCCAAACAAGACCTCTATCCTTAAGAGTGATATGATCAAACTCTCCCATAACTTGAGACAATTTGCCAATACCTTGAGCCATTGTTTCTTCCGTTCTAAAGACAGCTGCATGCTTTTGCATTATCGTCTGCATTTTTAGCCTTATATCCGCCGCATGTAAATCACCCTTAGCATTTAATATACCGTCTAATCTACTAAGAGCCCTATCTATTGCAGATTCAGATATAGGCTTGTGATGAGAATTTGGTTTTACTATCTCTTTTGCCCTTAAGGCAGCAGCTCTACCAAAAACTACTAAATCTAATAAAGAATTGGATCCCAATCTGTTAGCTCCGTGAACTGAAACACAAGCAGCTTCACCTATGGCCATAAGTCCTTCTACTACCTTTTCTTCCCCTGACTTATCATAAGTAATCACCTCAGTATTATAATTAGTGGGAATACCTCCCATATTATAATGAGCTGTTGGAATCACTGGAATAGGCTGACTAGTTACATCAACACCAGCAAATATTTTAGCAGTTTCTGAAATACCAGGTAGTCTTTGGTTTAAAATTTCAGGATCTAGATGATTTAAGTGTAAGAATATATGATCTTTTCCTTTACCAACTCCGCGCCCTGCATTTATCTCCATGGTCATGGCTCTACTTACCACATCTCTAGAAGCTAAATCCTTAGCACTAGGAGCATAACGCTCCATAAATCTTTCTCCTTCTGAATTTACCAAATAACCACCTTCACCTCTAGCTCCTTCAGTAATAAGACACCCAGCTCCATAAATACCTGTTGGATGAAACTGAACAAACTCCATATCTTGTAGCGGAAGTCCAGCCCTAGCAACCATCGCATTTCCATCTCCTGTACAAGTATGGGCAGAAGTGGCAGAAAAATAAACTCTACCGTAACCTCCTGTTGCGATTATTAACATTTGAGATTTAAAAACATGAATAGTTCCATCATTCAAATCGAGCGCAACCATACCACGGCACGACCCATCATCGTCCATTATTAAATCTAAAGCAAAATATTCAATAAAGAAATTCGCATTATTTTTTAGCGCCTGCTGATACAAACTATGCAAAATGGCATGTCCCGTTCTATCAGCTGCAGCACAAGTTCTTTGCGCAGCTTTTCCCTCACCATATTCAGTAGTCATACCACCAAATGCTCTTTGATATATTTTCCCCTCCTTAGTACGAGAAAATGGAACTCCATAATGCTCTAATTCTATTACCGATGCAGGAGCATTTTTACACATATATTCAATAGCGTCCTGGTCTCCCAACCAATCAGATCCTTTAACCGTGTCATATGCATGCCACCTCCAATCATCATTGCCGACATTTCCCAACGCTGCAGAAATACCTCCTTGCGCAGCTACCGTATGACTTCTAGTTGGAAATACTTTTGTCACACATGCGGTACTCAAACCGGCCTCAGCCATACCAAGAGTTGCTCTTAAACCAGAACCCCCAGCTCCTACCACTACTACATCATATTCATGGTATGTAATGTTATACGCTTTACTAGTCAAACTACGAACCTATCAATGAAATTATATATAAATTAATTAGTGCAAATACTAAGAAAAAACCTGTAATCCATGAAAACAAGTTAGCAAAAATCAGAATAAAAAACTTAAGACCTTTATTATGTATATAATCCTCTACAACCACCTTTATACCTAAAGTAGAATGTAGTAGAGCAACCACTAACAAAGCCGTGAAAACAACTACACTAAATTTTTTAGTTAATAGAACAATAACTGGATCACCACTACTAACAATAGATAATAAGGTTATAACAAACCATAATATTAAAGGTATTAAACCAATAGCAGTTATTCTCTGTAACCACCAATGATGCACCCCATTATGCGCCGCACCTAACCCCTTAACTTTTTTTAAAGCAGTATCCATTTTTAACCAACTAAAGAATTAAATCCATAAAACCACGACACAATAGCAGATACTAAAGTAAGAACTATTACACAAATACCAGACCTAACCACTGCCGGCTTAGAAAACCCAACCCCCATATCCCAAAACAAATGTCTAATACCATTATAAAAATGATAGAACAAAGCCATGTTCCAAGCAAACAATACTACCTTCCCTAGAAAACAACCAAAAAAAGCTGACAAAGCCCCTAAATAACACTCAGCAAAGGGAACCTGATTAAAAATAGAAAAGATTATATACCAACTTAAAACAAATAACCCCAGATACAAAAACACACCTGAAAACCTATGCATTATAGATAACACAGAAGTTATTTGAGGCTTGTATATTGATAAATGCGGGGATAAAGGTCTATTATTTACAACTCCTTCAGACTTCATCTAGCTAGACAATTTATGTTCTTTAAAAATAACATGCTTCCTAGCTTTAGGATCATACTTCTTAAAAGATAATTTTTCAGTTATCTGTTTTGGATTTTTCTTTTTCACATAAAAGAAACCTGTACCTGCGGTACTGACTAATTTGATAAGTATATTTTTCTTTGATTTACCTGCCATGATAATAAATTCTAAATTTAAGTACTAAGGATTATTAATCCATATAAGTTATTTAGTCAAGACATCTTTAAAAACCCTCCAAACATACAACTAATATACAAGAAAACAAAAAAACACTCCTAAAAAATTATAATTTAATTCAATACCAAATTATCATAATGCACTACCACCACTCTGGATGGCACCTGATATTTTTCAACAATCTTACTAGTGCCAAGCCCCATCATTTTTTTTAACTCAGAACTATCAATACTAGTCATTCCTACTGCTATATTTTTCTTACTTAATGTCATAATTTTTACAGTATCACCACGCGCAAACTCACCTATAAAATCAACCACTCCTACTGGCAACAAACTATTTCGTTTGCGTAAAGCCTGCACAGCACCATCATCAATAATAATCGCTTTACTAGTCTTCAAATTAGACAGCCATCTTTTTCTAGCAGATATTGGTTTTTTGGACGCACTGAAAAAACTATGCAACTTATATTTTTCTAGTCCTAAAATTGTATTTTTTCCCTTTCCCTCTGTAATAACTACATCCGTACCACCTTTTACTGCTATCTGCGCAGCTTTTACTTTACTAGCCATACCCCCTGTTCCTAAGTAACTAGTTTCTGACTTAGCCATATTTATAATTTCTGGAGTAATTTTATCTATTCTCGGTATAACTTTAGCATCATCAAATTTACTTGGATTCTTATCATGCAACCCAGAAACATCGGACAATATAACTAGCAAACCAGCATTAACTAAATGCGCTGTTTGCGCGCTCAGATTATCATTATCTCCAAATCTAATTTCCTCAGTAACAGTCGAATCATTTTCATTGATCACTGGAACAATACCCAACTCAAACAGGTTTTCTATCGTTGCTCTCATATTCAAATAATGCCTCCTACTCTGACAATCTTCACTAGTAATTAGCATTTGAGAGACTTTTAAGCCATATTTAGCAAACTGCTTCTTGTAATGCTCAATTAAAAAAGTTTGCCCATAAGATGCCAAGGCCTGTAACTTATCCAGATTAAGAGTCTTTCTATTAATATTTAATGCATTACAACCACATGCCACTGATCCGGAAGATACCACAACTACCTTTAGGCCAATTTTATGCAACTGCTTAATATCTTTGGCAAGATGTTTAATAAAGCTAATACGCAATTTATTATTCTTAGAATCAACTATCAGTGACGACCCTATCTTTATTACTATAATTTTATAATCTCTAAAATTAATCATATTGTCAGTTTATAAACCCTTAACTAATCTAATTTACCGCCTATCATTCCTTATCTACAAAAAACATGCAAACATCACACAAATATTTACAGTTGATATAGCTTAGCAATTCACGATATATAATTTTATAAATTTTACAATCATCTACTAATATTAACTAGTCTTAAACTATTTATCTATATTACTCAAGAACCGCAAGACAAGGCTCATGGGTTAACACAAGGTAAAAAAACCAGATCAATCTGGCAGTATTAACCAACTTACAGAAAATAAAAATAATAAGGTTGATTAATCACATAATATTAGATAAAAATACTGGCGCACGTTTATTATTTTTTTAAAATGGCTATTA
>Ga0208127_1000756_pt1 | contig 16454 bp, 13 predicted proteins | sample ETNtaG_6_FD_185751 | JGI IMG/M metagenome (GOLD analysis project Ga0208127, IMG submission 185751) | Marine microbial and viral communities from oxygen minimum zone, Eastern Pacific Ocean - ETNP201306SV45 (SPAdes) (version 2) | ecosystem: Environmental > Aquatic > Marine > Oceanic ...
TCAATTAATGATTCTTATCATGAAGAAGTTCAGCATATTGTTAATGTGAGCTTATTAAAAAATATTTTCAAGGTTATTAATGATTCAAGTACTTTTTCACAGGTTCAAAACATTAGCAATGATTACTTGTCAAAAATTATAACAGAGCTATTATCCAAAAAAAGAAAGGATTACAAACTTTCAAAATATTCAAGTCATTATATTAAAATGATTAATGATTTTTATGAGGACCCAGAAGAATATAAAATAAAAAATTCATTAAAGATACCTGATGGATCTCCTATCGGGACGGATAATTGTAGTTACATTCCTAAAAGATGATAGATTTAAGAAGTGATACTATAACTAAGCCTTGCAATAAAATGCTTGAGGCTATGTTAAACGCAAATGTTGGTGATGATGTTTATGGTGAAGACCCTACGGTAATAGAATTAGAGCAAACAGTTGCTAAATACTTTGGAATGGAAAAAGCAATGTTTTTTCCTTCGGGAACTATGGCTAACCAGACAGCGATTAAAATTCATACAAATCCAGGAGATCAGGTTATTGCTCATAAATATTCTCATGTTTATAATTATGAAGGTGGCGGAGCCTCGTTCAATAGTGGTGTTTCTTTTAAACTTCTTGACGGTGAAAAAGGTTTTTTTGATTCTAAACAAATAAAACAAGCTATCAATCCTAAGAGTTTTTATCATTCCCCAATGACAAAGATGGTTTCTTTGGAAAACACTACCAATAAAGGGGGAGGGTATTGTTGGGATGTAGATGAATTTGAAAAAATTCAAAAAATTTGCACTGATAATAAACTTGGATTACATATGGATGGGGCAAGAATTTGGAATTCAATTATAGCAATGGAAAATGATCCAAAACTATATGGTGATATTTTTGACACTATTTCGGTTTGTTTAAGTAAAGGGTTAGGTTGCCCAATTGGGTCAGTTTTAGTTGGAAGAAAGTCATTAATAGAGAAAGCATTGAGAATTAGAAAAATTTTTGGAGGAGGGATGCGTCAAGTAGGATACTTAGCAGCAGCAGGTTTATATGCTTTAGAGAATAATATAAATAGACTAAAACATGATCATGTTAGGGCTAAAGAAATTGCAAATAAGTTCTTATCAAAAGATTTTGTAAATCAGATAAATGACGTTGAAACAAACATCATAATTATTGAATTAAATAAACCCGAGGAAAAACAAAAAATTATTAAATATTTTACTGATCAAAATATAATTTTTGATTGGTATTCAATGGGTGATAAAAAAATTAGAATTGTTACTCACTTGGACTATACCGATAACGATCACAAATCTTTGTTGCAAATTGTCGATAAATTATAAAAGTATTATTTAATAATAATCCTAAAAACACTTATTTTTGTAGTGCTCTAAACAATTGTTTTTTCAATTTAAATGAAAAAAAATAAAAATGTTTTTAATAATTTATTGGAGCTTGTGGGTAACACCCCCATGGTAAAAATAGATAAACTAACCAAAGACTTCTCAGGCACGTTCCTAGCAAAGCTTGAATCAGCTAACCCTGGACATTCCTCAAAAGATAGAATTGCTTTGCATATTGTTGAATCGGCTGAAAAAAAAGGCATATTGAAGCCAGGTGATACTATTATTGAGACAACATCAGGAAATACTGGTTTTAGTTTAGCAATGGTTTCTCTAATCAAAGGATATCAGTGTATTTTGGCTGTTTCTTCAAAATCCTCAAACGACAAAATTGATATGCTAAAGGCAATGGGAGCAAAAGTATATGTTTGCCCAGCTAATGTTGCCGCTGATGACCCTAGATCATATTATGAGGTAGCTAAAAGATTACACAGTGAAATAAAAGGTTCTATTTATATAAATCAATATTTTAATGATTTAAATGCTGAAGCACATTATCTGAGTACAGGTCCAGAAATTTGGAATCAAACAAATGGAAAAATTACTCATTTGATTGTTTGTAGTGGAACAGGTGGGACTATTTCAGGGACAGCAAAATATTTAAAGGAAAAAAACCCAAGCATAAAAATTATCGGAGTAGATGCATATGGTTCTGTTCTTAAAAAATATCACGAAACTGGAGAATTTGATGAAAATGAAATATATCCATACAGAATAGAAGGTTTAGGAAAAAATTTAATACCGTCCGTTACAGATTTCAAAATAATTGATAAATATATAAAGGTTTCTGATGAGGATAGTGCTCACTCGGCGAGAGAGATTGTTAAATCTGAAGGAATTTTTGCCGGTTATACAAGCGGTGCAGCATTTCAAGCTGTAAAACAATTAAGCATTGATAACGAATTTACTGAATCAGATCTAATTGTTGTGATTTTTCCAGATCATGGCTCAAGATATTTAAGCAAAATTTACAGCGATAAATGGATGGAAAATCAAGGTTTTTCTGACTCAAAACATGAAATTAATAATAACGATATACAATATATTAGAAAATAATGAGAGACTTATTTGATAGAATGCGACAAGACAAAGGACCTTTAGGTAAATGGGCTGACATTGCTGAAGGTTATTTTGCATTTCCAAAGTTAGAAGGATCAATTTCCAACAGGATGAAGTTTAATGGTAAAGAGGTGATTACATGGAGTGTTAATGATTATTTAGGTTTAGCTAATGATCCAGAAGTAAGAAAAGTGGATGCAGATGCAGCAGCTAAATATGGTTCTGCTTATCCAATGGGCGCAAGATTAATGTCTGGTCATACGGATTTACATGAAAAACTTCAAAATGAATTAGCTGACTTTGTTAAAAAAGAGTCTGCGTATGTGCTTAATTTTGGATATCAAGGCATCTTATCTACCATTGACTCCTTAGTTAGTAAAAATGATGTTATTGTTTATGATATAGACTCTCATGCATGTATTATTGACGGAGTTAGACTCCATCTTGGAAAAAGATTTACGTATCAGCATAATGATATGGAAAGTCTTGAAAAGAATTTAACTAGAGCAACTAAAATAGCAAATGAAACTAACGGTGGTATTTTGGTAATTTCTGAAGGTGTTTTCGGTATGCGTGGAGAGCAGGGTAAATTGAAAGAAATAGTTGAATTGAAGAAAAAATTCAATTTTAGACTTCTGGTTGATGATGCTCACGGTTTTGGAACTTTAGGTGACACAGGTGCTGGAGCAGGTGAGGAGCAAGGAGTTCAGAATGAAATTGATGTTTATTTTGCCACTTTTGCCAAATCAATGGCAAGTACAGGTGCGTTTATCGCCTCTGATAAAGAAATTATTGATTACCTAAAATACAATATGAGATCTCAGGTTTTTGCAAAATCTTTACAAATGCAATTAGTTGAAGGAATTTTGAAAAGATTAGAAATGCTAAGAACTAGACCAGAGTTTAAACAAAAGTTGTGGGCAAACGTTAATAAACTTCAGTCTGGCTTAAAAGAAAGAGGTTTTGATATAGGTACAACTCAAAGTTGTGTTACACCTGTATATTTAAAAGGTTCTGTTCCAGAGGCTATGGCGCTAGTAAAAGATTTGAGGGAAAATTATAGAATTTTTTGTTCCATTGTTGTTTACCCAGTGATACCTAAGGGGTTAATTCTATTAAGATTAATTCCTACTGCTTCTCATAATTTTGATGATATCGAGGAAACCCTAGAAGCATTTTCCTCAATTAGAGAAAGACTTGTGACTGGAGTTTATAAAAAATTATCTGAAAAATTAGGTTAGTTAAGATCCAGTCTATAAGTTGATCGTGTCTTTATTAATTTTGGATCAAAATTTTTCCAAATTTTATCAATTGAAATATTGTCGGTAAGTTCTGGTGTCCTTCTGCAAACTTGTATGCCTTTGTTTTTTAATGTTTGAATAAATGCGTTAAATATAATTGCTGTTACTCCTAGTTTTTGATATTCTGGATCAATACCTATTAGGTATAGATTTACGTCCTTATTAAATCTCTTAGCATATAATAAATTTAAAAAGCCAAATGGAAATAGTTTTCCATTCATTCTCTGTAGTGCCTTTGCAAAAGAAGGCATGATAATAGCGAAAGCAACAATTTCTTTTTTTTCATTTTCTACAAACTTTATATATTCAGGATTAATAAATTTAATGTACTTTTCCTTCATAAACTCTTTTTGATCATCACTTATCTTTACAAATGAAGATAGTTTTTCATAAGACTTGTTAAAAAGATCAAACATTTCATTTGTCCTTTTCATAACTTCAGAAGTAGAATTAAAATTTACCTCATTTAATTTATTCCTGGTTTTAACAATTCTACTCATTTTTTCGTAATAGGTAGTGTCAATATCTTCAAACATAAATGTTTTTTCATGAAAGTTTTTTTCAGGTGTTAATCCAAACTTTTCATAATGATTTTTATAATAGCTGTGATTATAGGAGGTAATCATTGTACCGATAACATCAAATCCACTAGTCAAAACACCAACTTTATCTAAATTACTAAAGCCCATTGGTCCTTCCATGTATTTCAACTTATTTTTCTTACCTGATTCAACAACTTTTTCTAGCAGTCGTTTGCTTACATTATAATCATCAACAAAGTCAAACCATCCAAATCTTATCTTACTGGTTTTTTGTTCATTAACTTCATACCAATTTATAATCACAGCAATTCTTCCCACGATATCATTTTCTTTAATTGCTATATATAATTCTACATCTGAATTTTTGAGGTTTGGATTTAAATCTTTGTTAAAACTATTAATTTCCTGATCTATTATTGGGGGCACCCAATATTTAGATTCTTTGTATAATTTAAAGGGGAATTTTACAAAACTTATTAAATCTTTTTTATCTAAAACTTTTTTTATCTCTATCATGATTCCTTATATAAATTAAGTCTGTAGCTAACTCCTAAGCTCATTTGAAATATTTTAGGAGTATCTTTAAAGTTTAAAATTGCACCTAAATCTAATTGAAGATTATCGTTAAAAAGGTAGGCGACTCCAAAACCTAATTTATTGTCAGCATAGAAATCACTTTTAATTCCATGAGTTTCTATAAATCCAATAAAACTTTCATTAAATGCGTGTGTTAATGATATTATGTATTCAAAGTCATTTTGATTAGAACCTATTCTTTCAAAGATTACATTTGTTGTAATCACAGACCTATTTGTGAAATTACTCTGAGTAAAAATTGCTAGAGAGGGACTTATTCCACTAACATTAGAACTAATAAATGGATTGTTTTTTGAATCTATATTTAATCCACCATACACTGAAATGGCAGGAATGAGGTTTTTCCATTTAAATTTTTTATCAGCAAAATAACTATATACATTAGGCTTTTCAGTAATTCCTTTTTTCGGATCATATATCAAATATTTAGCACCAATTTTAAACTTTTTGAAATTTTTTCTGTTCACGTTATTTGCTGGATTATATCTATTGTCTGATAAATTATCAGATTGATAATTTCCGCTTATGATTAGTTCTAGTTTTTCATAAAGAAAACCATATCTAATCTTGAATTCTGTTCCATAACCTTCAATATCGTAATTTAATAACTGATGTTTTTCGTTTGTAAAATAGAAGCCATTTTCAAGCTGTAATATATTTTTACCCACAGAAAATGCACCAGATGAAGTTCCTGGTCTGTTTGAATTAATTATATCTGTGAATTGTGAATATCCTAAGTTGATTTTTAGAAGAAAACTTAAAAGAAAAAAAACTAATAGTCTATTCATATCAATTATGTTAATTCAAAGATAAATCTAATAATTTAATAAGATATTAACTTTTTTTGAATTCTTATAATCGTAAATTTGCTAAAAAATCACAGAGATGAAATTTATTTTTTTTCTAATTCTATTTTATTTTGGGTTTAAATTAATTTCTAGAATTTTTTATATGTTTTTATTAAAAAAAGTAGCTAGAAATCAGTCTAATTATCAAAGTGGTTCAAATTCAAATAAAAAAGAAGGTGAAGTTTCTATAGATAAGATGCCAAATAAAAATAAATCTAAGTCTGATAAACTAGGCGATTATGTTGATTATGAAGAAATCGACTAAGATTAATATATTAAAACATTTTTCAGTAATTATTTTATTTATAATTACTTCACTATTATTTTTCTCGCCCGTTTTAAAAGGGAAAAAAATTCTTCAAAATGACATTGTCCAATATGCAGGAATGTCTAAAGAACTCAAAGACTATAGATTAAATAATGATAAGGAAACATACTGGATTAATAATGCTTTTTCAGGAATGCCAACCTATCAGTTAGGGGCTAAATTCCCTCATAATTACATAAAGAAATTAGATTTATTTTTAAGATTTTTACCAAGGCCTGCTGATTATCTTTTTTTGTACTTTATTGGATTTTATTTTTTGATGTTAAGCCTAAAAGTAGAATACAGACTTGCTGTTCTAGGTGCTTTATCATTTGGTTTTTCAACATATTTAATAATTATTATAGGAGCAGGTCATAACGCAAAAGCCCACGCAATTTCTTACATGCCTTTCGTTTTAGGTTCAATCATATATGTCGTAAGAAAGAAATATATAATTGGTTTTATTTTAACGTCCATCTTCTTAGGGCTTCAATTAACGGCAAATCATTTTCAAATGACCTACTATTTAATGTTTATAGTTATTGTTATGGCTGTTTGGTTTGTTGTAAAATGCCTTAAAGAAAATGATAAAATACATCTTTTAAGAACTAGTCTCATTTTGTTGATTTCACTCGTTTTTTCTTTACTCATGAACTCATCAAATATTTTGACTACTATTGAATATTCTCAGGAATCCACCCGGGGTAATTCATCCTCTTTAACTATCAATCCTGACGGAACTCCAAAGGAGATTTCATCTAATGGGCTTGACAGAGAATATATAACCCAATGGAGTTATGGTATTTTTGAAAGTCTAAACCTATTTATTCCAAAAATAATGGGTGGTGGGTCTTCCGAAAAACTGGATAGAAATTCATCTTTTTATCAATTTTTAAGAAAAAATGGATATAGCTCAATAGAATCAAATCAAATAGTAAAAAATAGTCCTACATATTGGGGTGATCAACCTTTTGTTGAAGCCCCAGCGTACGTAGGCATAGCTGTATTTTTTTTATTTGTCTTTTCTATATTTCTATACAGGGGAAATCACAGAGGGTGGTTGTTAGCATCAATAATTCTATCACTATTTTTATCTTTTGGTAAGAATTTTAGTTTTTTGACAGATTTATTTATCGATTATTTCCCAATATACGATAAGTTTAGAGCTGTATCTTCGATTCAGGTAATATTAGAACTATGTATTCCTGTTATGGCTATGTTAGGTTTATCAAGACTACTAAGTGATGAAATTGATTACAAATCTAAGTTAAGAGCTTTAAATTACACAGGTATTTTATTTCTATCGATTATAATTATTCTATATCTATCTAAAGGGTTTTTGTCATTTTCTGGTATTTCAGATCAATTCATTGATGAGAATATTATAAACGCATTAATCGAAGACAGAAGGAAAATATTCTTAAATCAACTTTTTAAAACCTTTATTTTAATCTCAATAATATCTGTACTTATTTTCTTTTTTATAAAAAATAAACTAAACAAGAATTATTTTATAGTGTCCCTTGCAGTAATTATTTCACTTGATTTAATTTTATTTTCAAAAAACTATGTAAATGATGAAAATTTTGTTGAAGCAATTAATGTAGAAAACCCTTATAAATTAGATGAAGTTTACAAATCTATAATCAATGATAATTCTGATTATCGTGTTCTTGATTTGACGGAAAACTCGACGAAACCTAATTATTTTTTTAATTCTGTTAATGGTTATCACGCAGCAAAACTTGGTAGATATAACGATTTGATGAATTTTTACTTAAGTAAAAACCATCTAAACACCCTAAGTATGTTAAATACTAAATACATAATTTTTAGTCAAGAGGGTGTGAAAGATATTTATCAGAATGAATTTTCTTCTGGAAGTGCCTGGTTCGTAAAAGAAAATATAAACGTACCTGATGATGACTATGAAATTAAAAGTCTTGATACTTTAAATTTCAAAGATGTCTCTATTTCTCAATCCTTCAAAACAAAAAAATATCAAAATCAAATATCTCAAATAGTTTTAGTTGAAAAAAAGTCTGACTATATAAAATATAATGTAACCACTGATGATCTAAGCTTAATTATTTTTTCAGAAATATTTTATTCAAAAGGGTGGAAGTCATATGTTGATGGTAATGAGGTTTCAATTGAAAGATTTAACTATATTCTAAGGGGATTAGAAGTGCCTAAAGGTGATTATGAGGTAGAGTTTGTGTTTGAGCCTCAAATTGTTAAAATAAGCTCAAATATTAGCTTATTTAGCACAATAGCTTTTGTAATTCTGATTATTTTAATGATTTTAAAAAGAAAGAATTGAAAAAGAAGGTGTTAATTATTTCATATTATTGGCCGCCATCTGGTGGTCCTGGTGTTCAACGTTGGTTGAAATTTGTAAAATATCTTCCTGAATTTAACATTGAGCCAATATTATTTATCCCTAAAAATGCAAATTATCCATTACTGGATAAATCATTATCTGATGATGTTAATAAAGATTTAAAAGTTATACAATTTCCGATAACAGAAATTTCTGGGTTTTTACCAAAATTTAAATTTTTAAATTCTGTAAGATCTGGGAATATTTCAAAACCACATAACCAGTCGTTACTTCAAAAAATAATTTTTTTTATTAGAGGTAATTTATTTATCCCTGATATGAAAATATTTTGGAAATCCAGTTCTGTAAATTTTTTGTCGGATTATTTACCTAAAAATAATATTGATACAATAATTACCACTGGGCCTCCACATAGTGTACATCTAATTGGATTGGAGCTGAAAAGAAAACTAAATATTAATTGGATTTCAGATTTTAGAGATCCTTGGGTTAAACTAAATTATTTAAATAGATTCCATCTTCTTCCATTTTCTCGCAAATCACACATTAGTCTTAGAAATAAAGTATTGATTAATTCAAATGCTGTAATTGTTACATCTGAACGGTTAAAAGATTTATTTTCAAATATAACTTCGAATATTTATAAGATAACTAATGGGTTTGATTACATAATTAAAGAAAATAATTTGGATAATAAATTTTCTATTTCTCACATTGGCTCACTTTATCCTGAGAGAAACCCTAAATTTTTATGGGATTCAATAGAAGAATTATTTGAGGGTTCTTTCAAGAAAGATTTACAAATTAACTTTATCGGAAACACTAGTGAAAAAATAAAAAAAGAATTAAGCAGAAGAAAATTTCATAATCATGTAAGATTTTATGATTATGTCGATTATAATAGAGCTTTAGAACTTATGTGTTCTAGCCAAGCATTACTTATGATTGAAGTTAATGACGAAGAATCATCATATGCTATTCCTGGAAAGTTATTTGACTATTTAAACTCAAAGCGTCCAATTATTTCAATTGGGCCTAATATTTCTGAAGTTTCAGAAATATTAAATAATACAAATTCTGGAAAATTTTTCAATTACCATGATAAAAGAAATTTAAAATTATATATTAATCAGTTGTATAAAAGTTATAAAAATGGCACTAACATAATTTCAGATAAAAGTAAAATTGATATGTTTAAAAGAATAAATCTAACTAAGAAATTGTCTGAAGTAATTGTAACAGTTGATAAAAAAAGTTAAGCCCTGTAAGTAAAGGAAAGATACAGGGCTTAAAACTAACTATTCAATAAATTAAACTAACCAAATCATCTAAAACAAATGGCGTGCCAAACTTTTTAATTAATTGATTTTTTTAAACTTTTACACGTAAGTGAATTTGATTTTAAAAGATTGACAAGATTACCCTGAAAAACTATTTCTCCCCCTTTATTTCCACCATAAGGACCCAAATCAATTATGTGATCAGACGATTTAATTATCTCCAGATTATGTTCAATTATAATTACAGAGTTGCCATTGTCTATCAATTCGTTAATTGATTTTAAAAGCTTATTTATATCATCAAAATGTAATCCAGTAGTTGGCTCATCAAATAAAAACAAGCCATTTTTTGATTTAGTTTTTGTACTTAAAAAGTAAGCTAATTTTACTCTTTGTGCTTCCCCACCAGAAAGGGTAGAGGAGCTTTGTCCAAGTTTTATATAACCTAAACCAACTTTTTGTAAAACAATGAGTTTTTCAGAAATCTTATTTTCCTCTAATTCATTAAAGAACTTAATAGCATCGTCTACAGTGTAATCTAAAATATTTGCAATATTTTTATCATCTATTCTGATCTCTAAGATTTCTTTTTTAAACCTTTTACCATTACAACTTTCACACACTAAATTTACATCTGGCATAAACTGCATTTCAATTGTGTTTGTTCCTTCTCCTTTGCAACTATCACACCTACCTCCTTCAACATTAAATGAAAAATGCTTTGGTTTATAGCCTCTTATTTTACTTTCTCTTTGTATAGAAAATAGTTTTCGTATGTCATCATATGCTTTAATATATGTCACAGGATTTGACCTAGAAGATTTTCCTATTGCTTTTTGACTTATATACTCAACAAAATTAATTTCTTCAATATTTCCAGAAATATTATCAAATTCACCTGGTTTCAGTGAATAATCACCCAGATGATTAAGTATTGATGGGTAAAGAATTTTATTAATTAATGTGCTTTTTCCAGAACCAGAAACTCCTGAAATTGTTACTAGTTTGTTTAATGGTATTTTAACACTTAAATTTTTCAAATTATTTTCTCTGCATCCAGAAATTTTAATAGTAGACTTTGAATTACGAATTACTTCTGGTTTTTTTATTTGAATTTTTCCACTTAAATAATTGGCAGTTAGAGAATCGGATTTAAGAATTTCTTTAAAATTACCTTTTGCTACAATTTCTCCACCTAGAGATCCGGCTTTTGGTCCAATATCAATTATGTGATCAGCAGCTTTAATAATTTCATCATCATGCTCGACAACCAGTACGGTGTTTCCTAATTTTTTCAATCTCTTTAAGATTTTTATTAGTTGTTGAGTGTCATGCGAGTGTAATCCAATACTTGGCTCGTCAAGAACATACAAAGATCCTGTTAAATTACTACCTATGCATGTAGCTAAATTTATTCGTTGACTTTCTCCGCCTGAAAGTGATCCAGATTTTCTATTCAAGGTAAGGTAGCCTAAACCTAAATCATTAAGACATTCGACCCTTGTAGTTATTTCATCAGTAACCCTATTTTTTATTTTAATGGATTTCATAAAAGATTGCAAATCTTCTAAAGGCATATTTATTAAATCGAATATGTTTTTGTCATTAATTTTTACATATCCAGCTTCTTTGTTTAGCCTGTTTCCGTTACAATCTTTACAGATTGTTTTACCTCGGTATCTAGATAATAAAACTCTATTCTGTATCTTATACAATTTGGCTTCAAGCTTTTGAAAAAAATTATTAATACCAATCAAATCATTATTTCCATCCCAAAGTAATTTTTTTTGTTTTTCTGATAATTCAAAATAGGGTTTATGGATAGGGAAGTCATAATGAACTGAATTTTTTATAAACAAAGATTTATATTTTTTTAATTTTTTTCCCTTCCAAGGAAAGACTGCATCGTCAAATAAGGATAGAGAAGTATTAGGAATAACTAGTTTTTCATCGATTCCAACTATATCTCCATAACCTTCACATTTCTTGCAAGCTCCATATGGGTTATTAAAGCTAAAGAAATTAGTATCTGGATTTGTGAATTTCATCCCATCAGCTTCTAATAAAGTGTTGTAATTATTTGTTTTCGATTTAGATAAATTACTTACTGAGCATTTTCCTTTACCCTCGAAAATTGCTAATTCTAGTGAATCCGCTATTCTGTTTAAAAATTCTTCAGAGTTACTGCAGATAATTCTGTCGATAACAAGAAATAAATCGTCAAATTTTGTGATATTATCAATCTCAAGTTCACTAATTTTTATGATTTGTTTTTGATAAAAAACTCGATTATAATTTTGAATAATAAGTGATTTTATTTTTTTTCTAATATTATTAGAATTGATATTTTCTAACTTTGTTAAAATTAGCAGTTTATCACCTTTAGATTGGTTTTTTATATGGTCGATAATTTCTGAAATTTTATCTTTTTTTACTTCATTTCCAGAAACTGGCGAATATATTTTACCGTATCTAGAGAATAATAGCTTTAGATAATCATAAATTTCTGTTTTTGTGCCAACTGTAGATCTTGGGTTTGAAGAGGAAATTTTTTGTTCAAGAGCAATTGCAGGACTTAAACCAGTTATTTTATCCAATTTCGGTTTTTCTATTCTTTCTAAAAATTGACGTGCATAACTTGACAGACTTTCAACATATCTTCTTTGTCCTTCAGCATAAATAGTATCAAAAGCGAGAGATGATTTACCGCTTCCTGAAACTCCTGTTATAACAATGAATTGTTTTTTAGGTATCTCTAAATCAATATTCTTGAGATTATGCATTTGAGCACCTTTAATTCTTATGAAGTCTTTATTTTTCTTAGAAATATTCATTTAAAACGTAGTTACAAATATAATGCTAAAGTTTACGATGATTACTGTTGATTATTACTACTTTGAATATTATCAAATTAAAATGTATATTTGAAATATAAAATCACGCCTATAGAATAACATTACTCTAAAAATTTAAATAAAACACTGTTTTAATTAATTCGTAATGTTATGAAAAAACCAATAATTGCTGATTCAATTTTAGTCTCAAAATATATTTCTGGAGACGAAAGATCATTAGAAATTTTAATAAATCGTCATAAACAAAGAATATATAGTTTTATATATTCCAAAGTTTATGATAGAGATTTAACTGAAGATATTTTTCAAGACACCTTTATTAAGGTTATTAGGACTTTAAAATTAGGTAATTATAATGAAGAGGGTAAGTTTATATCCTGGGTTATGCGCATCGCACACAACCTGGTAATTGATTATTTTAGAAAAAATTCAAGAATTCCAAAATTTGAAAATTCTCAAGATTTTGACATTTTTTCCGTGTTAAAAAATACTGATATAGACATTGAAAATAAAATGATTAAAGATCAAATATTAGGAGAGGTAAAGAAAATCATTGAATTTTTACCTGATGATCAAAAGGAGGTATTAATCTATAGATATTACAATGATCTAAGTTTTAAAGAAATTTCTGAAAAAACAGGAGTTAGTATTAATACATCTCTAGGAAGAATGAGGTATGCTTTGATCAACCTGAGAAATATTATAAAAAAGAAAAATATAATTTTAACAAGTTGATATAATATTCTAGTTTTTTTTTCGTTATTATAAAAAAATAATGAATGGAAAAAAACTACTTTTTTCAGGAGGAGATAGCTCTTGAACCAAAAAGAAAAACTATCAATTTTATTTTAAATTATTCAAAATCAATAAAAACCCATAAAACTACATTGGGTCCAATAATTGTCGATTTAAATTAATTTTTTAAGTATAGATTTTCTTCCGATTTTCTTAGTGATAACATCATTTTTTATATCCCAGCCTCTAGCTGGAGAATATTTCCTTGCATAATATATTATTTGAAGATGAAGTTTATTCCATTTTGTTTCAGGAAATAGCCTTTTAGCATCCTTTTCTGTCTGAACTACACTTGAACCATTACTTAACCCCCACCTGTACATTAACCTATGAATATGTGTATCAACAGGGAATGCTGGAAAACCAAAAGCTTGAGACATAACCACACTAGCTGTTTTGTGTCCTACGGCTGGTAATTCTTCTAATTCTTCAAATGTTTTAGGAACATTACCATTATGTTTTTCAATTATAATTTTACTCAAACCAAAAATACCTTTGCTTTTCATTGGTGAAAGTCCACATGGTTTAATGATTTCTTTAATTTCATCTATTGATAGTTTTACCATGTCGTATGGATTATCGGCTTTTTGAAATAAACCAGGAGTTATCTTGTTAACTCTTTCGTCCGTACATTGAGCAGATAAAAGTACAGCAATTAATAATGTGTATGGATCCTTATGATTTAATGGAACAGGAACCTCAGGAAAAAGATTTTCTAATTCATTAACTATAAAATTTACTTTATCTACTTTGTTCAAATTATATTATTTTTGAACTCAAATATAATAATTATGAATGTTTTAAAAGTAGGCGATACAGCGCCAGAATTTAGCTGCAAAAATCAACACGGTGTTTCGGTTAATCTTTCTGATATGTTAGGCAAAAAAGTGGTTATTTTTTTCTATCCAAAAGCAAATACTCCAGGTTGTACTGCTGAGGCTTGTAATTTGAATGAAAATTATAGTAGATTCAAGTCTGCAGGATATGAAATAATAGGTGTTTCAGCAGATGATGAAAAACGTCAGAAAAGTTTTAGTGACAAATTTGATTTCGGCTATAGTTTACTTTGTGATGAGGATAAGAAAATTATTTCAGATTACGGGGTTTGGGGAGTTAAAAAAATGTATGGAAGAGAGTATATGGGTATTATTAGAAAAACATTTGTAATAGACGAAAAAGGTAAAATTTCACAAATTATTGAAAAGGTAAAAACAAAAGAACATGCAAACCAGATATTGGATTAATAATTATTGATTAAATCCAAAAAATTTGAATTTCTTAATTTTTGAAGCCACCGCTTTTGGAAGCAGGAGTTCCCAACCTTTTGTATTCTCTTTAATTTGTGTTAAAACTTCGTGGGAATATATTTTTAATGATTTTACATTATAATTACTTAAATCGACAACCTTACCGTTAAATTTTAAAAATTTATACAATTCTTTCATTCTAGGGTGAACCTTTAAATTATCACTGTTTATTATTTCATCCTTTTCATTTAGCATTGGATATAGATAAATTCTCATATTTTTAAAAAATAGTTTTCCAAAAGCTTCTAATATTCCTCCACTCAAGTGTGTGTAGTATTTTGGGTCGAATATTCTTACCAAATTATTTACACCCATGGTTAATCCAACCTTCTTTTTTGTATACAATGAAAAATATTCAACCAATCTATAATATTCCCTAAAATTTGTAATCAAAACGGTTTCTCCTAAAGAACCTAAAAGTTTAGCACGATCCATAAAGTCTTTTTCATCAATTTCACCATCTGTAGCTAAATCAACCATAGTAATCTCGAAAATCACTATTGTATCTTTTTTGTCCACATGTCTCTCATTAAGAAACATTTCTAGTGAGTTCTCATACATTTCCTCATTTACTTTTGTAACAGGTCTAAATCTGCCACGAAGTGCCAAAATATTTTTTTTGTAAAGAGCAGCAGCTGGTAATAAATTATTTCCATCTGGACCAAACATTACAGCGTCTGTCATACCATTCTTAACCAGTTCAAGACTTAAAATTCTGTTATCAACATCCTTAAAAATTGGACCTTCAAAATTAACAGTATCAATTTCTATTTGATCACTATTAAGGTGGTCATATAGATATTTAATAATTTTTTTTGGTTTATCAAAATGATAAAACGCACTGTATATTAAGTTGGTTCCTAAAACTCCAAGAGTTTCTTGTTGTTGACTAGCATTGTTTTCTTTAAATCTAACATGTAGAATTATTTCATTGTATTTTTCTCTAGGATCTATTTGAAACCTAATCCCCACCCATCCGTGTCCGTTATATTTTTTTGCAAAATCAATTGTAGCAACTGTATTAGCATAGCAAAAAAACATTTTATTTGGTTGGTCTTTTCTCTGAATTCTTTTTTCTATTAAACCGGTTTCATGTTTAAGCATTTTTCTTAAACGATTCTCTGTAACATATCTTTGATCATCTTCAAGGCCATAGATATCATCACTAAAACTTTTATCATATGCAGAAATTGCTTTAGCAATGGTCCCAGATGCACCTCCAACTCTAAAAAACTTTCTTACAGTTTCTTGTCCTGCACCAATTTCAGCAAATGTTCCGTAAATATTCTCATTCAGGTTAATCCGTAAAGCTTTTTGCTTTATTGTAGGAATGGGTTCAATGTGTGAATCACCATTAAAAGGTACCTTGTTCATAAGGTGGGTTTTGCTATAACAAATGTATTAAATAACTCTAATTAGATGAAAAAAAATAGTGTATTTTTGATTTTATAAGATTATGAAAATAACTTTTTTAGGTACAGGAACATCTCAAGGCATTCCAGTTATAGGAAGTAAACACCCTGTTTGCTTAAGTAATAATCCAAAAGACACAAGATTAAGAACATCAGCTCTAATTCAATGGAAGAATAAAAATATAGTTATAGATTGTGGTCCGGACTTTAGAGCACAAATGCTTAATTCCGGCTGTGATAGGGTTGATGCTATTTTTTTTACTCATGAGCATAATGACCATGTTTCAGGATTAGACGATATAAGGCCTTTTTATTTTAGACAAGGAAACATTCCCATTTATGCAAGTGAAAGAGTTATTCATGCGTTAAATAAAAGATTTGATTACATATTTAAAAATGAAGGTAAT
>Ga0208127_1000758_pt1 | contig 16451 bp, 16 predicted proteins | sample ETNtaG_6_FD_185751 | JGI IMG/M metagenome (GOLD analysis project Ga0208127, IMG submission 185751) | Marine microbial and viral communities from oxygen minimum zone, Eastern Pacific Ocean - ETNP201306SV45 (SPAdes) (version 2) | ecosystem: Environmental > Aquatic > Marine > Oceanic ...
TTCTCGGTATTATCTAAAAGAAACAATGTTGAATACCTCTAAGAATTCCGATCATATCGTGCTCCCCTGTTTCAAAAGGTCATGATTGTTAAATCTTAATTAGACAAGCTATTCAGAATAAGGGCATTTGTCGGTTATACTTCATGCCCCGAAGAGGGAGGCGCATAATTATGTTGTAAACTTGCCTCCAGAGTTTCTTGGTTTTGATAAAGTTAGGAGTAGAAAATGAGCGCGGCTTACAACAAATTTTTTATCAACGGTAAATGGATCGAGCCTACCGGGAGATCAACACTTGACGTAATTAATCCTGCAACTGAAAAAGCTTTTGCGACCATCAGTTTAGGAAATGCCGACGATGTCGACAGCGCAGCAAAAGCCGCAAAATCAGCTTTTGATTCCTGGTCTAATTCCAGTATCGAGGAAAGAAAAGAAATAATTAGTAACATCGTTGGCGGACTGAAATCCCGCAGCGATGAAATGGCCACCGCTATTTCATCAGAGATGGGAGCCCCAATGGGACTGTCAAAGACGGCTCAAGTTGGAAGTGGACTCGGTCATTTTATGAACGTATTGTCTATTTTGGAAAATTTTGAGTTCGAAGAGATAAGAGGTACAACTAAAATTGTTAAAGAGCCCGCTGGCGTATGCGGATTCATTACACCTTGGAACTGGCCTCTAAATCAAATAGCCTGCAAGGTAGCTCCTGCCATAGCAGCCGGGTGTACTATGGTTTTGAAACCAAGTGAGATTGCTCCAATTAGTGCATACATATTAACTGAAATCATTGCTGAATCGGGGTTACCCGCCGGAGTTTTCAATTTAGTTAATGGAGATGGTCTAACCGTTGGCGCGGCAATTTCCGGTCACCCAGATATTGATTTAGTTTCATTTACAGGTTCGACACGAGCGGGTAGAGAAGTAGCGAAAGCAGCAGCTGATGGAATAAAACGCGTTACTCAGGAGCTGGGCGGCAAATCTGCGAACATAATCCTTAATGATGTTCCAGATTTCGCGCGTGCCGTCTCTGGTGGAGTTGCAGGCTGTTTCGGTAACAGCGGGCAATCTTGTAACGCACCAACTCGAATGTTAGTGCCTCAATCCCGAATGGAAGAAGCAATAAATGCGGCAAAGGCAGCTGCAGCTAAATCTGTTGTCGGTGACCCCTCTGCTGAAAGCACAAGAATGGGTCCTGTCGTAAGTGAAATCCAGTTCAACAAGATCCAAACACTGATTCAAAAAGGCATTGATGAGGGTGCAGATTTGATTGCTGGCGGTCCGTCACGCCCTGAAGGACTAGAGGAAGGTTATTTTGTTAGACCCACAATATTTGCAAATGTATCAAACGATATGACTATAGCTCGCGAAGAAATTTTTGGCCCTGTGCTTTCAATTATCGGATATAAAGACGATGATGATGCGGTATCTATAGCTAACGATACCGATTACGGGCTTTCAGGCTACGTATCAGGTGAACCTGAGCATGCACAGGCGATTGCGCGAAAACTCCGCACAGGCAATGTTCATATCAACGGTGCTGGGCCAGATTTTTCAGCACCATTCGGTGGCTACAAACAGTCTGGCAATGGTAGAGAGTGGGGAATCGAAGGATTTGAAGAATTTTTAGAAACCAAAGCTATGATGGGTGCGGCCCAGTAACTAAAGCGAGGCAAAGAATGGGAATCGAAGTACAAAAGCGAGCCATTGACATCGGAATAATCGCGAAAGACATTGATGCGATGAAAACTTTTTACGGCGAAGTACTTGGGCTTGAGCTCGAGGCTTCGATCCCCATGCCCGGCGGCGGAACCATGAACCGATTCAAAGTCGGTGACAGTATAATTAAAGTAATTGAGCTTGATTCAGCAGCTCCTGCAGAAGCTCCCCCTGGAGGTATTCGGGGCGCCACCGGTTATCGCTACTGGACAATACACACCCCAAACCTGGAGGGTGTTTTAGACAAAATCATAGAAAGTGGTCACAAGGTAGTGGTCCCCGCTAAGGTAATCCGAGAGGGAATAACCATAGCGATAGTCGCTGACCCCGACGGGAATTGGGTAGAGCTTCTGGAAAGTAGTTAGACTAACTAATCACTACTCTGAGACCTTTTCCAACCAAGGTTCCAGAGATTCCCAATTCATACGAAACATATGTGGAGCGCTATCTAGAATAGCTGCGTCTAAGTCAACACCGGCCTCGGTAAGAGCTTCAGCTGTCTCATCAAAACGCTCAGCCCAGCCTAGTTGGTCCGCCCCACCTATTCTCAAATAAACAGGAAAGCCTGCGAGCACTCGATTATCTACCACCGATGTTGCCAAGGCGGGCACTGCAGCTACGCCCATGTAATTAGCAGGGTTCCTCCTCGCAATTTCTAACGCAGACATACCCCCATTTGAGATCCCTGCCAGTAGAACTTTCCCATTCGCAACCTCGTCTCTTTTTTGTAATTCTATAATCAGCTGCTCAACTTTGTGATTGTTCTCATCGCCCCTAAATGCTCGGTTATTTGGGGAAACAGGAACGGCAACCATCCACCCTCTTTCCGCAAATCCCCCACCCAGCCATATTGATGTATCCCTTGAAATGGAAGCGTTGCCGGGTCCACCACCCATTAAAATTACCAGCGGGGAAGGCTCCGACAATGTCTGCGCTGGTTTTACTATATACACACTAAGACGTGAGCCATCCCCTAAGGTAATCCGTTCTTGAGCATAAGCCATCGAGCAAAAAATACTGGCAATCAAGACAAGACAGCACTTTAATCTTTTCATTGTTTCCTCTTCTAAGCTCAGTTATTCAAGTTATTATTGTCGCCTTTTATAGATCTCTGCGAATTTATCATATAAACGCCTCATACCCCCGAGCCAGCGATCATAATCATCTGTCTTTCTTCGCATATAAGTAAGAACTTCTGGATGCGGCAAGACTAAAAATTGCTCATTACCCAACGCTTCAATCACCGTTGTAGCCAAGTCCTCTGGTTCAAGCATACCGTCTAAGCCCGCAACTCCTCCATCTCCACCGGCAGTCATAGCAGTGCGTACTGCTTGAGGACAGAGGACTGAAACTTTGATTCCTCGATTACCATAGGTAATTGACAACCACTCTGCAAAACCTATCGCGGCGTGTTTTGTAACTGAGTAAGGTGCAGATCCTACCTGGCTTAACAAACCTGCGGCCGAAGAAGTATTCAACAAGTACCCTTCTCCTCTCTCTAACATGCTAGGCAAAACAGCTCTCGCCGCAAAAATATGAGACATCACATTAATGTCCCAAATATTTTTCCATCGGTCATTCGATACCTCCTCACCACCAGCAGAAAATATACCTGCGTTAGAGCAAAACAAATCAATGCGACCAAACTCTCTAAGAGTAACGGAAACCAGGTTTTTTACTGCGTCCTCATTAGAAACATCACATTGCAAACCTAATCCATTAGTATTGCTCTCTATACTTGACAGTGTCGAGCCAAGCCCAGCTGTATCAATATCCGCGGCCACTACCGCATGAGCACCGTCCATTGCAAATCGCTCGCACAATGACTTACCAATTCCGCTTGCTCCACCCGTGACAACAATAACCTTATCTTTCACTTCCATAATCTCTTACTCTCGACTCCAATTAAGAAACTGCTTCTATCAATCTCCGCTTAATTATCTCCTCTGCCTCAGCAACTATCCTGGATATCAGTTCATGACAAGAAGGAATATCATCGATGAGACCCACGATCATACCGGCAGACCAAATACCTTTATCAAGATCACCTGTATCAAAAAGCTCTCTACCTTTAGCACCTTGCACTAGTGACTGGAGATCTTCAAATTGGGTTTTACCTGGCCTTGACTCAATTTCTATAACTTGCTGCGCCACACTGTTCTTAAAAACACGAGCTGTATTGCTCAATGTACGATAAATCAAAGAGGTATCAAGTTCAGTTGCCTCCACCATTTTTTGCTTCACTTTTTCATGTATTGGCGCTTCCTTGGTGACCATAAATCTTGTACCCATATTAATGCCATCTGCCCCCATTGCAAGAGCTGCAGCAAGACCCTTACCATCACCCAAGCCACCAGAGGCAAGAAAAGGAATCTTCAGTCGTTTTGCCGCAAGAGGGAGGAGTATCATATTTGTTACATCGTCTTCTCCTGGATGACCCGCACATTCAAAACCATCGACACTCACCATATCACAGCCTATCTTCTCGGCTTTTAAGGCATGCCTTATAGAGGTACATTTGTGAATAACCTTTATCCCTGCACTCTTAAAAAGTGGTAGAAATGGTTCAGGGTTACGGCCGGCAGTCTCTACAATCTTTATTCCCGAATCTACTATAGCTTGAGCATATTCTTTATAAGGTATTGGTTTGATTGTAGGCAGAATAGTGAGATTCACGGCAAAAGGATTGTCCGTCATTTCTCGGCAACGCTTGATTTCGTTAACTAAGTCTTCGGGGCTTGGCTGGGTTAGTCCGGTTAGTATCCCTAAACCACCCGCATTCGAGACAGCAGAGGCCATTTCAGCGATTCCTACCCATTGCATACCCCCCTGGACGATCGGATGCTCAATGCTTAGTAATTCAGTAATTCTTGTTCTCATCTAAGGTAATTTCTCCAGAGAAATCTTCACTTTAAAAGACATAGAGGTGACGTAATTTTCACTATGAATTGGAAAATCACTTTCTCCATTAAAGCAAAACTATCACTGAGAGTCATGGTACTAGTATGAATTTTTCCTGGGCCTCTGTTCTCTTTCAGATTCAGACCGAGACAATTTGTCGCAATATTCTTGTAGGGCTGTGATATACTTTTGCCCGAGTTTTTGGTGGGCCCTTGTCCCCAGAACTTAATTTCGATTACTAACAAATTCCAAAAATATAATAAGATCTTCTGACTAAAAAGACCGCGAACCAAACCAAAGTGTTCAACCTACATTATTTAGGAGAATGAAATGTTACGTAAATTGTTGGCGTCGAGTGTAGCCGCCACCACAGCAGTTATGTCATGTCAAACCTTGGGTCAATCTCAAAACGGTCAACAAGCCATTGAGGAAATAGAAGTTTTCGCAGACAGTCGTCGAACCGAAGGCCTCACTAACACAAACGCTGCGATAAGTGTTTTAGGAGAAGAAGAGCTTGATCTGATTCTACAGACTCATTACCAAGAAGCCCTCGCAAGAGTCCCTGGATTCAGTGGCAACCGAAATAACGGACAAGAGAGTTTAATGGCTCTGAGGTCTCCGGTGTTAACTGGAGCCGGCGCCTGTGGGGCTTTTTTAATAGCAGAGAACGGTATACCTGTTCGTTCTGCCGGTTTTTGTAATGTAAATGAGATGTTTGATACCCACTCAGAGTACGCCCAAAGCATCGAAGTAATAAGAGGCCCGGCAAGTGCTTTCTGGGGTTCAAATGCACTGCATGGCTTGGTCAATGTGCGACTACCAGATCCGGGTGAAATCGGCGAATTAACTCTTGAGCAAGGCCCTAGAGGTTCTTATCGAACAAAGGCCGCGATTGGATCGGACAGCGGTAATTTCAAACAATCTCTGTATTTGACTGGCATCAATGAAGAAGGCTATCGGGATGACAGTGGCGTTGATCAACAGAAGGCGTCTTGGTTATACGAATACACCTTAGCGAACGGAATCGAAATGGAAGGTGGTTTCACCTATAACAATTTAAATCAAGAAACTGCAGGCTACGTCGCCGGAACCAAGGCATACGAGGACGGCAATAAAAGAGGAACAAACCCTAACCCAGAGGCCTATCGTGACAGTCAAAGCACTCGCGTATGGACTCGATTCACCATGGAGTCCGGAGACTGGGAATACATTGCCACTCCTTATTTTCGTGAGGTGAATATGAATTTCGTGCAACACTTCTTGCCAGGACAGCCAATTGAGGACACAGAGCACAGGAGCTTTGGTATTCAGCTTGCCGCATTTAGAGATTTGACTGATAGTTCGACCTTCTCCTGGGGCATTGATGCAGAAAACACTGATGGAAGTCTGAAGCAGGATCAGCCTAATCCAACGACAGGCTCACTTTTCGTGAGAAGAACGATACCACAGGGTATGCACTATGATTATGAGGTAGAGGCAAGTCAGCTCGCCTTGTTTGCTAATTACGAAAATTCACTGACAGACAGGCTAGAACTATCTATCGGAGCTAGGCTCGAGCGAATGGATTATGAGTACGACAACCTAATGATTGACGGCCGTACCGATGCGAATGGCGTCGCTTGCGGTTTTGGAGGTTGTCGTTATAGCAGACCAGCTGACCGGGACGATGATTTTACAGAAGTCTCTCCCAAACTCGGCCTGAGCTATGAGCTGAATGAAAATCATACTCTTTTTGCGAGAGCTCAGCGCGGCATTCGTGCCCCACAAGCGACAGAACTCTATAGATTACAGGGAAGCCAAACCGTTGCAGACTTGGATCCCGTTGAGTTGGATAGTTATGAATTAGCATTACAAGGCGGCGGCAACAACTGGAACTACTCGGCAGCTGTCTACTGGATGGATAAGGAAAACGAAATTCTACAAAACAGCGACCGGATGAACCTAAATGGAAGCGAGACTAGACACCAGGGTTTTGAACTGGCGGTAGGCTATGACCTGACCGATTCGCTCTCGGTAAACGGGGTGTTCAATTACGCTGATCACACCTACGAAAATGACCTCGTGTCTGGTGGCCAGAATATCAATGGCAACGATATTGATACCGCACCAGATCAATTTGGCAACCTCAGATTAACCTACCGACCGGTGGACAACTTATTGGCCGAACTAGAGCTGGTTCACATGGGCGAGTACTACACCAACCCTGAAAACACTGCATCCTATGGTGGTCATGACCTTCTTAACCTTCGCATGCAATATGACGTGACCGATGATTTTATGGTCTACGTTAACGTCATGAATCTTGCAGATGAGGAATATGCTGAAAGGGCTGATTTTAGCGGCTGGGTTGGAGATCGCTATTTCCCGGGTGAACCCATTCGTGCATTTATCGGTTTTACATGGAAATACAGATAACTCTGAATATAGTAGCAAAGATAAAGCCGGCGTGAGTCGGCTTTTTTTGTTTAACTCAAACTTTCCTAAGCGTCTTGTGAATACAACCAAAAACAATTCCGAATTTTGCAAGCTCTTAAAATTCTTTGAAACAGAGAAAGCCAAGAACCCCAAAAGAATCTTTCATCCGGATCTAGAAGTCTATAATTCAATTACTGATGAGGGTTCGCTAAAACAGGCCTCTGTCTTGATTGCGGTTACAAGACCGACAGCCCAAGCCGATAGCCAAATAGTGCTGACGGTAAGGTCTGCAGACCTAAAAAGCCATGCTGGTCAAATCAGTTTACCCGGAGGCAAGCGTGAAAGTGCCGACTCGGATGCTGTGGCGACTGCTCTCAGAGAAAGTGAAGAGGAAATTGGACTCCCCCCAAGTAAAGTCAAAGTCTTAGGTAAGCTGGGCGATCTAGCACTACCTTCTGGCTATTTAGTTACTCCTATCGTTGGTCTAATAAATGCGGGACTTCACTTTATTCGCCAAGAAGACGAGGTTGAAGATATTTTTAAAGCACCACTTAGCTTAATCTTAGAAATTCCGTCATACAAAAGGTCAAAAGTTGAATTTAAAGGAAAAGGAAGAACAATTCTTGAAATCCAGTATGGAAGCTATCGAATTTGGGGAGCGACGGCCGCAATTTTATTTAATCTAGCGCAAAACGTCAGTCAAAAATCAATCTGATTAAGGCATAGCCCACGCCGGCAATTGACCAAGAACATCAAAGGTTAAATGACCAAGCGTGTATACAAAAAACGTTAGTAAGAACACAGATAGTATATCCAACCATATGCCAGCTATGACCATCTTCATTATTGGTATCCTTCCCGTTCCGTAAACTATTGCATTAGCCGGCGTAGATACTGGCAACATGAAAGCGCAGGAGGCCGCCAGAGTTGTCGGAATCAAAAGTAACAAAGGATGAGCCTCGATAGCCTGGGCAAGACTTGCCATAATTGGCACAGCGAGTGTGATCGTAGCTGTGTTTGAAGCCACCTCGGTCAGGCCTGTAATAAATGCAACAGTGCTCATCACAATAACGAGCTGCTCTGCATCACCGAGGAGGGTCGCGAGCTGTGCAGCAATGTAATCTGACAAGCCAGAGGTTCCAAAACCCTTTGCAATTGCCAATCCTCCGCCAAAAAGCAATAAAATTCCCCAGGGAACGCGTTTTGCGTCTTCCCAGTCCATCAATCTCCCACCATTTTCTTTGGCTGCTGGAATCATGAATAATGTAAGCGCTACAGCAACTGAAACGCTGCCATCATCAATCATAAATCCAACAGGTGATGATCCTGCAGCTGCAAGCAGTTTATCTAAATAGTAGCTCCAGCCAAAAAGATCTACTTCTGGTCCAAATAACCTTTCCTTACGAGTCATCAACAGCAAGGCAAAACTAACAAAAACAGCCGTCACTCGTTTTTCCTCAGTAGACATAGGGCCTAATTTTTTAATTTCACTTTGAATAAACTCTTTACCACTAAAGGGAGTACTGCTTGGCAAGGGGAAAACTACTCTAGTTAATAAAAACCAGGCAATCATCATGTATATAAAACTCATAGGCAGCGCGAAAAGCATCCAAGTGGCAAATGTGATATCTGGCGCTTCTGGAAACAATTGAGACATTTGAGTGATTAGAATGCCATTGGGAGGCGTTCCGATTAGCGTAGCGAATCCACCTATAGATGCACCATAAGCGATACCTAGGAGTAACGTCAGCGAAAAGTTGTCCGCTCTGGGATCAATCTTTCCGCCCTTCTTCAGAATATCCTTATTCAACTCCTCATAAAGAAGGACTAATGACATTCCCATGGGCATCAGCATAAGTGCCGTAGCTGTATTTGATAACCACATTGAGAGGAACCCGGTCGCAATCATAAATCCGAGCACCAAACGGTGCGGCTGCCCTCCAATTATCCGCAATATATTTAACGCAATCCTCTTATGTAGATTCCATTTCTCTACAGCTACGGCGAGAATAAAACCGCCCATGAACAGCAGGATGATCCAGTCCATATACTGGTTGGCGACATTAGGAAAAATTATATCGAAGTCTGTTGCGCTGAATCCTTCGGAGAATGAAGCATTCTCAAGATTTATGCGATTACCTGCTGGCAATTCTCGGCCGCGCATGATTCCCAAGAGGGGGAATAATATAATTGGAAGCAGAGCCGTGGCTGATAGAGGGATTGCCTCTGTAATCCACCAGATGGCCATCAATAGAATGACTGCTGCCATTCGAGTAACTAAGGGATTAGCAGGATCTAGTTCAACGAAAAGTATCATCGAAATAAAAACGAGTGGGCCGAGCCAGAGTCCTATCTTACTCCGTATTGGAGTCTCAGCTGGTACTAAAGAATTTTCCTCTGTAGCAGTACTCATAATTTTTCTTGTTCTGACCGCTTACGGAATTTTAGAATATTTCATCTAAGAAATTAGCAAGTGCCTGATAAGTTCTCCTCTCAGCGACTTCATCATACATAGTTCCGAAATCTGGATTATTAGCGGCTGGATTGGTAAACGCATGCATAGTATTCCCGTAGGCATGCACCTGCCAATCTGCTCCGGCTTTTGTCATCTCCGTTTCGAAAGCTAGAACTTGATCAGGAGGCACCATTGGATCTTCGTGACCATGTAAACAAAGGATCTTAGCTTTGATCTCCTTGTTAGGGATATCACCGGGGGAGAAAATTCCATGAATGCTAATTACCCCAGCAACGTCCGCACCCGACCTGGCCAGCTCAAGAACACACATACCACCAAAACAGTAACCCATAGCGGCAACCTTGCTTGCATCCACTTGAGACAAATTCCGACCCGCTTCTAAAGCCGCTCTAATTCTATCTCTTAACATGGCTCGATCAGACGCAAAAGGATCCATGAGAGATGAATTTAGCTCGACATCCCCATCGCTACCGAATACGCCCTTGCCGTACATATCAACAGCCATTCCAACATATCCCATTCCCGCAACACGCTCCGCCGCTTTGCAGGCAAAATCCCTGCGCCCACTCCAATCATGGACCACCAAAACGAGTGGTTTTGGAGAGTCAGCCTCCTCATAAGCAACAAAAGCCTCTAGCTCCGCGCTACCGTCGTTATAATCTATAAGCTCTTTTTTCATCTCTTAACCCATATCCAATGAAAATGTTTCAGACTTTTTATAGGCCTCATTTATAACAAATCTAGTATTGCCTCAGCTGAACTAACTTTGATCTCACCAGGGGCCTCTATCGCTAAATGTGTAACAACACCATCATCAACAATCATTCCAAACCTCTGCGCCCGCGTACCCATACCGAAGCCACTGGCATCCAGCTCAAGTCCGATAGCGCGGGTAAATTCTCCATTACCATCCGCCAGCATAAGGAGCTGTTCGGCATTTTGAGCCTCTCCCCATGCCCCCATGACAAACGCATCATTAACAGACATGCAAACTATCTCATCAACGCCCTTACCCTTAATCGCATCAGCATTAATCACAAAACCTGGCAAATGAGTCATGGAACAACCCGGTGTAAAAGCTCCCGGTACAGCGAAAAACACCACCTTTTTACCAGCAAAAACTTCGTTGCTGCTTATTTCTTTCGGACCATCATCTGTCATCGTTTTGAAATTAACTGATGGCACCTTCTCTCCGACCTGAATCGTCATTCATACTCTCCTAAAATTCTTATGCTCAATTAGTCTGCACTGATACTAACAAATTCATTATTGCATATCAGAAAATCATGAAAAGCTAGCGACATTTGGGCGAACTCTTCAAGATCCGAAATGATAATTCAATCTCTCGACACTTAATAGTCGGAATTAAGTACACTATTTATCCATTCGACATGTAAAGACACACGCTCATAAACTGCAACGGAACCGTATTGTCCCTGAGTTTCCTCAGAAAAGTCAGGACCCTCTACCTGGCCCACAGAAACACCAGCAAGGAGTAAACCCTCTGATGTCTCAAGAAAAGCCGGACCACCGCTGTCACCAAGACTTAGCGTTCCTTCAAGTGGCAACGCGGCGCTATTTAGCTGACGGGGATCGTCAAAAAAAGAGAACAGCCTTTGATCAGCTTGGGTAATTCTATTCTTGGCTTGACGCTTTGTCCCGTCATCATACTGCCTGCCTGTAGTACCTAATCCAAAATAGCCCCAACCAACCAAGGTAACAATTTCTCCGAGTTCATCTGCTTTGGTGTTCACAGAAATTGGTGTTGGGTAATTTACCTCTTGAACAAACCGAAGGAGAGCGAGATCAACCTCAGGGGTTTTCAGGGAAGTAAAATCTGGATGGAGCATGACACGATCAATACTTCTTGGAACATTAGCAATCTCTACCAGAAATTCGTCTCCGTTTCCGATAACAGATCCGAGCGAGGTCTCACTAACGCAATGTGCGGCAGTGAGAGCCCACCGATTTGATATTAACGTTGCGCCGCATACTTTCCTCTGACCTTGTAGTTCTAAATAAAATACCTGAGAAAAGTCACTTGCTCGCAAGGTGTAGTCTCCGGGAGCAACGTCATGTCTGATAACAATTCCGTAGCTTTGAAGAGCGAACAGACTAACCAAGCAAACTAACAATAAACCCCTCATTCTGGTGCCTCTCTGTTAAGTTTTACGTGGGATTTATTTCGTCGCAAAGGCCTCAAATTGGGCTTGTATTTTGACTTAGCTGAGATTTGAAATATTCTCACCATGCGATGAGCTACTACGATAACCGTAATTATAATAAAAACTAGAATTGTTGCTGCCAGCCATTGCTCTGCTGTCCAGCCACTCGAATCAATTAATCTCGAAAGCATAATAAAATCCTAGAAACCAATCGAAGCCTAAACCTTACATTCAAGCAAGACAATTTTAATAGAAAATTACGAATTGTTGGCCATTTCCGAGACAAGCTTTTCGATCTTAGATAACCGCTCCACGGGGTCATTTAACTCCAGAAGTTCCTGCCTTACATCAATCCCAAGGGGTATCAACTCGCTAAGTCTCCATCCTAGCTGCCTCAAATCACTGTAGTCTATCGAAAGATTTCTGCCCGCAACTAATGGGTGATCCTCTAAATTCCTTAACAATTCAGAGAGTGCTGTATATTCGTCGCCAAGGGGAATTACATCGGCCTCAGTGGACTCTATGTCACTAAATTCAACTGACGCGTGAAGAACATCATCCTCTTCCTTCCAAAAATCCTGTGCGACGAACTTTACTGCGCCCTCAACTGTGATACCCAAAAGTCCGCTTTCTAGTTGGTCCCAATCAACAATTTTTGCGTAGGTCCCGGTATTGTATACGGTCTGATTAAGGTTATTACCGTTTGTTTCGTCTCCCGACTTCAATAAGCAAATGCCAAATCCTGTGCCTGTTCTCATACAATGGCTAACAAGATCAATGTACCGCCTCTCGAATATTTGAAGATCGAAACGACCCCCAGGAAACAAAACAATATTCAATGGAAATAAAGGAATGTCATTAGTGTTTTTCATAAACCTAAGTTAAATGTCTGGTACGTAAAGTTTTCGTAACGATCCGAGCGCATATATAGTTCTACGGCAACGTCACTGAATTTAATGAAGTTAGTAATTTATCATGGATTCCCTCGAAACCACCGTTACTCATGATGATCACATTATCTCCCGAGCTGCAGGTATCTGTGAGGAAAGTGACAATTTGGTCCACCGAATCAAAAACACGACTTGGCACTCCAAGAGAAGAAGTCAGTAGTTCAAAATCCAATCCCATGTTATCGCTTTGATACCAAACCACCTCATCAGCAGAAAGACAGGACTTACTTAGTTGGACCTGATGAACTCCTGATTTCATTGTCGCAGAGCGAGGTTCAATAACAGCGACCAATCGTTTGCTACTTTTGCTAGCCCTCAATTTTGAGGCGAAGCCATCGAGAGTTGTTTGAATCGCAGTGGGGTGGTGAGCAAAATCATCGTAAACGTTTATCCCGTTAACCGTGCCACGCAATTCCATTCGTCTTTTCACTCCCTGAAAGTTTTCCAAGGCCTTCACAGCAACGGATAAATCTACCCCAACTTGGTTTGCCGCGGCCACTGCTGCCAGCGCATTTTTTACATTGTGCCGACCATTCTGGCTCCACTTAACCACTCCTTCTGTTTTAATCACCTCTCCTGATTTTTTCTCATATTTTACCAACTGGAACTCGTTTCCTTGTTCTCCTTCAAATTCGGCGTTCCAAAATATTTCCATATCAAGCGCCGCTTTTTTACATTTCAAATCCGGGAGGTTCACTCCAAAATGTTGTCTGTAAGACCAACAACCCATGTCTATAACTTTTTCTATCCCAGAATCTTCATGGGGACTGATTATTGTTCCATTTCCCGGAATAGTGCGAATCAAATGATGAAATTGCTTTTCTATTTCTTCGAGATTATTAAAAATATCAGCGTGATCGAACTCCAAGTTATTTAGAACCGCTGTTCGAGGGGAATAATGAACAAACTTTGATCTCTTATCGAAGAAAGCACTATCATACTCGTCAGCTTCTACTACAAAAAACTGCGAATCTCCCAAGCGAGCCGAATCAGGAAAATTATTAGTTACTCCTCCAATTAAAAACCCTGGTTTAAGGCCCGCAAATTCCAAAATCCAGGCAAGCATTGCACTTGTCGTTGTCTTTCCATGCGTTCCGGCAACACCTAATACCCACTTATCGCGAAGAACATTCTCAGCCAACCACTGAGGCCCTGATACGTAAGGAAGTCCTTCCTCAATCACATACTCTACCGCAACATTTCCCCTCGAAAGTGCGTTGCCTATGATCACTAGATCCGGAGCAGGCTTCAGATGACTAACCTGATAGCCCTCCATAATTTCAATACCCTGCGCCTTTAGTTGCGTACTCATTGGTGGATAAACATTCGCATCACTGCCGCTTACCGTTAGGCCCTTTTCCTTTGCCAAAACTGCTAGGCTGCCCATAAAAGTGCCGCAGATACCTAGGATATGTATGTGCTTTGTATTGATAATTATCTCCAGACTCTTAAACTTCAATAGGCCTTACGGCTAGATGTACTAGAAACTTTTTGGCTCTGTATTTTGAATCATTATGACATTGCATTCGATAAAATTCTGGGATTTTTCAACACGATTATATGAAATGAGTGGTGTTGCCGAAATATGCTTAGAATTGCAAGACCAGTTGAGCCTCGATGTGAACATAATATTATTTTGTTTCTGGGGCGCTCATATCAAAGACACACCCACGGAACTTCAGTGGGAAGATATTATCGAGTTTTCCAGAGATTGGAAAAAAAATTTCGTACAACCATTACGAAGTGTTCGAAACTCACTCAAACGAGAAATTAACAATTATCCCAGCACAAAAGATTTTGAGACGTTGAGAAAACGGGTTAAAAATGATGAATTAGCGGCAGAGCAAATACAGCAAGAAATCATACAGTCAAAGATCGAAACTCGTGACCTAAAATTTCAACCATTTTCAAGGTCCGATGCAATGAAACATCTCGCATATTATCTGGCTGAAGAGGGTATTGTTTTGACCGACGCCCTCAAAAACAAGCTAGATGAAATAGCTAAAAATGTAAGTCTAATGTAAAAACTTGACGGTCTTCACTACTTGCGGGCGGCTATGTCCAGCACAAGATCCCAATTGAAACGGACAAATCGATTCATTTCACTTATCAATATTCGTTCCTGATCACTATGAGCTCCAAAACCAAGGGCAGCATCCTCTCGATCGATTGCTGGACCAATCCCATAACACTGAACTCCTCGAGCTCGCAGGTAGGCCATATCAGTGGCCCCGGTTGACATAGTGGGGAGCGTAATAACACCGTAATGTTCCTGCAAATTTTGCTCGATTGCTGAGAATGCTGTCGTGTTAATACTCGCCTGTCCTGCAGGTCGCGTATTTCGCTGACCAAGGCTCACTTCGATCGAGTCATCACCGATTACCTCCCGGATCTGCTCTAGGTAATCCTGGATGTTCTCATCGGGTAAAGCACGAAAATCAACTGAAGCGCGTGATTCTGAAGGAATCACATTGATTCGATAACCAGCGTCAAAGATGGTTGGTGAAAGGGAAGATCTGAGCATCGACGCATGGCGCGGCTCATATGCGAGAAAGTACTCATCTGCTTCGCTGGCACGACCAGAATCCAACACAGCGAGATATCGCTCTCCTGCATCTGGCGGTGAAATCGATGCCAGACGCTCAAAGTATGTATAGGTTGTCTCGTTCAGGCGGATTGGAGAGCGCCAGTCGGCAATTGCAGATATCGCCTTTGCAAGCCGCACAACTGAATTGTTCTGCAAGGGTACCGAACCATGTCCAGCAACCCCTCTTGCCGCTAATTCGAGTCTATAAGGGAGCTTCTCAACCGTTTGCACACCACCATAGACCACTTCACGATTAACACGGGCTACACTGCCTCCCTCTGCCAAACAGAATTCCGCGTCGATTTTTTCAAAATGTTCATTCACCATGAACTCTATGCCATATTCCGTTGCGCCTTCCTCACCGGACTCTGCAAGAAAAATCACATCTCGAGAAAGGGGTATATTCTGACGCTTGAGTTCTAGCATGACCATTAGACCAGCTGCCAAATTGTCTTTATCATCCACCGCCCCGCGTCCGTATACATAGCCCCCATCAACTGTTGCGCTAAAGGGTGGGAAAGTCCATTTTTCGGGGTCAACATTGACTACATCCGTATGGGCCATAATGAGAAGCGGTTCCTGGCTGCCATCACCTTTGAGTCGGGCTACCACATTTGGTCGCTCCGGATCTACGGAAAGCATTTCGACAGCGATACCTTCCGCCTCCAAAACATCCCTTAAATATTCAGCGGCCGGCAACTCTCGGCCCGGGGGATCACTCGTGTCGAATCGCAACAAAGCTCGAAAGTGCCTCAGTGTTTCCTCTTCAACTGCTGCCCAGTCAGGTTCACTAACTTGTGAGTACGCGTGACTGCCAATCAAAAGCAATGTTAGTAACAAAAAGCGTATTCTCAGCATATCTATTCACCCCAGTTTCTTATTTTGCTTAAACAACTGCCTTTTCAGCCGAGTTCCTATTCGTCTGAGTTCTTATTTTGCGGTCCGTTCCATCTTTTCACAAAGCCACAATCAATACTAAACAAATCTAAAATTCGACCAACATGGTGGTTTATTAAATCATCAACACTTTGAGGTTTTATGTAATGCGCCGGCATGGGTGGCGCAATAATGGCGCCTAATTGGCTTGCTCTATACAACAACTCACAGTGCCCCGTATGAAGGGGGGTTTCCCTTGGAACTAACACTAGGCGCCTGCACTCTTTCAGCACAACGTCAGCAGCACGGACAATAAGTGAGTCAGCATAAGAATTAGTTATTGCAGACAATGTTTTTATTGCACAAGG
>Ga0208127_1000761_pt1 | contig 16415 bp, 11 predicted proteins | sample ETNtaG_6_FD_185751 | JGI IMG/M metagenome (GOLD analysis project Ga0208127, IMG submission 185751) | Marine microbial and viral communities from oxygen minimum zone, Eastern Pacific Ocean - ETNP201306SV45 (SPAdes) (version 2) | ecosystem: Environmental > Aquatic > Marine > Oceanic ...
GCAGGAGCAGAACCTCCAAGACCAATAAGTTTTACCTTTCCAGTCATGCCTTCATCAGCAAGAACTATTGCAGCGCCTTGCATGGATTGATCTGCACCAACCATAACATCAAAGGCTTTTCCAGAACTTAAAATATCTTGAGTTGCAGCGATACCTCCATCTGGACCTAAGTATTTTCCTTCACCTTCAGCAACAACTTTAATGTTTGAATGGTTTGCAATTACATCATCAAATCCTTGACGAATTGCATCATCTAGTGGAATCCCCTTAATGCCATAAATGAATACAACTTTACAATCATCATTTCCTTCACATGCCTTGACAGTCAAGTTTCCATGACGAGTACCTGATCTATATGGAGCAGCTAAAACAGAAGCAGCAATTCCATCAACTTGAGGATCAGATGTTTTTAAATCAGGACCAACAACTTGGTTTAGAACTACTATTTCTATTCCAGCAGCTATAGCAGCTTCAATATCTGGAATCAGTCCAACACCATAAATTGCACAAACAACAATTCCATCATATTTACCTGATGCAATTGCATCTTGTAACTGAGCAGTTTGTTTAGCTGGATCAAATTGAGCATCAAATTCAGTTATATTAATTCCATTTGCACTGGCCACAGCCTCCATCTCTTTAACAGATGAAGCTAGCCAAGTATTTGCAGAACTAGCAGAAAGATATGCTACTTCTTTTGCAAGAACTGACTTACCTAAACCTAGTATAGTGAAAGTAATTATTAAAACTGACATAATAATTCTTAATATTTTCTTATTCATTAAACCTCCATTAAATAAAAAGTATATTAAATAAAATTAGCATGATTAAATTTTATAAACAACGGTGTTTTATTTATTTTTGAAACCAAAATATTTTTTTGCTTGTTCCTTTGTGATGTATTCATTCAGCAAGTCATTTTTAATTAATTCTTTGCTTCTTTTTTTTGGATTACCGAAGCCTCCTCCATTTCCAGTATAAATTCTAACTATATCACCAGGTTCCAATCCTAAACCAGTTACTACTGAGTATTTTTCAATTTTTTTGTTTTTTCTTATTACTTCAATGTAATTTGCACTTCCTTCTCTTCCATTTTTTAGAGACCAAGGTAAAGTTTTTGATCTTGTATACGCAACAGAAACCCATGCATTTTTTGATCTAACTCTGTAATCCATTATTATTCCTTTGCCTCCGTTATATTTTCCTTCACCTCCTTCCTGATTATTCAATCTCATTTGATCAACATATAATCCATGTCTTGCTTCATGAATTTCTGCAGGAGTGTTGAAAGTATCACCATGAAAAGCAGAAAAGTTAGCACTCATTCCATCACCAGCAGCTGAAGCTCCCCAACCCCCAATTTGAGGTTCTATGATGATGAAAGGTTCATTGGTGTCAGGATGAGTACCTCCCATAAACGTTCCACATATAGATGCAAAACTCCCTGCTGTTGATTTATCAGGATTAAGATGCGAGATTGTTTTCCAAATTAAATCATAAGATCTAATATCAGTTTCGTAATATATTCCTTGTGCTGCAGGTCTAGTTGGGTTGAACATTGATCCCTCATCACAAATTACTTTTAGAGGTCTAAAGGTTCCAGCATTACAAATAAAATCACTTGATGTTACACCTTTAAAAGCCATTTGAGCGGATACAACTGTGCCATCATATGAAGCATTATTGGGCCCAGAGTCTTGTTTAGGATTATTTCTCAAATCAACAATAAATTCTTTGTTAGTTATTGTTACCTTAACTTGAATTTTTTCTCCATTATCTAAAATGTCTTCTCCATAATAAGTTCCATTTTTTAATTTTTTTAGTGCATCTAATGAAGATTTTTCACCATACTCCATGAAAAGTTCAACAGATTTTTCAAATGTTTCTCTTCCATACTTTTCTGCAATATCTCTTATTCTTTTCTCTCCTACTCTAATTGAAGCAATTGCAGCCCACATATCTCCTTTTGTGTATTGAGGGACTCTACTATTTGAAATTATAATATCGATAACTGATTGAATAGGCTTTCCTTGACTAAACATCTTGATTACAGGCAATTGTAAGCCTTCCTGAAAAATTTCTGTTGCATCAGCAGAAATACCACCTGGGGCCATCCCACCTAAATCTGGCCAGTGAGCGATGTTAGCTGTCCATGCTATCCTTTTTTTTCCAGAAAACACAGGCATAACAACAATAACATCATTCAAATGAGTTACTCCCCCGTTGTATGGATCATTTGTTGCAAATATATCTCCTGGTTTAATTTCTTTATCATCAAATTTATTTAAAACTGCTTGAACAGCTTTGTCACACATAGCTATGAAAGCTGGAATACCCGCTCCAGAAGCAGCAATATTTCCATTTGAGTCAGTTACTGCGGTGCCAAAATCAAGAACTTCATAAATAATAGAACTCATTGCTGTTTTTCTCATTGCAATAAACATTTCATCACAAGCAGCTTGAAGTGAGCTTTGTATAATTTCTACTGTTATTGGATCTATTTTTTTTGGCATTATTTTTTCTTTTTTGTATTGATGTGGAGATTTGCATAATCATCTACAGTGCATTTTTGTCCAGGAAAGATAACTACTGTTGTGCTAGCATCTTCTACTATGGCAGGACCTGAAAAAGTCATCTTTGGTTCGAGTAGATCAAAATCGTAAATATCAGAAATACGATCACCAAATTGATCAAAATCAACTTTTCTTCTTGATTTAATTGCATCTTTAGTTTTTCTTCCAGTTTTTAATCTTTTTTCAAGCTTAGGTTTTTCAATCTTAGCAATAGCAACTAAATGGAATTGAATCAATTCAACTGGATTATCTAGCCTATAAGTAAATTCTTTTTCATATTGATTATGAAATGTTGATAAAATTTTGTTTAATTCATTTTTACCATACTTACCATTTGGGAGTGGTACCTCAACTGAATGATCTTGACCTAAGTATCTTAAACTTGCAAATCTTTGAAACTGAATTTTATTTTTTTGTAATTTTTCTTTCTTAAAATTAGCAATTGCTTTCGACTCAATATTACTAAAGGTTTCATTAATTGATTTTAAAGACTCAAGATTCATTTTGTTAAGTTTTGTTAAAATAAAGTCTCTTCTGAGATCACTCATTAACATGCCCCATGCAGAAAATACTGATGAGTTAATAGGAATAATAACCTTAGGGATATTTAACTCCATAGCTAAAGAAGTAGCGTGCATACCACCTCCACCTCCAAACGCAACTAAAGTAAAATCTCTTGGATCATGTCCTTTGTTTACTGAAATTAATTTCAAAGCGTTGGTCATGTTATTATTTGCTATTCTAATTATACCTCGTGCAGTTTCCATTTTGCTCAATTTTAATTTCTTTGACAACGCTGTAAGATGTTTATCTACAGATTTTATATCTGCATTTATTTCGCCTCCACAAAAGTACGAGGGATTAATTCTTCTAGTATATAAATTTGCATCAGTCGTTGTAATATTTTTTCCTTGCTTACCATATGATACGGGGCCTGGACTTGCACCAGCACTCTGGGGTCCAACATGAAGTTTTTTATAATCATCTACCCAAGCAATACTACCGCCACCATTTCCAATTTCAACAATATCCACAACAGGTAGCATCACGGGGTATCCAGCAGAAGTTCGATTTTTTTCAATCCAATAATTAGTATTAATTTTTACATTACCATTTTCTATAAGAGAACATTTTGCGGTTGTGCCTCCTATATCTAAAGCAATAATATCTTTTACACCTATTAGTTTTCCAATTTCAGCTGCACCTAAAACACCACTTGTTGGTCCTGACTCAATTATTGTTAGGGGGGTTTTTTTTGTTGAATCAAAAGTGTCTATTCCACCATTAGATTGCATAACATATGGATTGCCTCTAAATTTAAATTTTTTTAACTCAGTGTATAGTCTGTCTAAATAATTTTTTGCAATTGGTTTTACATAAGCACAAAGAGCTGTCGTATTTGTTCTCTCATATTCTCTCCACTCTCTAGTCAATTCATTTGATGTAACTACTTCAAATTCTGGCCATTTTTTGTTTATCGCTTTTGCAATAAGTTGTTCATGTTTAGGATTAGCATACGCATGCAATAGACAAACGGCTATTGATTTTACTTTATGTTTTTTAAATGTTTTAATTATTGTGTTTAAATTTTTTAAATCGAGCTTTTCTATTTCTTTACCTAAAAAATCTATTCTACCAGGTACTTCAGCTCTCAAATATCTTGGAACAAATGGTTCTGGTTTTTTATATCTAAGATTAAAAAAATCTGGTCTATCTCCTCTAGCTATTTCGAGAGAGTCTCTAAAACCTTTTGTGGTGATTAGAGCTGTTACTGAGCCTTTTCTTTCAGTTATTGAATTAATTATTACTGTAGTACCGTGTGCAAAAAAAATAGCCTCTGCAATGTTAATACCTGATTTTTTAATTGCTTTAAAAACTCCTTTTTCATAATTTGGCGGAGTAGTGTCTGATTTTGCGTTTGATATTTTTTTTGCTTTTTTTGTTTTTTTATCTATTTCAAAGTAAACTAGATCAGTAAAAGTACCACCAACATCAGTTGCAACTCTAATCATTTAATTTTACCTCTGGATAATATTCTTTGATATATTCTCTAGAAATATATTGTTGTTTATAATCATCTAGCACTTTTTCTTTTTTTCTTTCACTTGGAGATCCATAACCTCCCCCGCCTCCATTTTGTATAAGCACCTTACTACCCTTTTTTATTGATACTCTTGTTGCTTTTGGAATTGATTTTTTTTCTCCTTTATCATTTATTAAAAAACAATTGTTTGCAAGACCTTCTTTTCCTTTATTTAATCCCCACGGACTTAACTCTGTCCTTTCGCAAACAGTAGTTGCAAAAGTGTCTTCAAGCATTTCAATTTCTAGATTGACGCCTAGGCCACCTCTATGTTCCCCAGCACCACAACTATCTTGAATTAACTCAACACGATTAACTAACCATGGATTTCTATTTTCCCAAACTTCTGTTGGAGCAAATCTAGTAGCTGACTCTGCATGATGAAGACATGTTGCGCCATCTCCATAAAAGCTACCACCTTGACCGATAGGATGTGGGGAGCCATCAGCCCAAGGTTCACCCGTATCTTCTCTTTGCCCCCAATAAACAACCGCATTGATGCAACCCCCACTACTAGCAGGTACTTTTTCAGGATGTTTTGATCCCAAGGCTCTGTAAAAAACTTCCATAGCCTGAAGGGCAGGCCAACCATAAAGAAAACAAGGTGCGGGTGAAAGGGGATGAAAAAGTGTACCTTTCTTTGTAATAACTTCTATCGGTCTAAAAAAACCTTCGTTTGGAGCTTCGTTACTTCCTGCCAACATACTCATAGCAACTCTAGCAGTTGATACAGTTGAAGGAAGAGGGCAATTTACTGGTCCATTTTGCTGAGGGGGAGCATCTGACATATCCAAAACAACTGACTCATCTTTAATAATAACTTTTACATCAAAAGGTATATTGCCTTCCTCAACTCCATTATTATCTAATTGGCCAGACCCAAAATATTCACCATTTGGAATTTCTTTTAAATAATTTCTAACAATTTTTTCTCCCGCATCAAATATTTCTTCAACAGCCTCTCTAAATTTATTTAATCCATATTTTGCAACTACTCTTTTTAAAGCTCTTTCACCTGTCCTAACGCCTATGGCTTGTGCGTTTATATCTCCAGCAACTGAGTTTGGAACCCGAGTATTTGCAATACACATTTTATAAATATCTTTAACAAGATTACCTTTACTATAGAGCTTAACACCAGGATAAACAGTTCCCTCTTGAAATACATCTACCGTGTCTGTTGAATAAGGTTCTTTACCAGCAATATCTAACCAATGTGCTTTAATAGCTGTATAAGCAATTAATTCATTTTCAAAAAAAACAGGCATCACTAATGCTGCGTCCTGAGGATGAGACCCAGTCCCATAAGGAGAGTTATAAATTATTATATCTCCTTCTTCTAAATTTTCTTCACCACCAACTCCCTTTACTGCTTCCTCTATACAAAAATTTAGAGTTCCCATAAACAATGGCAAGCTTGGAGCTTGAGATAACATTCTTAAATCTCTATCATAAATTGCTGCAGCAAAATCCAAAACTTCATATATGATGGGTGACATTGCTGTACGACATAAAGCTCTTTTCATTTGCTCAGCTGCTGAATTCAAACTATTCCTAACTATTTGTGTAGTGATAGGATCGACATTTGTTTTTTTAACTATTCTATCAATGCCACATTTATAATGATGTAAGTCTTCGCTCATACTAAATTTTCGTATCTGTAATAATTAAATGATCAGAGTTATCTTTTTTTACAGTATAATTCTTATCAACATATGTTACTGCAGTGCTTTCCAAGATAATAGCTGGTCCAGAAAATTCTTCTTCTATTTTATTTCTTTGAATAATTTTGAATTCCTCAATAGAATCAGAATCAAAGGAATAACACTTGATACTTTCTTGATCTGATCCTGACAATTCTTCATTTATTAAGCCCCTACTGGTCTTTCTCGGCAGAGGAACTCTTAAGGATGCCCTTATTGATACAATTTCAATAATTGTATCTAATTTGCTACCAAACGTCTTTTCATATTCGCTTACAAACATTTTTTTAATATCATCCTCGGAGCTTGTTATCTTACCAAGCTTTTCATTATTTAACTTAAGAGTAATGGTGTGCTCTTGCCCCATCCATCTCATATCAAGAGAGATTTCTTTGATAGTTTCTAAAATTTCAAAATTAATTTTTTGTCTTTCTTGAAGATCTTCAAATAATCTTTCAAGAATTTGATTACATTCGTTAATAGACTTCTCATTTAATCTCAAAATTTTAGTTTGAGCAGTCATTTGTAAAAGATCAGCTCCTAGCAAACCCCAAGCTGAAAAATTTCCTGAAAAGGGAGGGATTATAATTTCTTTAATATCTAATTCTTTTGCAATTAAATTTGACATCAAAGGTCCAGCCCCACCAAAAGCTAACAATTTTAACTCACGAGGATCAATTCCTTGCTCAATTGTTATTTCTCTGATTGCGTCCGCCATATTAGCACTGCTGATTTTTAAAATTCCCTTCGCAGTATCAAATGCTGAAAGATTAATTTTTGATCCAACAGAATTTAGTGCATTTTCTGCTAAATCACGATTTAATTTAAGTCCTGAGGCTAAGTTACCTTCACCAAGCATGCCTAAATAAAAAGCAGCATCTGTTGTAGTCGGTTCAGTACCTCCTCTAGAATAACAGGCAGGACCAGGTTGAGCTCCTGAACTTCTTGGCCCTGATCTAAGCAGGTTACCATCATCCAAATATGCTATTGAGCCTCCTCCTGCACCTATTGAACGAACATCTACCCAAGGTGATTGGACTGGAAGACCAACTATCTTTCCCTCAAATTGTATTTGAGGTCTTCCGTCTAAAATTAGACAGGTATCAAAACTTGTACCACCAACATCTGCTGTTACCATATTAATATTATTTTTTTGTCTTGATAATTCGCCAGCACCTTCTGCTCCAGCAACCGGACCAGACATAATTGTTTCAAAGGGTCTTTCTTCTGCTTCATCAAAAGTCATAGATCCGCTTCCAGATCTCGTAACTAAAAAATTGCCTTCGAAACCTAATTTTTTTAATTCATCTCTAAGATTGTTGAGGTAATTAGACATTCGCGCTTTTACAAAAGAGTCAATTACTGTTGTAGTTGTTCTTTCGTATTCTCTGTATTCTCCAGAAACCACAGATGATAGAGAGATATAACCCTTAAAACCAAAATCTCTTAAAAGCTTCTCAATTTTTTTCTCATGCTCATTATTAGCATATGCATTGATTAAACAAACAGCTATACTTGAAACTCCTTCTTCAATAAAAAATTTACAAGCTTTCTTAACTTCCTCTTCATTCAATGCTGTATGTATATTGCCATTAGCAAACATTCTTTCATTTAATTCCAGACGCAAATATCTTGGAACTAGTGGTTCACTCGGTTGCCAGAAGAGATTATACATTTCATCTCTATCGCCTCTTCTTATTTCTATTACATCACGAAAACCTTTAGTGCATAGCATGCCTACTTTTGATCCTTTTCTCTCTAAAAGTGCATTTAATCCCACCGTAGTTCCGTGAAGAAAAAACTCTATATCTTTAATAGTTTCACTGCTTAAGTTTCTTTTTACGACTTCAATTACTGCTTTTTGTGGCTCTTCTGGAGTTGTAGGTATTTTATCAATAGTAATAGAATTGTCTTTTTCATTATATAAAATGAAGTCAGTAAACGTTCCACCAATATCTACGCCAATTCTTGAAGCCAAATTATTTATCCCCCCTAAATAATATTATTAAGTTTACTATGGTAACGCTACCATGATAAAAATGTTAATTCAACAAATTTAATAAAGATGATCAGAACTTTTCAGTCCAAAATTAACTACTCAAAATCATCAGAGGATGTTGATCCTATATTAGTGGAAATAATAAGGAACAGTCTAAATTCTGCAGCTGAACAAATGAAAAGATCATTGATAAGAACAGCCTTTTCTCCAATAATTTATGAAGTTCTAGATTTTGCAAGTGCAATTTATGATAAAAATTTTTGCATGTTGTCTCAGTCGCCAAGTCTTCCAGGTTTTATGGGTACTTTAAGTTTTTGTGTTGAAGCTTCAGTTAAAGAAGTTGGTGGAGAGGAAAATTTAAATGAAGGAGATATTATTTTATACAACAATCCTTATGGATCAGGATCACATTCTCAAGATGCTGCAATAGTTATGCCTGTATTTATTAACAAAAATAAGCTGATTGGTTATACTGCTATAAAAGCTCATTGGTTAGACACTGGTGGCAAAGAACCATATTCAACAGACACGGTAGACGTGTTTCAAGAGGGAACAATTTATCCAGGATTAAAATTATACAAAAAGGGAAAGTTGGTTGAGGATGTTTATAAATTAATTGTTGCAAACTCAAGAGTGCCAAAGGCAATTATTGGAGATCTAAACGCACAATTGAACGGTGTAAAAGCCGGTGCAAGGGCCTTACAAAGAATAGTAAATAAATATGGATTTGAAACCTTTGAGCAATCAGTCATAAAAATTTACGAATACGGTGAAAAACTTGTTCGTAAAACAATTTCTAAAATTCCTGATGGAGAATATTCTGGGTGGGGGCAAATGGATAGTAATGGTGTTGATGAAGGTGTTGTAAAATTCAAAATAAAAATTAATGTTAATGGATCTGATTTAGAATTGGATTTTTCAGAAGCTCCTGTTCAACAAAATGGACCTATCAACTGTCCTCTTCCCTCAACGGTCTCAAAAGCTCGTGTTGCTTTTAGCATGATGGCAGGTAATGGAGAGCAACCAAATGAAGGTTTCTTTAGACCACTAGTAATTAAAACTAAGCAAGGTACGATGTTTGACCCGGTCTCTCCTGCTCCTTGTTTTTTAAATGGATGGGCAGGCCTTCAAGTAATTGAAATAATTTATAAAATTCTCTCTGAAAAAATTCCAAATGTTTTTCCTGCCTCTAGTGGAGGATGTTTGGCAGCTGCTGTATGGTGGGGAAAAAGAGAAAATAACAATGAACCATGGGCAGACGGATCACCTCATCCAATAGGTCAGGGTGCTTTTAATGGAGGAGATGGGATTACATCTATGCATCATAATTCTGCAGGGACTAGAATTTCTCCAACAGAAATTTGGGAAAGTAGAAATCCTTGGTTGGTAAACAAAATTGAATTAGCTAAAGACTCGTGTGGTGCTGGAAAATATCGAGGTGGATTAGGATTAAATCTTGAGTTTGAAATGTTAGAAGAGACATATGTCACAACAGTTGTTGAAAGAACAAATTTTCCTCCTTGGGGAGTAAATAATGGTAAAGCCGCTAGATCAAATAATGTTATTTTAAATACTAAAAATGGCAAACTAAATGTCCCTAAAAAAACAGGATTAAAATTAAAGAAGGGCGAAAGTATTATATTCAAAACGGGTGGCGGAGGTGGTTATGGCGACCCAATTGAAAGATCTAATAAAAAAATTCTTAATGATTTGAAGCAAGAGTACATATCAAAAGAGTATGTGGAAAAACATTATCCACAGTTTAAAAGTTAAGAGAAAAGACAAAAGAATAAGTAAAAGCATTAAATCTTAATAAAAAACGACATTGTTTAAATATTTTATTCATGGTAGCGTTACCATTATGAAATTTTCTGGAGGAAAAATGAGAATATTTAAAATTAATTTATTATCTCTTTTAATAACCTCTTTATTTAGTTTGAGCCTCATGGCTGGAGGCACTCTCAGATTAGATGAAGTTGCTATTGGAGAGGCAGATCCTGCGAAAGCTACTGATTTTGCAGATGGCATCATAATGGAAAATGTTTATGATGCTCTTGTTACAGAACCTCAAGGTGGAGGTCCAGTTGTTGGAAAGCTTGCCAAGGACTGGGAAGTAAGCAATGATGGAACAACAATCACTTTCCACTTACATGAAGGTGTAAAATTCCATAGTGGTAATGACTTTACAGCTGATGATGTAGTTTATTCATACGAAAGATTAATGGGACTTAAGCTTGGTTGGTCTTATCTTTTTGATGGATGGGTAAAAGGTATTAAAAAAATAGATAGCCATAAAGTTCAGTTTGATTTGAATGAGCCTTATGCACCTTTTATGTCTTCATTAGTTCGTTTTTATATTGTTGATTCTGCAACTTTAAAAGCAAATGAAACAGATGGAGATATGGGGCAAGCATATCTTTCAGCTAATTCAGCAGGAACAGGTGCATATTCTATAACTGCACATGATCCAAATGTTGAAACTAGAATGGCAAAACATAATAAATACTTTTTAGGAATTGCTGAAATGGCGCCTAACGAAGTAATATTAAAATACAATCTAGATGCTCCAACTGTAAGAACTCTAATTGCAAATGATGAGCATGATATTAGTAGTAACTGGCTTCCAACTGATGTTAAAGCTGCTATCGCTGACTCAGGTGACAAACTAGCAAAAGTAGTAAGTGCTGGTGGATGGTATTTCAAGATTAATACTACTAGAGCTCCTCTTGATGATGTTAATTGCAGAAAAGCACTTGCTTATGCTCTTGATTACGATTCACTTGTTGGCACTTTTCAAGTAACTGATGATATTGCGGCTGGACAAAAGGCTAGAGGTCCTATTCCACAAGGTATGATCGGATACTCAGAAGATGTACCATTGGTGGAATACAATCTTGATAAAGCTAGAGATTATCTCTCAAAGTGTAAGTACAGTGGTGGAGATCTCGATGTTACTATTAATTGGATTGCAGAAGTTCCATTTGAAGAGTCATGGGCATTAATTCTTCAACAAGGTGCAATGACTATTGGTTATAATGCAACTGTTGAGACTTTGCCTTGGGCAGTGTTCTCTGAGAATGTAACTAAACCTGAAACTACTCCAAATATTAGTATCGTTGCAGTTCAAGCGCAAACACCTGACCCTGATGGATTAATTTACAATATGTATCATTCAGCAGCGGCAGGAACTTGGCAATCTGCAGAATGGGTTCAGGATGATAAAATAGATGCTATGTTAAACGCTGGCAGAACAACAATAGATGCTCAAAAAAGAGTGGAAATCTATGAAGACTTCCAACAGGCTATTGTTGATATGCAGCCAGATCTATTTATCAGTGATCTTGTTACTGTCTATGCAATGAGAGATGAAATTAAAGCGCCAACGCTGGAAAATTCAGCTGAATATGGATTTTCAACAATGGCTCAAAATTTCTCTTTCAGGTTAATGGAAGTACCAAACTAAAATCATTTTGTTAAACCACCCTATAATTAGGGTGGTTTAATTTTTTTACATTGAACATCAAATTATATTTATTTCAGAGGCTTTATAGTGCAGCGATTGTGCTGATTGGAGTGTCTATTTTAATTTTTATAATTGCTAGAATCATTCCAGGTGACCCAGCAAGAATGGCGTTGGGACCCACTGCTACTCAGGAAATGGTAGAGCAATACAGAGACAAACTACATTTAAATGACCCTATCCATGTGCAATATTGGTTTTTCATAAAAGGAATAACTGAAGGTGATTTAGGTGAGTCTGTATATACTAAAAGAAATGTGACAACAGATGTTTCAACTTATTTTCCTGCAACACTAGAATTAATTATTTTTGCAGCATTAATAATGGTATGTGTTGGTGTTCCACTAGGAATTTTAGCAGGACGATACAAGGATAAATCAATTGATAATATATCAAGATTAATATCTCTATTGGGAGTGGTTACACCAAGTTTTGTGTGGGCAGTTTTCCTAATGATTATTTTTGCATTTTATCTGGATATTCTACCTGTAGCGGGAAGATTATCACAAGATACTGTTGCTCCAGATAAAATTACAGGTCTAATTATAATTGATAGTATAATCAGAGGACAATTTGATGTAACTATCGATGCATTAAAGCATATTATTCTTCCAGCATTAGCGTTGTCTTTGAGTGCTTTAGGACAAGCTTCTAGATTAACTCGATCAAATATTACAGAAGTTTACGATAAACAATATATCGAAATGGCAAGAGCGTATGGGTATAATGAATTTAAAATTGCAACTAAGTATGCTCTTAAACCTGCAATGATACCAACCCTAACAATATTAGGTTTAGACTTTGCAGCGATGCTAGGTAATGCTTTTCTGGTTGAGTTTGTTTTTGCATGGCCTGGCATAGCAAAATATGGAGTGCAGGCAATTTTGTATAAAGATCTTAATGCTATTACTGCTACAACTATGATTATTGCAACTTTTTTTGTCATTACAAACTTAATTGTTGATCTTGTTGTTGCTTACTTAAATCCTAAAATTAGATTAAGCGGAAAATGATGAAGATATTTAAATCGAGAGGATGGTATAAGTTTTCTAAAAACCCTTTATCAGTTATTGGATTATTAATTGTATCAATAATAGTTTTAATGGCAATTTTTGCCAATTATTTAACTCCTTTTCCTGAACATGCTGGACCTTTTGTTGATATTCCAAACAAAATCAAACCGCCATCTTCAACATATTTTTTTGGAACAGATAAAATTGGAAGGGATACCTTTTCTAGAATAATTTTTGGATATCGAACTTCTCTTTACCTTGGTGTAATTGTTCTTTGTATTGCTGTGCCAATTGGGACTAGTTTAGGATTAGTCGCAGGTTATTTTGGTGGCAAAATTGATGCCATCATTATGAGAATTACTGATATATTTTTATCAATACCTCCTCTTGTTTTGGCGCTTTCTATAATGGCATTTCTTAAACCAACTCTAACTAATGCTATGATCGCGGTATCAATGATGTGGTGGCCTTGGTACACACGCTTAATATATAATTTAACAAGATCTCTTAAAAATGAAGGTTTTGTAATCTCATCAAAAATAGTAGGTGCTTCACATTTTCATATAATATTTAGAGAAATATTACCTAACTGTAGTGCATCTCTTATTACCAAAATTACTTTGGACATGGGTTTTGTAATATTAATTGGATCCTCATTAAGTTTTCTTGGCCTAGGTGTTCAACCACCAACACCTGACTTGGGCACAATGGTATCTCAAGGGTCAAAATATTTACCGGATATTTGGTGGCTATCTGTTTTTCCTGGTTTGGCAATATTAGTTATCGTGTTAGGATTTAATTTACTAGGCGATGGTTTAAAAGATTTATTTGATGTGGAAATATGACATTATTATCAATTAGAAATTTAGAGGTACAATTCAAACACTATGAGGGAGTCACTACAGCCCTTAAAAAAATATCTTTAGATATAAAAGAAGGTGAAAAAGTAGCTTTAGTAGGTGAGTCCGGATCAGGAAAATCGGTCACAGCAAGAATGATATTGGGTCTTTTATCAAATTCAAATATTAAAAAAAATGGTGAGATTTTTTTTGAAAATATTGATTTACTTAAAGAGAGTAGCTCACAAATAAAACAAATTAGAGGAAATGAAATTTCAATGATTTTTCAGGATCCAGTTTCTTCTCTCAACCCATATTTCACTGTCAAAAAACAAATGCTTCAAGCTCTTGAAAATCATACTAAAGATTATGATAAAAATACTATTGAAAAATACTTTGTAGATCTTCTCAAAGATGTAAAAATTGAAGACCCAGAGCGTGTTCTTAATTCCTACGCATTTCAGCTTAGTGGTGGAATGGCACAGAGAGTCATGATTAGTATGGCGTTGATTAATAATCCAAAATTAATTTTAGCAGATGAACCTACAACTGCTCTGGATGTAACCGTACAAAAAAAAGTTTTATCAATAATGAAAGATGTAATTAGTCGAAAAAAAATGTCCATGCTTCTCATAAGCCATAACCTAGGTGTAGTTAGAGAATTTGCAGATAAGATATATGTTATTTATCAAGGAACAATTTTAGAAGAAGGATCTACTGAAAAAATATTTAATTCACCAGGTCATATTTATACACAAACATTGTTACAAGCCATTCCTAAAATAAATAGTTCAAAATTACCTAGTCTTGATAGTGAAAATCTTGATTATTTAAGTCAACCAAAGTTTACGCACTAATATGTCTAACACGCTCCTAATTGTAGAAAACTTAACTAAAATTTTTAAAGTTGGAATGTCTAAAGTTATTGCAGTAGATGATGTGAGTTTTGGTATAGATAAGAATGACTCTGTATCGATAGTCGGAGAGTCAGGCTCAGGCAAAACTACTTTGGCAAATTTAATTCTTGGTGTTGAAACGCTTACCTCAGGATCTATTAAATTTGAAGATAAGGAATTAGATTTTAAAAACAAGGAACTAAGAAAAAAAATTCAATTTGTGCAGCAAAATCCTTTATCTTCATTAAATCCCAAAAAAACTATATTCCAAACTTTAGAATTGCCTCTAAAAATTCATCAAATCTGCCCTAAAAAAGAAATACGAGATAGAGTTATTAAACTTCTTCAGTATGTTGACCTAAACGAAAATTATCTTGAAAGACATCCGTATTCTCTATCAGGTGGGCAAAGACAACGAATTTCGATTGCAAGAGCGCTAGCTTGCGAACCTGAAATTATCATTTTTGATGAGCCAACATCTGCTTTAGATGTTTTAATACAACTTAAAATATTAAATTTACTCGCTGAGATCAAAGAAAAGCTTAATTTAACATATATTTTTATTACACACGATTTAGCCGTTGTGCGAAATATATCAAATAAAACTATAGTTATGAATAAAGGTAAAATAGTTGAAATGAATAATACTAAAAAGGTATTTGAATCACCTGAAAGCGAATACACCAAAGAATTAATAAGATCAATTCCAACAATTACAGATGCCGAGGAGAAATCAAAACCATGAAAAGTATAGAAAAAAGTGTAGCAGAAATTTTACTAAAAAATGAAGATGAAAATAAAATTATAAATAAAACTGTATCATTAATTAGAAAAGAGATTGGCTATAAATTATTGACTTTCATGATCTTTAATAAAAATCACAAATTTGCAAAAAGAATCTATACTTCAAACAAAAAAACTTATCCGTTAGGCAAATCAAAAAAACTGCCTGATAATTTTTGGGCTGTTATGACGGTTAAAAAGAAAAAGTCATTTGTTGGAAATAATAAAAAGGAGATTGAAAAATATTTTTATGATCACAAAGTAATAACATCTCTTGGATGTGAGTCTATTTTAAATCAAGTAGTAATTTTTAATGACGAAACTATAGGTACAATTAATATTTTACATAAAAAAAATTACTTTACTAAAAAACATTTGGAGAAAAGTAATATAATCTCAAAATGTTTAGTTTCGACATTTATTAATAAAAGGAAAGATATAACTTATGGAAGATAGAATTAAAAAAATTTATGAAATAATTGACTCATCAAATCTTGATGCTATTGCTTTAGTTCCTGGCTCAAATTTTAGATATGTTACTGGAGGAAACTTCCACTTAATGGAGAGGCCGACATTACTTATAATCACTAGAAATAAAGAGGTTGTTGCAATTCTTCCATCACTTGAAGTAGATAGTTTTAATAAACTTGGAATTAATGCGAAAATTATAAGCTGGCATGACAAAGATGGCTTTCAAAAAGCTTTTGTAGAGGCACAAAATATCATTGGTAAAATTGATACTTTAGGTGTTGAGGGACAAAGAATTAGATTTTTTGAAACCCAAGCAATTAAAGAGAGTTTTAAATCTATAAAATTGATTAATGCTCATAAAGAGATTTCATCAATAAGATTAAATAAAGATGACAAAGAAATACAGTGTTTAAAAAAAGCAATTGAAATATCAGGAAAGAAAAAATTAACTAGAGATACCGATGTTCTAGATACATGGTTTTCTTCAGGTATTTGGCCAATAGCTACATTAGGTTGGCCAAATAATTCATTAGAA
>Ga0208127_1000762_pt1 | contig 16409 bp, 16 predicted proteins | sample ETNtaG_6_FD_185751 | JGI IMG/M metagenome (GOLD analysis project Ga0208127, IMG submission 185751) | Marine microbial and viral communities from oxygen minimum zone, Eastern Pacific Ocean - ETNP201306SV45 (SPAdes) (version 2) | ecosystem: Environmental > Aquatic > Marine > Oceanic ...
CACGTTCCCGTAGGATATCCGCAAACATTCGAGAGGCGTTAACTCCGGTAGGGAACCCTGAATAGAGCGTTACATGTGCAATCAATTCAGATATTTCCTGAACAGTTACGCCGTTATCTAGTCCACGCTGCAGGTGCACACGCAACTGGTCTGACTGATAACCGGCCAGCGTGACAGCGATAGTCGCCAGACTACGATCGCGAACAGACAATTGATTACGATTCCAAGTTTCACCATAGACTAAGCCATCTATTAGGTCATCAAGGTAAGGTGCCCCTGGAAAACGTTCATCCCCAACAGGGAGGCTTCTAGATTCAAATACTTCGGCCGCCACTCTAGAGGCGTTCACTCCAGTAGGAAATCCAGAGTAAAAGGTTACATGTGTAATTATTTCTGAAATTTCATCCTGCGTTACCCCATTGTCCAACGCCCTGCCGACGTGATATCGAACTTCGCTAGAGGCGTAAAGTGCGGTGCCGACTGCTACGGTAATCATGCTTCGATCTCTGGGAGATAATTCCGTTCGCTTCCAAGTTTCAGCATAAAGCACCTGGTTCAGCAAATCGCGCAGGTATGGGACTTGGGGATATGCGTCGGGAAACTCGAGTTCAGGTTCTTGTGGTGGTTGTCTTGGCGAGGCTTCCGTTGGTATTGCCGGCAGGTTTCGTTCTGCAAAGACTTCGGCTGCTACCCTGGCTGCGTTAACTCCAGTTGGAAAGCCTGAATACCAAAGAACGTGTGCGATAATCTCAGACAGTTCGGTTTGAGTGACTCCATTATCTAGGGCCCGACCCATGTGAAGACGAAGTTCGTTAGTAGCGTATAAAGCCTGATTAACAGCAACGGTGATCATGCTGCGATCTCTTTTTGATAAGTTAGGGCGTTCCCAAATATCACCATAGACATATGTATCCCTTATCTGCCCCAAATATGGCGCGGCATCGTAGGCGCCGGATGGTGGGGGTGGTTGTTGTGCAAAAGTCACGGGTGTAAGACACAACACTAGTACTGAGACAAGCAGTCGCAAAAAGAGGGTCGAGTTAGATTTAAACTTTGTAGTCAACATGTTATTTCCTTTGCATTAACAGTTGGTGGAGTCTTGTCACAAGTTTTATGCATCGAAAGATACTACAGATTTCGTATATCAACAAAGCGACACAAGAAATGGGTAAGGAAGGTAGGGGTTCTACCAGTCATTAAGAAATATTTTCTTCGCTTCGGCTTTATTTTCACGAAATAAGACAACTACAAGAACAGCCATAAAAGCAAAGGAGGCCCACTCCCACCAGTAAGAAGTGCCTCTAATAAAGAGATAGAGTGGCGCATAAATGCAAAGAAAACTAGCAAAAACCAATAGTGGGGCAACCGCGGAGAGCGGTCTTTTGTTGCGCAAATAGTTGATCCCAAAAAGCGCCATGGAGGCAAAGGAGGCAGATCTTACGACATGTAAATAAGTATTTTCGTCAGTCAAAATGATCGGTTCAACTGTCGCACCGCGAAATAGGACGAAGTTAATTCCAAAGAAAGGAAGCAATGACGCAATAGTCATCCATATAATTATAAGACCGATAACAACCCTAATAATCATCAGCACCCCTAGAATTTTTCTACCAGTTTTGTGATTCTAGCAGTATTTATTAACGGCAGACAAAAAGGCTTTTTGGATATTTATGATTTACGCAGATATACGCGGCCCTTTATGAATGGCAAGGCGAAGTGTTGGTTAAGCCTTATGAATCCTGATCCTGCTGTAGGTGCAGGACGTCAGGCCGCGTTTATATGTGAAATTCTGAGAGTCTTATCGAATTTAAGCCACTTCTCCTGATTCCTCTGCCTGATAATTCAAGTCAAAATTGCCGAGGGGTAGTTGGCGTATTCGAAGTCCAGTAGCATCAAAAACCGCGTTTGCAAGGGCTGGCGCTATTCCAGGGGTTCCTGGCTCGCCTGCACCGCCAATATCATGACCGCTATTAATGATATGGGTTTCTATCTTGGGTGCTTCGTCCATTCTCACTGACTTATAGTCATCGAAGTTACTCTGCGCGATTGAGCCATTTTCTATGGTGATCTCGCCATGCAAAGCTGCTGTTAGCCCATAAATTATTCCTGACTCTAGTTGTGCTGCTATGCCGTCCGGTGCTACGGCGATTCCCGCATCAATTACTGCCACTACTCTATCAACGGACAACTTGCCGTCTATCACCGTTACTTCTACTACTTGAGCAACGATAGAGCCGAAGGATTCTTGAAGAGAGATGCCCCTTCCTCTTCCTTGTTGAATCGGACGCGTCCAACCAGATTCTTCCGCCGCTTTGGAAAGAACAGCTAAATGTCGAGGGCTATCTTTAAGTAACTCTGCTCGAAATTCAAAAGAGTCTTTGCCTGCCGCCTTAGCCGCTTCGTCTATAAACGACTCAGTGAAAAATCCGTGTTGCGAGTGATCTACACTGCGCCAAGCGCCAAATGGTATATGCACAGGGCTGCTGACATACCCGATATCCTGTGACGGAACCCTGTAAGGTATAAGAGGTGCCTCTATTGGCTCGTTCTTGTTGGTATACGTATTCTCCCAAGCGATTAAATGATCATTTTCATCAAAGGCAGCTTTGAAGCGACTCTGAACGGCTGGTCGATAAAAGTCCTGTCGAACATCTTCCTCTCTTGACCAGATTAGCTGAACAGGTCTCCCCACTGACTTCGAAATTAACGCAGCTTGAATTACAAAGTCTTGTTGTGATTTTCTACCAAATCCACCACCCATAATATGATTATGGAGGGTAACTTTTTCTGTATCTAATTCAAGGAAGTCTGCAACTACTCTACGAAAGCCTAACGGATTCTGACAACCTACCCAGATCTCTGCGCTATCTTCGCGAACGTCAACAGTAGCATTCAATGGCTCCATACAGGTATGAGCAAGGAAAGGCACATGATAATCAGCATCTATCACTTTTGCTGCTCTTGAAAATGCTGAATCCACCTCACCTTCTAAACGGTCGTTGGTGCGATCAATGCGTGCTGAAATATCCCGATCAAATTGCTCGTAGATTGACTCACTTGAGACAGAGTCGTATTCGGTCTTGCTCCAATTAACTTCGAGGGTCTGCAATGCGCTATTCGCTGTCCAATAACTATCGGCAACGACAGCAACGGCCTCGCTAGCTCGCATCTCTCCGAGCATATTGGTGACCGAGGTTGCTGGTATCTTGACCACGTCTATGACTCCTGGCATAGACTTCGCCGCAGAATCATCCAGTGACACCAAGCTACCCCCGGGCACGGGTGAACGTAACACACTTGCATAGGCCATATCTGGTAGCCGAGTGTCCAACGCAAACTTAGCTGATCCATCGACCTTTTGAGGAATGTCTCGTCTCGGAACGTATTTACCAACAATTTTATAATCAGCAAGTTCTTTAAAGGTAGGAGTTTGAGAGGGCGTCATTGAAGCGATCTCATCAGTAAAAGTTGCATATGGCTCGCGTCGGTTACTTGGTATGTGAAGAACGTGACTTTTTTCGGTCACAATTTCATCGACAGGGACATCCCATGACTTAGCGGCTGCCCTCTGTATCATTTCCCGCGTGGATGCTCCAGCGATCCGCATAGCGAGAAAACCAGTTGAGCGAACGCTCAAGCTACCACCGGTGATTTGCATGTTGAGGGTATCAGCCACGCGCATCATCATTCCATCCACGGTAGGTATGAGTATCTTGGGAAACTCAATTCCGGCAAGAAGGTAACGTCGGCCCGCTGAGTATGAAGCGTACTCACCTAACGCGGGCGCCTCTTCAACTTTAATTCGGTCCCAGTCGGCATCAAGTTCCTCTGCAAGCATTTGGCCCAAAGCGGTATGAACGCCCTGACCCATTTCCGAATGCGGAATTACCGCTGTAATAGTATTATCGCCGTCTATTTTGATGTAGGTGTGAACCAGATTTTCTCCATCTTTTCCAAGCTTAGGAGCAAGATCCTTGATTTGATTTCCTGGCCGCATTGCGATGCCGACCATAACGCCGCCGCCTGCAATGACTCCTGTAGTGATGAATGCTCTTCGGGTTAACTTAGACATGCTCAATCTCCCCTGCATTGTAGTAGAGTTCGCTTTTGCCACTTGAAGCAACTGCATTGGCGTTCACAGATTTTATGGCTGTTCGAATACGACCGTACATCCCGCAACGGCATATGTTGCCCTTCATCGCAGCATCAATTTGCTCATCCGAGGGGTTTGGATTGTTGGTGAGTAATGCTGAAGCAGACATTAGTTGACCAGATTGACAGTATCCACATTGTGGGACCTGATGGTCAATCCAAGCTTGCTGCAACGGATGCAAGTCATTTTCTTTGCTCAAACCTTCAATCGTAGTTACAGCTTTACCTTCTATGCTAGAAACTGGAGTAACGCATGAGCGAATGGCCTCTCCATCAACCTGGACTGTACACGCGCCACACTGTGCTATGCCGCAACCGAATTTTGTTCCTGTCAATCCGAGATTTTCACGAATAACCCAAAGTAGCGGCTTCGAGGGATCAACATCCACCGTCCGCTGACGACCATTTATCATAAAAGAAGTACTCATTTATTTCTCCCCCACCCTAAAGCGAAATAGTTAAGCTATCGATGACATTTTATCCATAAAATGTCAAAACGTCCAATCGATATTTCGAACTGACCGCAACGATAAATTCAGATAGAATCTAATGAATGTCTAAGAAGAAGCAGTCTTCAAATCAAAAGCAAGCAAAAAAAACCAGCATTCTGGATGCAGCTGCGCGTGTGTTTGCCCAATATGGTTTCAAGCGCACAACAATGAGCGATATAGCTGATGCGGGTGGTGTATCCAGGCCTGCTCTGTATCTTATGTTTGACAATAAAGAGCATTTGTTTAGGGAACTTGCTGGATATCGCGTAGAACTAGCTCTTCATAATGCGAAAGCTGAATTGGTAACTAATCGAGTTGTCACAACCCGGTTTATAAACGCGATAAAGACATTCGAAAAAACTTACACAGAGCCTGTTGCTAACTCTCCACATGGTGATGAGCTAATTGATGTTAATAGAAATTTGGCGGCGGATATTATGACTAAGGGCCGCGCGGATTTGATATTAGCGCTCGTAAAACTTCTTAAAAATGCTGATAAATCTGACGAGGTAAGTTTTCAAAATATTTCTTTAACTCATAAAGGTTTCGTTGAGTTACTTTTGTCATCGATTGATGGGATTAAAAAAAACTCGACCTCCAAGGCTGAATATAGAAAGCGGACTCAGCAGCTGATGCAAATTTTCTTGAATGCCATCCAGCGGTAGACCCGCGAATTGCAATCAATCCCTGGTTGATGTTTTTGGTAAAGTTGTTCATGGTTATAATTCGCTGATCTTTGCCATCCCAAGACTTCGGTTTATACTCTGGCAATCGATATATCCTGACGGGAACCGATCATGATTAAATCCAAATCATCAAGAATTGTCAGTCTTTGCGTTGCATTCGCCTTGATCCTGACATCCTGCAACGAGCAACCCAGGAATATCCCTTCTGATACTCTAGGGATGGAGGAGCAAGAGCCCCTATCTACCACTGTTTATGCTTCACAGAACCGTCCGGATGTCCGAGGACAGATCGGCGCGGTTTCGGCTGGGCACCCATTGGCAGCGCAGGCCGGCTTGCGTGTTTTGCAGGATGGAGGAAATGCCACCGACGCCATTATTGCGATGGCCGGAGTTCTCGCGGTCGTGCGACCCCATATGAATGGTATCGGCGGCGATGCTTTTGGTATTTTTTATAATGGTGAGACTGGCGAAGTAACTGCACTGAATGCTAGCGGTCGTTCAGGAGCCCTTGCTACCCCAGAGTTCTTCGCTGTAGCTGAACTAGACCGAATACCAAGTATAGGACCACTGTCGGTGAGTGTCCCCGGCGCAGTAGCCGGGTGGATTGACGCTCACGACCGCTATGGAAGTATGAATTTTGCCGAGTTGCTGAGTACTGGAATCGATTACGCTCGAAATGGTTTTGCTGTTTCCAGCAGGTTGGCTCAGGATTTTGAAGAACAGGGTCAGAATCTAAATGATGCGGGTAGGGATTTATATTTACCCAATTCTAATCCACCCAAGGTTGGTTCTTTGCTTCGTAATCCGCAGTTGGCAAACTCGCTTGAGATTGTTGCCGATCAAGGTAAAGAGGGTTTTTATAACGGCAGCATTGCACAGAAGCTCTCGGCCTTCATCACGGAGCAGGGCGGCTACTTGCGTCAGGGTGATTTTGCCTCACATACTTCAACATGGGTCACTCCTTTGAGGGGTGATTATTTAAATCATGAGTTTGTTGTGATGCCTCCAAACACTCAGGGCGTTACCCAGCTAGCGCTTTTTGAAATGGCTAAATCTCACGACCTAGCATCGATGACGCAGAATAGCGCAGATTATTTACACACACTTGTAGAGTTGAAGAAGCTAGCGTTCGCTGATCGTGATCGATGGGTAGCTGATCCGAATTCAGCCAATGTGCCGGTAGATCAACTTTTAGATGCAGACTATCTAAAGAATCGTGCCCAATTAATTAACATGTCAGTTGCCGCAGAGTCAGCAGAGCCGGGATTTGGTGACGAAATCCTCGCAGAGCCCAATGGAAATCGTTCTGATGCCGGCGACACAGTTTTCATTACTGCCGTCGATCAATGGGGAAATGCCGTAAGTTGGATTCAGTCAAACTTTGCCGGCTTTGGCTCCGGCTTGTTGGACGAAGCCACTGGAATCTTGCTCCACAACAGAGGCGCACTATTTACTCTTGAGACTGGTCATCCAAATCAGGTCGCTCCGGATAAACGGCCATACCATACGCTTTCGCCTACGATGGCGTTATATCCGAGCGGTGAATTTGCGTTCACTCTTGGGACCCCAGGTGGCGACAGCCAAACTCAGACGATATTACAGATTACCCACAACATGTTGGTTTTTGGTATGACGCCTCAGCAGGCTATTGAGGCGCCTCGCTTCCGTTCCCTTAGCGGCTTACGATTGGCGATAGAAGACCGAGTTTCGGAGGAAGCACTTCTCGACCTACGACAACGGGGACACCTATTGAACTTGGTTGAGGGATGGACGGCAACCTTTGGCGGTGCACATATGATTCATCATGATCCGGAGACCGGCGTGCTTACGGCAGCCGCCGACCCCCGACGCGAGGCTTATGCAATAGCTTATTAAAAGGATGAAAACTTTTATTTGCCCCGAGGTGTCATCATGACTATTTATTTGGGGTAACTAAATATTTCTTACCTGTAGCCTGTTGTGCATATGATTTGATGATTTCTGGTTGCAGCATTTCCTCGAGCGAAATTTCTGCCACGTAATTGCTGGCAAAGGTCGTTTTAATTTCCGACGCTACTCGTGAACGCATTTGTTGGAACCGTTCCATCCCGATCTTTCCGATCATCGGAGTCAATAGCCATCCACCAAGTCCCCAACACAAGCCATAGCTTCTTTTCAAAATTGTTGGAGATGGGTCAAGGCCGCCATATATGTAAACTTGTTTGTAGGTGTCTGAGCCATAGCGACTATATTCCTTCGCCTTTTTGTTTGCTGCAATTTCCATAGCCGAGAGAATTTGACTAGCAAGTTCACCTCCATTGCCCCCACCAGTAGCGTCAAAGCCCAAAGTTGCTCCGGTTTCGACTATTGAAAAAACAAGATTCTCCATGAATTTAGGATCACCCGTATTACAAACATATTCTGCACCCAGCTCTTTCAGGATTTTCTCTTGTTCGGGTTTCCTAACTATATTAACTAATGGTACTCCATCATCTTTACAGATTTTTACGAGCATTTGGCCTAAGTTTGACGCTGCAGCTGTATGGACAATTGCAGTGTGATTCTCCATTCGCATTGTTTCCACGAAGGCGAGGGCTGTTAAAGGATTAACAAAGGAGGATGCAGCTTCTCTTGGGCTAGTTCCCTCATTCATGACCAGACAGCTGCTGGCAGCAACACATCTATACTGTGAGTACATTGCACCGCCAGCTAACCCAACAGTCTTACCGATGAGGTCTCTTGCGTTAGCTCCTGCGTCTTCAACCACGCCAGCCCCCTCGTTTCCAACCGGCATGGACTGTTCTAGTCGTGGTCTCATAGTATTCATTAGCGCGGGGTGGATTTTCATGGAAGTTACTGTCTTATCACCGGAGCCAGTGACATTAATCGTGTTTAAGTCTGCCGCAAAACTTAAGAGTAGACCAAGGTCAGATGGGTTGATCGGGGCTGCTCCCACTTTTATCAATACTTCATCATCTGAAGGCTTGGGCTTATCGACGGATGCAATTGAAATTTCGATTGTTCCCTCGGTAGTGACTTTTGATCTTATTTCTTGTGAGGTCTCGCTAGACATGTTCTCGCATCCCTTTTAAGTCTAAAAAATTTAATGATATGCTTTGCAGGATGACTTTAACAAGTAGACAATAAAATCATACTAGTATGAAAAGACAAACTGAGAGTAACTGTTCTGATCCTATTACTAACTCTCTGAAATTGGTGGGGGGCAAATGGAAAATTTCCATCATTTATAATCTCCGCAAGAGCCCACTTAGGTTTGGACAGCTTAAAAGAACCCTTTCACCAATAACACAACAAATGCTGACTAAGCAGCTTCGAGAGATGGAGCGGGATAAGCTGATTGATCGGAAGGTTTACGAGGTGGTGCCACCAAAGGTCGAATATTCGTTAACAAAATTTGGGGCGTCTTTGGGTCCAGTTCTGGATTCTTGGTGTAAATGGGGAGAAAAAAACAAGAAATTAATCCAAGCCTTATTTGAAGAACACTAAAAGGCAGCCTATTAAAAACTTTTCTGAAGAGATGCGACACTACTGCTTAAAATGGAGATTTAAAAAATCTAAAACAATCTGCATGGTCTGTTGGGTAAAAAAGCGATTACCATGACCTGCTCCAAGCAACTTGTAGAACTCGGCACTATGATTCGCGTTCCTCAATGCCTCATATAGAATTAAGCTCTGGTTAAAAGGCACCAAGTCATCAGAGTCCCCGTGCATTATAAGAAAAGGCGGGTATTCCTTGTCTTTCAAGATATGGCTTAGTGGATTGTATTCATCAACTTTGCTTTTGTTTTTTGGGTCCTGGATAGGACCACCAATCACTGAGGATTCAGGTGATGAAGCTTCATTGTGCGCTATGGCGCTGGGAAAATCATCCATTCGGAGAAAGTCGGTTGGCCCAAAGAAATTAATCACAGCCTTCACACTACTACTCTCCTCTACATTATCTTTAGTCTCAAACCGCTCGATACCTTCTGTTAGTCCAACTAAAGATGCGATATGACCCCCTGAAGAGGTACCCCAGATGGCAACCCTGTCCGGATCAATATTATAGGCATCTGCATTGGCTCGCAGATAGCGGATAGAAGATTTGATATCCATCAACTGTGCCGGCGACTTGGCAACTGTTGATGGTCTGTAGCCAACTATCGCCACAGCATATCTTGATTGCTCGACAAATTTTATAATCAGGGGAATCGAACCACCCAAGTTTTGCTTGAACCAAGCTGACCCTGGAACGTAGATTATTATTGGTATTGGCTTGTCAGTTAATTCGTTTTGAGGTAGCAATAGATGCATTAACAAATTCGTTTCGTCATAACTCGCATAGTTTAAATCCAAAGTTAAATTTACACCCAGAACATCATCTTCGCTAAAGATCGAGTGCATACCCTCCGTGGTTTGCTGTGAGCTAGGAACGCTGTTTTGCGGGAAGGCGGTAATCGAAACAATTAAAGATAAGGAGCACGCTATGATTACGATGAATCTATTGGCTCTAGAGGTATTTGCATCCAAAATTTAGAACCCCCTTCTATGATTCCGTTTTCAACATCTGTATTAATTGAATAAGATTTCCACAGGTATCATCAAGAACGGCCATTTTTACATCGCCAGCTTCCATTGGAGATTGTTTGAATTCTACTCCTGACTCGCATAACCGCGTATATTCAGAATCCAAGTCATCTACCTGAAAAGACACGAACGGAATGCCATCCGCAACTAGAGCGGATTTAAACGGCCCAGCAGCCGGATGGGCGCTAGGCTCCAAAAGAAGCTCCGTCCCATTCGGTTGCTCCTCCGAAACTAGGGTAAGCCAACGATGTTCCCCCATGGGGATATCATGTTTAACTTTGAAGCCAAGTTTGTCACGATAGAACTCAAGAGCCTTTGCTTGATCGTCAACCATAACGTTTGTCAGATAAATTCTCATATGTAATTACCTTCAAGGAATCTTTTTATTCGGCCCATGATAAGTAGCGTAATCCTTATGGTGCTAAGCTAGATCTAGCCTGAGTCCCCCAATGTCCATCAACTAAAGTGACAATGTAAAGTGACTCATAAGTGCCAATTACCTTATTTTCCCCGTTGAATCTTTGGAATACCGTATTGAAATGGACTTTACCAGAAGAGACGAGCGAAACATCTCTCGAAACCCAACTGCTATGATCCCATCCAGTGCGCGGCAACCTCTCAAATGTGGCTCCACGCTCGAATTCTTCTGCACTTTGCCAAACTGTGACGGTGCCGCTCGCGAACCGAACATGAGGATAATTTAACGTCTTAGCCCAAGCCTTCATGTCTCTGCTATTGAAAGCTACCATGAACTCGTCAAGCGCAGACATGGCGCTAGCAATAGCCTCTAGCTCCTCGGCGGTCTGTTCCTGCGCTATGGTTGGAATTACCGCCGTTAAATACCCACTTAAAAGTGCTAATGCTGCCCTTCGGATTCTCTTCAAAGCCTAGTCCTCGTTTTTGTTTAGTTCATCGTCGCGCGCTTTGGCCTCAAGTTTCATTAACTCTTGCTCATACTCTTCCTCGGAAAGCGCATGCCATCCGCAGCATTTTCCCGTTGGACTTCTCCCACACCCACACTCCATAACCAGCTCCTCTCTTTCTTCATTGCGATTCAGTAATACTTTAACACTTATTCTTACATATCGTGCTACTCATAATGGTTATAATGATTCATGAATGCTTGTAGTTCCTTTAAAAAGGGCCCAGCCACAATAATTAGGAATGTACATAAAAATGTCAGAGTCTCTCCTTAGATGCCAGTTTTATAAGTTTTGTGTAACGTTGATATTTTTTTGTGCATTTGGCGAATTGATCGCTCAGCCTGCTGATCAGAATGAAGACAGCACCGTTACCTATCCAGCAGAGTATTTTGCTCAGTTTCAACCCTACTCAGTCAATGACATGCTTCAAAGAATCCCCGGCATAAACCTGGCGCGCGGTGGAGGGAGCTCTCGAGGTGGGCCAGGAAGTTCGCAGGGAGGAAATCGGAGGGGGCTTGGTGCTGGCGGTGACCAGGTACTAATTAATGGGCGCCGTATAGCTGGTAAAGAAAATGAGGGTAGTTCCCAGCTATCGCGCATACCTGCTAGGGAAGTCGATTATATTGAAATTATCAGAGGAACGTCGGGTGATCTCGATGTTCGGGGTGGTACCCAGGTCATAAATATCGTGCTTACCCAGGACCAAGCACGCACTAGCTATGCTTATGAGGTTAACTTGGATAGGGCGTTAAATGGTGAGTTCATTCCCGGGGGTAAATTTTCAGCTACTGGTCAGAGGGGAGCCCTAAGTTACTTTTTGAGTGCCGAACGTGAGCCTCGTTATGATTTCCGAGATGGATTTGAAACAGCATTTGATGCTGACGGAGTTTTAGCGGAGACAGTAAACCGGGATTCGATCGAGGATGCATGGCCAATTAATCTGGTAGCCAACTTTGGCTATGAGTTCTCATCAAGCGACACAGCTAATTTCAATTTACAATGGATAGGAAATGACAACGATCAAGATACTGATCGAGTCATTAGCAGCTTTCAGCAGGGGATAGTTTCTAACAGGGTAATCGAAAGAGATACTCAACCGGCCGATGAAGATTCTTGGGAAGTGGGCGGAGACTATATGCATTTTTTCCGGAATGGCAGTCGCTGGAAGACGCTCTTCATAATTAATGAATCTGAAAATTTATCCGTTCGCAGTCGTTACAAGGTTGATGGTTCTCTCGAGACGAGAGACTTATATCTTTCAAACTTTGAAAACAATAAAGAGCGTATTGTTAGATCTTCCTATATTTTCGACTTCTCTGGCTCTCAGTCGATCGAAGCAGGAATCGAAAGAGCCCAGACAATTCTGAATACTTCTCTTCAGTTGGGTCTCCTGACCGGAGTTGAAGGTGGTGACCGGTTTGGTGGACTTGCTCCGATTACCGACTCTGTGGGAACAGTCGAAGAGATGCGCTATGAATATTTTGCCATTCATAATTGGTCCATCAACAGTCGAATGACCCTTGAGACTACTTTTTTGTTTGAGGATAGCACTATCTCTCAAACAGGTAGTAAAGCGAACTCACGAGACTTCAATTTTTTTCGCCCAAAAATCGATTATCGTTTTGATATAACCCCCTCTTTTCAATTTAGAGCAACCGTAGAAAAAGACGTGGCTCAATTAAGCTTCAGGGATTTTACAGCGGGAGTTGATTTTGCGGACGATGAACAGAATGCTTTCGAGGGGAATGCAGAGCTAAGACAGGAACAGTCTTGGCGGTACGAGGCAAACTTTGAATACCGGTTTTCCGAGGACGCTGGTGTCGTAAATACTAACCTGTATTACCATGATCTTGATGATCTCCTCGATAATGTCGATGTATCAACAAGCGGCGAGATACTGTCTGCCAGGGGCAATATTGGCAGCGGCGAGCGATATGGATTTAATCTTAATAGTAGTTTTAGATTACTTTTTCTAGATCAGCCAAACATTTTGCTCACGCTAGGGTTAAATATGGAAGAATCGACTGTCACAGATCCATTTTTGAAACGGGAGAGGGAGAGATCCATGAGGGGTGGTGGTAGTCGTTACAGCATTGGTATACGTCATGACTTGCCACAGTTAAATAATACCAACTGGGGAATAGACTTTAGGAGAGAGTTTTATAACGACTATACCGTTTGGGATATTGATAAAATTGAGCAGTATCCAAAGGATTTTTCTTATTACAGTTGGATAGAGACACAGGCGTGGGGCGGATTGATTTATCGCTTTGAGGCAAGAGATTCCGGAGAGCGGTGCCGGATTCGAACTCGATACATAGCCGGTACTATTGCAACGGGTACAATTGGTGAATTAGAGGACTCTTGCTCTGAGTCGGGGCCAACCTTGGCGATTAAAATTCGAGGTACCTTTTAGATAGTAAAATCCATAAGCATTGAGTTATTTAGCCGAACGTCTAGCGCTAAAGTAATAGACCGAGAAGATCAGGCTGCGAATATTTTTTTGAGATGGTTGTTGAGTAGTCGACCATGGGGGTCCAATGCTTCTCGTATTTCCTTAAAGTCCCTAAACCTGGGGTAGAGTTCGTTTAGTTCATCATGCCCCAAGCTATGAACCTTCCCCCAGTGAGGTCGACCACCATATTTTCTAAAAATTGGTTCTATACGATTGAAGTAAGGACGATAGTCTTCAAAAGCCGATCGATGAATTGAAATAGTTGCATGTGGCTCCTCTCCATAAGCCATGCTCAGCCAAGGCTCCTCGGGACTGACATATCGATATTCGAGAGGAAAGTCTACGTCTATTGCTTCATCGTATATTGTTTTTAGAATTTCTCGAACGCACTCAGCACTATTACTTGCTGGCACGGAGTATTCCATTTCGTTGAATGGATTGCTGCGAACGTTCGTCAGTATTTTGTAGGATAGATCGACCGCCTCGCTGACTTGAGCGTTCTCTGCCAATCTATTATTCATTGCTAATTTCTCAGCAGGCTTTGCATCAACTCCCAAAGGTCTTAAATCAGCGAGTTCAACCTCTTGGGCTGGTGCGATCGTTTGACCAATCGGTTGTTCCGTCTCATCAATAGCAAGGGCTAGAGAATAATCTGAGTAAACTAAGGGGAAAATTTCGAATTGCCTATGGCTTTCAGCTAACGAATCAAAATCTTGAAGAAGTTCTTCAGTGGGAGCAGTCCATTCCCTTTTCTTCAGTTTGAAAGACTTTCTGTTTTGCATCCTTATCTGTGTCACTATTCCGAGCGCTCCCAAGTTAACCCTGGCAGCATCAAATAAGTCTCCATGGCTTGCATCTATATCTTTCACTTCGCCGCTGGCTGTGATGATCCGCAACCCGGTGATATAGCCCGACAAGCTCTTAAAATTTATACCAGTCCCATGCGTTCCCGTCGCGGTCGCGCCGGCAACGGTTTGCCTATCTATATCTGGCAAATTTAACATTCCTTGCCCTATATCAAAGAGCGGTGCACCAAGATCACCTAAACGCGTTCCTGCCCCAACAGTTGCTTGCAGGGATTGACTGTCGTGGTCAAAAACACCGCTCAACTGGTCAATCACGATAAGGTGACCATCGGTTGGCACCAGTGGGCTGAACGAGTGCCCAGAGCCAACAGGACGGATAGGGCCAGATGTTTCTCTCAGAAGATCAATGAGTTGATTTTCAGCAGCAATGTCGTAGCGACCTTTAGGATTGCAAGAGAGCCCGCCAGACCAATTGCTCCACGGGGTTTGTGTTCTGGCGTTGGAATTTAGTGCATAAGTTCCAAATAATGCGGCGCGAAGGCTTGATGCAAGAAATGAACGGCGACTTAACTTATTACGAGGATTTTTATGCATAATTCAGCCACTCCCAACCATAAAATTTACCATAGACTTGAAGTCTTCAAGTTCACATGCCATGCAATAACCGAGTGGAGGCATTGAATTAAGACCCTCTAGGACACTTCTTACTAATGCATCCTCTCCTTTAAGAATTCTTTCAGACCAACTATCTGTGTCGCCTATGATTGGTGCCCCGGCTTCGCCGTTGATATGACATAGGGCGCAACTTCGATTCCACTTACCTAATACTTCCGCACTTATTTCGTTTCCGCCCTTTACAGCATACTCAACGGCTCGTTGTTCTATGTCGGCTGCGCAATTGAGGAGTAAGAGGCTTAAAACGATTACCTTTACTAAGTTTATTTTCTTTTCCATGCTTTGTTGATATTCAATCCCGAGAAAGGCGGTTGGGTGAAGAATAAATTCTTGGATCATTCACCAGTGTGTCAATCGGTCGACTATTATTGCGTTCTGCGGCAAGTTCTGCCAACGTCCTACATTGTATTTCTTTTATAAAGCTTCCCGTACTCTGTTTCTTAAAACAGATCACGTTTTCTTGAAGCGGTTTATTCGCATTGTACGAAATCAATTCTTCATCAGACATATGCCGAAAAGAAGGCTGGTCTGAAGTCGAACAAGAAGACAGAGCCAGTATGGTCGATATAACCAAAAGTGGTTTGCTTGGTGTCATGACATTAACAAAGATAACCTATTTGTTAAAGAAATCCCAAAATTTATGCGGTTAACAAGGTAGAGTTTTCGCTTAATCACCAATGTTTCTCTGATTTATCAGAACGGTCTGGGCTGGTTCACTGGTCGAAGTGACGGGTTGGTGGCTCTCGACTGAGATTCAATATCATTTAAGAACCGGGGATTGCCATTGTTGTTTCGCGCACCAGGGGTTTGGGGCTTAGTTAGTTCTTGAATTTCTAATAGTGTGCCGCAAACTTTTTGAACACCTCTGTCATAATCAACTTGAACAGTTACGCATTTGACCTGCTCTTGAGAGGTGGCAGTCGAATTATAGGCAGCGAGTTCATCTTCGCTCATATTATCGAAATTGGGTTTAAATATTGAGCCACAGGTAGTAAGGGACAACACCATAATTAGAATAATATTTTTCTGTGTATTTGATGTTTTTGTCATTATCAAAATATTAATGGTTTTGGGCAGCTCGGAGTTGCGTCGTTCTATTTTTTAGGCTAGCCGCTAACTACGCAACTAGTTCTCTTGACCACCTTTGTTTCGTCTGGGCCAAGCTCCTTGAGTGCATCGACATAATCAGGGTGAGTCTTAAAAGACATTGCCTTCTCAAATGTCTCAAATTCCACTACAGCGGCGAATTGCATGTCGACCGGACCGATTTGCGTTTTTGCCACAGGACCAATAACAATCACCTTTGCCTCACCGCGATCGACCAGCGCGTTCCACTTTGTGATATATCTTCCGAATGCATCTTGGTCTATTATTTCTTCAACGTGGTTGATCCAATAACCCTTGGGCATTTTTGACTCCTTTTTTATCTTCTCTAATCGATTTACGGTCGCTCCAGTTCAACAGTATAGTATGACTCCAGTGAGTCAATCGCCTCAACTGGTTGACTGTTCACGTCCCATTTAAATAACTGAGCGACTATTCGATCTTGCTCAAAATCTACTATAGTGAAACCATGTTCTTCGAACGGTGTCACTTGCTCCTGAAAGTTTAAGTACTGGGATGGGGCTGGTGCTACACCGCGGACCACAGATGGG
>Ga0208127_1000763_pt1 | contig 16407 bp, 11 predicted proteins | sample ETNtaG_6_FD_185751 | JGI IMG/M metagenome (GOLD analysis project Ga0208127, IMG submission 185751) | Marine microbial and viral communities from oxygen minimum zone, Eastern Pacific Ocean - ETNP201306SV45 (SPAdes) (version 2) | ecosystem: Environmental > Aquatic > Marine > Oceanic ...
TAACTGACACCCAGTTGCTCAAGTTCACTTTCGGATTTGAGATACATGTTTTCTGTATGCGGTGCACCTGGGTCAATCTTTTCGCGGACGCCTTCCAATCCCGCCGCCAGGACCATTGCGCCGCCCAGGTAGGGATTGTTTGAGATATCGGCTGCTCGAAGTTCTACGCGTCCGCCACCCAGAGGAACCCGGATCGAGTTGGTTCTGTTGTTGTTCCCAAAACAGGCAAAGACCGGCGCCCACGTGAACCCCGACATACTGCCTTCCTTTATCAGTCGCTTGTAACTATTTACAGTCGGCGAAATTACAGCAGACAGTGCCGGCAAGTGCTTGAGAATACCGCCGATAAACCAGTATCCGAGCTCTGTGATGCCGCATCCCCTTGGGTCGCTGTCGGATTCAAAAAGATTTTCTCCTGACTCAAGATCTGCGAGTGACATGTTGTAGTGCGCCCCGTTGCCTGCCCGGTCTGAAAAAGGCTTTGGCATAAAGCTTGCAAAAAAGCCTTTTTGATGGGCCAACTCCTGAATAAGGTGCCTGAAGAAAACAAAACGGTCGGCCATTGTTAGGCCGTCACGATACATAAAGTCAATTTCGAACTGGCCGTTTCCATCTTCGTGATCGTAGGAATACACGTCGTAATCAAGATCGTTCAAGGTGGAAACTATTTCTTCCAGCAGGTCGAAGCTGTCCAACGTAGAGCGAACATCGTAGGCCGGCTTGGCCAGATCGTCACGGGGGCCAATGGGCGCAAAGCCGCCGTTCTCATCCTCCTTTAAAAGAAAGAACTCAGGTTCAATCCCAAAGTTGAAGGTAAAGCCCATTTCGGCCGCCTGCGCCAGAACCCCCTTAAAGATGTTTCGGCTACAGGGCTCAAAGGGTTTGCCCTCGCACCATAGATCGCTAGCAAACCAAGCGGTGTCTTTGCGCCAGGGCAAAATGATCACACTTTCCGGATCCGGGCGTGAGGACACTTCTTCGTCACTGACATCCTGAGGTACGCCATCCAGCGCCGCCCCTGTGCAAAGCTCGGAGCCGTTCATCATGCGATCAAAATGCTCGATCGGGACGAACTTGGATTTGGATACCCCGTGGATATCCACATAACTCGGCAGGCAGTACTTCACGCCTTCTTTTTTTAACCTCTCTTTCAGATCAGTTGGGGCCGGCTTATCCGACATATCTTCCCTCTCCTTTGGATTAATGCCCGTGGGAACCCTTTGCTCCTACGGAAGTATGTTCTCTTTTGAAGCGCCAAGATTAAACACATTCACGCTGCGGAAGCTTCCAAATTCGTGCTCGCATTTATATTCAAACGCCAAAAAATCAATTCGTCCAGAAATGGTTATTTAAACAATAAGATAAAAACTTATTTAAATCATAGTTTTATCAGTAGTTTTTTCTTTCATTTCGCTGCTTCATATAAAACTTCTAATAGGGTATATGCATTCTTTATTTAGGGTAAACTGACTGTCCATCTGAGCAGTTTTTTGCCCGGATGCACCTGTCTTATTCGGTGCGAGACCAGTGTCAGGGTCGGTATTGTTTCCGGCGCGATCGTCTTCGCAGCGTCGGCTACGATTCTTCCCCGACTTGTTTCAATAACTACAGGAGAAGCATGCGATATGAGTCCTGATGAGCTGAAGGCGTTAATTGACGCCACCGCAAACACCGCCGCGGAGGCCTACTACTGGTGGGCCACCGGACTGATGGTGTGTATTCATGCTGGCTTCATGATGTATGAAATGGGGCAATCCCGCGTCAGAAACGTTCTTGCGTCCGGCGTTAAGAATATCCTGGCGTTTGCATTCATGATTCCAACGTTCTTCCTTTTTGGCTGGTGGCTCTATTGGGCCTACGGCACAGGGAATATCTTCCTTCCTGATGCCAGCGCCGAATACGCCCAAGCCTACGTGCCGTGGAGCGACTACATGGGTCCGAACCTCCAAGACAACGCTTCAGGCGTCTTCTGGGCAGCGTTTGTGCTGTTCTCGGCGACGGTGGCCTCGATTGTCTCGGGGTCCGTGATCGAGAGGATCCGGATGAGTTCCTGGATCATCCTGTCGGTCCTGGTGGGCTCCGTGGTCTGGATCATTGCTGCCGGCTGGGGCTGGTCTGCCGGTGGGTGGCTGGTCACAGGCTGGGGCTACCACGATGTGGGCGCCGCCGGCGTCGTGCACATGATTTCAGGGTTCTTCGCCTTGGGTGTGCTGATCAACCTCGGACCTCGTGTCGGACGCTTTAATAGCGATGGCTCCGCGAATGACCTTTCCGGTCACAGCGTGCCCATGACGATTGCAGGTCTCATGATCATCATCATCGGCTTCTTCGGTTTCTTGGGTGCATGTCTGTTGTATCCGTCTCCCGGAGTATCACTGACCTCTGCGGATGCCGGTTGGCTGACCATTTACGGCACTCCCACCACCCTGTCTGCTTTCGCGTTCAACACGCTGATGAGTTTTGCCGGAGGCATCATAGGGGCATACTTCATCACCAAGGATCCGTTCTGGATGATGTCCGGCGCACTCGCCGGTATCTTCTGCGCCGCGGCTGGGCTGGACATGTGGTACCCGGGTACCGCCTTCGCGCTTGGCTTCTTGGGCGGCGTAGTGATCCCTTACTCGCATAAGATGATCACCAGTTGGGGTATCGATGATGCAGTCGGCGCCGTATCCGTTCACGGCACCTGCGGCCTGATCGGTGTGCTCGCGGTTGGCGTGCTCTTGGGCGGCTACCCGTCACCAGTCGACGGCATCCCGGCGATCTCCTTTACTGGACAGCTGGTCGGTGCGATCTCGATGGGGCTCCTCGGGTTTATTCCGGGTTATGTTGTGTCCTGGATCCTGAAACAGTGCGGCATCCTTCGAGTCTCCGATGCAGTCCAGCAAGCCGGCGTGGATTCAGAAGTTCCCGTTTCGGCTTACCCAGAAGCTCTGCAGTCTCGCGACTACAGCTGATTCGATTAACTAGGAGAAACCACTATGTTTGATTCAAGTCCAATTGAGTCCTGGGAAGGTGCGGGCGCGTACTTCAACAGCGCCGGCAGTTGGGGCGTCACCGTTTGGGTGATCATCGTCGCGGCACTTTGCATCATCCCAATCATCTCAGCCATTCGGCATGAGAATGAAGTTGAGAAAAAGCACGGCTAGAGCCTGCAATCTATGATGTACTGATGTAACAGATGGAGATGTAGAAGTAAGTAGTAAGTAACAAGTAGTAGTATGAACGGCCCGGCGATATTCGCCGGGCCGTTTTCTTTTGTCCGAAACCAAACGGAGATCACAACGTTACTATGGAACTGTCAGCCAACCCTGTGGCCACCCTGCCTCTAGAACCCGGCCTGTGGCGTGCCGATCCCTACCTTGAGCGTTACACCGTACCGCCCTGCGGTTCGGTAATTTTTGAACTGCTTGCAGGAGACCAAATCACGGTGACGGATCCCGAAGGTGGGCAGCCGGGAGAGATGATCGCCTTCTCACGTGACGGCCGCTGCGCCCCGGCAAGTCTTTGTGACACGACTCCCCAAGCCGCAGCCGGCTTTCAAAAAATTCTTGCCTCGAATGAACCCAGCGCCCGGCAGGTCGCAGCTGGACTAAATCGACGGGGCATCAGTCCGAATGATGCCAGGGCGATCCCGCTGTTTGGTTCAGATACCCCTCCTGGATCAGCCCAACACTATACCGCTCGAGACGACATTCTCTGTGTTGTGTGCGCTCCCGGCAGTGCAATGGCAGTCGATGCGCAATTTCCGCCCACTTCGCTCGCAGTTCGCGTCAATCGAAAATCAGGTAAGACGCTTCATGAACCGGCGTTGCCCGAGCCCTTGGCGGATCCCCGAATGGAACTTCGTATCAACAAATGCACCGCCGGTGAATATACGGTGCACGCGGGTGAATACATCCAGATTATTGATGTCGCCGGCCGGGAGTGTTCCGATTTTCTTGCGCTCTGTGCCGCGGGTCTTGATCAAGGAAAAGAGCGTCATATTGACATGACCACTACCCGCACCCTGATGGGCAGCGGGTATCCCGGCCCTGGGCTTTATTCAAAATACTATGACCGGGATATGCAGCCTCTTGTGGAGGTGGTTCAGGACACCTGCGGACGCCATGATACTTTCGGCCTGGCCTGTGCGGCAAAATATTACGAGGACCAGGGATACTTCGGTCATCCCAACTGCTCCGACAACCTGAACGCCGTCATGGCGCCTTATGGCGTTAAGCCAAGACGCGGCTGGGAAGCCGTGAACTTTTTTTATAACACCGGGATCGATGACCACAACGTCCTTTTTCTGGATGAGCCCTGGTCAAGACCGGGCGATTATGTGCTTCTTAAGGCCATGACTGACCTGGTGTGCGCTTCGACAGCCTGTCCCGACGACACCAGTGCGGCCAATGGCTGGAACCCTACTGATATCCACGTTCGCATTTACACTCCGGAGAAAGCCTTTTCACGGGCTATTGCATACAGAATGACCCCAGACGCAGAAACCCAACTGACCCGCGAGACGGGCTTTCACCCCCGTACCTCGCAGCACACTCGCAACTTCACGGAATATCGCGGGTACTGGTTACCCACCGCCTTTAATAACGCGGGCGCCATCGACGAATACTGGGCATGCCGTGAGCGCGCGGTAATGATGGACTTGTCGCCGCTACGCAAGTTCGAAGTGCTTGGGCCTGATGCCGAAACCCTGCTTCAGACCACGCTGACACGCAACATCCGTCGACTTTCGGTGGGACAAGTCGCCTATACCGCAATGTGTTATCCGCACGGCGGGATGATTGACGACGGGACCGCATTGCGCCTTGGCCCTGATAATTTCCGCTGGATTGGCGGAGACGACTACAGCGGAATCTGGCTTCGAGAACAGGCGCAAAAGCTGGGGCTGAAAGTTCTGGTCAAATCCTCCACTGATCAAATTCACAACGTCGCCGTACAGGGACCTAAGAGCCGGGAGATCCTGAACGAAATTATCTGGACGCCGCCTGCGCAGACCACTGTAGAGGAGCTGGAGTGGTTCCGTTTTACCGTAGGCCGCTTAGGCGACCTCAACGGTTGTCCTGTGATGGTTTCCCGAACGGGGTACACGGGCGAGCTTGGCTACGAGATCTTCTGCCATCCCGATGATGCGTCGAAGATCTGGGACGCAGTCTGGCAGGCAGGCGAACCCCATGGCTTACTGCCGCTCGGTCTGGATGCCCTTGATATGCTGCGAATTGAAGCCGGTCTTATCTTTGCCGGTTATGAATTTTGTGACCAGACAGACCCGTTTGAGGCGGGCATCGGATTTACGGTTCCCTTGAAATCCAAAGAAGATGACTTCATCGGACGCCAGGCCCTGGAGCAACGAAAAGCCAATCCCCAGCGCAAACTGGTTGGGCTTGAACTTGAGGGAAATGAAGCCGCAGCCCATGGGGACTGCGTACGTGTGGGCCGTGCCCAGGTTGGGGTTATTACCAGCGCGATGCGATCTCCGATCCTGAGAAAGAATATTGCCCTGTGCCGGATCGACACAACTCACTCAGAATTAGGGACAGAGGTCGAGGTAGGGAAACTGGACGGCCAGCAAAAGCGGATCCGAGCCTCAGTGGTTCCTTTTCCCTTCTATGACCCCAAAAAAGAACGCGTCAGAGCATAGCCGGGTTGCGAAGTGAAAAGCAGCTGCAAAAGTAACTGATTTTCTTAATTTTTTTTAGAAATAGGGTCATACGCCAAAAAGCAGTTAATTGGTGTGATTTTGGTTGTAGGTCTGCCAATTGAAGTCGCCTAGACTTGGTTCGTGGTCTGTTGGATCACTGCCCACAAGGGTGCTAGATTAGTCACCTTACGGCCCTTTATTGGGCCGTCAAACGGTGGCATATCCCACTGTGGGCAAGTGGTTAAACGTAAAACAAGGATGCGAAAGACGCATACCTAGTAGTTAAACCTTTGAAGGAGGATGAATATGAAAAAATCAAAAACACTTAAAGGCTTGGCGGTCGGGGCACTTTTGGCCTTTGGCGCGAGTTCGCCAGTCGCTCAGGCGGCTGATCCGATCAGGATCCCGATTTTGAACTGGTCAAGTCAGATCGTGATGGCGCACGTCATGGCCCAAGTATTCGAAGAAATGGGTCATAAAGTAGAACTGGTGCCATCAGAATCAGCATCACGGTACGAGGCTGTCCGGATTGGCGATCTTCATGTCGCTCATGAAACCTGGGAATCAACCATGGCGCTTCCGTTTTATGACGCAATGGACAAAGGCGGCTTGATTGATGCAGGCAGCCACAACTTGATCACGTTTGAAGAAATGGGCGTCCCCAATTGGGTTATCGACGAAGGTCTGTGCCCGGGTCTTCCCAATTGGGAAGCTCTGAAGTCGCCTGAATGTGCAAAAAATTTCGCCACGGCTGACTCGGGTGGAAAAGGACGTTGGCTCGAAGGTCCCGTTGAATGGCACGGCGACGTGATGCCCAACCGGCTCAAAGGTCTTGGCATTGATGACTTGTGGACCGTGAAGTTTGCAGGTTCTGCCAATGCGCTTTGGGCTGAACTGGATGCTGCCAAGAAGGAAGGTCGTGGAACCGTCATATTTAACTGGTCTCCAAACTTCACCGATGCTGCAGGGTTCACCTTCATTGAGTTCCCCCCGTACTACGAGGGTTGCAGACTAGAAAATGGTGGAACGTTGGAAACGACTGGCTGTGGATCACCCAAAGGCTGGCTCAAAAAGGCCGCTCACATCAAATTCCCCCTCTCACATCCGGACGCATATAAGTTCTACACAAAGATGTCCTTCAATGCTCCTCAAATCGGTGAGATGGCTGACAACGTTGACAGCAAAGGCATGACCCATGCTGAAGCTGCCGCGGCATTCATTGCCAATCACAGGGCTCAGATCGATCTCTGGAAAAACTAAGTTATCAGAAGTTGATTTGCCAAAAATCCTCCCTGTTTCAGGGAGGATTTTTTTTGGCCGCACTACGACGATTTTCCCGAAGAGATATCTTTGGGCTGATTATTCGGTTGGGGGTTGATCCCGATTATCCTGACCCGAAAAAGAAAGACTTTTGGAAGCAATCGGGGTATGGTTATCAGCTTAGGACTTCCAAGCAAAGCGATGTCATTCGATAAATTAGTGGGTCAAACACCAACATCGCTGAATTTTCTTATCCGTTAGTCACCGCCCCTAAGCGTAGTTATCCATTTCATTCAAAAACAATAACGTGCTCACTAGTTTCAAAAATTCCAGACCGATGCAGTTTGGCCTGCTCGCGATAATCTTTTTGTTTTCGTACCATTTTGTCCCGCATTCTGAAACCAGTTATTTTTGGCGATTGCCTCCTTTACTAAAGGAACTCCCAGGCTGGATCAACACGCTTCTTGATAACTTGATGTTCCAATGGCTGGCTGTCGATGTCTGGGATCCTGTCTGGAAAGAATACGAACAGCGGCCTGTTTTCAGGATCATCACCCGGGCAATAGGCAGCGGAATTTTATTTGTCATTACTTTTGTTCGGGAACTCTTTCTTGGAGGCGCGCAGACGATTGGAGCGTTCTTCAGCGATTCATTTTTGGATGCTAACGAGTGGTTGTACTGGCCTGCCCTTCCGTGGACCGCCATCGTCGCTGGCGCCGCAATTCTGGGCTATCAACTCCAGGGGTTTCGCCTGGCGTTGCTCGCAGGCATTGGGGTCGCGTATCTGTGCATTTTTGGACAATGGCAGCCCTCTTTAGAGACGTTGTCTTTTGTGCTGGTATGCGCGCCTATTTGTTTTATCTTCGGCCTGGGCTTCGGGATTTGGGGGTATCTAAACAAAACGGTAGAAGCCGCGCTTCAGCCATTGCTTAACACCATGCAGACCATGCCCCATTTTTCCTATCTGATTCCGGTCATGGTTTTGTTTGGAGTCGGAGATCATGCGGGCGCCGTCGCCACAATCATCTTTGCCACCCCGCCGATGATCCGACTAACGATTCTGGGTTTAAAGAAAGTTTCTCCGGATATTGTTGATGCCGGCTCAATGAGCGGATGCACCAAGTCTCAATTGCTGTTCAAAGTGCTCATTCCAACCGCGCGGACAGATATATTGATAGGCGTCAACCAGGTCATCATGCAATGCCTGGCAATGACAGTCGTTGCCGCGTTCATTGGCGCCAAGGGCTTGGGCTCTGATCTCAAAATAGCTTTGAATTCTCTGGAGATAGGGAAAGCCTCAGAGATTGGCCTGAGTGTCGTTTTGATTGCCGTCATCCTGGACAAATACTCCCTGGCGTGGGCAAACAAACAAAAAGATTATTTTTCTGATCTGACCTTCCTTCAGAAATATAAGCCCTATATTGGATTTATCCTTCTGACGCTTATGGCGATTTTTTTAGCCTACCTGGGCGCCCTGTATTTCAAGGACGGCATCAATTATCTGTACTATGTCCCCGTTGAAAAGGGATTCACGATTTCTCCCTTTATCGACGCGGGTATCGATTGGTTTTGGGAAGCCTTTTTCCCCTACCTAAACGCGTTTAATGTCTGGTTGATCGAATCGGTTCTTGTCCCGATGAGAGAGGCCTATTTAGGTATGCCGGTCATTTCCACATTCATTCTCGTGATGGGTGCCGGCTACATCGTAGGGGGGGTGAGATCCGCTGTCATCGTTGGGGGGTTGATTCTGTTTATTGCCCTTTCTGAGTACTGGGACAGAGCGCTCATTACAGCCTACATGGCAACCTTTGCAGTACTGATCTCGGCGGTTCTAGGAATAGTCGTTGGATCGATTTGCGCTCAAAACCATTTTGCCAGCAAAACAATTCTTTCGGTCTGTGATTTTTTCCAAACATTCCCATCCTTCATTTACCTGATCCCAGTCATTTTGCTTTTTGGCATCACGGATACCTCCGTGATGATTGCTGCCATTGTCTATGCAGTGATCCCAGCCACCCGATATACGGTAGAAGGTTTAAACAGCGTTCCAGTATCACTGCATGAAGCGGGGACAATGTCGGGAGTGTCACGACTCCAAAGATGGGTCAACATCGAACTGCCTCTTGCGGTTCCCCACATCATGCTGGGAATAAACCAAACCGTCGTGTTCGCACTGGTCATGGTGATCTTTGGCGCATTAATCGGAACCATAGATTTGGGTCAGCTCATCATGGCATCGTTGTCCAAGAAAGGGGGTGCCGGAATCGGCTTCACGCTAGGACTATTTGTAGCCTTTATGTGTCTAGCGGTCGACAATCTAATTCAGACTTGGGCGAAGGAAAGGAAAAAAGCTTTGGGAATAGACTGAAGCACCCTCTGCTCGCTATCGCCAATTGACACTAAGAGACTAATCGGAAATTCAACTATGGCCTCCAACGAACACCTCTCGACAGATCCACAACCGGTCATCCAATGTGATTCTGTATTCAAGATCTTCGGGGATAAGGCAAAAGAAATGCTCGCCGAAACCCAAGGCAGCATCGTAGACGCCAAAACTTTTCAGGACGCGGGCTGCATCGTCGGGGTCAACAACGCCTCCTTCAATGTCACAAGAGGCGAGAAACTCATCATTATGGGGCTCTCAGGTTCTGGAAAATCAACGCTTCTGCGATGCATCTCCAGACTCACAGATGCCACTGCCGGCCGCATTCTGATCGAAGGGCAAGATCTGCTGGCGATGACCGATAAACAGCTGATCGAACTCCGCCGGGAGACCATGGGCATGGTCTTTCAGAGTTTCGCCCTGTTGCCGCACAAAACTGTGCTTGAGAATATTGCGTTCCCTTTGCAGGTTAAGGGGGTGAGCACCCAGGATAGCGTCAAAAAAGCGATGGACATGGTTGAACTTGTTGGGCTTCAGGGCCGTGAAAATTATTTCCCCCGGGAACTGTCCGGAGGGCAGCAACAACGTGTAGGGATTGCCCGATCACTCGCTGTCGAGCCTGACATTTGGTTCCTCGACGAACCCTTCTCCGCGCTCGACCCCCTGATCCGAAAAGAGATGCAGGACGAGTTCCTGAGACTGCAAAGCGTACTCAACAAAACCATTCTTTTCGTTACTCATGATTTTGACGAGGCGCTTCGACTGGCAGACCGCATCGCCATCATGAAAGACGGGATTATTGAACAGCTGGATACCCCAGCCAACATCGTTCTTAATCCGGCCACTGAGTATGTGAAAAAGTTTACGGAGGACGTGCCTCGGGAAAAGGTCCTCAGGATTGAGTCTGTGATGGACCCTGTAAACAGTTCAGAAGCCCTCAGCGACCTGAAGGTCTCTAAGGATGCAATCATCGAAACGGTCGCTGAGGCAGTGCTTAGCGAACAGCATCCTGTCCCGGTAGCCGATGAGAACAACGAAGTGGTCGGAGTGCTACACCAGTCTAAAGTAATTCACGTTCTCTTTGGAAAAAAGGCTGACGAGCCCCACCAGTGATAACCGAGTTGATAGCCCAGTTAATAGCCGAGTGAGTCTCGGCTACTGCCGCTAAGCGATCGACAGCGCCCCCGAGCCGGCACGCAGTTCGGACTCTTGGGCACCTTCTTCCAAGTCCCACCCTATATTAGTAGGGACTGCTAGAACAAGCCTTCTATCTCACCTTCGTCATTGACGAAAATGCTGTTAGCTGCCGGCACTCGAGGCAGCCCTGGCATGGTCATGATTTCGCCGCAGATCGCGACCACAAACTCCGCGCCCGCAGAGAGTCGCAGTTCGCGGATCGGGACCACATGCCCGCTTGGTGCACCCAGCAGGTTCGGATCCGTTGAGAAGCTGTACTGCGTTTTCGCCATGCAGACGGGAAAATGACTGTAGCGCTCCTCGAAGTCTTCAAACTGGCTCTGGACTTTTTTGTCAGCAATAATGTCTTCGGCGCCGTAGATCGACCTCGCCACAGTCCGGACTTTCTCCCATAACGACAAATGATCGTCATAGAGCGGCCGGAACTGTGAATTGGAGGAATCAGCGAGAGTCGCGACATGCTGGGCGAGCTCTTCCGTTCCGGCACCGCCGTCCGCCCAGTGACTGCACTCAAACACTTCGACACCAAACTCCTTGCAGTAGGTACGGATCGCGTCAATTTCAGCGGGCGTGTCCGACACGAACTTGTTGATTGCCACGACGGCGGGAACCCCGAACTGCCCAATGTTGCGAAGGTGGCGGCCGAGATTTTCAAGACCATCTACCAGCGCACCCACGTTCTCGGTGTTGAGATCGGCTTTGGCCACTCCACCGTGCATCTTTAAGGCGCGGGCCGTTGCCACCAGCACCACCGCATCCGGCTTGAGACCCGCCTTTCGGCATTTGATATTGAAGAACTTTTCTGCGCCAAGATCGGCCCCGAAACCGGCCTCAGTTACCACGTAATCGGAAAGCTTCAGCGCGGTCTTGGTTGCGCGTACCGAGTTGCAGCCGTGCGCAATATTGGCAAAAGGCCCACCATGGATAATGGCAGGGTTGTTTTCCAGCGTCTGAACCAGATTCGGCATAAAGGCGTCACGCAACAATGCTGTCATCGGGCCCTCGGCTTTGAGATCACGGGCGTGAACAGGTTCGCGCGTGCGGGTATACCCGACAATGATGTTGCCCAGTCGGCGCTGCAGGTCTGAAAGGTCCTCCGCCAAACAGAAAATCGCCATGATCTCTGAGGCAACCGTGATGTCGAAACCGCCTTCTCGGGGAAACCCATTCGCCACACCCCCAAGCGCAACAGTGATCTGGCGAAGCGCGCGGTCGTTCATATCTACTACCCGACGCCAGGTCACCCGGCGTTGATCGATGCCGAGCTCATTGGTCCAGTAAATATGGTTATCGACCAAGGCAGACAGCAAGTTGTGCGCCGCACCGATCGCATGGAAATCTCCCGTAAAGTGAAGGTTGATGTCTTCCATCGGCACCACCTGCGCATAACCCCCGCCGGCAGCGCCACCTTTCATTCCAAAACACGGACCAAGTGATGGTTCGCGAAGACAGATCAGCGCTTTTTTACCTATACGATTTAATCCATCCCCAAGCCCAACCGTGGTGGTCGTCTTGCCCTCGCCGGCAGGCGTCGGCGAGATCGCCGTCACCAGAATCAGCTTGCCATTGGGTCGCCCGGACAGTGATTCGATAAACTGATTACTGATCTTCGCCTTGGTAGGACCATAAGGCAGCAGTGAATCAGAGGGAATATCTAACTTATCTCCAATCTCTCCGATGGGTCGGGTTGCCGCCTCGCGTGCGATCTCGATATCACTGGGTACTGTTTGCATGATTCTCCTCTGGCTAATTTGATTTAATGATGATTACTGAATTGATCCGAATAGGAGGCCTGTAGCCGTCGTGCTGCTACGACGGTATTTCGCATCAGCACAGCGACCGTCACAGGCCCTACGCCCCCCGGCACCGGTGTGATCCATCCGGCCATCTCTCTACACGTCTCATAGTCGCAATCCCCCACAACGCGACTCTGGCCATTTTCTGACTCCACTTGATTGATGCCGATATCGATCACGACAGCTCCAGGCTTGAGCATGTCGCCCTTTAAAAGCCCCGGCTGACCCACCGCAACAAACACGGCATCCGCCCGACGGGTGTGAATGGCCACCTCTCGGGTCATATGATGACACACCGTAACGGTGGCGCCTTCAGCCATCAACAAGAAGGCAATCGGTTTTCCAACAATTTCTGAGTGCCCGATCACGGTAACCTCAAGACCCCGCAAGGAAACACCGGTTTCCTTGAGCAATTCGACTGCCGCCATTGCGGTGCAGGGCCCTAGTTCAATATTTCGATAAACGATGTTGCCGATGGACGCAGGATGCATCCCTTCGACATCTTTAAGAGGGGCGACCGTAGACTGAAGCTGCTGGATAGGCAGGTGCTCAGGAACGGGTCGTTGCAGGATGATTCCGGTCACGCTGGGATCGACATTGAGGTTCATAATCGCTGCGCGAACTTCCAGCTCTGAGATTTCTGACGGGAAATTACGCCTCTCAAAACCAATTCCTACTTCCCGCGCAGCCCGTTCCTGGTTGCGGATGTAAAGATCGGCCGAGGGATGTTCTCCAATTCGGATGGAGACAAGGCGGGGCTGCCATCCCGCATTTTGAAGGTCGCTGACATCCCTTGATACCTGGGAAAGCATCGCAGATGCGACCGCCTTGCCGTTAATGTCACGGTAGTCGGCTGTCGCCTGCTGATTCAGATTCGCACTCATACTTCGGCTATCGGTCTGCTGACGTTCTATCAAAGCGCTCACTGACGGCCAATTCTAGTTTTTCGTCCGGCCGGCGCTTGTCCTCGGACGCCCTGGACTTAACAGTCTAGACCAAGCGGCCGATCAGTCGTTGAGAACTTGCCTATCAGCTGATAACCCGGCACATACATTCTCGAGGCCGAAAAGCGGCGGCTCAGAACCCGAACCGCCGCATTGGTTACCCACTAACCGGTGCGGGGCCCGCCCTTTCGGGCAGGCGAGAACTCAGAACTTTGCGTACGCTTTCCTGAGATCAACCATCGGGTGCTTCGGCGACATCTGGAACTTGATAAGAAGTTCTCGGGCAATCATATCCCGATCCTGCTGATTGTCAGGCAAATCAATCTCTTCAGGGATCGTGACCCAGCCATTGATGTTCCTGTCGAACACGGCCGGCCGGCTCTCCTCGTAACCCATGTGGACATCTTCTAGCCAGTTCAGGTCGCTCCAGCCCATTGTCTCAATGTAACGCTTAAGAAACGGGGTCAGCCGTTCATAGTCAGGGACCAGATTGACATCATAGCGATAGCCGATGTGCTGACCGATGGTCTGCTCACGCTCCGAGTCCAGACCGTCGCCTTTAATGAAATGATCGATATCTTTTTCGTATGCCATGTGCTTATCCTCAAAAACGCGTCATATCGGGACGGCCAACGGTGTGCTGTGAGCCGGCCAGGGGAACCTGCGCCAAAGCAGAAGCCTCCATGGTCAGCGCCGCAAGATCCTCAGGCTCCAGGGAGTGAACATTGGTCTTCCCGCAGGCCCGGGCCAACATCTGGCATTCGATCGCAAGCGTGTGCAGGAAGTTGTAGACCCGCTCCGCCGCGGCATCCGGATCAAGCCGCTTACGCAACTCCGGATCCTGCGTGGCTACTCCCACGGGACAACGTCCCGTGTGGCAGTGATAGCACTGACCCGCTTCAACACCCATCTCTTTTTCAAAGTCAGCTTCCGGAATATCCTTGTTGCAATTAAGAGCCATCATCGCGGAGTGTCCGATAGCTACCGCGTCAGCTCCCAGGGCCAGCGCTTTGGCGACGTCACCGCCGTTTCGAATTCCGCCGGCATACACCAAGGAGATATCTCCAGACTTGCCTACGTCTTCCAGCGCGCGGCGTGCCTGGCGAATGGCCGCGATACCCGGGACGCCCGTTTCCTCGGTGGCGAGGTGGGGTCCGGCTCCTGTGCCGCCTTCCATCCCATCGATGTAGATCGAGTCTGGGTCGGTTTTCGCTGCCATCCGCACATCGTCATACACCCGGGCAGCACCGAGCTTGAGCTGAATTGGTATCTCCCAGTTGGTGGCTTCACGAATCTCCTGAATCTTGAGCGCAAGATCATCGGGGCCAAGCCAGTCGGGATGACGTGCGGGTGAGCGCTGATCGATGCCGGCCGGCAAAGAGCGCATCTCGGCTACCTGATCGGTGACTTTCTGCCCCATCAGGTGTCCGCCCAATCCCACCTTACAGCCTTGGCCGATAAAGAACTCACAGCCATCTGCCAAACGCAGGTGGTGCGGGTTAAAGCCGTACCGAGACTGGATACACTGATAAAACCATTTTTCTGAGTAACGACGTTCGTCTGGAATCATGCCACCTTCACCTGAACAGGTTGCTGTGCCTGCCATGGTGGCACCACGGGCGAGAGCCGTCTTGGCCTCATAGGAAAGGGCGCCAAAACTCATCCCGGTGATGTAGATCGGAATATCCAGCTCCAAGGGTCGTTTTGCACGGGGGCCAATGACGGTCTTGGTCAAGCATTTCTCCCGATACCCTTCGATGACGAATCGCGTCAGGGTGCCCGGAAGAAACGTCAGGTCATCCCAGCTTGGAATCTTCTTAAAGAGTGAGAATCCGCGCATCCGATAACGGCCCAGTTCCGCCTTAACGTGGATATCGTCAATAACCTCTGGCGGAAACATGAAACTGCTGCCGATAATGTCGGTATTTCTTTTTGTTGCCATGATATTTTTCCTTTATCGAATATCGAAACGGTTTAAAGCACCAGTTTCTTTTCGGTGGGCTCAAGATTGTCGTAGTTCCAAAGCTGTTTGCCGGACACAATCTTGGTCATGTTTTCGGCGCCGTTGGGCGCTTCCAGCCCGTACTGAGCGAGCTTGCGGGTCAGCCACTCACGATCGAGATCTGTCATCTCTCCTTCCACAGCATCAACCCCAAGGTCTGCGATCTTGCCTCCCACATAGATCGTGCCGTCGTACATCGAGTCGCCGAGGTTCTTACCGGCATCCCCCAGGATCACCATGCGACCGCGCTGCATCATGAATCCAGAAAAGGCACCAGCCCGGCCGCCAACGATGATGGTGCCGCCCTTCTGATCGATACCGGTTCGGCTGCCGACGTCACCCTTACAGACCAGATCACCACCGCGGATCGCGGCGCCGAAAGTCGAACCCCCGTTCTTTTCGATCAGCACGGTTCCGGCCATCATGTTTTCGCCGCAGGACCAGCCCACGCGTCCGCTCACCGTAACGTTGGGACCATCGAGCAGGCCGCAGCCGAAATAGCCCAGACTGCCGTCAAAATGCAGGTTCAGCCGGCTCAGAATACCGACGCCAAGGGAGTGCTTCGCCCCGGGGTTTCGTACCGTAATGGTGCCGACGCCCTCAGACATCAGTCGACGAATCTCAGCGTTCACTTCCTGCTGATTGAGCGACTGCGCATCGATCTCGCCGCTTTTGTCAAAGTCCACCTCTGGCGCCCACGGGTAAACCAGATTGTCTGACTCTTCTGCTGAAAAAAAGACTTGTTGAGTTCGGCCGCTCAACTGCTCCGTATGCATGCCCAGTTCATAGGACTCATGGGCCTGGTCTAGCTCTGCCATACCATCACCTCTCCTTCGTAAGGATCGTAAGTATCAATTTCATGGGGGAAGACGCTTCGGATGGCTACTTCTTCCGACGCTAACGCCACAAAGTCATCACTTTCGTAAAGCACCATCGGCTTGGCGGCCATCACATCTTTGGCCATGCCCAGTTTGTCTGATGTCGCCACAACGTACGTGAACACCCCATCCAGTTCGTCCACGGATCGGTGCATCGCTTCCTCAAGGGCTTCGCCGCGCTCCATCCGGTCCGCCAGGTAGACGGCAATCAGTTCAGAGTCGCAGTTGGACATAAACCGGTGGCCGCGGCGCTCCATTTCACGTCGAAAACCCCAGTAGTTGGTCAACTGGCCGTTATGCACAACC
>Ga0208127_1000764_pt1 | contig 16395 bp, 12 predicted proteins | sample ETNtaG_6_FD_185751 | JGI IMG/M metagenome (GOLD analysis project Ga0208127, IMG submission 185751) | Marine microbial and viral communities from oxygen minimum zone, Eastern Pacific Ocean - ETNP201306SV45 (SPAdes) (version 2) | ecosystem: Environmental > Aquatic > Marine > Oceanic ...
GGTGAAGCACCTGAGGCAACCTGGTCAGAAGAATTTAATTATAGTGGTGCTGTAGATTCCAATACATGGACTCATGAAATCGGTAATGGAGATTGGGGATGGGGCAATGGTGAGTCGCAATATTACACAAGTAGCTTAAATAATTCTAGGGTTGAAGACGGAGTTTTAAAGATTACTGCCAAAAGAGAGGATATGGCTGGATACGAATATACCTCTGCAAGAATTGTATCAAGGGATAAATTTGAATTCCAATATGGAAGAGTTGACATAAGAGCCAAATTACCTACAGGAGTTGGCACATGGCCAGCACTTTGGTTACTTGGATCAAACTTTTATCAAGTTGGGTGGCCTGCATGTGGAGAAATTGATATTATGGAACATTGGGGACATGATCCCACGGTCATTGCTGGTTCAATTCATACTCCAATGAGTCATGGAGACACATGGACAAATGGACATACAAATGTAAATGATTACAATGAAGAATTTCATATATATTCAATTGACTGGAACGAAAATAGAATTCAATTCTTCGTTGATGATGTACTTTATTATACATACAATCCGTCTCCTAAGGATTCAGAAAACTGGCCTTTCAATCAGGAGATGTTTTTTATATTAAATGTTGCTATGGGTGGTCATTGGTTTGATATAGACCCTCAGTTTACCGAATCAACTATGGAAGTTGATTACATAAGAATTTACCAATAATAATCATGAAAAAAATAATTTATTTTCTATTTGTTATACTATTTATAACATCATGTCAAAATTCTAATCTCAATGAAAAAGAACAATTTATTGAAGATTTAATTTCAAAGATGACTTTAGCTGAAAAGGCTGGTCAAATGAATCAATATAATGGTTTCTGGGATGCTACAGGACCTATGCCAGAAGGTGATTATCAGAAGAAAAGATATAACGAATTAAAAAATGGTCAAGTCGGTTCAATGCTGAATGTAATAGGAGTCGACGAAATAAGAGCGTTGCAAAAAATTGCAGTTGAAGAAACTCGTTTAGGTATACCTCTAATTTTTGGTCATGATGTGATTCATGGATACAAAACAATGTTTCCAATTCCGCTAGCGGAGTCGTCAAGTTGGGATTTAGAGTTAATGGAAAAATCTGCAAGAATTGCTGCAACCGAGGCAAGTGCTGATGGTCTACATTGGACATTTGCACCAATGGTTGATATTTCTAGAGATGCAAGATGGGGAAGAGTGATGGAAGGTGCTGGAGAAGACCCATTTCTTGGAAGTCTAATAGCCGAAGCCAGAGTTAAAGGTTTTCAAGGAGACAATTTGAGTGATACAAATACAATAGTAGCATGCGCAAAACATTTTGCAGGTTATGGTTTTTCAGAAGCTGGTAGAGATTATAATACCACTGATTTTAATCATTACACTCTTCATAATACGATAATGCCTCCTTTTAAAGCTTCTGTTGATGCAGGTGTTAGAACATTCATGAATTCATTTAATACTCTTGATGAGATCCCTGCAACCGGTCATAAGTTCATACAAAGAGATATTTTAAAGGAAGAATGGGGTTTTGATGGATTCATTGTTTCTGATTGGGGCTCAATTGATCAAATGATTCCACATGGTTTTGCTCGTGATGGAGAGCATGCAGCTGAATTAGCTGTTATTGCAGGCTCAGATATGGATATGGAATCAAGTTTATATGTGAGTAAATTAGTTGGACTTGTTGAGTCAGGAAAGGTAAATGAAGAATTACTTGATGATGCAGTCAGAAGAATATTAAGGGTTAAATATGAATTAGGTTTATTTGATGATCCTTATAGATATTTAGATAATAAAAGATCGGTTTCTGAATTAGGAAGTGAAGATAATATGAAGGTTGCACTAGAAGCAGCAAAAAAATCTATTGTATTACTAAAAAATGAGAATCAATTATTACCATTAAAAAAACAAAATCAAAAAATTGCAATTATTGGGCAATTAGCAAATGATAAGAATAGTACTCTTGGAAACTGGAGATCACAAGTTGAATATAATTCTGCTGTTTCGGTTGTTGAAGGGATGAAAAAATATAAAGGAAATAAAACTATTTATCAAAAAGGTGTTGATTTATACTATGGAGAAACAAATTTTCATAACAGAGTTAAAATAAATTATAATGATAAATCTGATTTTGGTAAAGCAAAGCTAGCTGCAGCCTCTTCAGATGTTGTTGTTATGGTTCTTGGTGAAGAAGGTCATCAGTCTGGAGAAGGAAGAAGTAGAACTGATATTGGTTTGCCTGGACTTCAGATGGAGCTATTAAAAGAAATAAAAAGGGTAAATAAAAATATTATTTTAGTTGTGATGAGCGGTAGGCCATTAGACCTAACTTGGGAGGATAAAAATATACCTGCGATTGTACAAGCATGGCAGTTGGGGTCAAAGTCTGGTGATGCCATAGCAGAGGTTTTGTATGGTGATTATAACCCTTCAGGAAAACTAACTATGTCCTTTCCTAGAAATGTAGGGCAAGTTCCAATTTATTATAATTTTAAAAATACAGGAAGACCTAGCACTTCAATTGAGCAGGTAACAAATTCTGGATATGCTGATGTTGAAAATAGTCCTTTATATTCTTTTGGATATGGTTTAAGTTATACCGATTTCACATATTCTGACTTTGAAATTAGCTCTAATTCTATGACTAAAAACTCAAAGATAAATGCTTCTGTAAAGGTTACTAATACTGGAAGTTTTACAGGAGAAGAAGTGGTTCAATTATATTTAAGAGATATTGTTGGAAGTATTGCAAGACCTATGAAAGAACTAAAAGGATTTGAAAAAATTGAATTGAATCCAGGTGAAAGTAAGACTGTAAATTTTGAAATAGACAACTCTCTTTTAGAATTTTTCACTTACAGAAATACCTGGGAATCAGAGCCAGGAAAATTTCATGTTTTTATTGGTACTGACTCAAATGTTAGTGATTTTAAAGAATTTTATTTAACGGACTAATGGCAACATTAAAAGAATTAGCAAAAGAGCTGAAAGTTTCTGTTTCAACAGTCTCAAAAGCACTACATGACAGCCCTGAAATTAGTGTAAGTACTATTGAAAAAGTAAAAGAATTAGCAAAAAAACGTAATTACAAGCCTAACAAGATAGCTTTAAGTTTAAAAAGTAACAGAACACTTACAATAGGTGTAGTAATTCCGGATATTTTAAATCGATTTTATTCAAAAGTTCTAGATGGGATTCATGACTCTGCTGATAAGCACGGCTATGATGTTATAACCATAACTACTAAAGAATCAATTATAAAAGAAATTGATAGCCTACAAATTTTATCTACTGGCAATGTAGACGGTGTAATTATAGCTATGTCCGAGGAGACTTTAAATAAAAATGATTTTTCTCATATTAAGGAATTCACGATGAAAGATACGCCTATTGTTATGTTTGATCGTGTAACCGATAAAATCAATTGTGATAAAGTTGTAATTGATGATTTTGATGCAATCTACAATGAAGTCAAAAGTTTAAAAGAATTAGGAAGAAAAAGAATTGGATTTATAACCACAATAAATGATTTAAACGTTGGTAAATATAGAGCTAATGGTTTCAGAAAAGCAACCTATGACAGTTTTGGTAAATTCGATGATAATTTAATTTTAAGAATTTCAAAAAATCTTGATAAACATAAAGAAATTAAAAAGTTTATTGAAAAAAACAAACCTGATGCAATCATTTCAGCAGATATAATATGTGGCGTAGTTTCAATTAATATCGCTAGAAATTTAGATATTAAGATTCCAGAAGAATTATCTGTAGTTGGGTTTGGTGATAAAACTATTTCAGAATATTCAAGTCCAAAATTGACAACAATTTATCAACATGGCTCTGAAATTGGAAACAGATCTGTCGAGCTTTTAGTTGACAGAATGAACTCCAAATGGTTTGGTTTAGAAACTAAACCTAATTCCTTCACTACAGAGATTATTCCTACAATTACAATTGGTGGAGGATCAAAACAAGTTGCTAAAGTTGTTAAGAAATAGATTGATATAAATAACTAAAAAAACAATCGATATTAATGCCTTGGTAAATCCAGAAACAATTAAACCAAGAAAAACTCCCAATGCAGCTTTAATCGATTTATCAAAATTCTTGTTTAGTAATAATTCTCCAGCAATTGCACCAATTAATGCACCGAATATAATCCCAAAAGGTGGTAAAAATAGTCCGATTAAAGTTCCAATTGACGCCCCAATAATTCCATATTTACTAGCGCCAAATCTCTTTGAAGTATATATTGGAATTATATAATCAAGAACAAAAATTATTAGCGCAATAATTAGGCAAAAAATAAGTATACTACTTTCAACTTCAACATCAGTAATGTTGCTAAATATGAACAACCCTAACCACGAACTTAAGGGACCTGGTAAGACAGGGATTATACTTCCGATAATTCCTACTATCATAATCAAAAAAGACAGTATTAATAAAAATATATCCATACTTTATATTTAAGAATATTTTAAATAAAATCAATTAACTTTATGAAAATAATTAATTATAATCTATTGTGAGAGAAACTCTGATTATTATTTCCTTTTTTTTACTTAATTCATGTCAATTTGATTTTAAGATTGACAGAAAAATTTCCGTTGATGAATTTATAAATGAAGAATTAAAATCGTTTAATTGGAACGAAGTTGATCAATACCCGGTCTTTGAAAACTGTTTAGGTATAAATAGTATTTCGGAAAAAAATAATTGTTTTGTTGAAACAATAACGGAAAGTTTTAAAGAAAATCTAACAAATAATAGTTTAATTCTCAACAGAACACTTGTTGACACCGTTAATATGATTTTAAAAGTTGATAAAACAGCTGAAATTTCCATTGAAAGTATAAATATTTCAAGTCAAAACATCAAATACAAAGAAGTAATCAGCAGATCATTTAATAAAACAATTTCAAATCTACCAAAGTTATATCCCGCTATAAAAAGAGGCCAGCAAGTAGATGTAATATTCAAAATCCCAATTATAATATCAACTGAATAATAGTAATGAGTGAAAAAATTATTTTAGGTATTGATCCAGGAACTACAATAATGGGTTTTGGAATAATCAAAATTAAGGACAGAAAAATGTCTTTAATAGAAATGAATGAGTTGAATCTGACAAAGCATAAAGATCATTATATAAAATTAAAATTAGTATTTGAAAGAACAATTTCTTTGATTGAAGAGTTTAAGCCTGATGAAATAGCAATAGAAGCCCCCTTTTTTGGAAAAAATATTCAAAGTATGTTAAAACTAGGTAGAGCTCAAGGAATAGCAATGGCTGCCGGTCTTTCCAGAGAGATTCCAATTACCGAGTATTCACCGAAAAAAATAAAAATGGCAATAACCGGTAACGGAAATGCTAGTAAAGAACAGGTAGCAAAGATGTTACAGAATTTACTCTTAATAAAAGAGTTGCCAAAAAATCTAGATTCAACAGACGGACTAGCAGCTGCTGTATGTCATTTCTATAACTCAAAAAATTCTATAGAAGGAAAAAAATATTCTGGATGGACAAGTTTTGTTAATAAAAATAAAGATAAAATAAGAGGGTCATAAGCAGTATATATATTCATATTCCATTTTGTAGAAAAGCATGTCATTATTGTAATTTTCATTTTTCTACTTCGTTAAAGTCAAAAGACTTAATTATTGACGCAATCGTAAATGAAATTTATTTAAGATCTAATGAATTAACTGATAATATCAATTCAGTTTATTTAGGCGGTGGAACCCCGTCTATTATTAGTGAGCATGAATTAGAGAAAATTTTTAGTGCAATTCATAAAAAATTCAATATTTCCAAAAACGCTGAAATCACTATTGAATGTAACCCCGATGATATAAGTTCTGAGAAAATTGAAGTGTGGAAAAAAAATGGCATCAATAGAGTAAGCCTTGGAGTTCAATCTTTTTTTGATTCTGATTTGGTTTTAATGAACAGAAGTCATAATTCAAAAGCTGCAATTAATTCAATTAAAAAAATCAAAAATAATTTTAATAATTTTTCTATTGATTTAATTTACGGAATTCCTCATAGTTCATTTGATCAATGGAAAAAAAATATTGAAACTGCCCTACAATATGATGTGCCTCATATTTCTACTTACGTATTGACGGTTGAGCCAAAAACCGCATTAAAAAAATTAATCGAAAATAAAAAGATTAAAGAAGTAAAAGATACTGATCAGAAATTACAATTTGAGTTTGTTTATGATCTATTAACCAAAATTGGATATTCTAATTACGAGTTTTCAAGCTTTGCTAAACCTGGTTATGAGTGTAAAAATAATCTTACATATTGGAAAAGAGAAAAATATATTGGATTTGGACCTTCTGCCCATTCATTTGATGGAACCACTAGGAAATGGAATATTAGCAATAATCAAAAATATATTGAAAAGATTAAAGTAAATAAGTTGCCTCAAGAATCAGAAACTCTTTCTGAAATTGACATATTGAATGAAACAATAATGATTGGATTGAGAACCTCGGATGGAGTAGACTTAGAATCGATAAAATTTAAATTTTCCAATTTAAATTTAGACAATTTGATTAAACAAATAGATCATAAAGTTAGAGTTGGTGCGCTAATCAAAACAAACAATATTCTATATCCCTCTAAAGATTATAAATTTTTAACCGATGGTTTAGCGTCAGATTTATTTTTATCAAAATAGACAAAAAAAAAATTAGTAAAAAAACATTATCTTCAGTATAAAATCTTAATTATATGAAATGGAGAGGTGTTATGCCAGCAATGACTACTAAATTTTGTAGTGATGATAAATTAGACTTGGGTCTTTTTAATAAAAATTTAGATTTTCAGTTAAAAGCAGGTATTGATGCAGTTGTTTTGGGTGGATCATTGGGAGAAGCAAGTACTTTAACCCAAAATGAAAAAAATATTTTAACCCAAAATACGGTTGATTTTGTACGTAATAAAATTCCAGTTGTTGTCAATATTGCCGAGCAGTCAACAAAAGATGCTCTAGAAAGTGTTAAATGTGCAGAAAAATTTGGCGCAAGTGGGTTGATGGTATTACCGCCGATGCGTTATAAGTCTGGAGAAAATGAGACCATTAGTTATTTTGAAGCTATTGCAAATTCCACAAACCTTCCTATTATGATTTACAATAACCCTGTCGATTACGGCATTGAGGTTACTATAGGAATGTTTGAAAAGCTTTTAAAATGTGATAATATAAAAGCTGTTAAAGAATCAACGAGGGATATTTCAAATGTCACCAGGCTCAAAAATAATTTTGGATCTAGATTAAAAATTATGACCGGTGTAGATACAATTGCTCTAGAAAGTTTATTAATGGGTGCAGATGGCTGGATTGCTGGATTGGTTTGTGCTTTTCCCGAGGAAACCGTTGCAATCTATAAACTTCAATCACAGAACAAAATAAAAGAAGCAATAGAAATATACAGGTGGTTTTTACCTTTACTAGAATTAGATATAAATCCAAAACTAGTTCAAAATATAAAATTGGCAGAAACAATACTAGGAATTGGTTCTGAAAATGTAAGACTTCCAAGAAAACCTTTATTCGGTAAAGAAAGAGAAAATGTTTTAGAAATTATTAACACAGGAATTAAAAATAGACCTGATTTATCAAAATATAGCTTTTAATTATGATTACTGGTAAAAATTATATTGGAGATAATTTATCTTCAAATTCGTCCGTAAAATTTAAGACATTTAATCCAAAATTAAATATTGAAAATGATACAACTTTCTCTGAGGCTAGTGATTCAGAAATTCAAAAATCAGTGGAACTTGCATTCCAAGCATTTAAAAAATATAAGCTTATTTCATCTGTAGAGAAATCTAAATTTTTAAATCAAATAGCAGATGAATTAAATTCGATTTCAACTGATATAGTAAATATTTATTGTTCTGAAACCGGTTTGACCGAAGCTAGATGTCTGGCGGAATTAACACGTACGGTTAATCAATTAAGGTCATTCTCAGAACTCCTAATTAACGGAGACTTTCAAGAAGTTTCTATTGACACTTCAATTCCAAATAGAGTTCCAGTTCCAAAACCTGATTTAAGAAAAATGTTAATGCCACTTGGACCAGTTGCGGTTTTTGGTGCAAGTAATTTCCCGTTAGCTTACTCAACTGCAGGTGGTGATACTGCTTCTGCGTTGGCTGCAGGGTGTCCTGTTATATTAAAATCTCATCCAATGCATGCTGGAACAGGAGAGTTAGTTTCGGCAGCAATTATTAGGGCTGCTAAAATAACTGATATGCCTAACGGTGTTTTTTCTAATTTGAACAGTAAAGGAATTGAAGTTGGACAAAAACTGGTTAATAATCCAATAGTTAAGGCGGTTGGTTTTACTGGTAGTTTGAGAGGTGGGCGTGCGATTTATGATTTAGCATCAAAAAGAGAAAATCCTATTCCAGTTTTTGCTGAAATGGGAAGTGTAAATCCAGTGCTAATATTTCCAGAAAAACTCCGTAAAGAATATGCTGAATTAGCAGAAAAATTTGCTAAATCAATAACTATAGGATCTGGGCAATTTTGTACTAATCCTGGAATTATTATTTCTTTTGAATCTGATATTTTTGATTTATTCATAAAAAAGTTAGTTGAGGAAATTGAAAAATTATCGCCTAGTTGTATGCTTCACCCCAACATATATAATGCATATAATAATGGTCTAGAAAACATTAAACAAAATAAACATGTTTCGGTTCTAACAAGAGAGGATTCTGAGTCAAAGGCGAATTTTCCAAAACATGTTATATCAACCGTAACAGCTAAAAACTTCATCCAAGATAAAAAGCTTCAAGATGAAATTTTCGGTCCGTGTTCATTAATTGTAAAATGTCTGGATCATAATGAAATGCTTCAGGTAATTAATTCAATGGAAGGACAACTAACAGGAACAATATTTGCAGATACTAATGAAAAGATTTTAAGCGAAAAAATTATTAATGCTCTAGAATTAAAAGTAGGTAGAATTATATTTAATGGAGTACCGACCGGAGTTGAAGTTTGTCCATCAATGACTCATGGTGGTCCTTATCCAGCATCAACTGATTCAAGATTTACAGCAGTTGGGGTTAATTCAATAAAAAGATGGCTTAGGCCTGTTAGTTTTCAGGATTTCCCTCAAAATTTACTTCCAAATGAATTAAAAAATGATAATCCATTAATGATAAACCGTAAAATAAACGGTGTCGCCTCTAAGAATGAGATTTGATTTTAAAAATATTTACAATTATGAAATATAAAATTCTTTTTTTATCAATATTTATTTTATTCTCATGTAACCGCGATAATGAAAAACTAGATGCAATTATTAAAGAATACCAAAACCATGAAGGCTACAATTATGAGGATTATCCTCTAGGTAATTTTTCTGAAGAATACTTTAAAGCTGAGAAAGAATTTGCTGAAAGTCTTTTACTAAAATTAGATTACATTGATATTACCAATCTAGATGAAAACGATAATATTTCATATGAATTGTTATCGTTTGTATTGAATGATATAATTGCATATTATGATTTTGAAAGATTTCTAAATCCATTACTTTCAGATTCAGGTTTTCATAGTAGTCTTGTTTACAATGTTAGACCAATGTATAATTATGAGCAGATTAAAAATTATTTAAATAAGCTAAATGCTATACCTCAATATGTTGATCAGTACTTACCTCTTTTAAGAAAAGGACTTGAAAAAGGTGTATCTCAGCCTTTGGTAATTTTTAAAGGCTATGAATCCACATATAATGATCATATCACTCAAGATTTTGAATCTAATTATTTTTATTCTCCTTTTAAAAAATTACCAAATGATATAACAGAGATTCAAAGAGATTCAATACTTATTGCAGCAAAAAATGCTATTGAAAAGAGTGTTGTGCCTCAATTTATCAGAATCAAGGATTTCTTTGAAAAGGAATACTATAAAAAAACAAGAACTACCATTGGGGTTTCAGAAACCCCAAATGGAGCCGAATTCTATCAAAACAGAATCAACTATTACACTACAAGTGAATTATATACAGCTAATGAAATTCATGAAATTGGCTTAAAAGAGGTGGCAAGGATTAAAAAAGAAATGATAAAAATTATTGATGAATTGAAATTTAAAGGTTCTTTTGAAGAATTTTTTGAATTCTTGAGAACTGATGAGCAATTCTATGCCAAAACTCCGAGAGAGCTTTTGATGTATGCAAGAGATATTTCTAAAAGAGCCGATGAACAACTTCCGAGATTTTTTAAAACCCTTCCAAGAAAACCATATGGTGTTGCACCTGTTCCTGATGCTATAGCTCCAAAATATACTGGGGGTAGATATGTAGGTACTTCAAAAAATAGTACAGATCCAGGTTATTATTGGGTAAACACCTACGATTTAAAAAGTAGAACTCTTTATACAATCCCTGCTTTAACAGTACACGAAGCAGTTCCAGGACATCACCTCCAAAGTGCTTTAAATAACGAATTGGGAGACAGTATTCCTAGATTCAGAAGAAATTTATATCTGTCTGCATATGGAGAAGGCTGGGGTCTATACACAGAGTTTCTAGCTGATGAAATGGGTATATACACAACCCCTTATGAAAAATTTGGAAAATTTACTTATGAGATGTGGAGAGCTTGTCGATTAGTTGTAGACACTGGACTTCACGCAAAGAGATGGTCAAAAGAAAAAGCCATCGATTACATGTCAAAAAATACAGCATTGTCTTTACACGAGGTTAACACTGAAATTGACAGATATATCTCGTGGCCAGGTCAAGCTTTATCTTACAAAATAGGTGAACTAAAAATTCGTGAGCTTAGAAGTAAAGCTAAAAATGAATTAGGTGATAAATTTGACATTAGAGAATTTCATGAAAAAATTTTAGAATACGGAACAGTTACATTACCAACTCTTGAGAGGAGAATCAATAATTACATAGAGAAAAAAAATGAGTAAGCACATTTTTGAGTGCATTGATGCACATACTTGTGGTAATCCAGTTAGATTAATTTTAACAGAAAAACCTGATTTAGAGGGGATTTCGATGAGTGAAAAAAGATTAGATTTTTTAAAAAAATTTGATTGGATCAGAAAGTCACTAATGTTTGAACCCAGAGGTCATGATATGATGAGTGGAGGAATGATTTTTCCTCCACAAGATTCTAAAAATGATTTTGCTATTTTATTCTTGGAAACATCTGGCTGTTTACCAATGTGTGGTCATGGTACAATTGGAATAGTTACAATTGCTTTAGAAGAAAATTTGATAAAGCCCAAAGTTGAAGGTATCCTAAATATAGAGGTACCTGCTGGGGTCATTCAGGTAACTTACCTAAAAAAAGATGAAAAAGTAAGTTGGGTAGAAATTGTAAATGTAGATAGTTTTCTGGCCGGTCATAATTTATCCGTTATCTCTGATACTCTAGGCGAAATAAATTTTGACGTTTCATATGGCGGTAATTTTTATGCTATTATTGAAGAACAAAAAAACTATTCTGGTTTGGAGGACTACAAAGCTGAACAGCTTATTTCATATTCTCGTGAAATAAGAGATAAAATCAATAATAAATATTCAGAAAAATTTATTCATCCTTATGACAAGTCAATAAAAAATGTTTCTCATATTTTATGGACAGGGAAAGTAATTGATTCTAAATCTTCATCAAGAAATGCAGTTTTTTATGGAGATAAAGCTATCGATAGATCACCTTGTGGAACTGGAAGCTCAGCAAGAATGGCTCAATTATTTTCTAAAAATGAATTAAAGATTGGAGAGGAATTTGTACATGAAAGCTATATTGGTTCAAAGTTTAATTGTAGAGTCAAAAAAACAACCAAAATAAAAGAATATGATGGAATAACACCTGTCATCAGAGGATGGGCTAAAATTTATGGATATAATAAAATAATTGTTGATGATGATGATCCATTTTGTTCAGGTTTTCAAGTAATTTAAGATGTCAAAAAAAATATTGATAGTAGGTGGCGGTATAATTGGTATATGTTCTGCATATTACCTGTCAAAGAGCGGTCATGATGTAACAATTATTGACAAATTCGGAATGAATAGCGGTGCATCATATGTAAATGCTGGATATTTATCACCTGGCCATATAATACCTTTAGCAGCCCCTGGTGTAATTAAACAAGGATTAAAATGGATGTTTAATTCTTCAAGTCCATTTTATGTTGAACCCAGGATAAATTTAGATTTTTTTAAATGGTTATATGCATTTAATAAGTCATGTTCCAATAGTAATGTAGAAAATTCTATTCTTCCTATAATTGAAATATCACTTTTGAGTCAAGATTTATTAAAAGACATTAAGAATAAAAACAAAATGAATTTTCATTATGATCAAAAAGGGTTGTTGATGTTATGTAAAACTGAAAAATCTCTTGAAAAGGAAAAAGATGTAGTTGATTTGGCTGTTCAAAATGGTTTAAGGGCAAAAATTTTAAATCAAAATGAAATAAAGGTTCTTGAACCCAATGTGAAAATAGATTCGATAGGAGCAGCATATTTTTATTGCGATCATCACACTACACCTGGTGAATTAATTACTGAACTAAAAGATTATATTAAGAAAAAGGGAGTAAAATGTATCACTAATACTGAAATTGATTCTTTTAATATTAAAAACAGTAAAATTGAATCTGTTAATATTTTAGATAAAAAATTAAGTTTTGACGAATACGTATTGTCAGCAGGTACATGGACTTCTAAATTATGTAAAAAGTTAGGAATTGATCTGTTACTTCAAGCAGGAAAAGGCTATAGTGTAAATCATTTGTCAAAAACCAAAATTTCCTGTCCTGCAATTTTGGTCGAACCAAAATGTGCAATAACACCAATGAATGGATTTACAAGATATTCTGGAACCATGGAAATTTCCTCAATTAATAATAGGATAAGAAAAAACAGAGTTAATGCAATATGTGATGCTGTAGAGTCATTCTATCCTTCTGTTAAAATTCCAACAACTGAAAGGAATAATGCCGATTATGGATTTAGACCTATTTCAGCTGATGGTGTTCCATATATTGGTAGGACCAAAAAGCTAGATAATGTTATCATAGCTACAGGTCATGCTATGATGGGTTGGAGCATGAGCACTGGAACAGGAAAAATTGTTTCTGAAATTATTGACAATAAAAAAACAAGTATAAATATCGACAGATTTAATCCAAATAGAAAATTTTAATCTGATGCCATAAAATTTTCTGCAAATACTTTTTCTAGAAGTATTATTAGTTTTTTTGAATCTTCGATTGAGAAGATTAACGGTGGTTTTATTTTTATAACATTTTTATCTATACCATCATTACTCATAAGAACTCCCAGTTCTTTCATTCTATTCACTAAGTAGGCTGCTTTTCTAGCTTCAGGATTTAAATTTTTATCAACTAATTCTAAACCTAAAAATAAACCCCTCCCCCTGACATCACCAATGATTGGGTGTTTTTTCGACAATTTTTTTAATTCATTTTTTAGATAACTACCTGTTCTTTGTGCATTCTCTTGTAGGTTTTTATTTTCAATTTCATTCAGCACCTCGTTTGCAATAATGCATGAAACAGGATTACCTCCAAAAGAACTAAAAAATTCTAAACCATTATCAAATTTTTTTGAAATTTCATTTGTACAAACAACCGCTCCTATTGGATGGCCATTTCCCATTGGTTTACCTAAAGTTACTATATCAGGAATTACATCATGCAATTCAAATCCCCAAAATTTTTCACCAACCCTGCCAAAGCCTGTTTGAACTTCATCAGCTATTAAAAGTATGTTGTACTTATCCAATACTTTTTTACAATTTTTCAAAAAACTATCAGGCATCTCAATTTGTCCACCACAACTAATTATTGGTTCAAAAATCATGGCACTAATTTTTTTGTTTAATTTATTAGCTTTTAATATTACTTTTTCAAATTCATCAAAGTATTTTTTTGCAGCATCCTTTCCTCTAAATTTCCCTCTAAATATATCAGGCATTGGAATTTCAAAAATATTTTTTGCTTTACCATTTCCTCCTTTACTGTTGTATTTGTAATTACTTATTTCAATCGTTTTGTTTGTATTCCCGTGATATCCACCTTGCATTACAAGATAGTTTTCACTGTCACGAAACAAAGCACTCATTCTTATTGCTAATTCATTAGCTTCACTTCCAGAGTTAACAAAATATACCTTTGATAATTTTTTAGGAAACTTTGAAGTTAAATTCTTTGATAATGAAATTATTTCGTGATGCAAATACCTAGTATTTGTATTTAAAATTCCAATTTGTTTTTTCGCAGCTCTTGTAACTTCAATGTTTTGATGTCCAACATGTGCAATATTATTTACTGTGTCTAAATATTTTTTACCATTGTCTGAGTAAAGAAATTGATTAAATCCTCTAACAATATAAATAGGAGAATCATAGCTCAATCTTAAATTATTTGGCAAATATTTTTTTCTTGAATTCTTTAATTCAATTTCATCTAATTTTATATTTTGGTTTTTTTCAATATCTAATATTAGACTAGGGTCGGGGCATATACTTGACCAGATATCTTTTTCATGTTCCATACAAACACCAGGAAAATCATTATGATAGTCTAACAAGGTTAACATCAGTTGAAAGTGTAAATGAGGACTCCACCCTCCATTTTCTTTTATAGATCCGATTTTTCCAATTTTTTCTCCTTTTTTTAAAATAGTTCCCACCTTAAGTTTAGATTTTTTTTGGTCGGATAAATGACCATACAAACTGTAAAATTTAATTTTATTTAAAGTATGTTCTATTATTATCATTCCCCCATATCCTTTGGAAGTTTTATCATTTGTGATAATTTTTATACAACCATCTTCAATACTGTGAACTGAAGTGTTTTCTTTGACCCAAAAATCAATACCTAGATGAGTAGCCCTGTTTTCAAAGCCCCTATCTGTTAGTTTCTCATAATCAGATGAATCATAAACAGCTCGAGTTTCTAAATAACCTCCATATAAAGTTTCTTCAATATTTTGGTTAACTTTTTGTTCAAAACATTTAGTATTATTTAAAAGATCATTAGAGAGCCATTGACTAGAAACACTCAAATCTAAATTTTTCAATTTTTTTATATCATTTTTCTGAAATAATATATTGATCGAGGATTTATTTTTTCTAATTAATTTTTGAAACTCTTTTTGCTTTTGATTTGGAGTATAATTGCACGCATGCCTAAAAAAATGTGTAGCTAGATCCTTACTAATTACACTCCATTTTTTTAATAAAATAAACATGTCATTTTCACTTACTTGTAGGTAGGTGTTGTTTGGATTTATCTTTTTATTTAATGCAGATTTTATTATTGAAATTGAAATCCTCATCATTATTAAGTCGTACAAAAAATCAATTTCATCTTCAAGGATTTGTATTTTTGAGTTAAATCCCCTAACAATATCACATGCTGATTCTAAAGGATTAAGACTGTTAATTATTCCATATGAACAGGTTACTGCAAGCTCATTAATTAATTGACTTTTCACACAATCACCAAAATCAATTATTCCAATTAATTCAGGTGCAGTTAAACAATCGGAAACAATAATATTGTTATCATTTAGATCATTATGAATCAAGCATTTTCTTAATTTTTTATATATGCCCCTTTTATTTTTGAAATTTTCAATTAAATTTTCAATTACTAGTATGTATTCTTTTTCAAGATTTATTTTATCATAATGATCCTCTACCCACAAAAAATTAGCTAAATCCCAACTAAAATCGGGTCTGAAATAATCACTTTTAACTTTTTTTAATTCTTTTACTATTGTTGCACTTTCAAACCCTAATCTTTCTCTCAATCTTTTGTTTATTGGATTAATTGATGACCAAAGCCTTCCGTTAATCCATTCATTCATTCTAAAATATCTAATCGTGTTTCTATCATCGGTAAAACTTGAATGCGACTTATTTTCTAGGGTTAAAATATTTTTAGGTACTTCGTTTAAATTTTTTAAAGTATGAAGAATATTGGTTTGAAACTTTACAAACTCCAAATCTGTATTGGTTGAATAAATCTTAAAAAAATATGATTTATCATTATGATTAATTCTGAAATTATCATCTAATTCTCCTGCAACTTGTTTTGCTTTTACCTTTATTCCGTAATTTGAATAGATTAGGTCTTCAATGAACTTTAATTCAAATTTATTTTTCATCAGATTTTTCTAACAGAGAATTACATTCCAAATTACCAATAACCCTTTTTAAAAACAATTTAAATCTTCTATTTCACAAAGTATTTTTTATATTTGCCTTTCAATTTTGCGGGCGTGGTGGAATTGGTAGACACGCTAGACTTAGGATCTAGTGCCGCAAGGTGTG
>Ga0208127_1000767_pt1 | contig 16352 bp, 10 predicted proteins | sample ETNtaG_6_FD_185751 | JGI IMG/M metagenome (GOLD analysis project Ga0208127, IMG submission 185751) | Marine microbial and viral communities from oxygen minimum zone, Eastern Pacific Ocean - ETNP201306SV45 (SPAdes) (version 2) | ecosystem: Environmental > Aquatic > Marine > Oceanic ...
TTTGACCTTACCTTCACCCATCCACTAGGCAACGTGGAGGCGACTCAGTTTGAGTTTCAGCGGTACTACTACAAATACCACCAAAGCTACGGCTCACCCCAACTTGGCAAGGAGACCATCAGCGTCACCGCCTTGGAGGTGGGCAAAACCGGCAAGACCGTTTCGATCGCGCTGGATAAATTGAATCCCGGCTACGTGTACCAACTGACGCTTAAGAACGTCACCGCCAAGGACAAGACGCCTGCGCTGAATACCTTGATCTGTTACACCCTTAATACCCTCACTAATGGTGATGACAAAGCACCACACCTGATTGCCGTCAACTCCAGCGGCGACCCTACGTCCATCCCGGTGAAAGCGCAGACGGTAAAACTGACGAGCTCGCCGCAGGTATTGGATGCCGCAATCGCCGGCCGGAAAGGACCGAGCTTTAATAAAGGTAATGGCGGGTTTTCAGGCAAAGGATATGCCGACTTCAATGGCCAATCCGGCGAACACCTCGAATGGATCGTAACCGCGCAAGAAGCAGCCACCTACCAGCTCGCTTTCCGATACGCCCTCGCGGGCGGCAACCGGCCCTTGGCATTGAAGATTAATGGCAAAGTTATTAAAAAATCACTCTCCTTCAATGACACAGGCGACTGGACGAGCTGGAAAGATTTGATCACCGACGCCGCGCTGCAAAAGGGCGAAAACCAAATCCGCCTCGAATCCATCGGCGCGAGCGGTCCAAATGTCGATCGCCTCACGCTCGATCGTCGCTGATCCATGCCGCAGACGGTTGCCACATTTTACCGTTTCGTCGACCTACCCGACTGTGAAGATTTTCGCGATCGACTGGAATCCGAATGCCGCACCCATGAAGTGCACGGCATGATCATTCTCGCCACCGAAGGACTCAACGCCACCATTGCCGGACCCAAGTCGGGCGTTGATGCCGTGCTGCAATTCATCCGTGCGGACCAACGTTTCGCCGGCATGCCTCATCGCGAATGCGAGACGGATCGCGACACTTTTCACCGATTGCGTCTGGTCATTCGCCAGGAGATCGTGACGCTGGGCGATCCTTCGGTAAACCCCAATGACGCCGTGGGCGAATACGTCACTCCGGAAGATTGGAACGCGCTGATTGGCGATCCCGACGTGCTGTTGATTGATACCCGCAACGATTACGAAGTGGAGCTCGGCACATTTCAGGGCGCCACTAACCCTCACACCGCCACCTTCGGCGAATGGAATACCTATGTGCAATCGCAGTTGACCGAAGCCAAACATAAGAAGGTTGCCATGTTCTGCACCGGCGGCATCCGCTGTGAAAAGGCCTCGGCGCATTTACTGAAACAGGGATTTGAAAACGTGTACCACCTGCAGGGCGGTATCCTGAATTACCTACAACAGACCACCGCGGACGACAGCCTGTGGGAAGGCGAATGCTTTGTATTCGACCATCGTGTATCCGTGACGCACGGCCTCAAGGAAGGCGAAAGCCGCGTGTGCTTCGGCTGCCGCTGGCCGCTCAAGCCCGAGGACATGGATTCGCCCGAATACGAGGAAGGCGTCTGCTGCCCGCGCTGTTCCGCCGATCTCACAGATTCCCTCCGCACCAGCCGCCGCGAACGCCAACGCCAGCAATCCCTCGCCCGCACCCGCGGCTACAAGCACATCGGGCAACAGTTTCAGACGCCTAATGACGACAGCTAATTCAGCCGAGGTCTTGGGATCGTGCCATTGGCCGTCGGATCAGGAATGAAGGATTTCCGATACTCCTTAATGCCGGCAATGAACTTGCCTACATCGCCGAAATTCTTCTGGGTTTTGAGTTCTGCCATCTCACTTCAACACGTTAATGGTGCAGTTGATTTCCGATTGCACTGATTCGCCCTTGGCGCCCTTAAGATTGTAGCGAATGCGCAGGGTCATGCACTTCTGCAGATCAGGCATTTGCAGCGTGATGGTTTTACCATCAGCACTGAGTGAGACCTTGGAAACCTCAAGCTGATCGCGGCCCTGTTGGTTAGGATTGCTCACCTTGTAATCGCGTGAACCGTAGCCACGCGTGCGCCGGTAGTTGCACATCTCGGCGGCATAACTACCCGCATCGGTAGCGGTGGCTTTATCAAGCGGCTCACTGAAGGTAAGGCTCACGCCTTTTTTGCTGACGGCGTACTTCACCGGAACATGCAGCGGCTTGCCGGTGTAGCGGAAACGATAGAAGCCGCCCGGACGCGATTTGTTGCCGGCCCAGCCAAAGAGGCCGCAGGCATAGAGCTGGCCGTCGACCGGATGGAAGCGGCCGCGCATCACGCCCGTAGGAGTTTCGCCCAGCGGAATACGGCTCACGCCGCCCTGCGGCACGCCATCGACCTTTTCGTACGGCACGGTAAATAACCGTCCGGTGCCGTAACTGAGATTGATCAAGGAGCCCTTGAGCGGGCCCCATTTATCGCTGGTAACCCAAAGCTGCTCTGCGGGCGAGCGATCCACGCTGTTGTGAATCCAGACCACCGGCGGGTCGTAATCCTCCGGATCGCGACCGGGCACATAAGAGCCCATGTAACCGTAGAAGCCATCTTGTTTGATCAGGTTGATGCGGTTCTTCGGAATCCAGTGACCTTCCTGATCGCTGGCAAAAAACGTACCGTCTCCGTTCACGGTCACGCCGTTGGGGGCCCGAAATCCGTTGGCGATGCGCCAGCTCTTGGAGCCATCTTTGCTCACCTTGATGATCGAGCCGTGATGAGGCACCAGCCCGTCCTTCGCGTGGCGGGCGGCCTTAGCAAAATAAAAGTTCCCCTCGGCATCCGTCTGTAGGTCCATTGCGAATTCATGGAAATGCTCAGTCACCTGATGGTCGTTGTTAAAATTCTCGTAGAAATCAATTTCGCCGTCGTCATTGGCGTCATGTAGGCGAGTGATTTGGTCGCGGCAGCAGACATAAATGGTCTCGTTAACAATCTTCAACCCCAGCGGCTGGAACATCCCCGTGGCAATGCGACGCCAGCTGAGCTTGCCCTTCGGCATATCCAACCCTTCAACGATCCACACATCCCCCTGCCACGTGCACACCGCAGCGCGACGGTTGTCTTTGAAGAAATCGAACCCGCCCAAGCGCATCCAGGATTTCCACGGATTATTATCCGGCAGCTGGAAGGTATCGGTGGCGTACGGCCCCAAGTCGAGTCCGGTCTGAATCTGCGTCTCGACCGTCTCGGTCCATTGCGCCTTACCGCCCTGCGTCAACTTGATCAAGTTCGGGGCTCCATCCTCGGACTGCGCGGTGGCCACGACTTTGGCGAAGTCCTTCACATCCGCCGCCGCGCCGGACCAAATTAACACACGCAGGCGATGCGCCTTGGTCGCCGCCGGAATGCGCAGGCGCAGATTCTTGCCGTCCTCCAAATCCCACAGGCCCGTTTCACCAAGCACTGCTGCGACAATCACCCGCTCATTTTCATTGGCGCCGGCCACCTGCACGATATTGCGACTGCCATTGAGCGGTTTGGCGTCCGTACCCTGAGCCACCTGCATCACAATCTCGCTCGTGCCCGGCGCAATCTGAAGATTGCGAATGAACACATTCTCTCCGTGCAACGACGGCATCTCGAACACGCCGCGTGCGCCCACGGTGTAGCTAAGCACCACCTTGTCGCCATGTACATACAGGCCCTTGTAATGCGCCCATGTGCGCGGCAGTGGTCCGTAGGGTTTCTTGTCCAGCCCGCGCACGCGGACGGTGTCCTCCCATTTACCAGCCGGACTGCGCCAACCGGGACTCACGGTATTGGCGAATGTCTGGTCGCCGCGAATGGAGGCGTGCGCGTTGTGACGACCATCCATCGCGATGCCACGCCAGTCGATGAATCCGCCACTCCAACCCACCGCGCAGTTGAGCAGGTCGGTGTCGTAGAGCATGAACGCATTTCCCTTGGAGACTCCGCCTTCGCCCGCGTCCAGCCGGATGGCAATTCCCTTGTTTACAATTCCCGCCCCGCGCACCTCCAGTGAATGCGTCAGGTACGGGCCGTAGTTCATCTCATCCCATTTGCCGGCAAACAACGGCGCGGACATGAGCACAGAAAGAAAAAGCAAAATGCGTTTCATAGTGGCGCCGCCATTGTACGGGGCGAACGAATCGGGGCAAGGCATGCTTTGGGTTTAAACAAAATTTGGGACGAGGTGCAACTCGTCTCGTCACGATGCCAGCGAGTCCGGCCTAGTGATTAAACAGAAATTCCGCCGTGTTCAGTACCGCCCAAAGCAGATCCTGCACGGCCCCCGCGCGATCGTCCTTTTTCTTCTCGAAATAGGCCGTAATCTCCTTAGTTTCATTAGCCGTAGGCCGACGGTTCAGAGCCACGAGAAACACTTTCTCGGCAATCTCCGCCGGTGTGTGGTCACCGGCCGTCAGTTTGGCCGCGCGTCCGTCGGCGTGTGTGATCTTTGTGTGGAGAATTTCTGAATGCATCATGTGCAGTGCCTGCACCACTGTACCTTTGGTGTTACGTTCGCAAGGCGGGTCACTGCTGGAATTCGGCCGACCAAAAGCGTCCAGAAACTCCGAGCCAATCTTGAAGTTCCACGTCTCCAACGCGCGCGCACCGCTCCACGTAGCACTGAAGCTGGTGGGCACGCCGGTTACATCGCCTACCGCGTCCAGCAACACTTCCGCCCGCAAGCGCCGCCGGTAGCTGCGCGAAAAATTGCGTGTATCGGACGCGTTGGTGGCATTAGCCTCCGAGCTAAGCTGGTACAAGCGGCTTTCGAGAATCGTGCGAATAAGCGCCTTCTTGTCGTACTTGAGCTGCACGAAATGTTTCGCAAGTGCGTCGAGCAACGCGGCGTTCACTGGCGGATTGGAGGCGCGCATGTCGTCCACCGGCTCCACCAATCCCCTGCCGAAATATGCGCCCCAGACACGGTTCACGAGTGCGCGGGCAAAGAACGGATTATCCGGCTGCGCCATCCAATCCACCAGCCGATCGCGCGCATCAGTGCCTTCGGCCAACTCGGCCGGCGGTCCATCGGGCGGTTGTGGCGGCAGGCTTTCGCCCGTGACCGGATGCGTCACACCGCCGGTGGCTCCATGATAAAACCATTCCGTGCCGCCGGAGATTGGCGGCGACACGCCTGAGCCTTTGCGTTTCACCTGCGCGAAGTAGGCGGACAACGAATAGAAATCCCGCTGCGTCCATTTCTCGTTTGGATGATTATGGCACCGCGCGCATTCCAAGCGCGTACCCAGAAAGATTTGGCTGAAAATCTTCGCCATCTCATCCGGCGTGCGTTTATCGCGATACACAACCGTCGGGCCAAACCGATGCGTGCTGCCAGTGGCGGTGATCATCTCACGGGCAAAGGCGTCCATTGGCTGGTTCTTGCGAAACGCCTCACGCAGCCATTGATCGAGCACATACACGCTCTTGAGTCCGGCGCGATCAGGATTGGGCCGCACGAGGTCCGCCCATTGATTCGCCCAATGATCGGCGTACGCGGGATCGGCCAGCAATCGCCCGATCATTTTCGTGCGCTTATCCTTCGCCGGATCACTCAGAAACGCGCGGGTCTCCTCCAGAGTCGGCAAGCGACCGATAGTGTCCAGAGAGGCGCGGCGCAGAAATTCCTCATCCGAACACAGCGCACTCGGCAGGAACCCGAGTCGCTGGAACTGCGCGTAGGCCAGTTCATCAATGAAATTATGCGCAGGCAACGCCGCGTAGTTAGCCGCAGCAATCTTCTTTTCCGCCGGTACGGTGACGCGCGAGATGGCCACCTGCCCCATGTAACGCGCAACGATCGTGCCTTCGCCGTGGATCCCGCCCACCGTTATGTGGCCGGCGTCGGTCACTGTTGCAATACCGTTGTCGTTCGAGACAAACCCCGCCAATGCGGTGACATCGCGCTGTTGGCCATCCGAATAATGGGCGGTCACACGCAAGGATTGCTGCGCGGCCTTGCGATACACCCCCGCTGTCGGCACAACAGTCACGCGCTCCAGCGTGGCCTCGCCTTCGTGCTGATAGGCCATGCCTTCGCGGATCCATTGCAGTAACACCCTGGCCGAAGGCGATCCCGGCACGATGCGCTGTCCACCTTCATGCGGCATGGCGAGCGTGGCTTTACGGTAAATCAAACTCTCTTTCGGAAAAGTCGGGAACACACGCCGGCCAAAGGCGTCCTCGGTGATCTCCTGCCAGTCCTTCCGCGTGTCATACGCGAACACCGAGAGGCTAAATCCGCGCTGCCCCTCCGCCTTGGCGTGGCAGGCACCGGCGCTACAGCCGGCCTTGCTCAGGATCGGCAGGACATCTTTGATAAAACTCACCTTACCCCGGGGTGCTGGCACTTCCGTCTCCGGCTTGAGCGTGGCGGTCAGGCGATTGTCCTCCCAGATAAATACATCGCCCGCATGATTTCCGGCCACCACCCGTTTCGCATCCGCTGAGGTCGCTACCGCATGCAGGCGTCCCGTGCCGCCGGCCAACTTACGTTCCTTGGCCGTGCTAGAGCGTTGTGCGCCGTCGTGCGTTTGGATCTCCGTGAAAATTCTTGCGACCCCATCCTCGCAACTGGTGACAATCGCCTTATCATCCGGCGTCCAACCGAGCCCCGTCACCCCGCCCTTGTGCACGCGCACCTCGGTCATCTTCAGCTTGGTTTTCAAATCCCACACCAGCAGCTCATGATCCGCGCTCACCGTCGCCAATTGATCGCCATCGCTCTTAAAGGCTAGGCCATACACGGCGCCCTGATGTCCCTCCAACGTGGCGCGCGGCTTCCGATCGGCCAAGGCCCATACCGTAGCCACCTCATCACCGCCGGCCGTGGCCAGTTGTTTACCGTCCTTGCTCAAGGCGATTGCGTAAATGGAATCCGCATGGGCCACCCAATCGGCCAGTGGTTTGCGCTCCGCCACCGACCATTGACGCACCGTCCCGCGCACCGCCGGCTGACTGTCGGCGGTGTAGAGCGATTGATTATCCGGTGCAAACGCCAGCGCCGTGACGCGCCCCTCAAAGGCCGTGATCTCGCCGGCCGATTTTAGCTCTGCATTCCAAAGGCGCACGGACCGATAATCCGAAGACGCCAACCATTTCCCATCAGCACTCCACGCCAGTGCCTGCACGGTATCGCGATGCCCTGCCAGAGTAGCGAGCACGGCATTATTGTTTTCCAAATCATGCACCATCACCCCATTCGCCCGGCCCACGGCTAGACGTTTGCCATCGGCGGACAACGCCAAAGCTAGCGACGGCGCATAGCTCGGAGGCAGCGGATCCAACTGATCGCGCTTGGGGCTGGGCCGATCCTTGAGCGCCTCAGCATCCCAAGGCGCGCCGTCATTCACCCAAGTTTCCAATGCGGCAATGGCGCGAGGCGACAGTTGATCCTTGGGCGGCATGTGCGGATCGGCGCCAGGTTGAAGGGTTTGCACCAGCCGACTGGCTGCGGCCTTGCCCGGTTGCAACACTTTGCCATTGTCGCCGCCAGTCAGAGTTGCCTCGCGCGAGGTGAGATCGAGCCCGCCCTTTTCCTTGTCCGGATTGTGGCAAGAGAAACAATTCGCCTTCAACAACACCATCGCCTCCGGTGTCCCCGCCCAAAGCGGCGTGACCAGCAGGGTAATGATGTAAATTGTAGCTCTCATTTACTTACCACAGAGACACAGAGGACATCGTGTTTGTTCAATATATTTCCTGTGCGCGTTCTGTGTCTTCGGGGTGAATGCTACTTCACCCGTTTCAACATCAGCAACCGAAACTCCAGCGCGGTTTCGCCCGGAATCTCAAGGGCTTCGAGCGTGAGGAGACCCTTGCCTTGCTTGAGCTTGAGCATGCCCATGGATATCGGCTTGAAATCTTTGACATACGATTCCGTGCGCTTAACGCGATCATTTTCCTGTCCGCGCACCGGCACATCATGCGCCTTACTAAGCGTCACCGTCGTGGCGCTGGCGTAGTTACCCGTGCCATAGGTGATCTGCACAGCCGTGCCTTCATCGCCCTTGGGCAGAGCGTAATGCATTATCACCTCATAATTGCCGCTGGCACCGACCTCCACGAGCCAGGTGATTTTGTCATTCAGTGAAGTCCAGTTGTAAAAGTAGGAGCAGTTGGGAAACTTGTTGGAACGCTTGATGCCGCCGTGAGCTGTGCCATCGCGCGCGGGGATTTGCGTCCACTCGGAATCCGGATGGGCGATCACAAAGGGCCGGTTATCTTCACCCAACTCAGTGAGCACAGTCTTCTTCCATTGCTCCACTTCACCTCGCAACTGCGCGGCCACCTTGGGTTGTTCCTTGCTGATATCCTTACGCTGCCCCGGATCCGCCAACATGTCGAAGAGTTGGCCTGTGTGCCCCAGGCGATATCGCTGCGTGCGCGCGCTGACCTTGCCCTTCCAGCAATTCATAATCGTGCGATCGGGCCACTGCACCTTCTCCCCGAGCAGGTGCGGTTTGAGGCTGCGGCCGTCGAGCGGCTTTTGGCTGGCCACCGGAATGCCCGCGCAATCCGCCAGCGTGGGGAGCAAATCCATGACCGAGGCGATGGGCGTTACAAACGTGCCCTTTGGAATGCGCGCTGGCCAGCGGACGACCAAAGGCGACCGCACGCCGCCTTCATCCGTGGAGCCCTTGCGCCCTTTCATGCCGCCATTCCAACGCACGCCATTCGGGCCGTTGTCGTGGAAGAACAACACGATGGTGTCCTCGGCCACTCCGAGTTGATCAAGCTTCTTGAGCAGGCGACCGACGTTCCAGTCGATATTCTCGCACATCGCCAGAGCACAGCGCAGATGCGCCAGATTCTCCCGGCTCGGGTCGCGGTTGTGCATCTTGATCTCCTTGTCCTTAAACTTATTCCACCACCGATCCGGCACCTGCATCGGCGAATGCGGTGTGTTGTACGGTAGATAAGCAAAAAAAGGTTTACCCGCCTTGTGACTGCGCTCCATGAACGCCATCGCTTTGTCGGTGAAATCATCGACGCAAAATCCTTCGCCCTGCACAATGCGGCCATTGTGTTCCAGCGGCGGGCTGAAGTAATCGCCCCAATGCCCTGAGCAAAACCCGTAATACTCCTCAAAGCCGCGCCCGTTCGGATGATACGGATACTGCATCCCATTATGCCATTTACCGAACGCGCCAGTGGCATACCCGCCGGCTTTGAAGGTATCGGCAATGGTCCGTTCATCGAGATCCATCCGCTCCCCGCCTGCCGAGGTACTGTACACCCCGCTCCGCACATGATAGCGCCCGGTCAAAAACTCCGCCCGCGTCGGCGAACACACCGCGCACACAAAGAAACGATCGAACCGCGCACCATCCCGCGCCAACGAATCAATATGCGGCGTCTCCAAATCCGTATTGCCATTGAGGCTGATATCACCCCACCCCTGATCATCGGTCAGAATGACGATCACATTCGGCTGCTTCGCCTGAACCCAAGCATGGGTAAGCATCAAAAAAAGAAAAACAAGTCGTTGCACACGCCAATTCTCGCGCAGCAGAATGGGGCCGAAAAGGAATTTCTATTCGCTATCCCAGAGCGCCCGGGCGTGCCCGGCCTCGTATTGGAACCCGATCTCCCCTACCGGCAATGTCTCAACATGCCCATCGGCAAAAACGGCACTGCCACGCCCCAAGTGGCGATTTACCATGCGCAACGGCTTGGATTTCCAATTCGCACTGGCTGGCACTTCAAACACTCCGGCATCCTTGAGTGGGCGAATCGATTGTTTTTCAACCCATTCATTGGGGTCAGCTTGATCGGGATTCGCTACCAAGCCGGCATCTCCAAACACCACCGTCGACTTCGGCTGTTTGACTCGGCTCAGATCCCCCAGTTCGCCTAGGGCGTGGTTATACCCCACACCATGATGGCCCTGCCGACAATCCGGGCAATGCCATCCGCGATCCTGCCCGGCATGCAAAAGCAACTTACGTTCCCATGCATTGCGCTGATTACCAGCCACCTTTTGCTGAACAATCGGACGCTGATGATCGGCGATATATTCCGTGTAAGCCTGCCCGAGTTGTCGATGTTGATCCACGCACTGGCTAGCGTTCGCCTTGATCCGGGCTTTATTGAGAGAAGGAAGAATGATGCCGGCCAACACGCCAATCACCACAATGATCACTAACAATTCCACCAATGTAAATGCGGACAACCGACAGCAGTAGCGTTGAGCACGTCGGTTGGGTGACATTTATTGAATTTGACCAGCAACTTCAGCGAGTCAACCCAAATCAAAGCTTGGGCATCACAAACAGCACCCATTTTGTACCTTTATCCGGCAAATCACACAAAACCTAAATTTAATGACCCAAGGTCGTTTCTATCTCGTGATATTTGTTTGGCTCAGGCGCAGCGATTTTGCTCACGGCCCCGCCCACCCATCGGATTTGCACCTCGTCAATTTTTGAAGTCTTACCAAGACCAAAGTGGACCGTTAGAGGATGCTGTGCATCATAGGAATCGCCTGTTAATAGCGGCAAAATATGATTTCGGTTTTCTTGTTTTACAATTAACTGAGCACCATAAGCGGCCCGGACTGCTTTTTGGGTGAAATTAAACCCAATCCAATTGTTCCCAGTCTTCAGTTCATTACGGAGCAACTGAATGTATCCCTCCCTAAATTGATCCCCCTTTTTTTGCACCCCTTCCACCAAGAGAATATCCTGCCTTCCGTCCACATCAAAATCTGCCGCAACAATAGATCTACAATCGCTTTCATGGCTTAAGCCGAACAGGAATGAAGCATTGGCAAACCCCTGCTCCCCTTCGTTTAGCAATAGCGCATTGTGTTCAAAACCATTCCACGAGATTGACTTCCCCACATCTCCCACACAGGAATCAAACAACGAGCTAACAACCATGTTTTCTTTTTTGGCATTCATATAGATGTCTTGCCGCCAAAATGAAGTGCAATAGTCTTGAGAGGATTCGCCACTCAAATGCCCGTTGGCGACATATAAATCCCGGTCGCTGTCGTTATCAAAATCCCATGCCGTACTCCCCCAGCCCCAGCCAGTGCGCGCCACCTGATCATTGAATGGCGCTTGCTTATATTTACCAAGACCATCGCCCAGCAACATCCGATTGCCGTATCCCATTTTCATCCGTGCATCTTGGATAGATTCAAAGCCTTTCCTCCCCAGCTTCATCCCCTCCAACCGGCGAGCTGTAGTGGACCCCATCCCCACCATATAGATATCAAGATTCCCATCTCCATTATAGTCTGCGACTGAATGCCCCATCCCAAAGCTAAACCGGTCGCTTCCTAATTGAGAAGTAACATCACTGAAGTGCCCCTCTCCGTCATTGGTGTACAAATCCAGACCTGCAAAATCACTGACCACCATGAGGTCCAAATCCTGATCATTATCCAGATCAACAAATGAAGCACTGTAAGTGCGACGATGTTGTTTCTTCAACAATCCGGCTTCTTTTGTCCCATTCACAAATTTGCCGTCTCCTTGGTTAATTAACAACCAAGAGGGATGACCGTCATTTGAATCAAAGTAAGGAACAGGCATCGTCCCTTTTTCATAAGCTGGACGATACTGAGCCATGAACACATCATTATCCCCATCCCCATCCACGTCACCCACAGCCATACAGGACACATTTTTCAGCTTCAAATCCTCATCACGATTACTCATCAGATTAGACGGTTTAAATTCCTCGTTGCCGTTCCCTGGGATAACTTCCGGTTTTCCAGCAGGATTCACTGTCAGAATATCCAGATGCTGATCTCCGGTGAATTCTGCCACTACCAAGGAATGAGGGAAGCCGTTTGCTCCTTTAATAATTTCCTTAGATTCAAATTTAAAGTTACCACGATTCCAATAAATCAGATTTGCCCCAGCCGAAAGCACATCAGGCAATTGATCACCATTCAGATCCATCACCACAATAGAAGTCGGGCTTACTCTGGCCCATTTGTCTTCGCTGACGTTTTTAAGCAAAGGAAGATCGGGGTTATCTTGCAGGACATTCCATGATTGCACTTCACGAAATAACTGATCCGATGAACGCGATAGAATTTTACCCTCTGTCACAATTAGTTTATCCGGAGACCTTAAGCCAGAAGCGCCCTTCTCTCCCCACAAAACATCCATTTTTACCTTTAAAATAATTCGCCTACCCAACCCCGAATTAGCCAGATGCCCTACGACACTGTAGACACTCTTCGCTTGGTCCGACGATTTTTTAGCTGGATGAAACTCTGACTGATGCCATTCCGTTTCGACTAACACCCAACCGCTCTGTTTCCAACCAGCTATTTGCTTTTTCCAATCACCAAACGATAATTCCGTCGTACTCGTTTCGAGCATTTGCCGAGTGATCCCATGACTTAAACTGGTTCTTGCTCCTGCTACCGGAAACGAAATTGCCTTAAACACAAAATTTTCCAGCGTTTTCCAATTATGATCAGTTCGGCGCAGATCATCCCAAAGCCGAACAAAAGTCATCTCAACTTCCTGAGCCTTTAGCTCAGGGGCCCATACATTGCGATCCAATCGGTTTCTTTCCTCCACCAACTTCGCAATCTGAGACTCCATTTCCTCAGTATGATGAGTCTCTTCAGAAACCGTCTTCCCATTTTGGAAACGAGTCACCTTCATCACCAGCTGATCTTCAGACCATTGCTTGAAGATGCCTTCCGGTCGGCCATCCACATTTTGCCCCTCCAGAGCCACTGCCCCGTTCTGATGCCATGCTTTTACCGGACCATTCCCGATTCCCTCCACCAAGGCAGTAGAACGCTTGATTTGTTTATTCGGCCAGTATGACTTCAAAACGCCTGTGATCGGCAAATTGTTGGCCGCGGCAACCACTGTTCCGTCCTCACGGACAACGATTTGATCTTCGGCGTATTCATTGGCCTGCTCGTCCGTTTTCTTTTCGTTAGAGTTAGTCTTGGAATCACTACATGCCGTTAGAAAAAGGAGAAGGGACAACCCACAGATGTTGAGACAACACGCACGAAACATGTGGAATGATTCCCACTCCCTCTTCAATTTGCAATTGAAAAAGAGTCAGGATTGAAGAGGGGCCATCGTTTTCGGTAACAGCCATTCGGTCACTTTTCGGACCATGATCGGGAGGGATTCCGGGTCGGTTTCGGCGTCGAATACGTGGTCGCAGTTTTCTATTTCGACGAGCTCTTTGGGATCCTGAGCTTGGGCAAAAATCTCACGGGACTCGGCGATCGGAACCACATCATCCACCGTGCCGTGCACCAGAAGCCACGGCACCTTGATTTGCCCACCCAAGTCCAAGACACTCCCGATTTGGTTCATATCATCCACAAACGCCCGCGATAACGGGCAATCTTTCTTGCCCCACATGAATCCGCTGCCAGGAGTTTCCTCACCAAACTCCACCTTAGCAAACTTGGCCGTATGCACCATGCCAGCCAGTGAAACGAGTAATTCGATCCGATCATCGGCAGCTGCCCGCTTAACGCCCACGGCACCGCCCATGCTGTGCCCCACGTAAGCAATGCGACGGCCCTGCGCTTTGACAGAATCGATCACAGCACCCAAATCTTCCACTTCCTTTGAGACACAGGAATCTTCAAACCGCCCCTCCGAATCGCCATTACCGGAGAAAGAAAAGCGCAAGGCGGGGATCCCTGCGATTGCCAATCCTTTGGCCAGTGCCTCCACGAAGGGTCGGTTCATATTGGCGGTGACGCCGTGCCCAATGATCACTGTGAACGGGCAATCGCCCTGTGCTGAATGATAGGCGTAGTCGAGTTTCTCTCCCTGCGCGTTGCGAATCTCCGCGTCCATGAACCCCTTTTATGGACTAAATCACTCGGATTTGCGAGTATTTTCCTAACGCCAAATGGACCATTCCAAAAGTCCTCCTCGCATTGTTCCCTCGTCCTGAACACGGCTGCCGGTTCCGTTCAGGAGCCGTTTCCAATTAGGTAAGCGGCGCGCTTCCAAATTGGCAAGGCCCCGAAAGAAGGCATACATGACCCTCAGCCAAAATCGACTTCGCCATCGGTGCCCCCCCGATTCACCTTCGCAAAACTCCGCCACGGCCCAGAAACCGCCCGGCCGCAATGCCGATCGCACGTGCGGCACCCAATCGATCAGTGTGTTTTCCTGAAAACAATCGAGGAAGAAACAGGTCACCACCGCATCATATTCACCAGTCGGATAGTTCCATCCAATTGCATCGGCATGATGAAATGTCACCGCGGCTTGCTGGGGCATTCGAGCTCGAGCTCGCTCAATCATGGCCAGGCTTCCTTCCAGACAATCCACATTCATTACCGGATAACGCCGAACCAGTTCTGCCACAAATCGACCGTCGCCTTCGCCAATGGTAAGCACACGTCGACACCCAGCCAACGCTGGTAATAGGGCAAAACGGCATTGCTCTAGAGAATTTTGGAACACAAGATATTCCAGCCAACGATACGGCCGAGCCAGCAAATCGAATTGATTCAAGGGTTCAGACAAGAGTTAGTAGCGGACACAATAAGACGGCATCGGCCCAAACCCGGCGTTGTTCGGTGGGCCAATGCATCCCGCGCCGTTCCAACTCGCCCAGCAAGGCTCCACTCAACAATAAGGTCCCGCCTAGTTTCAGCCAAGCCCCGTGCGACAACACGGCGATTCCCACCAGCACAAATTGAACGAGCAGCCCGATCAATAACCAGCGATGGAGTCCCGATATTTCCCGTGCCAACGATGGCTGATCCATCGCCAGATCTTTATCCCGATCCCATCCAGCGACCACCAGGCAATTTTGCATACAGGCCACCGCCCAAGCCATGCCCAGACAAACCAAGCCCACACTAAGCTCCGCCCGGATGGCCACAAAGAAAATCGAGCCTCCCGCAAACCCTGCCCCAACCATCAGTTCCTTCCAGCGCCCAGCCCGCTTGCGAGTTGTCCGATGATGCTGGAGGTAAAAATAGCCGGCCACGATCGCCAGCAACACCAATCCCGCCTGCAGTTCCGGCAATGGCAATTGCCAAGCCAACACGGCGGCTGCCAGCAACGCGAGAAACCAGAGTGAACTCAAAAAATTAAAATGGCGTTGAGCAAATCGATGCCGCGCCATCGCGGCTTTCACCTTGAGTCGTCGGCCATCCAGCAGCCGATCCCCACAATAAGCCAGCCACGCACAAAGCCCCAACAACAAGCGATCCGAGCCCCCCAACACCACTCCCGCTACCTGGGCAAACGCTTCCTGTCCCACCAGCCCCACCAGCACCGCATCCAGGCTCAGCACATGAAGCCATAACCACCATGGCCGGCCGACCTTTTCAGCCACTGAAATTGAAACAACCCCGCTACCTTTCACCGGCCGAATCCTGCCATACCGCCCGCCAAATCAAAAGCCCCTCAAAAATGAACGGTGCCCCCCCCGGACGGGCACCGCCATTGACCACAACCCATTAACATGAGGAACCACCCCCGTGTAATGTAAGGATTCATAAGATCTCCCGGTTATTATTCGCCTAAATTGGAGCTTTATGTGTGTAAAAGCTGCAAACAAGCGCTTGCAAGCTGACATTGGAATTTCACTAGCAACCTGGAAGATCACCTTTCTTCCGCGCTGTGTGAAGACAACACATTGGAGTGGGAGGACATTCGGTATGAATCACAACATGGAACGGTTGACGTCGCCTACCCCGGTACTGCCGCTGGATGACTCGCACTCTCCGAGTGCATTCTTTCGGCATATCAGCTTTGCGGTGCTGCTTGCGTAGGTTTACCCTTAACGCCGCCCCGCCCAGCGGATGGCGTTGGCCACTAGCGAATACAGTTGAGCCGACGACTCCGGATGCGGGCTGATTGACAGCACACGGCCTTTGCCATACTCCCCCGCAATAATTGCCGGCGTGTTCACCATCGTTCCCTTTTGCGGGTCATAGCGCGCCACCTCGCTGCGAAAGATTGCCAGTGTGCGAAACCCTCCCAGCCCCTTCACACCCATCGGCGACATGATCGGGCCGTTCTGATAGCGCACCTGAAAAACACCATTTCGGTCGCCAAGAATCTCTCGGCCCGCCTTGGTAAGTTCCATCTTCACCGTGGCGGATGGCCCGCGATACCACATGCTCTTGCGGCCGATGTCCGGTAGGTCGATGGTTTCACAAAACGTCTTGTGATTACTGATGCCGAGCGACCACGAATAATTCGCCGCCGCCAAATACGAGCCGGCACAAATGCCCACATACCCGCCGCCGCGATTGACAAACGCCTGCACAGCCGCCCGCCCTCTAGCATTCAACGCCGACGCCTGTTTACTGCCGCTGCCACCGGGAAAAATCGCCACATCAAACTGCTTCAGCACGCCATCCCGAATATCCTCCGCCCC
>Ga0208127_1000773_pt1 | contig 16329 bp, 20 predicted proteins | sample ETNtaG_6_FD_185751 | JGI IMG/M metagenome (GOLD analysis project Ga0208127, IMG submission 185751) | Marine microbial and viral communities from oxygen minimum zone, Eastern Pacific Ocean - ETNP201306SV45 (SPAdes) (version 2) | ecosystem: Environmental > Aquatic > Marine > Oceanic ...
TGGCAAAATCCGTAACAGTCGAATGATGGGGTTGTGTGGATTTTAGGAGATAATTATTGAGTAGAAATATTGTAAAAATTCTAGATAAAGGGTTTTCCGATATTTCTGCTGGCGAGAAAATGCTAATCTCTTCGCCAGAGAAAATTTCAGAGTTTATTTTTAAGATACCCAAAGGTTCTTATTTAAACATTAAAGAACTTAGGCGAGAACTGGCATTAAAAGCAGGGGCAGATAATACTTGTCCAGTAACGACTGGGATATTTCTGAGAATGGCAATTGAACAGAATAAAGATGATGTTAATTTCCCTTACTGGAGAGTTATTGATGAAAAACACCCTGTAGTGAAAAAGTTAAAACTTGATGAAAATCAAATAAAAATGAGGAGAGTTGATGAGGGAATACCGTACTAAGAAAAACCCACACTACCCCACAAATCGTTCACCGTGGAATAGCCGGTGTGATGCTGTTATCCTAACACCACAATTCATTCTGCATTATGCCTAAAAGTTACTACTTATGTATTATAATTATGGGCTTGTAATTTTACGAAATTAGTATAGATAACCACGATCTTTTTGTAGTTTGTGTAAGCGTAGTCACTCGTGGTTGGGAACAAAAAGATTTAACCCCCTTCCTATGAAACGCGCCATTGATAGATTGGAAACAAAGATGCCTCTATATGAGCATGTTTTTATTTCTCGACAAGACTTATCAAATACCCAGGCTGAAGGCCTTGTCGAGCACTTTGGAATAGTCCTTAAAGATAATGGTGGTACAGTAGTCAACTCCGAATATTGGGGATTGAAAACAATGGCCTATAAAATAAACAAAAATCGTAAAGGACATTATGCAATGATGCGAACAGATTCACCGTCAGAGGCTGTTCAAGAAATGGAACGATTAATGCGTCTCCACGAAGATGTGATGCGAGTTTTAACTATTAAAGTTGATAAACACGACGAAGGTCCATCAGTTCAAATGCATAAACGAGATGATCGCGGCGACAGACGCGAACAGCACGCTTAGGCCGGTAAGGAGTTTTGAAATGACAAACAAACCGTTTTTTCGCAGAAAGAAAGTGTGTCCATTCTCAAGTGAGGATGCCCCAAAAATTGATTATAAAGACACAAAATTACTTCAAAGATACATATCAGAACGTGGAAAAGTTGTGCCATCAAGAATCACAGCGGTTTCTGCAAAAAAGCAACGAGAATTGGCCCGTGCTATAAAACGTGCACGCTTCTTAGCGCTATTACCTTACGCCGTTAAGTAGGAAGAGAGGTAGACACAATGCAAGTTATTCTTTTGGAAAGAGTATCAAAACTAGGCCAGATGGGCGACGTGGTTGACGTTAAACCAGGCTACGCAAGAAATTTTCTACTGCCTCAAGGAAAAGCTCAAACAGCATCAGAAACTAATATTGCTGCTTTTGAAAAGCAGAAATCTCAGCTCGAGGCCCAAAATTTAGAAACTAAGAAAGAAGCCGACGCACTTTTAGGAAAGCTGGATGGGCAGACTTTTATAGTTATTAGATCCGCATCAGATTCGGGAGCACTTTATGGGTCGGTTTCTCCAAGAGATGCAGCGGAAGTTGCTACTTCTGCAGGGTTTTCTATTGACCGTAAGCAAATTTCTCTGGTTAAGCCTATCAAGGAGCTTGGGCTGCATGAAATGTCTGTTGTTTTACACCCAGAAGTGACGGCAACGATAGTTCTTAATGTTGCCAGGTCGAACGAAGAGGCTGAGCTACAAGCATCCGGTAAATCCATTCAAGATGTTGCTGCTGAGGCAGAGGCAGAAGCTGAGTTTGAAATAGCAGAATTATTTGACGATATTGGAAGCGCAGCTCTTGATGAAGAAGTAGAGGAAGATCAGGAAGCAGACACTAAAGAGCCCGACGAAACTAATTCTTAGTTTGTTTTACCAATTATAATAAAAAAATGGGCCCTAGAAGGGCTCATTTTTTTGTGTGTTGCCAAAAAAAGAAATATTCTTTCCAATTATTACTTTATTTAAATAATATTCGTAATAAAATTAAAAAATATCGTTAAATTATCGCTAAATAGAGCCATTTCTAGTTGACCAATCTTTTTGTTGTTCATATGTTGGCCTTTGCGAGTGAATTAGAGCAAATTTTATCGATTTATTAATTAGTTAAAGAGTGAGCAGGAGTTTCTATATGACTAGCCAAATGACTGGAGCCAAAATGGTAGTAAAAGCCCTTAAGGATCAAGGGGTAGATACTGTGTTTGGATACCCGGGTGGAGCAGTACTGCCAATCTACGATGAAATTTTCCAACAAAATGAGATAAGGCATATCCTAGTTAGACATGAACAAGGAGCAGTTCATGCGGCTGAAGGATACGCTAGGTCAACTGGAAAACCCGGAGTGGTTTTAGTAACATCTGGACCAGGCGCGACCAACGCTGTTACAGGATTGACCGACGCTTTAATGGATTCTATTCCCTTAGTTGTTCTTACTGGACAGGTACCTACCTTTATGATCGGCTCAGACGCTTTTCAGGAAGCAGATACAGTTGGGATCACAAGACCATGTACTAAACACAATTGGCTTGTTAAAGACACAGATCACTTGGCACCGATTTTACACGAAGCTTTTCATGTTGCAAAATCTGGTCGCCCAGGGCCCGTTTTAGTTGATATTCCAAAAGATGTTCAATTTGCTTCTGGTGTTTACATTTCAAATAAAAAAGCACCAACCTCCCAATACAGGCCAAAATTAAAAGGCGATATTGAACAAATTACAAAACTCGTTGAAGCAATTGAACAATCGGAAAAACCAATTTTTTACACAGGTGGCGGAGTGATTAATTCTGGCACAGGTGCGAGCCAACTTCTGAGAGAATTGGTTAAAGGTACTAATTTCCCAATAACTTCCACTCTAATGGGCTTGGGGTGCTATCCTGCGTCCGGCAGCAACTGGCTTGGAATGTTAGGAATGCATGGGCTTTACGAGGCCAACATGGCGATGCACGATTGCGATCTTATGATAAATATCGGTGCTCGATTTGATGATAGGATTACCGGTAGAATAGATGCTTTTAGCCCAAGCTCTAAAAAAGCGCACATTGATATTGATCCATCATCTATTAATAAAGTAATTCACGTTGATATTCCTATCATAGGCGATATTGCACACGTATTAGATGATGTTTTGAATATGTGGAAAGCCCGAGGACGTAAGACGAACTCTGCCGCCATCGATAAATGGTGGGGTCAAATAGACGAATGGCGATCTGTTAAGTGTCTGGACTATAAAAATAGTAAAAAGACAATTAAACCACAATTTGCGCTTGAGCGCCTAGAAGAGCTTACTCGGAGCAGATCAGACCGGTTTATATGCACTGAAGTTGGTCAGCATCAAATGTGGGCTGCTCAGTTCTTAGGTTTTGAGGAACCCAATCAATGGATGACTTCAGGCGGACTTGGAACAATGGGTTATGGCTTTCCTGCATCAATAGGCGTGCAAATTGCTCACCCAAAGGCATTGGTTATTAATGTCGCTGGCGAGGCTAGTTGGCTGATGAATATGCAGGAAATGGGTACGGCAGTCCAATATAAGTTACCTGTTAAGCAATTTATATTAAATAACGAAAGATTGGGTATGGTAAGACAATGGCAAGAGTTGCTGCACGGTGAACGCTACTCTCACAGCTGGTCTGATGCCCTTCCCGACTTTGTGAAATTGGCAGATGCATTTGGTGCAAAAGGCATCATGGTATCAGATCCTGCAGATTTAGATGATGCTATTATGGAAATGCTGTCTTACGATGGTCCGGTTCTCTTTGATTGTTTAGTTGAGAAACATGAGAACTGCTTCCCAATGATCCCGTCTGGGGAGCCTCATAACAAAATGTTGTTAGGAGAAGCGACAACGGAGGACGCCATAGGAAGCAGCGGGGCAGTATTAGTATGAGAATTTACTTCGTAGGTTACAGATGTCAGCATTAAAAATAAAAAAAGGATCTAGCAAGCATTCTGCTTATGATCTTAGGTCTACTTTTGGTGATGAAATACAAACACATACCTTAGCAATATTAGTTGATAATGAGGCTGGAGTTCTTGCTCGCGTAATAGGGCTTTTCTCAGGGCGCGGATACAATATCGATAGTCTAACAGTTGCAGAGGTTGACCACGAGGGTCGTCTCAGTCGAATTACAATTGTAACAACAGGCACTCCTCAGGTTATTGAACAAATAAAAGCCCAATTAGGACGAATTGTACCTGTTCATGAGGTACACGATTTAACTGTAGACGGCCCTCATGTAGAGCGAGAGCTTGCTCTGATCAAGGTTGGAGGAAAAGGTGAAAAAAGAGTAGAAGCATTACGTTTAGCGGACATTTTTAGAGCAAACGTGGTAGATAGCACGCTAGACAGCTTTACTTTTCAAATCACCGGTACACCAGAAAAAGTTGATGCATTTGCAGAATTGATGCGTCCGCTGGGCCTTATAGAAATTGCCAGAACGGGTGTAGCTGCTCTGTCTCGCGGCTGAACAACAAGCTGAAAACATTGTCGTTTTCAATTTAGTCAAGTGTCGTTTTGAGCTAGCCTCAAATAGTATCTTTTTTTATCAATATAAAAAAATTGAGCCAGACAATGGAAAAGACAGCTAGACTAAACCAGGTTTGCTTATCAGTAGATGAAGCAAATGGGCTTCCAAATGAACATTACACTTGCCCATCTGTTTTTAAAGAAGAAAAGGATATTCTACTTTTTGGCAAATGGAGTGGGCTGGCAGTTTCAGCTCAAATTCCAAACATAGGAGACGCTGTGCCTATTTCTTTTCAGGGCACTCCTTTGTTTATTATTCGCACTAAAAAAAACAAAGTAAAAGTTTTTCAAAACACTTGTCGACATCGCGGCATGATACTTATTGATAGAGTGAAATCTATAGAAGGAGCTATCAGATGTCCCTATCATAGCTGGTGCTATTCCACAGAAGGCAGTCTAATTAGCACACCGCATGTGGGGGGGCCAGGTAGAAATCTGCATGATGCTATTGATAGGTCTGAATTAGGATTAACTGAAATTCGAAGCCACGTATGGATGGGTGTAATTTGGATAAATCTTTCCGGAGACGCACCAAAATTTGAAGACAACATGAAAGAATTGATAGATAGATGGTCAGACTTCGACAGACCCCTTTTTCACGGAGGTAAGGAGAGTTCATTTACGATCGAAGTTGCAGCAAATTGGAAATTGGCGGTAGAAAATTATTGTGAAAGTTATCATTTACCTTGGGTGCACCCTGGCTTGAACAGTTACTCCAAATTAGAAGATCATTACCACATTGAGCACAAAAATAAATTTTCGGGCCAGGGAACAAGAGTTTATCAGCAGCTAAAAGATGGGAACGGTAACGTTTTCCCTGATTTTGCTGATTTAAATGCTAAATGGGATACTGCCGCTGAATACATTGCAGTTTATCCTAATGTTCTACTGGGTGTTCATAGGGATCATGCGTTTGTAATTATTCTAATACCAGATGGTCCTGAAAAAACATATGAACACATTCACCTATTTTATTCTAAGGAAAACACTCCGGAGCAATTGCGGCTCCAAAATATGAAACAATGGAAGCTAGTTTTCGAGGAAGATGTTCCAGTCGTCGAGGGCATGCAACGAGGACGTCACGCCGTAAATTTTGATGGTGGTAGATTTTCACCCGCAATGGATAATCCTACTCATTGTTTTCACTATTGGGTTGCTAATGAGGTCCAAAATGGACGCAAGCAACAAAACTAAAATCTATTTAGAGAAAAAAATCTTAACTGCCCACCAGAATAATGATGGAGTAAAATTAGCAGAGTTATACGCTAAAGCAGCATATACAACATCTAATATAAACAAGGCCTGTTTTTTCATGGTGAATGCTTACACTCTTGCTCTGGAGTGTAACCACCCTGACACGTTATCCTTCTTTCAGTTTCTGCAAAAATACGATAGAGAAAAGTAACAGTCTTCCGCGTTAGGAATGCTAATTTCTGTAAAACTAATTTTAACAAAGGAATTTCATTGAGGAAAAGCCTTTTATATACGGTGTTTTTATTAGTGCTTGGAGGATCAGCCGGCTGGTTAGCATCAAAGACCCTAATGCCACTACCTTGGATGATAGGTTCCTTATTAATGTGTGCTGTATGGTCAATTAATTTTGGAACTAAAATAATTCCTGAAAATTACACTTTCCCACAAAAGTTCAGAAATTACTTTGTGGCGATAATTGGCGTAATGATTGGATTACAGGTTACTGCTGATCTGATACTTCAGATAACTGATTATCTACCAAGTTTATTAGGTTTAATTATTTTTAGTTGGTGCGCCCATTTTTTGAACTATAAAATTTTAAAAAAGTTTGGAAAATATGATCGAGCCACAGCATTTTTCTCCTCTGCGCCCGGTGGATTAATGGAAAGTATAGCCATGTCTGAAGAGTATGGCGGAGAAATAAAAATCGTCACTCTTCAGCAATTCTTACGTATAATTTTGGTAATAATTCTAGTTCCAATCATAATTTCAATTTGGTTTGGAGCTCCAGTTGGTAGTGCAGCCGGAATTACCATACAAGAAAATGCAACGATCACTTTAACTGACCTAATTTACATCTTTTTTTTAGTAATTGTAGGCTTGAGTCTAGGATCGCGCTTAAGGATACCTGCTGGGCACTTGTTTGGCCCGATGCTTTTAACAGTTTTTGTTACTTTGGGCACAGATGCTAACATTCAACTTCCCAATATACTGATTTTAGTCGCACAGGTCGTAATTGGAACCAGCCTGGGCGCAAGATTTTATGGGATAGATAAAAATATTCTTTTCATTGCAATTCGATTATCAGCATTATCGGTAGTCACAATGCTTATCTTGGCGTTCATTTTTGTATTAGTGCTCCAAAAATTATCAGACTTGTCCGTGGTTACGCTTTTTATATCATTTGCACCTGGCGGCGTCACAGAAATGTCATTAATTGCTTTGACTATTGCCTCAAGTCCAGCTTTAGTAAGCGCTCATCATATTTTTAGAATTGTAATTACCGTCTCATTATTAGGGTTTATTTACAAAAAGTGTATAGAAAAAGTACATTAGAGTAGTTAAGACGGCCTGCTTAAATTATAAGGACAGTAGCAATTTCTCATCCCTTTTTATCTTCAAGTAACAACCATTCTTCCATAATTTCATCCAGTTTAAGCTTACGTTCCGCCAACCCACTTGAGGCTTTATCAAATTTTTTTTGATCAGACAGATAAAGGTCATCGATCGACAAGAAATCTTCTAATTTTTTTATTTCTAACTCAAGCCTTTCAACCTCTCTCGGTATCTCCCTCAGCCTATGGTGATCTGTGAATGATAAATTTACATTCTTCTTTTTTGCATGCAAATCCATCATGGTTTTGGACTTTACAGATTTTCGATCAGTATTTTTTTGGCTTTTATCCACTGAACGATTGTTTAAGTATGATCTGTAACCCCCAGTAAAATCGATTATTTTACCATTTCCTTCAAAAAATAAAACTCGAGTTGCCACCTGCTCAACAAAATCTCTATCATGACTAATCAAAATAATTGTACCGTCGTAATCACAAAGTATTTCCTGCAATAAATCTAGTGTCTCTATATCCAAATCATTGGTTGGCTCATCCAACAATAATAAATTGCTCTTTTTAGCCATTAGTTTCGCAAGAATTAACCTAGATTTTTCACCCCCAGAAAGAGAACGCACTGGTGCCCTTAAAGCACTGGGGTCAAACAAAAATTCTTTTAAATACCCAGCTACATGTCTAGGTATACCTTTCACTAGTATCTGATCAGCTCTACCAGAAAGTGCAATTTCTGGGTCACCTGCCAAGTTTTCCTGTAGACTTGCATCCATATTCAGACTGCCTTTATCCTGCTCAAAGTTGGCAATACTTAAGTTTGTACCTCTCTTAATACTCCCTTCGTCGGGAGATAAATCTTTAAATAGAATATTTAATAGTGTGGTCTTTCCGACGCCATTTGCTCCAACTAAAGCAATCCGCTCTCCACGAGAAATTGTGACACTAAATTTACCGCATATTGGCTTTCCATCAATTTTTTTACTGATAGATTGTGCTTCTAATACCTTTCGGCCAGAAATTTCACCAGATTGAAAAGACATTTTTGCAGTTTCTTGACGTTTTATTTGTAAATCATTTTCAAGCTTGAGCTCTTTCAGTGCTTTCAACCTACCCTGATTTCTTTTGCGTCTTGCAGAAATACCTTCGACGGCCCATACAGATTCTTCTTTTATGCGTCGCTTTAATTTATGGTTACGGGCATCCTCTTCAGCCCAAGTTTTATCTCGCCAATCTTCAAAACCAGCAAAATTTTTCTCATTTCTCCGAAGAATTCCCCTATCCAACCATAAAGTGGTTTTGGATACTGCTCGAAGAAATGCTCTATCGTGGCTAATTATCACTATTCCACACTTTAAATTTCTCAATAGATCCTCGAGCCATTGAATACTTTCAATATCTAGGTGGTTGGTGGGTTCATCTAAAAGCATCAAATCTGGCGTTTCTGCTATTATTTTCGCCAATGCTGCTCGTCTAATTTCTCCACCAGACGCAAACTTTACCTCTTGTCTAAGATTTAACTTTAGCCCATTACTTATTGCCTCAATTTTATAAATCTCATTATTACTTAATTTGCTTGCTGCAAAATCTCCTAAAGTAGAAAAAGAAGATAGGTCCGGATCCTGTTCCATAAGACTTATTTGAATGCCCTTTTGCACAGCAACATGACCCGCATCGGGGACAATTTTACCAGCAATCAGTTTTAGAAGCGTTGATTTACCAGACCCATTTCGACCAACCAGACATGTGCGCTCTCCCTTGTTCAAAACCAAATCTATATTTTTGAAAATATCATGCTTTCCAAAACCAAGGCTAACTTCACTCAATTGGATTAAAGGGGCACTCATAACATATTGAACTAATTCAGAAAAATTAGCAGGTCAAGGTATCTTCAGTAGAAACCGTCTCTTTGCAGGTGGTATTTTGCTCACCTCCAAGCCTGTAAAAACATGAAGCGTGTTTAACTTATTATCTATAACAGCATGATCGCTTACCCACCCCCCCATCAAAAGGTAAGCACGTAATAGCGGAGGCATCTTCATCATTGCTGTCTTTAAATTAACTTCCGCCCGAAATTTTTTTGCAAATTTTAAAACAGATTGTGACTTTACACTTGGTAACATTTTTTTTGGTCCTAAATATCGCGCTCGAAGAACAGCAAAACAATCGATATATTTTTTATAATCAGTTCCTTCGAATGAAGTACAACCAAATACAAAAACAATATTTCTTTTCTCAACGAACTGTGCCAAATAAGCCCAAACTAATCGCAATATATCTGGATCATTCGCAAGGGGGTCAGTGCATACACGCCCCACCTCCAATACCGGTTTATCAAATCTTTCTAAAGCTTTAAGGTCATAATGAGCGGCAGAATAGCCGTTTTGAATACGCGAGCCAGAGCTATAACAAGTATACCTAAAATATCCCACGACTTTGCGATGTCGCTTATCACGGATAATTATGTGATTAAATTTTTGATCATACTCATCTTTATCAAGCCCACTCTCATTTACCATTCCGAATGCTTTGTATCTAAATGCTTGAGCTTCTTTGATATCAACAGGGTTTAAAGCTGGCTCGATATCAAACTTAGGATGAAAAAAAATCAACAATGTTTCTCCTATTAAAACGGAGTTACAGCAGGCTTATAAAGGTCAGACCAATCTTTATTTATTGTAGTAAGGACTCGGCAGAGGGGCCTCCAACATTTTGAAATAACCGAAATAGAAATGACATATTTTTTAGCCCAGATGGAGTGGTTCGATAATCTAGAATAACGACTTTACCCTTATCAATTCCAAATTTTTGAATATTACTTAGCCTATCATTGTCGTCAAAACTTAAAACAAGAACTTGCCGATCTATAGGTTTCGAAGCTCTTATGGAATTCTTCAAGACTTTGGACTGAACAAAATAAATGTTTCCATCATTTAAGATACCACCAATTGACGGCGTTCCAAGCTTTTCGATAACACTATTTTTATCATCTTGAGATACAGAAACACTTGATAATTCTTCATCACTAGGTATGTAACCATGATTACGATATTGTTCGGAACAACCGTAAATAAGTACTAGTAAAGCAACACTTAAAATCTTTTTAAGAATTCCATTCATGAATTAAGCCTACTTGATTAAAATACAACGCTATCTTCAAGTACATCATATTGAATGTTCATTACAACCAAGGAAGAAATTTATAAATGCCCAAAAGTGAAATTTCTGACAAAATCATAAAATTCGCGAACTTAAATACGGTAAGGACGAATAGTTTTCATTGGAAGAGCGATGCTATTAATAACTCTAAGATCGCTAAACAGCTTGATTTACTTTCAGTTGAAAAAATTGACTTTAAAGGAAAAATAAGCGCTCACGGCAAAAAAAAGTGGTTACTTTCTGGTAAATTGGGTGCAACAGCACTCCAACAATGTGTGGTGACGCTAGAAGCCGTAAAATGCCGTATAGATGAAAAAATAAAGCGTATTTATATACCTATAGAAGATATACCTTCTTTAGAGAAAGATGACGGACGAGATGTTGAACTCGAGTTAGATGAGAACTTAGAGCCATTAACCAATTCTTTAGATCTATCAACGATAGCATTAGAGGCTCTTGCCCTAGCATTGCCTGACTATCCGAGATCAAATAATGCCGAGTATGTAACAAGATCGATAGGTATTGATGATCAAATAGTCGAAGAAGAAAATAGCCAAAATCCTTTTGCGATTTTAAATACCCTGAAGGAAAAATTAAAGTCTTAACGAAAAGCATAAAATTTAACTAAATTCACAAAATAGGAAAAATTGGGTTGTATATCGGTGCAGAATAGATGTATTGCGCTAGGATGATAATTAACTTTGGGATAAACCCCATATAATACTGAGATTTAGACATGGCTGTTCAGCAAAATAAAGTATCAAAGTCCAGACGAAATAATCGTAGAGCTCATGACGCTCTGGTAGCTGGGAACCCTAATGAGTGTCCAAATTGTGGTGAATTAAAACGTCCCCATCATATATGCGCATCTTGCGGCTTTTATGGAGATAAAGAAGTTATATCCATGACCGAGGAAATCGACTTGGATGATGACGCAGCCTAATTCCTAATAAAGGAAGGCGACATGACCACGACCGTAAAAAACAATTCGGAGGTGGTGCATTCAGGCACAACTATAAGCATTGACGCTATGGGAGGTGATTTAGGACCATCTGCCATAGTATCAGGACTAGTGCGAGCTGCAAAAATAAATGACAGTATACACTTTCTTTTGCATGGCAAAAGTGAACTACTTAAGAAATTAGTAAATAAACGTCGCTCCTTAATAGGCAGGGTTACGATAGTAGATAGTCGTGAAGTAATAAAAATGGAGGACAAGCCTAGCCACGTGGTGAGACACGGAAAGGCAACTTCAATGTGGTCAGCCATTGAGTCTGTAAGAGATGGCAAAGCCAGTGTTTGCGTCTCCTGTGGTAATACTGGAGCTTTGATGGCAATAAGTATGCTAAGACTACGTAAGCTTACTGGGGTAAACCGTCCTGCAATTGCAATACTATGGCCATCTTCCAACCCTATGGGATTCAATGTTATGTTGGACGTAGGCGCTGACATTAGAGCTGAGGCAAAAGACTTACTACAATATGCTTTGATGGGAGTATCATACGCCAGAAACGGATTGGGAATACCGAAGCCAAGAGTTGGCCTGCTTAATGTGGGAACTGAAGAGCATAAAGGCAGAAGCGAACTAAAAGAAGCATTTTCAAAAATTGAGCACTGTCAAAGAGATGCAAATTTTACTTTCGAGGGATTTGTAGAAGGTGGCGATATCCCTGGTTCAAAAGTTGATGTTATAGTTACTGATGGCTTCACAGGAAATGTTGCTCTGAAAACAGGTGAAGGCACCGCAAGTTTAATTGGTTATTTACTTCGCGAGGCATTTAAATTTTCACCATTATCAAGACTTGCAAGTATTTTAGCATATACCTCATTAAATCGGCTTAAAATGAGAATCGATCCCAGAAGAGTTAACGGTGGGGTATTTTTGGGTCTAAATGGTACAGTAGTAAAATCACACGGCTCGGCTGACGCAACTGGAATCGAGGCAGCAATTAAATTAGCGTTTGAGCTCTCGAAGAATGATTTTTCACAAAAAGTAGCCGCGCGGGTTGCATACGCAGGCGCAATTGATAACCATGTACACGATGTTACAGATAAATAGTTTAGGATAATCAATGACGGTTCGTGCTGTGATACAGGGATGTGGACACTACTTACCTAAACGAGTAGTTGATAATTCTGAATTCGAGAGAACCTTAGATACATCCGACGATTGGATTTCTAGTCGTTCTGGGATTAAACGCAGACACTTTGCAAACGAAGATGAAACCACCTCTGTCATGGCTACACTGGCAGCCAAAGAAGCGTTAGCAGATGCGAACTTACAGGCTGATGATGTTGACGCAATCATTCTAGCAACTTCAACTTCAGATCTTACATTTCCCTCCGCTGCTACAATGGTACAGGCAAATTTAGGAATAGTAAAAGGTTTTGCCTATGACGTTCAGGCAGTTTGCGCTGGTTTTGTCTTTGCTTTAGCAAATGCGAATGCACTAATAATTTCGGGACAAGCAAAAAAAATCTTGGTGATCGGTTCTGAGACGTTTTCAAAATTAATGGACTGGGAAGATAGATCCACGTGCGTACTTTTCGGCGATGGTGCCGGTGCGGTCATTTTGTCTGCAGAAAATGGGAAAGGAGATAAATATGATCGTGGAATTTTGGCGTCTGACTTAAACTCAGACGGACGGCTGAAAGATATTTTATATGTGGACGGAGGTGTATCCACGCAGTCTACTGGGTATTTAAGGATGCATGGCAAAGAAGTTTATAGACACGCAATTGAAAAGTTAGCAACTACTGCTCAAAACTCTATGAAATCTGCAGGTATTTCTGTTGAAGAAATTGACTGGATTGTTCCACACCAAGCCAATATTAGGATTATTCATGGAACTGCAAAAAAGATGGGCATAACATCAGACCGTGTATTAACAACAGTGCAGGATCACGGAAACACCTCCGCAGCCTCTATTCCCCTCGCCTTGTCAGTTTCAAAAATAAACGGGCATATTAAGAAAAATGACTTGATTGTTACAGAGGCTATTGGAGGCGGGCTCGCTTGGGGATCGCTAGTTATACGCTGGTAAACCTAAATATATAAAAAAAATTAACAACTTTTCTTATCGTTGTCCCATTTAAGTTGACTTACTAAATTTGTGAGCACTACAATTAGTTAAAAATGGGGGATGATTAAATGAGTGAAAAGACGTTAACGCGAATGGATTTAAGTGAATCAGTTTTTCGGGAGGTTGGACTTTCCAGAAACGAGTCAGCCGATTTGGTAGAAAGCGTGCTCGAGAAAATTAGTGCATCACTCGTAGCAGGTGAGCAAGTTAAGATTTCTTCATTTGGAACATTCAGCATTCGTCAGAAAAACGCCAGGGTTGGACGAAATCCGAAAACTGGCGAAGAGGCGCCTATACCGCCTAGAAGAGTTCTTACATTCCGACCTTCTCATTTGATGAAAGACAGAGTGTCAGAAGGGAAATAAGTAAGGTCATTGTAGAATTATGTCAAAATCTGAGAAAGCTTTTCGTAATATAAGTGAAGTTTCAGAGTGGCTAGCTACCCCTACTCATGTGCTGCGGTTTTGGGAAAGTAAATTCAGTCAAATTAAACCGATTAAACGAGCTGGGGGACGGCGTTATTACCGTCCAAAAGACATGCTGATTATTGGTGGGATAAAACAGCTACTGCATATTGAGGGACATACCATCAAGGGTGCGAAACAAGTTTTTCGCGAAAAGGGCCTAAATTACGTCTTAGGATTATCAAAACCCTTAATGTCCCAGGATCTCGGGAAAATAGGTAGCGATAAAGAGACCAAGACAAAAGTCGTTATACCTGTTGAAAAAATAGGTAATGAAAAACTTGTTTCTGTGAAAAGTGAATACCCCAATACTTCAAGCCCAAAAGTCCCAGAACAACCCGGCCTTTTTGACTTTTTTGAGGCGGAAAATCAGAAAATTGATCCAAAACCCATCGAAAAGAAAACGAACGAAGTTTTTTCAACATCAATTTTATTTAGAGAGATTGAGAATTTAAACAACGACCAGGTAAACAAAATTATACCGATAATAAATGATATGAAAAATTTGATTTCATTATGGAAGTAAAAATAAAGTAAGAAAATTTTTAACTTGTGTATGGAAAAAAAACCAGTAATTAGGGAGTTAACAAGGCGGGCTATGGCGCAGCCTGGTAGCGCGTCCGTCTGGGGGACGGAAGGTCGCAGGTTCAAGTCCTGCTAGCCCGACCATGTGAATTTCAATTATATTGGAAGTATTTTAAATGAGCGGAGTTCTCCCAAATCAAGAAATAGAGAAACTCATTGAAGTTGGCTCAATTACCTCAGATGTCCCAATAGATCCTGAACAAATACAACCTGCAAGCCTAGACTTGAGACTAGGTGGTAAAGCATTTCGTATAAGAGCATCTTTTTTGCCCGGAAGCCGCGAAAAAGTTGAAGATCGATTAAAATCTTTAAAAATGCATGAAATTGATTTAATAGACGGTGCAGTGCTAGAGAAAGGGTGTGTTTATTTAGTACCACTCCTCGAAGAGCTAAATTTATCACCAAATATCCAAGCTGCAGCCAACGCTAAAAGCTCAACCGGGCGCCTCGATTTATTAACCAGAGTAATTACAAACTCCGGGGAAGAGTTCGATCGCGTTTCCAGTGGATATTGCGGCAAACTATACGCTGAAATATGCCCCCGCTCTTTTTCGGTATTAGTGCGACAGGGAATGAAACTCAATCAAATTAGATTTAGAAATAAAAATACGACTTTGAATGATGAAGATTTAACAGCTCTTCATGCTCAAGAAAAATTAGTACCTGGAAACGCTATAATTGATGACGGACTTGGGTTTTCAGTAGATTTAAGACCATCACAAGGTGGCTTAGTCGGTTACAGAGCAAAACCACACACTGGAATAATTGATCTAGATCTAATTGATTACTACGATCCAGCGGAATTTTGGGATGAGATAAAAACTTCACAAGGTGAGATAATTTTAGACCCTGGCGCATTTTATATTTTGGTTAGTCGTGAGAGTGTTCACATACCGCCAGAATACGCTGCGGAAATGGCGCCATATGTAGCCATGGTTGGCGAATTCAGGGTTCATTATGCGGGCTTTTTTGATCCAGGTTTTGGTCACAATGCAGCAGGTGGATCAGGCGCGCGTGGTGTATTGGAAGTAAGATGCCATGAAGCCCCATTTGTCTTGGAACATGGTCAAGTTGTAGGACGTTTGATATATGAAAAAATGTCCAAGCGACCTACAAAACTATATGGTCAAGGGGTAAAATCAAATTACCAAGGTCAAGGACTCAAATTATCAAAACACTTCAAGAAAAGTTTCTGAGTTTTTAATACACAAAGAGTTGTTTCTATTCTTCAAAAAGCTCAGGCTGATCTAAATTCTCTGATAAATCTTGCTCTTCATTATCGATTCCTTCCCCAGTCTCTTTAACATTTGGGATAGTACTTTCGAGCAAACCAGCAGACTTCAATTCCTTAAGACCAGGCAGATCTTTTGCACTCTCTAGCCCAAAGTGATCCAAGAAATGTTGAGTGACAACAAAAGTAACCGGCCTTCCTGGAGTCATTTTTCGTCTGCCAAATTTTATCCAATCCATCTCTAAAAGTAAATCAACAGTACCCTTAGAAACTCCAACACCTCGAACCTCTTCAATTTCTAACCTGGTCACAGGTTGATGGTAAGCAATTATAGCTAATGTTTCCACCGCTGCACGACTCAATTTACGAGTTTCGATAGTCTCTTTTCTCATTAAAAAACTAAGATCAGCGCTAGTGCGCATCGCCCAACCATCACCAACTTTTACTAAATTAACACCGCGGCTACTATATTGCACTTTTAACTCATCTAGAGCAAATGCAGGATCAGATCCTTGCGGCATTCTGTTTTTTAACTCTGCAACCGTAACTGGTTTAGAGGAAGCAAATAGAATTGCCTCCACCATACGCTGTTGTTCAGGGATTGATGGAGCTTCGAAAAGGTTGGCTTGGTCAACTTCACCCATGTTGTGCCCACCTAACGATTTATTTGGTAGATCACTCATTCAGTGGTCCT
>Ga0208127_1000774_pt1 | contig 16321 bp, 16 predicted proteins | sample ETNtaG_6_FD_185751 | JGI IMG/M metagenome (GOLD analysis project Ga0208127, IMG submission 185751) | Marine microbial and viral communities from oxygen minimum zone, Eastern Pacific Ocean - ETNP201306SV45 (SPAdes) (version 2) | ecosystem: Environmental > Aquatic > Marine > Oceanic ...
TCATGTAGTATTGGCGTCTCGAAGTGCCATGAGCGACCACGTGATTGCTGTACTCCCCGGCGACGGTACGGGAAAGGAAGTTGCGGTCGAGGCGCAACGTATCTTGGACACCATCCAAGAACATACAAATCATGGGTTTGAACAAACCGTCATTCCATGTGGAGGTCAACATTATCTTGCAACAGGAGAAGAATGGGCCGAAGGTTCATTTGAATTTTGCAGGGACGATGCTGATGCAATTTTCATGGGTGCAATAGGATACCCTGGTGCTCGTCTACCCAATGGAGATTTGGCTGGTGGTTCAGTCATTCTCGGTATGCGTAGCGGCTTAGATTTGTACGCCAATGTACGTCCGATTCGACTCTATGAAGGCGTCCCTCACAAAGTGCATGGACGATTCACAAACATCTGGGATCCAGATATGGTCGACATGGTAATTCTCAGAGAAAATACTGAGGGGTTGTATCATTCATTGCTTCATCGAAGTGCGCAACGAGCAAAAGGATTGGAGGGCTACGAGCCTCCTGAAATTGATTTCCCTGGACTCAAAGGGGAAGTGGCTTACGATCCAAGACCGATTTCTTCTCACGGTTCAGAGCGATTGATCAAAATGGGTTTTGATATCTGCGGCACACGCAGTGGCGCCCCTGTTGATGGCAAATCACGTGTATCATGCATCGATAAGAGCAACGTCACAAGAGGATGTCAATTATTCCGCAAAACGTTCGATGATGTTGCTGCTGCTTATCCACATGTTGAGAAAGACTATGGCTACATCGATGCGTTTACACAATGGTTGACTCGAACACCTGAATTCTACGACGTTGTCGTCACATCGAACATGTTTGGCGACATTGCAACAGACCTTGCTTCTGTTCTTCAAGGGGGAATGGGTATGGCGGCCTCTGGGAACATTGGTGACCATCATGCCTTCTTTGAGCCAGTCCATGGATCTGCACCGAAGCATGCTGGCCAAAACAAAGTCAACCCGATCGCGAGTATCAATTCCGTTCAAATGATGTTGGACTGGCTCGCTCGTCGGTCAAAGGATGATGACTTGTTGAATGTGGCAAACATTCTCGATCAAAGTGTTGCAGAGCATCTCAAGGACGGGAAGTCTCTCACCTATGATTTGGGAGGCACTGCTTCCTGTAGCGACGTAGGTACATCGATTGCTAATCGACTTGCAGGCCATCTCCAAGAGCTCTAATTCGGCTGAGGCTGAAGTTGTACGGTCGGAACCTTCCATCCTACAAACCAAATTCCGATTACTGCTACAATCGCTATTGTTGTCTGGCCAAAACCCGGATCGCCGAGTTTTGTAACGACATAAATCGAACAAGCTGAAACGAATGAAATGATTCCAATGATGACAATCTTTGAATGGAGAGGTAGGGCTCTTCCTGCTTTGTAATATTCAAGAAGTGCATTTCCAAAAAGGCGGTTGGTCAGAAGCCATTGAAACATCTTCCTTGAGGACCGGCCAAAACAGAACCCTGCTGCAACCAACCAAGATGTTGTGGGCCAACCTGGAACAACGGTTCCAATCGCCGCAAAAACAACAAAAATGCTGCCGAGTACAGTCCAAAGCCATCGAACAACTGGATTCTTTGATGGCTTGTGAAGATCGAGAATTGCTTGAAGGATTTCATCATCTGAAAGAGGTTCAAACTGAGAAAGCGTTACTGGATTTTGGTCGGAATGTTCCTCCACAACCCCACTTCCTATGTTGAGCCTGTGGATTGTTACTCATAAGGAATGGGGGAGAGCCTAAATGAATCGAAAGGACTGAAATCAAGTTGCTTCTCGCATGAACATGGATGGGAAGAGTTTGGTGGTGCGCAAAGGTACGCCCTCGAATCCTGTCCGCATTGCTGTCTTTTTCTCTGGTTCTGGAACAGGTATGAATGCCCTTCTCCAGCATCAGATGAAAGATAATTGTGGGCACAAATCCGTCGTTTGTGTCACGGATAAAGAAGGAGTAGGAGGGATTGAGGTCGCCACGCGGCATGGGATTCCGATCATTCAAGAAACGATCAACCGCCAACTCCCTGTTGAAGAACGTCGAAGAGAACATGAGTTACGAATCATCAAAAAATTGGAGGAATATGAAATTGAGATCATCGTATTGTCTGGCTATATGCGATTATTATCCAGTGAATTTGTTGAACAATTCAGTCCGAAAATTATCAACATCCATCCTTCCCTTTTGCCAGCATTTCCCGGAGCAGATGCACATACGGATGTCCTCGCTTCCGGAGTGAACGTAAGTGGATGCACGGTTCATGTGGTTGATGCTGGAATGGATACAGGAACAATTCTGGCACAACGTCGAGTTCCTGTTTTCGATACAGATACACGTGCTGAACTTGCTAAGCGAATTCAAATCGAAGAACACCAACTTTATCCTTCAGTCATTGATTTGATCTGTTCAGGCCATCAATTTGTTTTGGATGATTGAAGTTCTCGAGGCGATCTTCGAGACGTTGCATATCGTTTCGATCCAAATTTGCAAAGAGTTCATTCAAACTTGTTGCCAGTGAAAATTCATTGTTTCTTGGGATTCTTGCGAGGGTGAATTGTTCACGCCCTTCTGCATCAATAGGGATACCTGGTGGCTGAGAAAGTATTGCGTTGATTGCATGTTCATCCAGCCTATACATGTCGCAAGGGAATAATTGAATCTCTTCGTTATATTCCATTGCAAACATTCGAATCACATCTGCAAGTGTAGTTGCTTCGATTGGATCGGGCCAAGACATTCCTGAAAACAAACTGCTCCGTTCTTCACTTCCACAAGCGACAACTACGCGGCATCCTTTCTTCTCCAATACCTGCGTCAAGGTGTTGACTGAGTCGTAGAGGAGTGCTTTGTCTTGGCCCATCCGGTTGCTCTCTCCGCCTGCTAAAATCAAACAAAGGAGTGGCATGCAATCACACGAGATCGTCGAGTGCTGTCATCGCATGCTCTAATTCATCGAGTAAATCACGAACGCGATCAAGAAGTGCTTGTCGCTCTCGACTCGAACGTGCTTGCGGAAGCCACTCGAGTAAACGCCGCACATCTCGAGCATCACGCTCAACAGTCCACGATAAGACCTGTTCGAGTACTGGATCTTCGGTTGGCAAAAAGCGTTCAGCCATAACCATCGGAATGGTCCAGAGCCCATCAAGATAGCCGTGATAGAAGACGTTGGCGGATGCGTTCAAACAATTCTCCTCCTTTCGGAGTTTCCTCAAGAAGTGAAACATGACCTCCACAGCGTTCTTCATCCAACGACAAAAGCAAGATCATCAATTGTGCCCAAACCGTACTCTGGGTTGCAGCGTCTCGAATCCAAGCATCATCTGGAACTTGCCGTCCCCCTCGGAGAAATTCTTCGGCTGTCTCTAAGAATACTTCTACTGAAACACGATCTTGAATGAGTTGAAGCAAAATGGTCCAAGCGTTTTCCCCAAGTTCCTCATCAGACATATTTGCCAGAAGAAGCCCCACGAGTTTCATGTCTTCACGACCGCCCCGTTTCCAAATTTTTGGAATAAATTTTGCAATTTTCAATCTGTCTTTTTCGTTGGTTAACATCCAAGAGGCGATTCGCCGCATTTCAGGATCGGGCGTTCCGATATGAAATGTGTAATGTCCCGAAGTTGCTAAACGGTCCGTCATGGATTTTGTAATCATACCAGGAACGCCGTATGTGTAGGCTTGTCTCAGTAAAGAGAGTCGTTTACTACGACGTTTTGGAAACGAGGGGAAGCCGTCCAGGAAATCATCAAGCGACGTTGGGTTCATCACGTTTCACCGTGGTTCTTTTTCCGAACATTATCGAATAAAGTTGTAACAACTCGGACCGAATCACGAAGATTGTTGAGGGTCTTTTCGACCATGTTCGGATCTTCGAAACGCTCCTTGACCATGTCTCGCAATTCACTCTCGACAAGGTCGTGTTCTTCATCGTCGATGGCAAAAATATCTCGCAAATGCGCCATGACTCTAAATTCATCTTTGGAAAGTGATGCGTTGATAATCGCAACTTCAAACACTGTTTTGTAAATTTCATGCTGTTCCTCAGCAGAGAGTGCCTCTCCATCCTCGGTGTCGACTCCATCGATAATCGCTTGATAAATCTCTGCTGGTTGATGTGGTTCGAGGTCGAGACAGGAGGATAATCGGATGATGAGGCGTTTCTCTTCACGCGTCAATATGCCGTCGAGCAACATCACCTCAATCGTACTGCGAAATGCAGCAAGACGGTGTACTGTTTTGGCGGACACGACTTGGCGTATGAAGAACTTCTTCTTGAACCCACGCGAAGATTTGAGTAAAAAATCCGGTTTTCTGAGGAGGATGCAAAGATCATTTATCGAAGGCCGCGTTGTTGTTCTAAATCCCGCAATTTTGCTAAGATCTCTTCAGTGAATGTATCCTTGATTTGAACATCGTTGTATCCTCCGAAAACATTGGTTGCTTCAAGGGTTAATTGTTGAGATGCTGGAATCGCCGGAAACGTGCGATTGATTCCATCGATCACAGAAATTGGAATATTTTCTTCGATTGCAAGGGATGTAAGCCAAAGGTCATCGTTTTTTGGGCAGACCTCGATAAATTCACGTCCTCGTTGTTGAGCAACTCGAAGAAATTCAGGACTGTAGATTTCGCCCATCGAAGATGTGTAAAAATTGAGATTTGTTGGTTCGTCGATGATTCCTGGCCCCCATTCAAGGTAGGGGAGTGCTTCGGTTCCTTCCTCATTAAGGCGGATGCAATGGGCGCGATAAGCGTGTAATGCGCCTGGCATTTTCTCAATTGAAAGAGCGAGTCTCTGTAGCCACCATTTAGGATAGATGTGGTCATCATCGCCCGTAGCATGTGGCCGATCAAAATCTTCCATCATTTCGATGAATGGGAAATATTTCGTGTGCGGGCCAAAATTTTCGACGAGTTTGATTTCAAGTCCTCGTTTGACAAGACGTTGAAGGCCCTTTGTCGGTTGATTGTACAATGCTTCATCATCCACGAAAAGAACGGCTCTTGAGGGGCGAATCCTTCCTCGAGCTATCGCCTCTAGTGAGAGATGAGCTGTTTGAAATCGAATTCCATACGTTGTCATCGAAAGTGTTGGGCCTGTCTCTGATAGCATCGATCGTGATGAAAGGCGGTTATGGATGCCCAACTTCATCATGAGAAGGTTGATGTACAATTTACTCGGAAGGTTACGGATGAATTCAAGCACACCCATAACATCTCAACCTGTTGATATTAACACGTCTGGAATTGATTATATAATCACGTCGATATTCGATGTTTTGTTGTAAAATCAGAAACAAACGATGGGAAAAGGGGTTGAATCCATAAGGGTTGGAAGACAGCGCCAACCAATGAAGAAAGTCATAATGCGCCAATATTGGCGTCTTCAGCAGTCTCAAACCGTTATCTCGATGGTTTTCTGGACAACGACTCTGACCTTGCTTATTTGGCCATATGTCAAGTGGCGATTTGAAGCTACGTGTGATTCAGGGTTGTGTTTTTCCGATGAAATTCTCGGCCTACCATCAACCTACATTGGACTGATGTCGATCGGTGCCTTGGTTCTTCTCAGCGTCCTTCTGATCGGTTACATTTACGATGTTGGGCTCGGATTGTGGAAAGAACATCTTACAATTTCTACTGAACGAAACCCGTTTGGCGTCTACCTCATTTCTCCACCAATGGGACTGATTCTTGCACAAACAAACATGTTGCTCAAACATATCGCATCCGATGATGAAGATGTTCAACGTCACGTTGCATTTGTTGAACGGTGGCTTGAATGGAATGCTGATGAAGAAATTTGGGCAAGGGCGATGGATGCTTGGAAGAATTCGATGAATGATGACGATCCACATCTCCCGTTCTTGAGTAAAGAAATGCAAGCGGATTTAATCGAACGGTCCTCGTCGTTACCAAAAGAATGAAACTGCATATTTTCCCCTCTTTTTATCCATAGGATTCAAAAGGTGAAGGCTATAGCACTGGTTGCTGAATCACATTCACTTGGTTAGGAAAATATTCCAAACCGTTGCACTGCGTCCCCTTATGGGATAAATGCGCCGACTGTGAGGAGGCCGAAAGGAGGATTCAATTTGTCTCGAAGAAACAATTCAGGAAATAAACAAGGAAAAGCGATGAAGTATTTGATCAAGGCTGATATCAAGGTCAATGGAACCGTTCAGCGAAAAGATATCATCGGAGCGATTATGGGGCAGACCGAAGGTCTGCTCGGTGATGAGCTCGAACTCAGAAAATTGCAACGAACGGCCCGTGTTGGACACGTTGACGTTGAAATGGAAAGCAAAGGTGGAAAGGTGCATGGAATGATTCTCATTCCGAGCAGTATGGATAATGTTGAAACGGCGATTATCGGTTCAGCATTGGAAACCATCGATCGTATCGGACCATGTCAAGCAAAGATTACCGTTGTCGAAATCTCGGATGTTCGTGCAACCAAGCGAACCGCTGTTGTCGACCGTGCGAAGGAACTACTTCTCGCACTCGTCAACTCTGGAGAGGCTGCAAGCAAAACAGTCGTTGAAGAGGTTCGCTCCGTACTTACCGTCGGTACTGCAACCAACTTCCATGGACTCACATGTGGTCCAAACGTGCAAAGTTCGGACTCCCTTATCATCGTTGAAGGACGAAATGATGTCATCAATTTGCTCAACTGTGGCGTTAAGAATGCAATCAGTGCAGATGGTGCTGGAAACATCAAACAAGAATTAATCGATCTTGCAAACAGCAAGCAATCGGTTACACTTGCTATCGATGGTGATCGTGGTGGTGAAATGTTGTTCCGACAACTCAATGCTATTCTCAAGGTTGACTTTGTTGCTCAGGCACCTGTCGGACAAGAGTGGGAGCTTCTACCACAGAAGACCATTACCAAGTCGCTCTCGATGAAAGTCGATGCTGCTAAATTTGCGAAGACCATGCAAGCTCAAGATAAAGAAGATGAGCAAAAGCATGGCGGCTCCAGTGATGAATGGGTTGAAGAGATGTCCGACGTTTACGAAGTGGAAGTGGCTCCAGCAGAAATTCAGGAAATGTTCGATCATCAAGATGGTTTGGGGAAGAACAAGGCAATGTTCATTCTCGCTGACGGTTCAGTAAGTGAAGAAATGGGTGCCGGCTCCATCGCAAAAACCGCAGCAGGAACAGAGGGTGTTCAAGCGCTCATCATCAATGGCCCAATCAGCGACCGAATTCAAGAAATTGCAAATGAAGCGTCCATTGCTACCGTTGTCGGCACCAAGCCTGGTAAAGGATTTAGTGAAGAAAGCGGACAGAAATCATGGTTCTCTGAATCACACCGTTGATTCCGTTACGTTCATTTCATTGTTCGAGTAAGGTGAGCACATGGACAAAGACGATGAGTCTGCTTCCGAACCCGAAGAAGAGGTTGTCGAAGAGGAAATTGTTGAGGAGTCTGTATCGGAAGAATTTGAATTGATGGATGCGCGTGCATTACCAATTCGAGCAAAACCGTTGTTTCACAACAGTGGAGAAGAGGTTGATGAATTTCCACTACAAGAAACAAAAGACGGATTGTCGTCCACTTCAATTGTCGTCGGAGAGGGTTTATTCCGCGTTGTTAAAACAACAATGCACGAAGATGGGGTTCCAAGGATCGATGTTCAACTTGCTATGGACTCAGAAATAACAAGTTTCCAACATGTAATCGACAAACCAGAACGATTCGAAATTGGCTTATCAGTTGGTTTTGGTGTGATTGGTATATTGTTCATGGTAATTCAAAAGATGTCATTTATCGTTTTTGGTTTGGCAATGTTCCTTATCGGATTGAAGTTCCTTCCAAATAAACTTGAAACTCATCGGTTGATTTTCTCTTCATGTGGTAATTCTCATGAAATAGAACTCCCAACCATGGGTTGTTTCCTTCCTGGTTTCCGAACAAGTATGGCATTGATTGGTCCTGTAATGGGAGAATACATCAAACAAGGAACGCTTGATTCGACTGAAATTGATGAGTTGCACGCAAAACTCCGTGCGCCTGTTGTTCCACAACCGGTTGTTCAACCAGTTCCTCAATTGCCAATGGCAACAGCACCAATCGAAATTGGTTCAGAAAATGAACCGATCGAAATTGTGGCTGGAGAACCAGAAGTTTCGGTTCAAAATGAAGAAGAGAGTGTAACCCCTGCCGATAACAATCCCGAACCCATGGGCCCTCCTGTCGTTATCCCTGCTCCTCCAGAGCCTTTGCCCGCTCCACTACCGCCGGCTATTTCACCGCCTCCAGTAGCCGTCCCTCCGGCTCCTGTAATGGCCCCAGTTGCACCAATTCCGCCTCCTCCATTGGCACCAATGCCCATGGGACCGCCTGGAATGAACCAACCAATCCCTCTGGATATGCCATTACCAGAAGCGCCAAGAATCCCTGTTCAGGCAACACCGAGCCAAGAGCCATTGATTTCACAGGAAGAACAAGATGCTCTACTCGATGAGTTGTCTTGATCAATTGATTCCACCAGCAGCTGGTAGATTCATTGATTGGATGAGGCGTTGAGTTTGAAGATTTAACTCATCCAAATTTGATGGTTTGGGTAATGGTAACTCATCGGCCTTGAGTGGAACTCGAACACCAGGCCCTGGTGTTCGATTCAAAGCGTTTCCAAGTTGTAGAGCATCTTCAAAAAAGTCGCCCGAAGAACCAAGGTGTCGGGATTCCAATCGCATCCTAACCCACTGTTTGTAGCGTGGTATAACATCTGCAATCATATCGATGATTTTTGAACGCTCAACATCGTTGGAATCGTTCTGAGGTAACAATCGTAAAACAAGGCGTAGCATACGATCAACGCGAACATCTCGAGGTTCGTGGCCGACAAAAGAGGCGAGTGAACGTCGTATTGCACCAAAATCACCCGAGGCTGAAAGAATATCTGCATCGCTTGTTCGACCAAGTAAACGAAGTAATTCTTCATATGAAGATACGTCACTTGTTGATGTCTCTGTTGCTTGAGGAGGCAAAACTGTTGGTGTCTCAATTTCCTTTTCCTCAACATTTACAGATTCAACAGGTTCTTCTTGAAGGGGTTCTGTTCCTTCGTCAACATCGTGATCTCCATCCGCTTCCATCGCTTCCAAGATGGCTTCATGTGCTTCTTCAAGGGTGGATTCGGGTTGAATTTTTGCAGGAACCTTTCGAATCATGGATTGTTGTTTTGGGAGAAGCACCGGACGTTGTTTTGGCATCCATGTTCGGTATGTGTAGCCTTCATCCTCAACTGGGCGTTCCGCTAAGTGACGAATGAGTGTTGGGATCTGTTGTTCAATCTTTACCAATTCCAATGGATTGCGTACATGAGATGCTAACTCATCGGCTCGATTCGTGTCTCGGCGCCAATCAAGACCTGAAATTCTACGTTGAATGGATTCAATTCGTGTAATCGCATCCATCGCTTGTGAAAACTGCTGGAAAAACGAATCAGAGTGATGTTCGTGAAGTTTGAGCAACTCTGTGATGTTCCAGCCACGCTCCTCCAATCGTAAGAGTTCAATTTTAGAACGTTCCAAAGCATGGGAAGAAACGCTGCTGGAAAGGTGATGTTGATGTTCAAGTGATGCAATCGCTTCCTCGAATGAATAAAGATCGGAGAACGTTTTGTTTGCATCCGCCTTTCCAAGTCGCACTGCCTGCTCCCATTCGGATTGCAACATTCGTCGATGGCGTGTATTTCTAACGGTTCGCTTTTCAATCCAATCTTGCATTTCATCCAGTAAATCATTCTCAAGATCCATCGTTCTGAGGATAATGGATCTTCTCTCAACTTCTTCCTCACCACCTAACGATGTGTCAAGTTGAAGCATCTTGTCAAGAAGTGCATTCGCTCGCTCATACACTGGTAATTGTTGATGCAATTCTGCTAAACCTTGTCGTGGATCTTGTGTAATTTTATATCGCCAAACATCCATCTCGAATCCGAATTGTTCCCATTGCTCAATCAAGGAAGCACCTTGAAGTTCTTTCTGCGTCCATTGCTGTTCAAGTTCCTCAATCTTATCCAAAAAGGCATCCGTATGTTCGATTTTTCCTGCAAGGCCTTCAATCGACGCATCCTGAAGATCCCATAGTTTTGTAATCTCCTTCCACCGTTCAAGTGCGCCTGCATGCCGGTGGTATTGTTGTTCAACCTCTGGCAGGATATGTTCCCATTCGAGTAATTCCGACGCAAGAATTTGGGAACGCCCTTCGTAAGAGAAGCCCTCAGAATTCCATTCTCGAATCAAGGCATTCATCTCCTGCAATCGTGTTTGAAGGTGTTCAGAAATCGTTGTGACATTGTTTTGAATTGTTTTGATTTCATCAGACGGTGGTCCAACCAGTTCGCGGGCGCGTTCCTCGAACGTCTCTGCTAGAACGGGATCAAATGGTAAAATCGATGTTTGAATGCTGAGTAATAATAGATCGATTTGATTTGAATAGTCTTGATACCGTTCAATTTCATTGAATTTTTCAATGAGATTCATCGAACCTATATCGATATCAAATCCCTTTTCCTTAAGTTGGGTAATCGCCTTATTGAGAAGTGTTTTCTGTCGTTCTTCATCATTTGCTAATTCATTGAGTGTTATCATGATCTCTGAATAATTATCTGGATTTGACAAAAGAGGGAGAAGAAGATCAAGTGAAGTCCAACTTGATTCGTCAAGTGATGCGCATGCTGAGATGATTCCCTCATATTGGGATTGTGACGCTTCATCATCCGACCAAGCTGGATTCATTCGAAAGTAATTCGACTCCCATGGAGCATTGGTTTTAGTCCAACGAAGAAATTCGGTTTGAATCGCTTCCCAATTCATTGGATTTTTCAAGTCTTGAAGTAATTCCTTAACTTCTATGAATTGCTGAAATGGAAACATGCGTTGCCTTAACGATAATGTGGATTGAATGTTTTCTTCAATCTCTTGCAACATTGATGGGGTTTGTGAACCCGATTCGATCTTGAGTGTTGATGTATCAAAACCCAATTCTTTCCAACGTTGAAGATGGGGTTGGAGATCATCAACAGATTCGGAGACGTCATCACTTCCCATAGCCTCTCCTCAAACAATCGATAGTTCGACATAGGATTTCAATGTGAGCCGTAATTTCAACAAATTCATTCGATAATATCGTTATTTGGCGATTTCCAAAGGGTTGGAAAATAGGGGTTTCAGCCTTCTTTCAGACCGCAGAACATAAAGGCAGTTGAAGAACTTAAGACTCAATGGAACCTATTTCCATCCTTCTCATTGGATTGTCTATCGGCGCTGGTGGTGCTCTCTCCTGGAACCTCTACCATGCAAAAAATGCATTACAAAATGTAACAGATCGGACCCTTGTTCTTTCTGAATCACAAGGGGCGCATGCAAAACAAACAACCGATGCATTGGTCATGCTTCAGAAAAAAATAGACCGATATGATGCTTTGCTAGATGCATTACGGGCCACCCAACCTGAAGTTGATCATGGTATTCGAGCCCATCAGGCCATTGCCTCGCTTGAACGCGGTGATGTTTCATCGACGACAATTCATGATGCAATCGATGCTGTATGTTCTTCTATCTCCCTCCACAAAATAGACGTCGATCTCTCACCAATGCAATCTGAAATGGCCTCCCGATTGTTTGCTGTCCTTGATCAAAATAGTCAAGCGTTGACAGCTCTCAACCTCGATGGACAGCGTTCGCTCCAAATTGGATTGTGTTCTTTGTATCTCCAGAATCTTACATGGGCCGAGAATGCTTTTGGTGCTGCACACCAACACTTACCAGGTAATGATGTCGTTTTGAAAGGGCTTGAAAAGATTGCAATTCTAAAAGCGGACGACGTTCTTCGATTGCACTGGCTTGAAGCACAATTACGTCTCGATCCAGATAATCCCGAATTGTTGCGAACGCATGCGCACATCCTTGTCGAACAAGGCGATGAAAATGCTGAGAAAGATGTGCGTCGTTTGGAAGCATTGGGGCTTGACACGCCTGCAGATCGATCATTACTCGCTGGATTGCGTCACCGTGCTGGTTCATCGAACGAAGCCATCGATGCGATTGAACAAGCACTCGCTGAAGACAATAAGAAGCCTGATTATTGGCTCCAATATGCTCAGTTATTGCATGAAGCTGATGAGTCGGAGCGGGCGCTTGAAGCCGTTGATAGTTGCTTGAATCTTGATCGTCAAATCGGTGATGCGTGGGCCCTACGAGCGAAATTATTGAGTACGAAATCAGGAAGAGAAAAAGAGGCTTTGAAAGCAGCAACACACGCTGTTGCCCTCGACTGTGGGGGTGCTGAATTGATTGTCTTGAAGGCGGACCTCCTTACTGAAACTGGTGATGTCATGGCTGCTGAAACATCGTTGGAAAAGGCCATTGAAAAATACCCCATGGATGCTGAACTAAGAAGCATTGTCGCATCTCGACGGCTTGCTGAAGGCCGAATCGAAGTGGCGCAAGCATTACTCGATAATACGCCTGCAAACATCGATCATCCAGAGTTGCACATCGTTGAAGGGCGGCTCCATCTCGCTCGTGCTGATCGTCTTCGTGATGGTACAGGGGATACTGATCAAATCCTGCTTGGATCTGCAATTAAGTCCTTTGAAGCCGCTCTTGATCTTAATCGTGAATTGGGTGTTGCCTGGCTAGGTTTAGCAAGAACGCAACGATTGATGAGAAATCTCGATGTGGCTGGAGAATCTTTGACAAGAGCTCGCCGTTTGCTTGGTGATACCGATCCCCCTTGCTCGATCGAAGCAGCGATGTTGGCCATCGATAACAACGACATACATGCAGCAACTCGATACATCGATGCTGCTGAAATACAAGGTAGTGGTGCAACCATCGCATACGTACGCGGAAATATTGCCGCCCATTCTGGTAATGTTGAGCGAGCGGTTGCAATGTATACTGAAACACTGAAAGAGAATCCTAAGCATATCCGTGCTCGGTTGAATCGAATAAATGGTTACCTCGCTCTCGATCAAGCCTTGGAAGCGAAAGAAGATGCAAATGTGTTGCTTTCATTGGCTCCTGAACTGAAAGTTGCCATTTTTGCTCGAGGTGATGCACAGACTCGACTCGCAGAATGGGAAGAAGCGAAGGAAGATCTGCTCGTCGTCTTAGAGGACGCCCCACATCACTACAAAGCGCTCACGAAACTCGCTGCGTGTTATCTCGCGCTTGACCGCCCAGAACGTGCTGAAGGCCCAATCAATGAAGCATTGCGTTTAGCGCCTGATTTCGCTGAAGCATGGCATCAACGAGGTTTGCTTTACCTTGCTTGGGAAAAGGTTGAGGATGCTCTTCGTGACTTTGAAGCCGGGATTCGTGCTGATGGAAACCATCTCCAGTCCCGTGAGCAGGCTGCTGCTATTCACCACCAATTTAACAGGATTGAACAGGCAATGGCGGGTTGGAGAGGTGTGTTGGCTTTGGATCCAAATCATGCAGTGGCTCGAAGACGTTTACAGCAATGCGAGCAACTTCTTACGACCACATGAGTATAGGCGAACACCTATGAATAATGTTGGATAGGGGTTGAATATGTCCCTTCAAGTTGGTGATGTCGCTCCTGGATTCAATCTAAAAAATGCAAACACGGCCTTTGGAAATGAACTCCAATCACTGTCAGATTCGATGGCTAAGAACGGTTGCGTTGTTGTGTTTGAATGCAATCATTGCCCATATGTTGTTGCAAGTGTTGGTCGGATGAACAACATGGCTGAATATTGTAACGTCAATGGAATTGGGTTCGTTGGTATTAATTCGAATGATCCTGATAATTATCCAGCGGATTCGTTTGAAAACATGGTCAAGCGGGCAGAGAAGGGAATGCCTTATGCTTACCTTCACGATGCTACGCAAGAAGTTGCTACTGCATGGGGCGCGCAACGTACGCCTGAGTTCTATTTACTCAATACTGAAGGAAAAGTCACCTATCATGGACGGATGGATGATAGCCCTCGAGATCCAAACAATGCTACGACGAGTGAGTTGAAAGATGCCATCGATGCAATGCTTGCTGGAAGTACGCCAGCAGTCCAATTCACCGATTCCATTGGCTGTTCTGTCAAATGGAAGTGATGGTCTGGCAGGCTGCATCCGCCAGTGTGATTGGGATGAAAACGACGTTTGTCGTAGTTGTGGAACTGATTATTCGCCACCCAAAAAACTCCGCCCTTTTCACTTAGCTTTTCCAGTTGATGATTTGAGAAAGGCGAAGGAATTCTATGTCAACATCCTGGGTTGCTCGACTGGACGAGAAAAAAATGAGTCATGTGTCTTCAATTTCTTCGGACATCAAATTGTAGCGCACCTCGTAGCTCAAATGCCCGATGTATCGACCAATCCAGTCGATGGTAAACAAATACCAGCCATGCATTTCGGAATTGTTTTGGAATGGGATGATTGGTATCAACTCAAAGATAAACTTGACAAAAATGGGGTTGAATTTGTCGTCGGCCCCTACACTCGATACGAGGATCAACCGGGATCTCAAGCAACCATGTTTCTTGTCGATCCTTGTGGAAATCACTTGGAATTCAAATCATTCAGGAATGATTCTGCCATCTTTGATTCTGAATGGTAATCCTGCTTCGTGTGAAATTTGTGGATATTCCTTGGCCCGCCAAGAGAGAGGGTTTGGAAATTGGCATTTTAATGTTAAAAAATGGGTTAACTTTTTTCCTATGTATGTTTACCACTAACTGAGTGTAATGGGTGAAATACTGGACTGGTATGTGGATTCGATTCGTGATATCGATTTCCAATTTGCATGGGTTGGTGTAGGAATTATTCATGCAGTACTGTCAATGATTACTCTACTCTTTTTGTTCACATTGGCAACAATGATCTATCGTGCAAGGCCTAATTCACCTGAAAATCGATTTATGTCGCTGATGCTCTTTGTTGAGGGGATTAAAACAATCGTTACATGGTATGCAATCTATCCCTTTGGACCTGAGACCTTACCTTATGTCCAGTATTGGAGAGTTGTCTACTATACAATGTGCTTGTTATCGATACTGATGTATCTTTCATTATCATCATTTTATCCAGTCAAATTCCTCAAGTTTATGTCCAATGATAAAATAAAAAATAATCTCTTTTGGGCACTACCAACACTTGCAATTGCAATAATTTCCTTGGTAGTTATTTCCGCAGGTGGTGTGCATGAAACATTTGCTGGTTCCCTGCATATTGATTGTCCAGAAGGAAGTGGAGAAGGTGATGCAATTGTAACCGCCTCATATGGAGAGAATGATTATCAAGGGAATTGTCTCGAACAATATGCTCCTTATGATTTCATTACTGTCGAACAATCAGATCTTGGACGATTACTGTTAATGATGCCCGTCATTACTGCGTTTATTGCATTAGGCTTCATGAGAAATGCACAAAAAAGGCTCGAGGAGGATGCGGAAGATGAAGAATCAAGACAAAAATCAACAGAAGCGAGGGCGTTGGTTGTCGGATTTGGTGGAAAGACGTTTTTCCAGGGTTCGATGTTATTTTTCATGATCTATCTCACAGCTGTTTATGGACAGTTTAATTCTGCTGATTTACTTGAAGTTGAAATGAATAATCGGATGAAATTCTATTTTTATGGCTTGTATGGTTTTCTTTTCAGTGCTTTATTTGCAGGTTTATTCGAAGGTACGATGTTCACGTACGCTATCCTCAAGAACGATGTATTGGGTATTGATGAAAAACTAAGAAAGACGTTTAGTACGGCTATTTTTGCTACTTTTGGTGCCATATTGTTTGTGATTGCATCCGAGTTGGTTGAATCGATGTTAGGGGGGTCTGGTTGGGTCGGAGGTGTTGCCGTGGGCGCACCATTGGTTGTTCTCAGAAAGCCAATTTACTCCGTCATTAACAATTTCTCAAATCGATTGATGCCAGAGTCATTTACAGCTGCAGAGCGAACATACCTCGAAGCGTATCAGATCGCTTGTGAGGACGGTTCTGTAACAACTGAGGCTCGTAAATTCTTATCACTTCAAGCGAAAACACTCAATTTGGATGAAAAAAGAATTGAATATCTTGAACTTTGGTACGATGAAAAACTCGTGGAAGAAGAATAATTTTGAGTGATTTTATTTTTCAAGTTCTGTTCGCAATTGTTGTATTTCTTCGACGAGAACATCAAGTTGTGATTGAATCTTGCGCACTTCGCTATTGATTCCTTCTTCTGAATCTGCTTCCAATGCAACAACGGTATTGGTAAAAATAGCAACGAACATGTTGAGAAACGTGAATGTCGTCATAAAAATGAAC
>Ga0208127_1000777_pt1 | contig 16304 bp, 13 predicted proteins | sample ETNtaG_6_FD_185751 | JGI IMG/M metagenome (GOLD analysis project Ga0208127, IMG submission 185751) | Marine microbial and viral communities from oxygen minimum zone, Eastern Pacific Ocean - ETNP201306SV45 (SPAdes) (version 2) | ecosystem: Environmental > Aquatic > Marine > Oceanic ...
CCTCACCTCAACTCTTTTTTCAATAAAACATCCAATATTGTTAGCCAGAGCGCTTGTCAGCTATTTAGCCAAAAAGCTGTTCTTTTTAACTATGAAAATTGTAGACCTGCTAACTCTAAGGGCTTCATGACAGCAGGTCAACGATCTATGACTCTTTTTGTCGTGACAGGGGCTCAACTAGACTCAATATGATAGGCCCTATTTAAGGGCATTTGCAGCACGCAAAATTTCTTTAATCTTCGGAAATAAATGGACATTCGTAATTAACAAGTCGTTTTCATAGAATTGGGGGTCCGCACCATCAGGTACTTCACTGAAATGACCACATACTGCACCAGCCTCCGAGGCGATAAGCCGAGCTGCCGCGAAATCCCATAGATTCAAGCTTTCGTAATATACATCAAGGCGACCTGCTGCTAACCAGCAAATATCCAGAGCTGCCGAACCAAGGCGGCGAATATCCGCACAATGCCGCAGAATTTCTCCAACTCTATTGATCATGGGTTCAATATTTGATTTCTCGTATGGAAATCCTGTGGCAACAATAGCGCGCCGTATATCTTTCTTTTCAGCAACTTTAATTGGCTCCCCATTTAAAAAAGCCCCTTTTCCTCTGCTTGCTGAGAACATCTCGTTAGTGAACGGGTTGTAGACCATACCAATTTCGATATAACCATTCTGAGAGAATGCAATGGAAACTGCCGATTGATCGTGCTTATGAGCAAAATTGACAGTTCCATCAATGGGATCAATTATCCAGAATGAGGTCGCTGTTTTATCAAAATCATTGGTTTTAGGAAATGTCTCCTCGGAGACAATAGCATGTTCGGGAAACGCCTTATTGATCTCGTGACAGATGTATTTATCTACCGCAATATCAGCACTGGTAACCAGTTCATGCTCATTTTTAAAAGTCTGAACGACAGATGCCCCTTCGTCACTCTCACTTTTTATAAGGCTTCCTGCTTCTATCGCTAGACTGCGAGCAAATTTTTCAATATCACTGAAATTCATCAAATTCTATATCTCTTAAAAAAACAATTCCTAGTAAATTGATTTTAGATAATTATTAATCGTTTATTTTGGTATTTAAAGTAAAATAAATAATAATCAAGCACCATAGCTATTCACAAATATTGGAAAAAGAGATGCAACTTTCTGGATGGGGCCGATACCCAACTGCGATAGCAGAAATTATTGAACCTGTTTCACAAAAGTCTGCCCAAAGCCACTTTTTAAATAACGCGCGAGACAGTCACATTATCACCCGAGGAAGCGGTCGTAGCTATGGTGATAGTGCTTTAGCTGACCAAGTTTTGAATACTCGATTCCTGGATAACTTCATTTCATTAGACACTGCTAAAAATACAATAACATGCGGCTCGGGTGTCCAACTTAAAGATATACTTAATCTGGTTATTCCAACTGGACATTTCCCGCCAGTGTTACCCGGAACTAAATATATTACCGTTGGTGGCGCAATTGCCGCAGATATTCATGGGAAGAACCACCATCAGGCAGGAAGTTTTTGCCAACATTTAGTCAGCTTGGAATTGTTGCTAGCCAGCGGGGAAATTGTAGAGTGCTCTAGATCCAAAAAAAAAGACCTGTTCCTGGCAACATGTGGCGGCATGGGTTTAACGGGAGTAATCCTTAACGCCACAATCATTATAAAAAAAGTGACAAGTGCTTCTATTGATAAAAAAACGCAGGTTGCGGGCGACCTTAGGGAGTGCATGGATATATTTGATGAATCTGAAGAGAGCGAGTATTCAGTGGCATGGCTGGATGCGCTAGCACAAGGAAAAAAACGGGGAAGGTCTTTGGTTCACGTTGGGAATCACAGCGAAAAGGGATTGCAGCAACCAATTTTACGAAGAGAGCTACCGATTCCTTCAATAACCCCAACCAAATTACTCAACAAATACTCTATAAAACTGCTCAACGAACTACTCTATCAGTCTCAAGTAATTCGACAAAAATCAAAGAAAGTCAGTTATGAGTCCTATTTTTTCCCACTGGATGGTTTAACAAACTGGAATTTGGTTTATGGTTCTAGGGGATTTATTCAATATCAGTTTGTGGTCCCAATGGATTGTTCGCTGGAGGCAATTACAATAATTTTGAAAAAGATATCGGACGCTGGTAAAGCGCCAGCGCTATCAGTTCTAAAAAAATTCGTAAGGGGCAATGACAATTATCTCTCTTTCCCTGAAGCTGGCTATACGCTTGCTATGGACTTCAAAAGGGACGCAACACTATTACCAATGCTTGATGAATTAGACGAAATAGTGTTGTCGTATGAAGGGAGGCAATACCTTGCGAAAGATGCGAGAATGAGCGAGCAAGTATTTAAGAAATCCTATAAAAATTGGGAAAAGTTTATCTCTGTTAAAGCTAAATATGACCCGAAAAATATTTTTGCTTCCCAACAATCAAGACGACTTGGATTAACAAACTAATTTTAACCTCGAACTTATGAATATTTTGATCATTGGTGCAACATCTGCGATAGCGCGGTCAATATCTCGTTTGTATGCTGTCAAAAATGCCAAAATTTTTCTAGTTGCAAGGGACAAGCTACTTCTTCAAGAAGCAGCTATTGATCTTGAGGTGAGAGGAGCAAAAGCAGTAGGCGCAGTACTTTACGATGCTGAAAATACGAGCGATCACTCGTCGGTTATTAATTCAGCAGTTGAATTCTTGGGGAGCATCGATATCGCATTAATCTGCCATGGCAACTTACCAAACCAGGAAGAATGTCAGGCAAACTATGAAAAAGCCGAAGCTGCCATTACTGTAAACGGTCTCAGTGTTATCTCCTTATGTACTGAAATTGTGAACAATTTGAGAAAGGAGCGAAAAGGCACTCTGGCCATTATTACCTCCGTCGCTGGAGAGCGTGGACGGCAACCTAATTTTGTTTATGGTGCTGCAAAATCAATGGTCTCCACTTACCTTCAGGGCCTACGCGGAAGCTTGCTAAATGAAAATATACATATTATTGATATTAGACCCGGCCTTGTAGATTCTCCAATGACGGCACAGTTGGAAAAAGGACCGCTTTGGTCCTCACCTGAAGCAATCGCTCCCACTATTGTAAAGGGCATCGGTAAAAAGAAGCATGTCATTTACGCCCCATTTTACTGGCGCTTCATCATGTTAGCTATCCACATGATTCCTGAAACCATCTTCAAAAGAGTCAAGATATAGAAATTGATTAAATCTAAAGAAAACACGCCTCTATTCGTTGACTTGGATGGAACGCTGCTAAAAACAGACATTCTGTTTGAAGAAATACTTATCCTCTTAAAAAGAAATATTTTCTACTGCCTGTCACTTTTATTTTGGCTAGCCAGAGGTCGTGCCTATCTAAAATTTCAGCTATCAAAGAGGGTTGATATGCCTGTTGAGACTCTGCCTGTGAATACTGAGTTTTTAAAATACTTACACATGCAAAAGAAAGAGAATAGGGAACTAATACTTATTTCCGGATCAAATCAAAAAGCTGTCGACGAAGTAAACAATCACATGAAACTCTTTGATTCAACTTTTGGCAGTGACGAAAATATTAATCTCACCAGTCGAACAAAATTAAAAAAAATAGAAATGCTCACGAAAGGAAAGCCTTTTTCCTATGCGGGTAATTCGCGAGAAGACACAGTAATTTGGAACAAAGCCTCGCAGGCTGTAATCGTCAACTGTAAAGTTAAGACAATAAATTCCAAAAAATTTAAAAATACCCTTAGCTTTGATCCTCCAGAACCTGCTTTAAGCCAATTATTTAGATCAGTCCGCCCTCATCAATGGCTAAAGAATTTATTAGTATTCATTCCCCTAATACTGTCTCATCAGCTATCGAACACAGGCTTAATTTCAGATTTATTAATCACATTTATTAGCTTTTCACTCTGCGCCTCGAGTGTTTATCTAATGAATGATCTCTTTGATTTATCCCACGATAGAAACCACCTTACAAAATTCAATCGGCCTTTCGCATCCGGGAGTCTCTCAGTAGTGACTGGACTAATCGCAGCGCCATGCTTATTTGTTTTGGGTGCAATCACTGCTTTTTACTTGCCAATTAACTTTCTCATAATTTTCTTCATCTATGGGCTAATCAATTTTGCTTATAGTTTTTATTTAAAAAATATTTTTATGTTAGACGTAGTAATACTTGCTTTTCTATACACTCTCAGAATAATGGCAGGCGCTGAATCGATAGAATTGCAGACCACATCGTGGCTTCTAGGGTTTTCTTTTTCCTTGTTCCTTGGACTAGCATTAGTTAAGCGTGTGGCAGAGTTATTCAACATAATATCTGCTGGTAAAACAAAGATTGAGGGCCGCGCCTATCACAAAGAGCACATGAATTTTTTGAAGTATACAGGAATATTCTCCTCTGCTATCGCGATAGGCATATTCGCATTTTATATCACTGATCCAAAAACTACCGAGCTTTATGCAGAGCCACTTATTTTGTGGGCGATCTTTCCTCTTATTTCTTATTTACTTTTTCGCATCTGGAAAACTGCTCTGAAGGGAGAAATGTCGGAAGATCCTGTGCTATTTGCTCTAACAGATCACATAGGACAAATCATAGTTGCTTGCTGCGGGGTTATCCTTTGGCTCGCATCTTAAAGTTTAAACCAACTCGTTAAAGAATGATTTAGAATTTTTGCATCCTAAGCAAGCACCGAAAAGCTCTGACCTAAAGCATCCCATTGGCTCGGCTTACCTATAGGCGTAACTCTCATGTGTCGATTACAATTTTTAGTAAGAAGTGATTGGAAATGGGTAACTGTTTTAAAGGCGGGATCAAGCCAAAGGTCTACTATCCGATCATCCAAATAATCAATCATCAGCGGTATCGATTTGGGATGAATTTTTTGCCATTCTGGCGAATGCGGTGTAAGGGTGATTATTGACGCGGAGTAGACAGTCTCTCCTGTAATTTGGCTCAAATATTCCCTATAGAGCCCTCCAAAAGCGATCGCCGAATTCTCGAGTTCAATTTTGTGATAAGTCTTCTTATCACCTAGACCCTCTATGAAAGCTGAACATGGAATGATACAGCGCGATTCCCTAAAAGGCTTATATGATATTGAATTTTTGGTAAACAACTTGGAGGATCTTGAATTAAAACTCGCGTATCGATAGTTTGGTTTTAAATTTCTATTTTCTAGTAATAGCCACCAGGTTGCTTCTGAAATTTGCCTTGCTGAGGCACCTCCATGGATGATATTTATCTTGCCTCCCGGTGCGATATCTAGTTGAGTCGAGATCGTATCTAAGGGTACGCCCAGATTTTCACACAAATCCTTGACTTCGGGACTATCTATAACATTGAATCGACCACACACTGCTTGTAATCTCTCCTATCAAAAATTCAAAACAATAACAAAGAAGCACTGAACTATGATAACCGTGAAATATAGAAAAACTATCGCCGCCCTCGGCTTAATTATTTGTCCGTATCTAACTCACGCGCAAACCACAAATTTGGATGAAAGAATCGCCTGTGAGGATCTAGAGAATATTCGCAATCTTACCATCATCTCAGCAGAAATAAGGGAAAACGATGTATCGGTAGACCAATATTGCTATGTTCGTGGCATAATTTCTCCTGCGATTCATTTTCATGCACAACTTCCTTTGAGACAAAACTGGAACGGTCGATTTTTGCAGTGGGGCGATGGGGGTAAAGACGGAGATTTGGATTACGCTGACCATCGCGTTGCAGAAGGTTATGCGGTAACCAATAGTAATACGGGTCACGACAATGGGGTCGAACCGGGAGCTTCATTCGCTTTTAACAATAGACAAGCGGAGATTGATTTTGGTTATCGCGCTGTACATTTGACTGTCATGGCCGGAAAATTACTTGTTAATCATTACTACAACAAGCCACCCAATTATTCCTACTTTGAGGGTTGCTCACAGGGGGGGCGCCAAGGTCTCATGGAAGCCCAGCGCTACCCCGAAGATTTTGACGGCATTGTGGCGGGTGCGCCAGCATTCGCATACCAAGCGTTGAACGCTTCAGGCGTATGGAATCTTCAGCGCATCTATAGAGAAAATTTCGCTGGAAACCTCGCCTCCGATTCTAATGGAGATGGCTCATACGATAGCTTGGAGCTTATAGAGACACTGCATGAAAGGGTACTCAGTAAATGTGACGCGTTAGATGGAATTTCTGACGGTGTAATTGATAACCCGATGGCCTGTAACTTTGACCCAGCTACAGATTTGGACGATCTCAAATGTCGATCCGATGGAAACTCAAGCGGGTGTTTCAATGAATCTCAGATAAGTACCATTACGGATTTCTATCATGGCCCTACCGATGACCTCGGAAGGAATGTGTATCCCGGCAAAGCGTTTGGATCAGAGCCTCGATGGGTTAATTATTATATTCCGTATGAGGGAAACAACATGAGTCCCTCTAAGCTGGTTGGGGTGGCAGGTGACCACATGAATTATTTGTTCTACGAAAATGATCCTGGGAAGACCATTCCAAATATACGGGACTATGAATACGAAGCTAAAACAACAGGGCCATCACCAGAATTCCACTGGAAAGATTATGATATTAACGATTTTTATTCGGGAAAAGGAGATCTAATGAAGTCGATCACCGATGCTACAGATCCGGATTTAAGGAGTTTTTTGAGAGATCATGATGGGAGATTGATAATTTATCACGGGTGGGCAGACACGTTAATTGTTGGTGAGGATACAGTCGACTATTTTGAAGAAATGGTAAATGCCTCATTCGCTGGAGACCTGAAAACAGCAAGCGAGAAAGCGCGCCTTTTTATGGCTCCTGGGATGGGTCACTGCGGAGGGGGCCCGGGTCCTAATACTTGGGATAAACTAGCCCCGATGGTTGATTGGGTCGAAAATGGAATTGCCCCAGACCATGTGGTCGCAGAACATTTTACCGATGGGGTAGTCGACAACCAGCGGCCAATATGCACCTATCCAAAACAAGCAGAGTACGTTGGTTCAATTAGTGGTGCAAATGATCCTAAAAATTGGGTTGCTGAAAATTTTAAATGCCTATAATTGAAAAAGTTCATTCCAGTAACTGACTGAATTTTGTCATAGTTTTTGTATGATCATTGCAATGCCTCGTGTTTTCCTGTTAGTTTTGATGACTCATCCTTTAACAATTAGAGCCAAGAGGTACTTATGAAACTCGGCCGAAATTTATTACCAATGCTGGTAGTGGGTAGCCTTCTTTTATCAGCAAATATTCAGGCTCAAGAGGTTTACAGAGCGCGGCTTTCGCCTATGCCAACAACTCCTCAAACCGTTACCACGATTCTGGGTGAGGGCGAGGTAATCTTGACACTAAATGGTAACTCACTCACTGTTGAAGGAAATTTTTCTGGAATGAGCTCTGCGGCAACTGGGGCACACATCCATAACGGACCCCCTGCTCAACCTGGGCCGGTAATTCATACCCTTGAGGTTTCTCAATCTACCGAGGGCGAACTCAGCGGAACCTTATCATTATCGGACGAGCAAGTCGCAGCCCTTAGCAACAATGAGTTCTATATTCAAATTCATTCCGAGAGTAATCCCCCTGGAGAGTTGCGCGGTTGGGTCTTTTTACTCAGTCACTTCTCAGGTTTATAGAATCGGATTATTCCTATGATTAATTCTCAAGAATTGCTACACATGAAACTGTTTCTTTCCGGACTATTAATCACTTGGCTGGTTGCTTGCAGCGACAATAGTGGTCGGGAACCCGAGCCTGATTTGGGGACATCGGGGGAAGTTGCACAAATGACCTTTAATGATCAAGTGACAACCGGCGCTGACCTTTATGCCACTAACTGCGCAACATGCCATGGCACGAACCTGGAAGGCTCTACGTTAGGTCCACTATTAAGCGGGTATTCCTTCGTTCAAAGGTGGGGCACACAAACACCTGCCCTTCTGCTGGGTAACATCCAAGCAAATATGCCACCAGGAGGTAATGAAAACATAAGCAATTCAGACTACTTGAATATCGTCGCGCATATTTTGCGCGTCAACGGAGTAGATGAGTTAAGCGAGGCAATCACATCAACCTCCGACTTTGAAATTGCAGACAATATTTCGCGGGCAGTGGCCCAAAGAGATCGGTCAGAACCACCTGCACCGGAAGGTCTGACTGTGTACGGTAATACTGAGGATTTTGTTTCCTTCAAACCACTAACACAGGAAATACTCCGCAATCCAAACCCTGAAGACTGGCCGATGCATAGACGCAATTTTTACGCACACAGTTACAGTCCGTTGACACAGATCAATACAGAAAACGTTAAGAACCTCAGACTAGAGTGGGTTTGGAACATGCATGAAGGGGATTCTGAACCCGCACCCCTCGTTTATAACGGTATCGTTTATCTCATCAATCCCGGAAACGTCGTTCAGGCACTAGATGGAAAAACCGGCGAATTGATTTGGGAGCATTGGACTGGGCCTGCGAATCGGCAAGATATGCGCAACATAGCCATGTATGATGACAAAATCATTCAGTCCACAACTGATGCGCGTATTGTTGCTCTTGATGCTAGAACCGGCCAAAAGGTGTGGGAAACACAGATTGCTTATAATCGTCAGGGATTTTCGAACTCAAGCGGTCCCATTGTTGCTGATGGCATGGTCATTTCTGGTCTGGCAGGTTGCACACGCTACACGCGAGAAGACTGTTACATCAGCGCACATGACGCTGACGATGGGGAGCTACTTTGGCGGTTTGTTACAGTAGCCAAGATGGGTGAACCTGGTGGAGATACTTGGGGTGGCCTGGACAATATGTTTAGATCTGGCGGAGATACTTGGATTACGGGGAGTTATGACCCTGATCTGCGACTGACCTATTGGGGGACCGCGCAACAAAAACCATGGGTACCGGTATCACGCCATATGACAATATTTGATTATGGCCTCTACACAAATTCTACGGTTGCAGTGGACGTTGATACCGGGGAACTGGATTGGTATTTCCAGCACGTGCCGGCCGAAGCTCTGGACCTTGATGAGGTTTTTGAAAGAGTGCTCATCAACAGGGGTGATGAAAAGCTAGTTTTTTCGCTAGGTAAACACGGAATTCTTTGGAAAAACGATCGGGTCAGTGGGAAATTTCTCAAATTCACCGAGACTATGTTTCAAAACGTCTTTACTCATATCGATCCGGAAACTGGGGCTGTAACTTATCGGGAAGACATTCAGAATGCGCAACTAAATGAGTGGACTTCCGCTTGCCCATCCAGCGCTGGCGGAAAAGATTGGCACTCAATGACCTACCATCCTCCGTCTGGTTTAATCGTCGCTCCACTCAGCCAAACTTGTCTTGAAAATGCTGCACGAGAAGTCGCGCTAGTCCAAGGAGGAGGCGGAGTCGGTGCGAGTCGGAAATTTTTTGAAATGCCCGGCACTAACGGTAATTTGGGTAAAGTTGGTGCTTATCACGTAGACACCTTAGAAGAAATTTGGAATCACCAGCAAAGAGCCTCACTTCATACTGGAACAATTTCAACGGGTGGAGATCTTGTTTTTGTTGGCGATCTCGATCGGCGATTCAAAGCACTAGACGTAAAATCTGGCGAAGTACTCTGGGAGACAAGGTTAGGAACATCAGTACAAGGTCACCCTGTATCTTTTGCTGTCGATGGTAAACAGTATGTGGCAGTTACTACGGCTTTGGGAGGGACAAGTCCTCGAGTCGTTCCTGGAGTTATCGCTACGGAAATTACCTATCCAAGGTCGGGTAACGCCTTATATGTTTTTTCGTTGCCAGAGAATTAAAACTAATCAAAACGTCATACCTGGGTTTAAAGATATGAATATACATAAATTACTTCCTAAGACACTATTTTTATCCTTTCTGGTTTCTTGCGGAACCGAAACAAGTGATAACGTTCAATCAACGGCAGCAACTAGCGAGTCAGAAACTAACGTAGAGACATCTATGGTCACTTTCGCAGACCAGGCTGACACTGGTGCTGCAACTTATACTACCAATTGTGGTGCTTGCCATGGAGCTGAGTTACAGGGTTCTGCTCTTGGCCCGATGCTCAGCGGAGGAGGTTTTTTAGGCAGTTACGGCAGGCAATCGCCTTATGAGTTTTTTAATTTCCTCAAGTCTAATATGCCTCCCGGAGGTAACGCCGGAATAAGCGATGACGACTATTGGGCAATAGTGGCTCACGTGATGAGGACTAACGGTGTTGCAGACCTAAACCCTGCTCTCGATGAGAATGCTAGTTACGCAATGGCTACCAACATCCCCGGGGTTAATCCTACACTGACACAACAGAGGATCGAACCAAATAGACCAACCGGTGTAGTAGCCCCCGGACGAGTAGAAAACTATTCCCCTGTGACTGACGCTATGCTTACCAACCCTTCACCAAATGATTGGTTAATGCTAAGAGGGAACTACCAAGCATGGAGCTTTTCCGAGCTCGACCAAATTAACTCAGATAATGTTGGAAATCTCCGGCTCGAATGGATGTGGAATATGCATGAGGGAGACGGAGAACCGTCTCCTCTCGTTTACAATGGGGTCATATACCTTATAAATACAAGCAATATAATTCAGGCTTTAGACGGGAAAACAGGCGAGCTTATTTGGGAACATCACGCCGGACCATTTGATAGTGAAGATATGAGAAATATCGCTATTTATAATGACAAGATTATTCATGCAACCACTGATGCTAGACTGCTAGCTCTTGATGCTGTCACAGGCGAAAAAGTATGGGAGGTGGAAATTGCTGACGGGTCTAAAGGCTTCGGAAATTCCAGTGGACCAATAGTTGCTGACGGAAAAGTAATTCAAGGCCTGTTGGGCTGTTCTCGGTTTATCGAAGAGGACTGTTATATCAGCGCTCATGATGCGAACACCGGTGAACTTGCGTGGAGATTCAACACGATTGCAGAATCCGGAACCCCGGGGGGAGATACTTGGGGAGACATTGATGATCTATTTCGTGCCGGAGGTGAAACATGGATCACGGGATCCTATGATCCGGAGCTAAAATTAACATACTGGGGCACAGCCCAACAGAAACCCTGGATGCCCGCAAGTCGGTCTCTATCTATTTTTGATGCCGGCTTGTTTACCAATTCGACCGTAGCTATCGATGTAGATAACGGGGAACTAGATTGGCACTTCCAACATGTCCCGGCAGAGGCGCTGGATTTGGACGAAGTCTTTGAGCGGGTTTTAATAGATCGAGGCGATGATAAATTAGTGTTTTCAATCGGCAAACATGGAATTTTGTGGAAACATGATCGAGTGTCCGGAAAGTTTGTCGACTTTAAGGAAACTATTTTCCAAAATGCTTTTACGAACATTGACAAGAAAACTGGAGAAGTAACATATCGTCAGGATATTCAGAACGCTCAAATAGATCAGTGGATATCAGTCTGCCCCTCAACTGCTGGCGGGAAAGATTGGCATTCAATGAGTTATCATGAGCCTTCCGCTTCTCTTATAATTCCCCTCAGCCAGTCTTGTTTGGAAATAGCAGCACGAGAAGTACCATTGGTACATGGAGCAGGAGGAACTGCTGCCAATAGACGGTGGTTTGAAATGCCAGGATCGAACGGCAACATGGGCAAACTAGCAGCCTTCAATGTCGATACCATGGAAGAGATATGGTCCTATGAACAACGCGCAGCGCTCTTAACTGGAGTTTTATCGACAGCCGGAAACATTGCTTTTGTAGGTGACCTAGACCGTTACTTCAGAGCTCATAATGCTACTACCGGCGAGATTTTATGGGAGACTCGCTTAGGAACATCTGTTCAAGGTCATCCAGCTACTTTTAGCATTGATGGTAAACAATATATTGCTGTAACGAGCGCGATGGGTGCACGAGGGGTTAGCCCAAGAACAGTACCTCGAGTGGTTGCTCCAGACATAAGGCATCCCAGTTCAGGAAATGCTCTCTATGTCTTCAGCCTTGGGGAATAAGAGAGGTTTCGTGACCCCTTGCTGGAGCTGCGAAACCCTCTTGAGTCAGAATTATTAACATTACCCTTACGGTTAAGATAGAAGTCGTCGTGACATAGAGCATTCTTATCGATTCGCAAGGAATACGCAGTGGAAGAAGAGAACGAGCAAAAAGATAGCGATCAATCAGCGAGCGAAATCGGAAGGATAGAGTGGTTAGATCTCACAGTTAACGAGGCTTCCCGTATACGTGATTTCTACTGTTCGGTTGTTGGCTGGTCAAGCTCTGAACAGGACATGGGGAGTTACAGCGATTACAACATTAATCTACCGGGGACTACAAAGACCGTAGCAGGGGTATGTCATGCACGCGGCCCTAATGCAAATCTTCCAGCGCAGTGGCTTATGTATGTTCGGGTTGCAGACGTTGAAAAAAGTATTGAAAAATGCGAAAAACTTGGGGGCGAAGTTATTGACGGACCGAGGCGAATGGGTAATCAGCGCTTTTGCGTAATTAAAGATCCATCTGGCGCCGTTTTAGGGCTTCTCTCTGATATCTAGCGCAGGCCTCCTAACCAGACTAATCATGAATTTAAATCCGTCTCGACCAATCTTCCATTTTTAGTGTTTCAAACTTCATTAAATCTTTGAGAATTAGCTATGCCAAAAATTAAATTTCTTTTTTTCTCTTTAGGTCTACTTTGCGGTACATTTGTATGGGCTCAAAACGAAAGGCCGAATTTTATTGTCATAATGGCTGACGATTTAGGCATTGGCGATTTGGGTGTTTACGGATCAAGTTTGATCAACACACCAAACCTTGATCGGATGGCCGCAGAAGGTATTGTCTTCGATTCATTTTACGCAAGTGCCAACGTATGCACTGCTTCCCGTGGCGGACTTCTCACAGGGCGATATCCTATTAGACTTGGTTTGGTAGACGATGTTGCCAGACCAACAAATGATATTCACCTCGCTGAAACAGAAATTACAATTGCGGAAGCCTTGAAAGGAGAAGGTTATAACACAGCAATATTTGGGAAGTGGCATCTTGGTTCTCGAGTAGAGTGGTACCCCCTAAACCATGGTTTTGATGAATTTTATGGAGCACTTCATTCAAACGACATGGCACCTTTCCAACTTTATCGAGATAATCAAATCATTGAAGATCCCGTAGATCAAACCACACTGACTCAGAGATACACCTCAGAGGCATTGAGATTCATCGAACAAAACAAGGACAACCCGTTCTTTTTATACATACCGCATAGTTTTCCTCATGTTCCCCTTTTTGTTACCGAAGAGTTCGAGGGTCAATCGAGTGCTGGTCTTTATGGTGATGTAGTAGAAACCATAGATTGGAGCATGGGTCAGATCTTAGAAAAATTAAATGAACTAGGCATTGATGAGAACACAATGGTTATTTTTACGTCCGATAACGGGCCCTGGTTTGAGGGTAGCTCTGGTCAGTTCAGGAACCGAAAGGGGACTAGTTGGGAAGGTGGGTTGAGGGTTCCATTCATTGCTCGCTGGCCATCTACAATACCCAGAAACCAGCGTAACTCTCACGCTGCTATGAATATCGATGTTCTGCCCACGATTCTCGATTTTGCTGGCGTCTCTCTTCCATCTGAGACGCCGCCAGATGGCAAAAGCCTACGTGGAGTGCTGACCAACGGTGAAGGATCTCCTCATGACTATTTGTATTTATTTAACAATGATCGCATAGCTGCTGTGCGAAGTGGCAAATGGAAGCTTGTGGTAGAGACTTTCTATCGCACTGGTGTCCCGAGTTTTGATAATCCAAACTCCTATTATGCCCCGAATGGATTACTTTTCGACCTCGAAAAAGACCCGTCTGAAACTTATAGTTTCACTCGAGAGTATCCCGGAGTCGCAGAGAAATTGCACTCCCACCTGATAAAGGGGCAGAAAGCGTTGAACTCAAAAGTACTGCCCAATATGTTCAATAGATTATAGACTAAATCTCTATGTATCGAGATTAAAAAAGGAAACTCGGCATGAAAACGATAAAGGGCCCGGCGATTTTTCTTGCGCAATTTGCCGACGATCAATCTCCTTTCAGTTCACTCGAAGAAATCGCCAGTTGGGCCTCCGAATTAGGGTTCAAGGGTGTGCAAATTCCGAGCTGGGATAGCCGGCTCTTTGACTTAGAAACGGCTGCTAATAGTAAAAGTTACTGTGACGATATCCAGGAAACTCTAAACAACCATGGCATTGAACTTACGGAACTGTCGACTCACTTGCAGGGACAGCTAGTCGCTGTGCATCCGGCATACGACTCCATGTTTGATGGCTTTGCCGCGCCCGAGGTTAGGAATAATCCGGCGGCTAGACAGGCATGGGCCGTTGAGCAGCTAAAACTGGCAGCAAAAGCGTCTTCAAATCTTAATTTGACCACTCATGCGAGTTTTCCAGGCGCGCTTGCCTGGCCGTACCTTTACCCCTGGCCCCAAAGACCGAAAGGCCTTGTTGAGCTAGCCTTTGATGAGCTGGCAAAACGTTGGCATCCAATTCTAGACTCTTTTGAAGAGGCGGGTGTTGACATTGGGTTTGAAATACACCCGGGAGAAGATCTTCACGATGGTATCACGTTTGAAATGTTCCTTGAGCGAGTAAAAAATCACCCCAGGTGTAACATATTATTTGACCCAAGCCATCTAGTCCTTCAACAACTTGACTATCTGGCTTTTCTTGATGAGTACAAGGAACGTATCAAATTAGTCCATATCAAAGACGCTGAGTTTAACCCCACCGCCAAACAGGGAGTATATGGTGGTTACCAATCATGGATAGATAGAGCCGGTAGATTCAGATCCTTGGGCGACGGGCAGGTAGATTTCAAGAGTATTTTTTCAAAACTCGCAGCAAATGACTTTGAGGGATGGGCGGTACTCGAGTGGGAGTGCTGCTTGAAACATCAAGAAGATGGTGCTCGAGAAGGAGCTCAGTTTATAGAGAATCATATAATTCGAGTAACAGACAAAGCATTTGATGACTTTGCTGACGCAGGTGTCGATGAAGACACAAATAAGAAAATACTAGGGATCAAATAATTCGAACTTTTAATGCAAAAATCTTTAGTTGGGTAATTTCAGTTTGATTTGCAGTGTCCTGAACATCGAAAACAAAATGAGTTAGTTGAAAATGAGCAAGATTAAACTTGGAATGGTAGGTGGTGGAAAGGGTTCCTTTATTGGTGAAGTTCATCGAATGGCGGCAAGGCTTGATGATCGTTATGAACTTTTGGCCGGAGCTCTTAGCAGTGATGCAAATACTGCTAAAGAGTCAGCTCTTAGTCTTAATTTAGATAAGAAGCGAAGCTACTCTTCGTTTGACACTATGGCGGAAGTTGAAGCCTCTTTGGAAGATGGTATAGAAGCTGTCGCAATCGTCACACCAAACCATCTGCATGCACAAGTAGCTGAAGCGTTTTTGAATAATGGTATTCATGTAATCTGTGATAAACCTCTCACATCAAGTCTTGCTGACGCAGAGGGGTTAGCATCCATTGTCAAAGACACCGGATTAGTTTTCGCTGTTACGTATAATTATAGTGGCTATCCAATGGTCCGACAGGCACGTGAGATGATTCAAAATGGCGATCTTGGTGAACTGAGGGTGATACAAATAGAATATGCCCAAGGTTGGCTGGCCACTGATATCGAGAAAACTGGTCATAAACAAGCGCTTTGGAGAACCAACCCGGCGAAAGCCGGAATTGGCGGTGCCATTGGTGATATCGGCACTCACGCCTTCCATTTATCCGAATTCGTTACGGGACTGCAGGTGAAAGATTTACTCGCCGATTTAGATTCAATGGTCTCAGGTCGAGAGCTCGACGATAATGCTAATATCTTAATGAAATATACAAACGATGTGAAAGGTATGCTTTGGGTTAGCCAGATAGCGACCGGTAAAGAAAACGGTTTAAGTATTCGAGTTTTTGGCACCAAGGCGGGTATTGAGTGGTCACAAGAAAATCCCAATTTCTTGGAGTTTTCGCCATTAGGTGAATCCCTTCGCACATTATCCAGAGGCGGGCCTTCTATTGGCTCTTTAGCTGGGGAGGCAACTCGAATTCCTAGCGGGCATCCTGAGGGTTTTATAGAGGGTTTTGCGAACATCTATAGTGATACAGCTGATCTAATAATGGCTCACAGATCAAACTCTAAAACCAACTCTTTAGTTCCGACGATTAATGATGGAATTAGAGGGATGCAGTTTATTGAAACAGCTGTCAAATCGAGCACTTCAGGAGGTGTGTGGTTATCTTTTGGTTCTTGAATTTCGTATCGGTTTTAACTACTGTCACAAGCCCGCG
>Ga0208127_1000780_pt1 | contig 16282 bp, 11 predicted proteins | sample ETNtaG_6_FD_185751 | JGI IMG/M metagenome (GOLD analysis project Ga0208127, IMG submission 185751) | Marine microbial and viral communities from oxygen minimum zone, Eastern Pacific Ocean - ETNP201306SV45 (SPAdes) (version 2) | ecosystem: Environmental > Aquatic > Marine > Oceanic ...
ACTTGGAACAATCGTCCGTCTGGGCTAAATGTTGTAATTCCGTGATCGTATCCTCTTCCACTTGGTTGCATTTATCTCACCATTTCCTTCTCGTCCACGACGCTTTATGAGGCTGATGCTCAGCCACTCTATCCTACCCACTAGAAGGACCCATTTGAACACTTGGCTTGTTTTCCCTTAATCTCTTGAACTTGAAGTTCGTGGGATGAACATGCGAATCGCTGTCCTAAGTTCAGGGGGAAAGGATTCCTCTGCTGCATGGTGGTGGGCGATGTGTCGTGGTTGGGAGATTGTATCAATTGTCACAGTCGACATACAGGATGGCGATTCCCATATGTTTCAAGTTCCTTCAACACAATGGGTTGAGCAACAAGCAAAACTTGCTCAAGTCGAGTGGGTCAATGTTTCTGCATCCGGAACGGTTGAAGATGAAATCAATGCCCTCGAATTCGCACTATCGAATCTCGAAATCGATGCGATCGTAAGTGGTGCATTACGATCAGACTTTCAGAAGCAACGTTTGGAATGCATGTGTCAGCGATTGAACATTCACTCGTTCACACCCCTCTGGCATCAAACGCCTATCGAACATCTGCGTGGAATGATCGATGCTGGATTTGAGATTATGCTGACGTCAGTATCCTGTGAAGGATTGAATCATGATTGGTTGGGCCATGTCTTGACCTCAAGTTCGTTGAAAGATCTTCATACCTTGTCGGTACAACATCGATTCAATGTTGATGGTGAAGGTGGAGAATACGAAACCTTTGTTCTAGGTGGGCCTATTTGGCCAAAATCGTTGCATGTTGAAGGCGAAAAACATCACACTGCCAGTCGAGGTGTGTTTGAAATTCATTCCGTTATTTGAATGGCAGCACGTGCGAGTGCAACTGCTTCATCGACGATTTCACCCGAAACACCGATGTGATTGCTTGGTTCAAACATCGCTTCGAGTTCTTCTGCACTAAATGCTGCAGAAATAGCAGGTGTACGACTACAGACATCGATCAGTTCTTCCTTGTTTGCAACAGCTGTAAAGGAGGCTTCTCGAAGAATTTCATGTGCTTCATCTCTTGGAATACCACGTTCGACAAGATCGATCATCACCTTTTCCGCCATGACCAATCCTCGTTGCGCTCGAATGTTTTCCATGCACCGCTCTGCATCAACCCACATATTGGTCAGCACTTGGCGAGTTTTTGCTAGAACATCTTCACAGAGTGCGCTTCCATGTGAGAGGGTAAATCGCTCACTGCTCGAATTTGCTAGGTCTCGCTCATGCCAGAGCAAAGCGTTCTCGTAGGTTGGAATGATGAAGGAACGAACGATTCGAGCGAGTCCAGACGCGTTCTCGGATTTGATTGGATTTTTCTTGTGCGCCATCGTTGAGGAGCCGACTTGTTTCTTGACGTCAAACCCTTCGCCCGCTTCAGAAAGTTCTGATCGTTGTAGATTGCGTACTTCTTGGAGGATCTTTTCGCAAGATGTTGCAACATTGGCTAACCAGGAAACGTATTCGACATATCGGTCACGACCAACGACTTGTGTTGTTGCCAATGGAACACCAAGTCCAAGGTGTGTAAGAATAAGTCGTTGCAATTCTCGAGCGTTTTCACCTTGTGCAGCACCCGTTCCAACCGCTCCGAGGAATTTGCCAACAGCAATTCGTGGTGTTGCTTCATCGAGTCGAATCAGTTGGCGACGAAGTTCATCAAGCCAAACAGCAGCTTTCAGACCAAACGTAATGGGTACAGCCGCTTGACCATGCGTTCTTCCCAACATGACGGTATCTCGTTCTCGTTCGGCAACATCTGCACAAACATCGATGAGCATGCAGAGTTGCTCTCGCAACATAACGATGCTATCACGTAATTGGAGTGCAACTGCAGTATCGACAATATCGTTGGAGGTTGCACCAAGATGGATGCACCATCCAGCATCACCAGCGGCTTCAGCCATTGCTTTGGTCAATGCCATGATATCATGTCGTGTTTCTGCTTCAATTTCTGAGACACGTTCCTTACGAACGGATTCAGGATTTGAAATGGCAGCAACTGCATTGTAGTCGTCTTCAGAAACACGACCCAGTTGCCAATGCGCCCAAATCAAGGCGCGTTCAACTTCGAGTTGTCGTTCATGGCGTCCTGATTCAGACCAGATGTGTTTGAAATCTTGGCAGCCGTATCGGTAATCAAGCGGGCAAAAGGCCATGTTGTATGGTCCTGTAGAGGCTTCATGAACCTTGCTCATTGGCACTTGCCATCATTTCATCTCGAGATTCTTCATCCGTCGTCATAGCATAACGTACCAAAATCATCGCCAGAGCAGTGGATATGAGGAAAGCGACACCCACATAGATCGAAAGATTGTACCACATCATTGCAACACCAACCAGTGAAATGTAGGCGAACATTTGGCAAATGTTTGACGCGATTGTCAATTTCTTTACCATGTGATGACTTAACTTTCCATTGTTTTCCAACATGAAGGTGTAGATGAGGAAGTAAATCGCTTGAAAGGGTAGTGTTGCTGCAATAATGGACAAGGCGACTTCTCGAATCGGTGAGGGGTTGGCTTCTTGTTCAATGCCTTGAAACAACATCACTGCCGTATTTGTTCCAAGTAGAGCAGCCATGATCGTCCAACGTTTGTCTTGAGATGAGGTTCTACTCTCAACATTGACGGAACCATCACTCATGAGCGAGACTTCGCGAGTTTGTGTTTGAATATATCGCCTTCTCAAGGGCAAAGACTCGGATTTTCAATCCGTTGTGTGAACTTCCATCAAAGTGACTCGAGCAATTTGATGGCAGCACCTGTGATGGTTGCAACGATGAAGAGGAGAATCATCATGCCGATTGGACCATATTGATTGGTATCGTTGATGGCGGTGGCAAAAAAGCCGTCTCGTGCAACGGCTTGACCAAATCCATCCGCTTCTTCATACGGTGGAGGGTCTCGACGTGGAATCCGCTCGCCCTTTCGAACTTCTCCGCTCATACCCTGTGGTAGGCACGAGAGGTCAAGAGCATTGTGCATGGACGAAATCAAATCAGAGGACTCTATCGGCTACGTATGGCAGAGCGATGGTCGATTGATTTGACCAGCAAGCGTATCCACCTTTCGATCGAAGGTGGTTGTGGTGGAACCACGTTTGGCTTGCATTGTGCTGTGAATGAAATCCAATCGGGTGGCCGTGTGTTGTGGGCTTCGCCAGATATGCCAAATGCGACCCGATTTTCGCAATTGTTCCAATCACTCAACATTGTTGAATCAAGTCGGTTTCATGCCATGAATCTCATTGGAGCGATGGATCGTTGTGTCGATGCAATTGTTGAGGCTGAAAGCAGTTTACCTCGCGTTGGTTTGATCGTTCTCGATGATTGGTGTTCGCCAACAGGACGTATCGAAAAGGAACATTTGCAAGCAGTTCTCGATTTATCAAAACGAATTGATTCGAAAACCACATTGCTTCTGATTTCAAAATCAGGTACTGATGTTACTGGTAAGGATGAATCCTATCGTCCGAGATCGAAATCCGAATTTGAAAACGAAGACTTCGAGATTTGGGGTCTGTATCCCGATGAGAAAAAACGCCTCTATCTCGATCGAAATGGTGTTATCGAACAAGCAAGCATCCAAGAATCAGGCTTCTTCATCTGATTCTTCTTCAAGCAACTTGGCCATCTCTTCGAGTGCTTCTTCATCCGGTTCATCAAAACGTTGTGGATGACGTGCGCCGCCTTCAAGCTCATCATCACCAGCAACCTTTGGTTGATGTTTCTGAAGCATATCTTCACGATTTTTTCTTGCTCGCATGGCGACGAAAATCATCATTCCCAAGAATGCAAGGATAAGAATAATTGTTGTCACGGTCTTTGTTGTATCTTCTGCCATAGTTTGACTTCTTTGAACGTGCTACATATTGTTTTGGAGTGTTTGATCCTTGTCCAGTTGTTTTGCAAGGTGGCGACGAGACGACGGAGGTGGCTGAATCCACTCATGTTGTGGCAAATCACGCTCGGTCTCTTCCCAGACATCATCTGAGATCTGTCCACATTTCTTGCAACGGATGCCCTGATTCGTGCCCATGGATGTCATTGATTTGTTGCATACAGGGCACATTGGACGACGTCGCTGAGGTTGAAGTTTCTTCATGCGCAAAAATTCGATGTGAATGGATTGGTCTGGCGCTCTTAATCCCAAGCATTCAATCACATCACCTGGTTGCAGTTTTTGACAATAAAGCGCAATTTGACCTGATTCCCGAAATGCAACAAATCGTTCAGAATTTGATTTGATGATGACATGGCCTCCTTTGATGGTTTCAATATCTTCAACAATGCATTCGATTGGCTTATCCAAATGATCGTTTGTCGCTTGATTTGTTTCAAAGACCATCCAGCCAGAAATCGCTTCGGTCATGGGCGCATCGATAAGGGTTTGAGCAGCATGTTCAGCATCATCCCTTTGCCATGTGCGGATACCAAAAAGAACAGGTGAGTTTCCACGAGGTGCAAGAAGCGATGATTGTAAACGATCATCTCGACAAAGGAATGTCCCTTCAAGGTCATCGACATACTGTGTTGCTTTCTCATCTAATTTCCGATGACCAGTCACATTAGGCATTCGCCAAGCGATGGCTTCGTATGTTTTTGAAACCGCAAGCCAATGAATTGCAAGCGTTGCTCCAATTCGACCCAAACCTCCCCACGATTTGTCCGCTGGGGGGATTTCATTCAATGGAACCTCACTTCTTAGGCCTCTTCTATAGAAATCTGAATCGACAACATTTTCAGAAAACCAAACCATTCCTGGGTCGGATGGGTACTGTTGGCGAGAACTATGTTCGCTTGTTTCAATCACGCCTTTTAGTGGTTGAATGACATCATTCCAATATGCATCGAGGAAGGTGAGCAAGCCGCCTTCATCATCGGTGTTCAATTCAACAGCAACCGCTGCATTCCCTCTTGTTCTCTGGACTGCAAAAGGCCAGAGTCGAACCAATCTTGCAGTTCCAATCTCCACATTGGACGGAAGATGTTGAATCAACTGATGCAAGACTTCTGTCGTACACCCGCCCTTGAGTGAATCCGTATCGTCCAGACCGAGCCAACCGATGTTACCACCTCCTCATCGGGTCATAAAAATCACCATCATCGTTCTCATCGAGAATACGATCGATCACTTGAGGTAATCCTAATCGTTCGGATACTTCGAAGGTTCTTGCACCAACTGCCCAGCCAGCACCCATGTCGGATTTTCGATCACCAACCATTGCATCCAATGGATTCCATGGTTGCGGTTTTGTCCCAGCCCAGTCGATACGGCCGTTGACTTTGTTCTCATTGCGAAGAATGTTGTTTCCTCTTACGAGCATACCCGGCCATGGTTTTCTGCATCCGCATCGGTCTCTGTTTCGATGTGGACAGGTCATAATCAGATCGATGATGGCCTCCCCATCTTCAGCAAGAAGTTGCCGTCGCAATTCATTATGGATTGAGTGAAGTCGCTCAACCGTCCATAATTTACGCATGATTGGAGATTGATTTGTTACAACACAAATTGCATATCCTTTTGCTCGCAATCGGGCAATGGCTCGACCACTTCCTGGAATGATCTTCAATTCATCTGGATGATTGACATAGCCATTACGCCCATAATTCAGAACACCATCTCGATCGATGAAGGCAATTGGACCAGAGGCCCTAGCACTTCCATCGACAATGGGTCCATCCATGACCACTCGACATTGAACGGGTTGTTGGACTTAATGGGCAAACGTTTCTATGAGGTTGAGTTCTGGGGATGGTATGTTCCTTAGCCGTGACCTCGCCACAATCGGTGGCGCTCTCGGCATGGTACTTCTTGCAATATCGTGGCACAGACGCAACAAGGAAGGGGTTTCTCGACTTGCTCAAGTCGGATGGATTCTTGTTGGTTTTTACTTCTTTAATGACTCATCGTATTACTTCGAAATCAATGATCTCGTCCTTACAGTGATGACCGCATGTGCTTTGCCAATAGCGGTGGCTTTGGTTATTGCAGAAGGTCGTTCCTTAACCGAGCGTGACAGAGCTGCTTTGGATTGGGCACGAGGATGTGTGGCTTATGCAGGAGGCCCCTATCTCTTGATTGCTCACGTACCCTACTTATCGGTCCTTGCGATTTGGTTTGTTGCTTCACAAGTCGCCATGTTTCTTTCGTTCACTGGAACCGTTGACATTAAACTCGGAGATACTGTTGTCAACACCAAAGAAGGATCGTTTCTATGGAGCGAATGGGATGGAAACAAGTGGTTCATGACCGATCGATTCGCGGAACACCCGTTCCAGACAGAACTGATTTTAGCTGATGGAGGATTGATCAACATCAATTTCGTTCTTGCTTGTACAGCACTTCAATCGATGATTGTCTTCATCGGTGCAATATCGGTACTCGATGTTGATCGAAAGCGTCGAATTCGCGCTCTTCTCTTTACCATACCGATCATTCACATTCTCAACCTGTTTCGAAATGCAGGACTTGTATGGATGCATCTCTCCTATGAAGGCTGGGAATTCCTTGGGTTGAGTATGTTTGAATTTGGTCATTCCTATGCTTCACGATTTGTTTCCTTATTTGCAATGTTCGTGATGGCTATTGCCATGTTCGAATTGCTACCTGAACTACATCGCCACATATTACGACTTATGGAAGCCGCTGGTTTACGCAAGAAAAGAGTCAGAACTAGTTCTTAATCCAAGGCGCATCTGGCTGGTCACGATACCACAAGCGTCCACTGTTGGCTGGGAACTCGATATGTTCTCGACCGTTCGCATCCATCATTCCCATCAAACTGGTGGATGGTGCCTCAACATCAGGTTGTACCATCGCAGCAGGTTGTTCCATGTTCATTTGACCAAAGTCATAGATTGGTAATCCAGTATCTTGGGGGGGTGATGAAACCAGGCCAGGTGATTCCAAGATAGGTGCTTCTGGAATTGTGGTTGGTGCAACATATTGATTGTTCATTCCCATCATCTGTTCCGAGAATGCATCGGTTTTGTTCCATTCTTCATCCATTCGTTGTTGGCCAGTACCGCCACCTCCACGAACAAAGAGAATCAACAAGCCGATGAGAACGATGAGCATAGCACCACCAGCGCCGTAGACAATATCGTTGGCAACACTTGGTGCGAAGTCAGCATTGTCACCAATGCCATCTCCATCAGCATCCCTTGATTCATCAGGATCGTTCGGGAATTGGTCATCAATATCTGGGACGCCATCACCATCACTATCGAATGGATTGTATGTGGTTTTGCACGTTAGCATTGCTTCTTCAAGTTCATCGTATGAGATGAAACCATCTTCATCCACGTCCAAGACTTCGGTATCGAAATCATTCAACAGCGCTAAGGATTCAAAGAATTCAACCGATGTCTTGTATGGAAGCTGGTCGCTAAGGGACATGATTTCATTCTCACAGGTACAAATGTAAGCCACGACTTCTTTGAATTCGATCATTCCATCATCGTTGATATCAACGTCTGAAAATCCAAGATCATCATCTGGACCTGAACGTCGGAATTCATCAGCATTGAGCAGACCATCGCCATTAAGATCAATGTCTTCAAAGAACTCTTCCAAATCTTCATCACACATGTAGATGTCTTCAGGGTCGAGAGTTGGATCTGGGTCAGGATCTGGCCCTGGTCGGCTATCATCTTCTTCCCAGTAAGCTGCGATCGAAACATCAGAGAAATCTTCTACTGCATAGAGTGTAATCTCGAATTGACCTTCAGCAGGGGAGTAGATGTAGATGTCCTGATCGGTTCCATCGCCATATGAATAGAATTCTTCGGTATACTTTTCCTCGTAGTAGATGTCCTCATCAAAGAAGACCATGTCCTCATCAAATTCGTAGTAGTACCCATAGTCAATTTCTCCCTCAGCAGTCATGTAAACGGTACCTTCACCACCATAGGTACTGATAATCAAATCATCTGCTCGAGATGACAAATCAACAAAGAAGTACATTTCCTCTCCAGCAGGAGCACTCAAGCCTTCAATAGGCTCATCGTTAAACAATTCAATCGGTGTGCCATCGTAATCCCAAACATAGAGATCTTCGTAGGAGGCGGTAATGGTCACACTACTGAATACGCTTTCAGAATCGAGAAGGATGTACCACTTGCCTGGTGTTGGATTGTTGAAACCAATCTTGTCTCCAGCGCCTGATGCACCTGAGTGGTGATCTGCTTCACTTGCTGTTGGCGTACTCTCGTAACGCATATGGAGTGTTGCTTCACCAAATCCACCATCAAGGTCAACCTCGAGACGTTCTGTACCCGATGCGACATCGATGTAGAAATATTGGTCCAGCCCATCGTATCCACTCATCGGTCCATGGGGAATACCAGGTTGTAATTCAATTGCAGTTGTTGGGTCTGCATTGGTTGGCGCATAGGTAAAGTCTGCAACGATGGTGAAATCAGTCGCGCGTTCGTATGTGTATGCTGTAATGTAGTATGTGCCTGGTTCTACATCGAAGAAATTGACGACTTCATCGTTGTCACCATTTGTCGACCAAACAATATCACTATCGTAATCATAGTAATCGTCATGGCCGTCGTAATAATCTTCGTAGTAGTATGGTTCTGGATAGTAGAGATAGTAATTGTTCGGATTGATTGGCGCTTGACTTGAAAGGATGAGGTCGATATCGCCTTTACCGCCATAGGTCTCAATCTTGAGTTCTGTGAGATTATCTGTGACGTTCACATAGTAGTATTCCATAGCCGCTTCGTAACTGTAGCGATCTGTTTTCACAGCCTGTGAAGGAATTGGAACACCATTGTACAATTCTGTCATTTCATCAAGACTCGGTGGTGCTTCTGCAACTTCCCAAGATGCTTGGATTTCAAATTCGGTAATGTCTGCAGTGGCGACAACGGAGAACCACATGACATCAGCATCTGGCCAAGACCAAGAATCATACACTGAGCCATAATATGAATTTGACAATTGTTGATCGTAATCCCATGGTGCAGGAATCTTGTCGAAGCCCACATAGGCATCAAACGGCGTGGAGTATTCATAGTAATCGTAATCATCGTCCTCATGTTCTGACCATCCCCACAAATAGGCGTCCAAGTACATTGTGTATTCCTCAATATCTGCGTAGAACAAGAGGGTGTCACCATCACGAATATCATCAATGAGAATGTACTCATCGTTCGTTAACTCGATTGCCTGTGCAACAACCGAGCCATCGGGTAGAACCCAATCGGCGCCTTCAATGTACCCAACACGTTGTAGAGTTCCATCGTTGAGGGCATCACCAGTATCTCCACCTTCACCTTCCCAGAAGGTCCAATGGCTTGCAGGCGTCCAAACCCCATTTTCTTCAAACGCAATGGTCACTTCATCAATGATGCCCTCAAAGTAGTAGCAATCACATCCAGCTCCCATTCGAGCGATGTACAATTCGTCGCACGCATCACCGGATGTGAAACAATCATTGGAACCAAAATCACCTGCAGGAATATTTGCGTCCTCAGCAGAGATGTTTCCAGCATTGGTCCCATTGATGGTGAATTCGCCTCCAACGCCTTCGATGATGCTGACGCCAATCGTGTACCAAAAGCCCTCTTCGATGCTTACGTCGGAGAGCGGGTGCTTTGAGAGACTGTACTCTGAGGCGTAGCCAATGTAGCCCTCTGAGAGGTACAATCCCCACCCATAATCGCCTTTCATGGTAATGAATCGAATCTCATCAAGGTTGGTTGCCTTGATCCTTGCTTCAATACTGAGTGAGCCATTTGGCATGAGTCCTTCATCATGATCGATGACGATGTGGTCATGGTGTCCATCAAAACGGAGTGAAAAGTCAGCACCTGCACCTACTTCGACCACACCATAAACAGGGAAGTATTCTGGATTGTTTTCAAGATCGTTCCATGTTTGTGGCATGATGTTGCCCATGTTGGTTGAAGCGATGTGAACATAATCGGAATCACTACCTCCCGTTGGTTGTTCGACACCCCAATTACGGTACAGGAACGGTGTTCCATCATGCCATCGGTAGATGCCCTCGTCTTGGACATCGTTCAATCCAATCCAGAGGTGACGGCTTTGGTTGTCAAAACTGGCAAAGGTATCGAATACCCAAGTGTTTTCCTCAGCATCATCGATGGTCGTTAGGTAACCATCGAGGGAACGTGCCTTGAACGCTGCATCTTCCCATGAAGATGCCGATAAGAGGTGATAGGTCTTGTTGTTGGTTGGGTTAACGGCAGTATGCAGCACATCGATTTCTTCTAGAGCACTCGAGTCCGCTTGTGCTGGTGCAACCAAACAGGTTGAAGCGAGCATCATCAAAATCAGAGCAGTTGCAACGGTGGGCGAGCCTTTGGGCATGGTCGAGACATTGGTTGGACATTCATAACTCCATTGCCTACGTATCTCTTTCAGAAGTCGATTCATAGTGAAAGGTTCTGGACAATTTCTATATCAATAACATGGTACATTGATTTGACGTTTATTGCATCTTTTTACCGCCGATTCTCAACTCTGTTGTAAGTGGCATTTGATGTTCCCAAGCGAATTCCTTGACGACACGCCATCCTTTTTCGCTTCCCTCATAGTCGGTCACATCGATGGTTTTGTTTCGTGTATTGGCCTTGAATGCAGCAACGGGTTCAGCATTCTTGAACACGAGATATGCGCTTCCGAAACCAAATCGTTCTTTGAGTACATCTCCAAAATAAGGTGCGATTGGATCGGTTGGAGGGAGAACAAAATCACGAATAGGGTTGATGGATTTGGCCGTTTCAAGCAGTTCTTTTCGACCCCAACAGACCTGGTGTAGATTCTCGATGAGGAATCCCTTCACCAATGTACCATCCTCCTCAAATTCATTGAGAACGGCTTTCAGCTCCTCTGGCTTGAACGGTGTGCCTGAAAGTCGTAGCAATTGCTTGATGGTGATGACTGGGAAATCACTGACCAAATTTCTCAGATATTCCCTACGTAAGTGAACAGGATCTTGATCCGTTCTCGGGTGAACCGCTCTAAATCCACCTCGGAAATCTTCGACAATATGGCCCGTTCGAATAAGAGGCTGGACGAGCTTTCTAAATTCAGATTGTGTCAATGCATGCCGTTCTTTGAAGATGTTTGGATCGGTTTGCGTGCTGAAAAATTCGATAATATCAACCAAATCATCCTCTGGAGGAATTCCACGAATCGTTAGCAATGTCTCAAAATATTCGTATGGAGCCCAAACTTGATGGCCACGCATATTGACACCTTTGTGCAGTCGATTCGCACTGGCCATTGACTTGAGATTCGTTCGGAAGACTTCGCAACGTCCTCGGAGTGCAAAATCATCACGAATTTCCTTAATTTTACGAAGAGCAAGCGTTTCATTTTCATGTCGCGTCTCTTGGTGAAGGTGGTGTTGGTGGAATAAGGCACGTTCAGCAATTTCTCTTGGCTGTGGATCGACAACACCGCCACGAATCATTCGTTCGCCGACTTGCTTGAAACCAATTCGTTCCAAGCCATCTCGCATTGGTTTACTCAATTCTGAAATTGGCTCACTGTTGACATTGGTCAATACCGCAACATCAACCAATTGATCAGCATGATTCTCGAGAAGGATATGGAATGCATCACAGAATTCTTCGAAGTATGCGGTTGGTACGTGCATATCTTTGATCTCAAGATAGTCGTTGACACGGAACATGAGAACCTTGCCCACAGGATCAACACCCTTGAACACAGGAAGATACCATCCCCGATCGAGAGCTGAACGTACCTCCCAAATGAATCGAGAAACATATGGATCGGATTGGGTCAAAATACGAATGGTTCGATCTTCTCGTCGAGGGACTTGGAGTAATTCCACCTCCTCAGGCGTGCAATAGAAGTGCTCTGTATCAGGAACCAATGCAGTGACTTTCGAGATCTTACCACTTGTCTCAAGATTGTGAAGGGCAACGAGAAGATCTTCATAATTACGAGAAACGTAAAATCGTAGCGTACTTGCTTTGACAGGCCCCATTCTTCGCACAATTTCTTCGAGGGATTCTTCGAAATCCATCGGTTCATAGACACCATACACTTTGTGGAAGAGTGACAAGCGTCGTCTTCGACCGATGACTTCCTCAAATTGTTTAACAAACAACATCTGTCGATCAAGATTTGATATTGCGTTTTTGACATCTCGCTCAAGTTGACGATGTTCATCACCCTTCGGGAAGTCTTGTACGAGTTCTTGACGTGTGATGTTTTCATGTGGCGTCAATTTTGAGAGCACTACCTCTTCCATTGCACCAATCCATGGCTCAGGTTTGAGTCCAAGAAGCATCGGAATGTTGTTTTTGGTGGTATAACCCATTCGATTATGCAGCAAGCGACCGCTGACAACATCGGAATCGAGTTGCAAATCTTTCCAATCCTTGAATCTAAAATCCTCGATTCGATAGAGGAGTTCTTGCTGTTTTTGAACAAAGACATGCTCATTAAACACATCAAAAACATCTGAATATTTCTTGAAGGATTTATCGAGTACAAGGTTCTGAATCCATCGATATTCAACAATTTCTTCTTCTCCACCTGTGATGCGATGTTCATCCACCTTCAGAATTAGTTCGGCATCATCTGTTTGTGTAAAGAAACCAACCGAAATGACGTTACGCGTTTCTAATTCGTGAACAATTCGGTCAACCGATTTTTCAGAGAATGGAAGCCGTTCGTGGAGTGATTCTGTTGTTTTTGGTCCTTCTGAACCAAGCAATTCCAAGACTTTCACGCGTAATGCTTCGTGTGGATCACCTACTGGGATCGTCTTCCAACTGGTCGGTGTTGTGCCATCAAATTCTGTTGCGATTTTGAATGAAAGACCTTTGATGTCGTAGTCTCGTAAGTCAACGACGCCTTCAGAGCCGCTTGATGCCAAACATGCAAGCGTTCCATGAATTTCGGCCATGAATGGATTGAACCACTTGCCATCGATTTCAGCTACACCAGTGCCATCTATTTTTGTAATCTTTCCACTGGTACACAATGATTCAACCCACGAACGAATGACATCCAATTCAATGCCTTCGAGTTTGTCTCGATACAATGGATTGTTGAATTCTCGATCAAGTCCTCCACCATGTTGCATCAATTCGTAGAGTGATTCTGGAGAATGTGGAACTGGTGCTTTATCGCTGTAATATTGATCCAGTTGCTTTGCCGTCATTTCTGTAGCAAGGCTTCTCGTACCCATCAGTCGTCGAAGCACCTCTGGGTCGATGTCTTTGACAAGGAATGCACGAGTCTTCATCGACATTAGATCTTCAAACGCTGACATGTACAGACTCATTCCAAGTCTCGAAGGTATGGTCACCTTCGTGTGAACAATTCGCGCATCACCTTCGATGCATGATTCTAAGAATTGGTTCAAACCAAAGACGTCGATATCGCCATACAAGACCTCATTCTTGGCCTCACGCATGAGAAGAGAACCTTCCAGTGTGCGATGTTTTGTGAGCAGAGCTTCAGCCTTTTGTTGGAATTGTTGTGGGCTTATCTCTTCAGATCCAACACGCTTTGGGATAATCATCGAACGTCCTGCAACCTCTCGAAATCGTTTGGAAAAGATCTGTGTATTGATGATGTATCGTTCGATAACTTCGATGTGATTATTGGAACGGAATGCGTCGTAAAGTTGTCCTGGATCGACTTCTTGTGCAGTTCTGATGAGCAAACCATTCTCGTCAAATGAAAGTTCGATGACACTTACACCAGATGATTCTGCAATACCTGCCATGAAATATCCCAATGCCGTGTTAAAGGCCCGGCCACGACAGGTCGTAATCAGATAAGCTGGATGGCCTGTTCCAATGATTTGTTCGATAAGAATTCGATTTGGTTCAGGCACTTGGAAGGTATCGATTGTGTGTTCTTCCAAGTGGCGTGCAATCGCATTCGATACCGCATTCGACAATCCATATGCTTCACGAAGGACAAGCCGAGGGTCCTGCTCCCTGCGTAGTGCAATCATGCAATGGCGAATAAGCGATAACAACGACGAGGACAACTCTCGACTTCGTGACCGCGCTTCACCAGACCATGATGGGACGGTTGGGCGATAGCCTGTGACACTGGATACATTGACACGAGTTCCTTGAATGTTGGTGACGCGGTATGTCGAGCCGCCTAAGAGAATAACATCGCCACCGCGTAAGTTCGAAACAAAGGAGCCTGAAAGTTGCCCAAGAATCGAGCCTTCAGCATTGAAGACGAGATAGGAATTGTCTGGAGCAATCGTTCCAATGTTTGTGTAGTAGATCATTCGAGAATAGCCACGCTTCCCGTAGGTGTTGTCTTCCCAATCGATCCAAACGCGTCGCTCTTCTTCCAACATGTCGAGGACTTCGATGAAATCGTTGTATTCGAAATTACGATAATTCCATGCGCTTGAAACAATTTCGAAGGCTTCATCGATGTCGATCTCATTGATGATGACGAGCCCAATCAAAAATTGAGCAACGACATCAAGACAGTTTTCTGGGAAATCGAGACGATCCATTTCACCGGATTGAATCGCTGCCTGCAAAGCAGCCAGTTCAATCAAATCATCGACGCTGGATGGTAGGAATCGAGCACGTGGAATGCCCCCTACATGGTGGCCTGCTCGACCGATTCGTTGCAGTGCTGTTGCAATGTCACCAGGCGATCCGAGTTGAATCACCATGTCGACAGTACCAATGTCAATACCCATCTCGAGGGATGAAGAGGTAACCACTGCACGTAGGTGTCCTTTCTTGAGTTGCTGCTCAACGTTCAATCGAATCTTTTTGTCCATTGAACCATGGTGTCCTGCTACGAGTTCACCAAGTCCAAATTCAGGTCGACGTAATCGCTGAACGAGTGTCTCTGTCATTTTACGAGTGTTAGCAAAGACGAGTGTCGTCGTGTGTGCAGAGATGAGGTCTGCAATGACACGAATGTTTTCATCAAGGATTTTGAGAACGGGTAAGTCGCTAAATTTCTGATGCGGTAGAAGAATGTCGAGATCAAGTTCTCTCGAACCAGAAACTTTGGCGATATGCACCTGCTGACCATCACCTCGCGATTCCCGATCATCGCTTGCAACGAGATATTCTGCAACGGTTTCAAGCGGTTCCATCGTAGCCGATATCCCAATTCGTTGCACAGGTCGTTCAAGCAATGTGTCGAGGTATGCGAGCGTAAGTGCGAGGTGGACACCTCGTTTTGTTGGTACAAGCGAGTGCAATTCGTCAATGATCATGTATTCAACATCGCTGATGATAGGCTGGAATTTTGGTGAGGTGATAGCAATCGCTAGGCTTTCAGGTGTTGTAATGAGAATGTGGGGTGGATTTCGAAGCATCTTCTGACGTTCTGATTGTGGTGTATCACCAGTTCTCAACCCTACACGAATTTCTTGTGCACGATCCGGAAGAAAGCGCTCTGAAATTTCATTGAGTGGCCCGATCAAGTTCTTCTGAATATCGTTGGCAAGTGCTTTAATTGGAGAAATATACACACAATGAATCCGTTTCTCAAGATTCCCATCCAATGCCTTTCGAACCAGTTGATCGATGATGGTAAGGAACGCTGTTAATGTTTTACCAGAACCTGTTGGTGAGCAGAGTAAGAGATGTCCTCCATCCATGATCGTTGGAATCGCTAATTTCTGAGGCCGTGTAAAATCAGGAAATTTATCCTTGAACCAGTTGCGTACTGGAGGGCATAATTTCTCCATAAGAACATCCGTTTCTGTTGGATGTTCTAGATATGTGATTTCAGGCATATTTTTTTTCACCAATCTCGATGGTGTGGAGGCAAGGTAAGACACATATCATTGTTTCTATACTTGTCTAGGCCCAGCCAAGTCCTTTCTTACCCCATCGAGGTATGGATTCGGTATCAGGATCGATACTTGAAACCAGTAATGGTGAATGCAATGAGAGAGGGGGTATCATGATTTCATGCAACGCTTTGGTTGGGCATGAGCCTATGCAGGATAAACAACCTACACACTGGGATGCAAGAACAACAACAGGACGTTTTTTGTGCTTACGACCTTCAGGATTTGTTGTTAATGGAAGAAGTGCTTCAAATGGGCAGTGTGGAATGCATAAATCGCAACCTGTACAATCAGCTTGGGTAATGGCGACCATGGATTGCCCCATGCTTCTGCCTACATCCTCTGGTTTTTGAATCCAAGCCTTTCTTCCTGTGGTCAAGTTGAAATGCCATCTCCAACAGGACAGGT
>Ga0208127_1000783_pt1 | contig 16263 bp, 11 predicted proteins | sample ETNtaG_6_FD_185751 | JGI IMG/M metagenome (GOLD analysis project Ga0208127, IMG submission 185751) | Marine microbial and viral communities from oxygen minimum zone, Eastern Pacific Ocean - ETNP201306SV45 (SPAdes) (version 2) | ecosystem: Environmental > Aquatic > Marine > Oceanic ...
GAAAAAGTCGACCCTTTCCCCGAGCAAATTAAGGAGAGGAAAGCTGAATTCAGAGCGGCTTGGCGGGGATGCCAGCTACGTAATGACCGCATCAAGAGTGTGCTAGGTATGAGTTTTCGAAGCATCGATATATCGATACGTGATTGCGTCGAATCGCTTTTATCAGTCGGCGGAGTGCAGCCAAAAACTAAATCTGATCGAAAGAGACTCTAGAGTTTAAATTTTGAGCACACAAGACATCTTAATCACGCTGTCGACTGCTACTTTTTTTATGGCGCTAGTCGCCTATATATCTTATAAAAAAACAGTCGGTGAAGTCGGAACACAAGAAGGTTACTTCTTGGCAGGAAGAGGCTTATCTTCGGTATTTATTGCTGGATCCTTACTACTTACTAATTTATCCGCAGCACAGTTAATCGGACTCAATGGATCAGCATATGGATATAACTTAAGCAGCATGGGCTGGGAGGTCACAGCTGCGATTTCAACAGTTGCCATGGCTTTCATATTTCTCCCTCGCTACCTGGCAGGTGCATTTACGACGTTACCTCAATTCCTAGCCGATCGATTTGATGAGGGATTGAGACGTATGACAGTTGTTCTTTTCATGGTGGGCTATGGATTAGTCACCATACCTGGCGTTCTGTATTCCGGATCAATCGCAGTCCTTCAACTCTTCGATATCCCTAGTCTTCTTTCTGTGACATACAGTCAGGGGTTAGTCATTACGATAATTGCTGTTGGTTGCCTTGGTGCCATGTATGCTGTTTTTGGCGGCCTTCGTGCTGTTGCTATTTCAGATACTTTAAATGGAATCGGTTTATTAATCATAGGTATACTCGTGCCGGTTCTGGGGCTCTCTACACTGGGAGAAGGGAGTTTTTTAGATGGCATTAAAATCATAACCTCATCTGAAACTCAAAAGTTAAATGCAATAGGTTCTTCTGAAGACCCTACGCCTTTTGGAACTTTGTTTACGGGAATGATATTTGCCAATTTATTTTATTGGTGTACAAATCAGTATGTCATTCAACGGACCCTAGCCGCCAAGAATCTAGCAGAAGGTCAAAAAGGTGTCCTTTTTTCAGGATTCTTTAAGGTGTTAGTGCCTTTCTTAATGATGATACCTGGCGTTATAGCATTTCACTTATATGGAAGTGGCATGGAATCGATTGACCTAGCCTATCCTGCGCTTATCCGAGATGTACTGCCGATATATGCAACTGGGTTTTTCTTGGCGGTACTGCTAGGAGCTGTGTTCAGTTCCTTCAACTCTTTAATAAATAGTGCGGCTACACTTTTTTGCCTCGACATTTATTCTCCATTGAAAAAGGGTGTCGTAGATGACTCAGAGATGGTTCGAGTTGCAAAGGTAGCGAGTATATTTATCGCTCTCTTCTCTTTTGTTATCGCCCCTTTGCTTCAATATGCTCCTGAAGGATTATGGCAGGTTATGAGAATATTCACCGGATTTTACAACATACCTGTCATAGCAATAGTTGTAGTTGGCTTATTTACCAGACAGGTACCTGCCCTCGGTCCGAAGGTTATAATTTTCTTCCATATCATTACTTACAGTTTGTTTCAGTTTATTTTGAGTGATCTAATTACTATTCATTTCATCCATTTGTATGCCATACTTTTTTTCTCAGAGGTGGGGATCATGCTGATAATTGGCTATTTCTTCCCCAGAGAATCCATGTGGACTTTCCAAAAGAAAGAAATAGTGGACTTGTCGCCCTGGAGGTATGCCACCCCTTGCGCTGTTTCATTGTTATCATGCGTGGTGGGCGTTTACTTGCTTTTCTCGCCAGTGGGATTAGTAAATGGCATTAGTACATATTTCAAACCACTTATAGTCTTACTTATTCTAATGAACCTAATCACTTGGCTTCGTTACGGTAGTAATACGCCCAGTGGCCCCCTAACCACTGCAAGTGACAATAACTGACTGGACACTATTTATGGTAAAAAGATTTTACGAAGAAACCTCTGGGGATCGAAGCAAACGGGTTAATGAATATCTTAATAATCAATGTCGGAATAAAAAGCACAATCTCCTTATAATCGGTACCGGCTTGATTGGAAGGGAACATATTCGAGTGGCTTCTCTGCTAGGAGCAGCCAAAATACATGGCATCTATGACTCCAATGAAAACAGCATGGATCTTGCTGAGGAAGAGCTTCAAAAATTTAGTAATGAAAAATTAATACGTTACAACTCCATTAAGAGTGCCTATCAAGACCCTGCCGTCGATGCGATACTCATCTGCACTCCTAACTATACTCATCATCAAATATTTTTAGAGGTAGCTAAATCAGGCAAGCCAATCTTTGTTGAAAAACCCATGGCTACAAGCCTTAAGGACGGTGCAGAGATTCTCCGGCTGAGCAGCAAACACCCAGCATTTATTCAAGTTGGCATGCAATACAGATATAAGGCCCAATATGTTGATGCCTTCCACGAAGTGAAGGTTCTTAAATCCTTGGGAAGCATAAAAACCATCTCGATGAGTGAGTATCGTCCTCCATTTTTAGACAAGGTAGAACAATGGAATAAATTTAATGAATTTTCTGGCGGTACTTTTGTTGAAAAATGTTGTCACTACTTTGACTTAATTAACTTATTAGCCGACGGGCAACCAAAAGATGTTTTCGCCAGCGGGGGACAAGCCGTAAATTTTCTCAATTTTGCACATGAGGGCCGAAAGTCGGATATCGACGACCATGGATTCGCCATAATAAACTATCGTAACGGTATTCGTGCAAACTTTACTCTCAACATGTTTGCAAATGAGTTTTATGAGGAACTGGTAATTACAGGCGAAAAGGGAAGACTTGTAGCATCAGAAAAAGCAAGCGCTGATAAAAAAAGACAGACAAAGGCGTCTATTATGGTTGAAGTAGAGGGACACCAACACTATGAAGGTAGCAAAATAGGTTACCCTCCATCTATCGAGAAAAGTGGACATCACGGAGCGACTTTTTTTGAGCATGAGGCCCTAATAAGTCAACTGCAGCAAAAGGAGGTCGATGCCGCTACTCCTAGACAAGGTCTAATGGCTATGTTGGTGGCGAGCGCTGCACAGAGATCCATTTCTGAAAATAACGTAGTCAGCATTGACGAGCATGCTGAGCGTAATGGAATAAAAGAGATATTAAATCAATAACAGTGAAGACGGTTAAATCGTTATGTTCGACACAATAAAAGTTGGAAAATCAAAAATGCCTTCAGTAGGTCTGGGTCTCTGGAAACTTGATCAGTCAGAAACTGCAGATACCATTGTAAATGCGCTTAAGTCCGGCTATCGGCACCTAGATAGCGCTGCTGATTACGGCAACGAAATCCAAACAGGCGAGGGAATAAAGCAAGCAGTTAATCAGGGAATTTGTTCCCGAGAAGACCTGTGGATCACCTCAAAGTTATGGAATACATTTCATCGACCAGAACATGTGCTGCCTGCTTGCGAAAAATCATTACAGGATTTGGCAACCGATTACTTGGATTTATATCTCATTCATTTTCCTATTTCACTCAAATACGTCGACTTTGACACACGGTATCCTCCCGAGTGGTTTTTTGATCCATCAGCAAAGAATCCAAAGATGCATGTTGATCCAGTGCCTCTTTCAGACACCTGGCGTGCAATGGAAGAGTTAGTAGAGAGAGGTCTTGTAAAAGAAATCGGTGTTTGTAATTACAATGTTGGTTTGTTGCACGATCTGATCGCATACTCCAGTATTAAGCCCGCGATGCTTCAAATTGAGTCACACCCATTCTTAACCCAAGAGAAGCTAATTAAAGCAGCCAAAAACTATGGGATGGCAGTGACATGTTTTTCTCCGCTCGGTGCTCTCTCTTATCTGGAACTAGATATGGCAAACAAGAACGAATCCGTTCTCAATAGTGATACAGTAACGGTGGCTGCAGAGAGACTGAATAAGAGTCCAGCTCAAGTGGTGCTTCGCTGGGCCTTGCAGCGGGGAACTGCAGTTATTCCGAAAACAAGTCAAAAAGATAGATTGATAGAGAATCGTTCTCTTTTTGACTTTGAATTAAGCGATCAGGAAATGTCAGATATATCAAACCTTAACCTCAACCGCAGATTCAATGACCCAGGGGTTTTCTGCGAGACAGCATTTAACTCATTTTTTCCAATCTATGACTGATAATAATTTCCCTAAACAAGTTCAAGTTGATACAAAGATTTCTGACGCTGATGGTGCGGCAGGATGGCTTAATTGCGAACGAGAGAAGCTCCTCGATATTTTAGGACAACATGGAGCTGTCCTTGTAAGAGGGTTACCACTGTCTAATGCGTTAGATTTTGACGCTTGCGTTATCGCATTAGAACTAAAAAATTTTACATATAAAGAATCATTATCTAATGCGGTTAGGGTTAACAAAACCGAGAGAGTTTTTACAGCGAACGAAGCTCCATCAGAAGTCGAAATTTTCTTACATCATGAAATGGCTCAAACTCCTACTTACCCTTCAAAGCTAGTCTTTTTTTGTGAACATCCAAGTGATACTGGCGGGTCGACTCCGTTATGCCAATCAAACCACTTGTTAAAGCGGCTGCAAGACAACATCCCTCAGCTTATAGATGAATTAGAAAGTAAGGGTGTTCAGTACACAAATGTTATGCCTGCCAGTGCCGATTTAGCTTCTGGGCAGGGTCGAAGCTGGCAAAATACCCTGGGCTCGACAAGCAAGGCGAGTGCTGAAACTCGGCTCAAACAGTTAAATTACACTTGGGAATGGTTGAAGGATGAAAATCTTAAGGTTACCACTCCTGTGTTGCCTGCCACCCGGATGATAGGTGATGGTAGGAAAGTATTTTTCAATCAACTCATCGCAGCTTACCGGGGCTGGAAAGATTCTCGAAACCAAGGTAGTAAAAAAATCCAATTTGGCGATGGTAGCGAAATTAGCGGAGAATTAATGGACACCGTCTGCGAGTTAGCAGAAAACATAACGCACGATCATTTTTGGAAAAAAGGTGACCTCCTTTTAGTCGATAATTTTTTAGTTATGCATGGGCGCCGACCTTTTGTTGGTACGAGAAAAGTGTTAGCGTCTTTAGCGTCATAGAAAATAAGATCTGACCAAATAAAAGATCTACCACTCAACTAGCCAGTCCAAAACAACTAATGTAATTGTCCAATATGAAGAGCATATGAACTGGGAAAAAGAAATAGATGAAATAGCTCGGCGCCGAGAACTGGCATTATCCCAGGGCGGCGAAGAAGCCATTGCAAAACATCATGCAAAGGGTCGTCTGACCATCAGAGAAAGAATCGACAGATTAATCGATGACAATACTTTTGAGGAGATTGGCCCAATCGCAGGAGCCGCAAATTATGATGAAAACGGTAATCTCGAAAGTTTTGATCCTGCCAATTTCGTTCTAGGCTTTGGTGAGGTGAGTGGCAGAAAAATTGTAGTTGGCGGTGAAGACTTTACCATGAGAGGTGGTTCTCCATCTCCCGCTGGGTTGCGAAAAAGCGTCTACGCGGAAGAGGTGGCCATTCAGTACAAGATTCCACTAGTGCGTCTTCACGAGGGATCGGGAGGCAGTGTCGGCGGTACGAGCGGCAAGGGCACAAATTTGCCGGGTCCAGTCAATGCGCCGGCCAGATTCAGATCTGTCGCTCAAGCTATGTCTACCGTGCCCGTGGCAACCGCGGCCCTTGGCGCCGTCGCAGGTTTACCGGCAGGACGGCTTGTCGCTTCGCATTTTTCAGTTATGTCTAAAAAAACTGCGCAGATACTCACCGCCGGGCCAGCGGTAGTCGCACGAGCCATGGGAGAACAAAAGACCAAAGAGGAGCTTGGTGGGTGGAAGGTGCACACAAAGAACGGTACGGTGGACAATGGCGCAGATGACGAGGATGCTTGCCTAGCCGAGATTAAGCGCTTTCTATCTTTCATGCCAGACAACGTCGGACAACTCGCTCCGGTAACTAGTTGCGATGATCCTGCTGACCGCGCTGACGAAAGTTTGACAAGCATCGTACCGAAAGACCGTCGAAAGGCGTTTGACATGCGTTACATACTATCCTCAATTCTTGACAGAGATAGCTTCTTTGAGATGGGCAGAAGTTACGGTCGTTCACAAATTACCGGACTAGGACGGTTAAATGGTCAGCCAGTTGGTGTGTGGGCTAATGACTGTAAGTTTCTCGCAGGATCAATGACTGCTGACGGAGCTCATAAAGCTCGAAGATTCATGGAGCTTTGCGAGACCTTTAGTCTTCCGATAGTTAGTCTTGTCGATGAGCCAGGTTTTATGATTGGGAGCCAGGCAGAGCGTGAAGCTACAATTAGACATGGCACTTCTGCTGTATTGACTGCCGCTATGACCACTATTCCTTGGGCGTCTGTCATGATTAGGAGATCTTTTGGAGTAGCACAAGCTGCACACTACGGACCGGAGGGATTTGTTCTTGCCTGGCCTTCAGCAGAGAGTGGTCCCTTACCTGTCGAGGGTGGAGTTGCTGTCGCTTTTCAAAGAGAAATTGCAGCAGCGGCAGATCCGGAGAAAAGACGGCGCGAACTAGAGGAGCAGCTGGCGGCTCGACAATCACCCTTCCCCCGGGCTGAGGCTCTCGGGGTTCACGACCTCATCGACCCAAGACGAACACGAGAAGAACTCTGTCGCTGGGTTAGTAGGGTCCAACCACTCCTGCCAGCATTATTAGGAGCAGCAAAATTTTCTATTCGACCTTGATAACTACAGAGATTTTAAAAGCATGACAAAAATAGAACTGGAGACCGGTGGCTCGGTATGGAAGTTACTTACAAAACCAGGTGATCTTGTGGAAGAGGGTGACATTCTATTCATACTTGAAGTTATGAAAATGGAGGTTCCTTACGAATCACCCGTTAATGGAAAAGTTACCGCCGTACATATCTCTGAAGGTGACTTCGTCGAAGAGGACCAACTAGCCTTAGAAATAGCAGATTAGAAAACCTGCCTAAAGGTTTGGGCTAATCTAGTTATTTGACATCGAGGGTGACAACATAGTTGATCCCCAACTACTCGTTTTTACCCAAGCTCGTTGGTAAAGCAAAGACGACCAGTTTTGGGGTCGGAGCATCATTGATTCCTATAGCTATATACTGCTTGCTATCCACAGCGTAGCTCATTGGTGCGCTTTGAGGTGCCCCCGATAACTCTATCCGAGCTAATTCGTCTCCGGTAGCTTTATCACGCGCGATCAGGTTAGGACCATAACCCATGTCTTGTCCATGAATAAGAAGAGTAGAAGTTACAAGGACTGGATGTCGTCCTCCACCACCTAAAGGGGGCAAATCTAATCCATCCAAAGCCGGGTGCGCGTCAACTCTTGCCATTTTGTCACCGTTAGGAACTTGCCAGAGCATCTCACCTCTGTTCATGTCGAAAGCAGTTATCGTTGAATATGGAGGCTTAAGGAGAGGGAGACCACGCGGCCCAACCACTCCGCGATTTTGTAATCGGTAGTAACGGAAGTTTGATTCATCCGCTGGTAAGGTTCCCATGTAAGGAGTGAATGCTCCATTACTTGCGGGCACAAATAATACATTACTTTCTGGATCAAAACCCGCGCCCGGCCAATTAGCCCCTCCACCAGCACTTGGAACAAAAATAGTACCTCGCTTTCCCGTCGATTGATCTGGCAGGCTTGCTGGAGTGAAGATTGGTCCATAAACATAGTTATCTATTATGTCTAAAGCCTCAGCTCTCAGCTCCGGCGTAAAATCTATAAGATCGTCTTCCGTCAATCCTTGTAAGGCAAATGCTGGTGGTTTTGTTGGGAAAGGCTGTGTTGGCGACGTCCGTTCCCCAGGAATCATTCCTTCCGGCACAGGTAACTCTGGTATTGGCCAAACAGGAACGCCTGTAGCCCGATCAAATACATAGGCCCAACCTTGCTTGGTCACTTGGGCCAGTGCTCTAATTTCTCTACCATCCACAGTTAAATTCATTAAGTTAGGGGCAGCAGGTGTATCATAATCCCATAACCCATGATGGATCATTTGAAAGTGCCACGCTCTCTCTCCAGTCAACGCATTAAGGGCAACGACGCTCTGCGTAAACAAATTATCCCCTGGTCTATGGCCCCCATAGTAGTCATTGGTCGGCGCCTCCGTCGGTAGATAAACGTAACCAAGCTCCAGATCCGCGCTCATCTGAGTCCATACACCGCCATTGCCCGTGTAACGCCAAGATTCTTCCTGCCAAGTCTCTACACCAAACTCACCTCCTTGAGGAATAGTGTGGAAGGTCCAGATTAATTGCCCCGAGCGGATATTGTAGCCTCGAACCCACGTAGGGGGCCTCTCCTTATAATGAGGGCGGTTGGATGTAATTTGATTCACGACCAAAACATCCCCTACCACGATCGGCGGCGATACAGTCCCTAACGGCACTGCCCCAGAGTAATCTAAGAGTTCTCTATCCGCCCTGGGAATACCATCAGTCATGTCAATACGTCCGCCCCTGAAGGCTGCATCGGGTACCCCCGTATTCGCATTTAGAGAATGCAAATATCCATCATTTGTTGCGAACAAAATCCTGGAATCAGTACCATCACTCCAGTAAGCAACGCCGCGATGGTGGTAACCGAGAGGGCTTATCGAATAACCCGATAAGTACGCCTGCGGATCGAACGACCACAATAATTCACCAGAGGTAGCGTCTAACGCAACCACCTGATTGAGGGCTGTTATCATGTATAGCACACCCTCCACCATCAAGGGAGTAGCCTGCAGACGGCCAAAGCTAATGTCATCCGCATCGGATCCCAACATGCCTTCAAGATCCAGCTCGCCATCTATGGAAGTCCAAGCCCAAGCAATTTCTAACTTATCAAAGTTTTCTCTATTGATTTCCGACAAGCTTGTATATTTGGTAGACCCAGCATCGGAGGCATAACTTACCCACTCGCCCTCAACACTGCCAAGTTGAGGGAACGACTTGCCAATAAAAAAGAACATACCCACAAAGACAATTAATGTTTTGACAAAGAATGGTTCGTTAAAGAATTTAACAGAAAGCATGAGCTATGCTTACAACTCCTCACTTTTGAGCGCACCAAGCCCTTCTAGAACCGCACGGGCAGAAGGGCCAGAAGACTCCGGCGTTTCAGACGCCAAAATATTCGAAGCGAGGCGTCGCTCTCCCAAAATCGCCAAATCAAGCGGAGTCTGACCACTATCATTCAAAACATTAATACTGGCTCCGCGTATCGCGAGTTCCATCACAACCTTTGAAAGATTGCGTAATGCGGCGTCATGTAGAGCAGTACTGCCGTTAAAATCTATAGCATCAATATTCACGCCATGATCCGCAGCAACTATTACTGACTCAAGAGCAAGTTTCTCCTCGCCGGTTGGATCCTGATTAGCTTGAACGTAGAATCTTCCTCGTCGACTTTCACCTTTGATTGCTGATTGAATAGGGCTAGAGTAACCTCCAACCACTCGGCGCTCGTCAATGGAAGGCGGATTTTCTCGTGATCGTCTATCTCGTAAACGCTGATATTCTTTTTCATTAGTAAGAGAAGAGTCGGCACCCCACTCCACCAAGGTTTTCATAATTGCAGGTTCACGAAAGTTTGCTGCCAACCAATAAGGCGTCGCAGTGACATGCGCAGTCCTTAGCACCCAATCCTCGCTTGCTCTTTGTGTAGGAGTAGCTTTCAATATTCGTTGGTTCGGGTCAGCACCATGTTGAAGTAAAGCTTCTATGATTGCACTATCTCCTCTCAAGATTGCAGCGTGTAAAGCATTATACCCGGCACTAATTGAATTAGGATCGGCACCATGATCCAGAAGCATGGCGGCCAAGTCGCTATGTCCACTATGGACAGCCACGACTAATGGTGTTGCTCCATTACCGCTGGGGCCATCAATATTCGCACCAGATTGCAACAAAACCTCTGCTAACTCGAGGTGTCCATTTTTTGCGGCAAAAAGTAAAGGCGAGTAACCTCCCAAATTTTCCATTACACCATGATCAAAAGCACCGCCATTTGATCCATCAACAAACATGAGCATCGATCTTACTTTAGAACGATCATTAATGTTGGCTCCCGCTGCAATAAGCTCCCTGACAACTCCTAAGTGTCCTTGCGCCGCGGCCCACATCAGAGCTGTTTGATCACGTGAAGACTCGCTGCGATTCAGATCAGCTCCAGCTTGGATGAGAAAACGAACACCCTCAACGGTTCCTGATCGAGCGGCGGTCATTAGAACCGTCTCACCCATCTCTAATTCCAAATTCGGGTTCGCTCCCTCACTTAGGAGTTTTTCTATTAGGTCTGCATCACCATTACGTGCTGCCAGAAAAAGTGGTGAAGCTCCCATTCGATTAGTTGCATTTACATCCGCATTAGACTCAAGAAGAAGATTTACACTCTCTATATCCCTCTTATGCACAGACCAGTGTAGGGCAGTCGCACCATCTGCCTGACGGGTATTAGGGTCTGTGCCACCCTCTAACAGGGATCTCAAACTCTCACTATCGCTCTTTCTCGCAGCTTCGATTAGGTTGGGTTCTATTGCATTTACGGAAATACCACTAGCTAACAGCAGGACTATGAGTATTTTCCTGTTTAACTCTCTAATTAACATAAAACTCTTAGTCTCTTTATGCACTTACCGATAAATCAAGAGGTTCATGGCTCTCCGCAAAACTGTCGACTGTAAGCCCGAGCTTATCGAGCATCGTCAGATGCAATTTGCTAATTGGGGTTCCATTGGGGAAACGCAAATGCCTCCCTCCCTTCACAGCTCCTCCGGCTCCGCCAAAAAGGACCAAAGGTAAGCCTCTATTACTATGCTGATTACTATCGGACATACCTGCACCGTATAGTAGGAGTATATTGTCAAGCAAAGTGCCGGCACCGTCTGGAGTGGAGTCTAACCTATCAAGATAGTAAGCAAACAACCGAGTGTGAAATTCGTTTATCTTAGTTACCTTCTCATAGAGGGCCGGATCGTCCCTGTGATGTGAAGTCGGGTGATGCGAATCGGGCACACCGATTTCAGCGTACGTTCGACCACTAAGCTCTCTGCCCAACATAAAGGTTATCGCACGAGTAAGATCGGTCTGAAAAGCCAGTACCTGCATATCAAACATGAGCTTTGCGTGCTCTTCATAAGTGTCTGGTATACCAGAAGGCTGAGTGACACTTGGAAGCTGGCGTCCGCTTTGTTGTTCCGCGAGCTGTATTCGGCGCTCAACATCTCGAACAGCGTCAAGGTATTGTTCCAACTTAGCCCGATCAGACGCGCCGACAGCGCGATTCAACTCAGTCACCCTGCTAGAAATTGAATCCAGTAAACTTTGATCCTGTTGAATACGCTTCATTCGAACTGCTGAATCGGTTGTTCCGATATCGCCAAACAATCGCTCGAAAATAAATCTAGGATTGGTTTCCATTGGTAATGGTGTAAATTCATCGCGCCATGAAATCGTGCTGGTGTACTGACAACTAAAGCCGATATCGCAAGAGCCAAAAACGTCATTCTCGTCCATTGCTAATTCTAAAGAACCCAACTGCGTCTCACTGCCATAACGCTTCGCCATTAGCTGATCAATGGATACTGATGCGCGCAGGTCTGACTCGGCACGTCTCGGGATAGCGCCTGTTAGAAACCGAGTTGATGCACTCGCATGCACTCCAGCGTTACTCGTAGGTCCATCGAGACCGGTGATAACCAACATCCTGTTTCTATACGCTTCCATAGGCTTCATGATACGTGTAATCTCGAAATCTGCGCCGTCCGAATCTGGGGTCCAACGCTTCATAGCCATGCCATTGGGCACATAAACCACCCCAAGCCGCTTAGTAGGATTCTCTTCTTGAGCAGATAGGGCAGGCATCATGCTATCGAGTAATGGCAATGACAAGCTGGCTCCGAGTCCGCGTAAAACTGTCCTTCGTGAAAGCTTTTTCTTGGTTATAATCATAATGCTGTTCTCCGCATTTGAAATGGTGCACTCTCGACGACACCCATAATAACAGACGACCAACTATAACCTTCTTGCTCAGACTGACGAACAATAGAGCGAACCGCTGGCATGTCATAGTATTCAATTCCGCGTCCCAATGCATAGGTCAATAACTTTTCAGTGACCGTCGCAACAAAATCATTTGGACGATCCAAGATTAAATTCTCAAGCCCCTTTCTTCCATCAAAGGCGGCTCCATCTGGCAGTAACCCAGATGCATCAACTTGGACACCCGCAAAGATATCCCGCCACTTCCCGACGGCGTCGTAATTTTCTAGAGAAAAACCAATCGGATCCATTGCCGCGTGACAAACCCTACAAGCTGGATTCTCTCGATGCTGAGACATTGCCTCCCGCATGGTTAGCTGCCTTCCATTCTGACTAGATTCTTCAAGTGCAGGTACGTTTGGTGGCGGTTCCGGCGGGGGAGAACCAAGGAAATTATCTAAAACGTACTTACCCCTTAAGACCACCGAGGTCCTATTAGGGTAGGAAGTAACAGTCATTAAACTACCATGACCTAGCAAACCACCACGCTTATAACCGTCTAATTCCACCTTTCTAAAGTGACTCCCGTAAACGCCTCCAATTCCATAGTGATCAGCTAGACGCTGGTTTAGGAAACTGTAATTAGCTGTAAACAATTCCAACAAACTATGGTTCTCTCGAATTTGTTCCTCAAAGAACATCTCCGTTTCCTGCTTGAATGATAAACGAAGGTTATCATCAAACTCAGGAAAGGCAGCGGGCAGGGGATAAACATTATCCAGGTTCCTCAGGTACAGCCATTGCCCGACAAAGTTTTTTATAAACGCGTCAGCTTTTTCATCGTTCATCATGCGAGCGACCTGATTTTTTAGAATCTGAGGATCGCGCAACCGTTCTTGTTCCGCAAGAGATAGCAACTCATCATCTGGCGCCCCACTCCAAAGAAAAAATGAAAGTCGCGATGCCAACTCCACATCACTTATTTTGTAGTTCTCATTGGGAAGATGATTTGCTGGATCACGTTGAATGCGCCATAAAAAATCCGGCGCGACAAGAATACGCTCTAATGCGAGCTGAATACCTTTTTCAAAACCTTCTTCTCGCAAACCAGACTCAAAAAATTTGCTTAACTCTAGCCAATCTTCCTCAGTCACCGGTCGTCTGTAAGCGCTGCGTGCTAGATCAGTAAGTATTTCTTTCGCACACGCTAACTGGTCGTCATTATTTTTTGGCAGACAGCTAAATATCTTCTCTCTACTAGGAGAGTCACCTGGCCCTTCAACTAAAATTGGACCTTCAATAGATATACTTCCCAACGCTGGATTAGAATCCGGCAGCTCAGTTACAGCTAAGTGATACCCATAAAGTCGGGGTTGCTGAATACCCTCTGCCTCCCAAATTTCTCTGGGAAAAGTTGCTCCGATTACTCGAGGACCGGCTTTCACTGGAATTTCTAACTCAAAGCCCTCATCCGCAAAGGCCATCATAAATTCTTCCCAATCATCGCTTCCACGAATATTGCCGGCAAAACTATACGGAGCTGGGACGCCAGGTGCGTCACCGCCAAACTCAAATACATCTAAAAGTTCATTGTCTAGACTCACTTCAATTTTATGGGGTTGATCATAACCCCTCACGAAATCGACATAGTTCGTCTGTAGTTTGACTTTTATTCGATACAACCCATCCACAGGGAAATGGTGGGTCACCGCCGCTCCCCCTCTTGAGCCGAATGGTAAATGTTCACTGAGACGATCATTCTGAATTAAATTTAAGGGTACTTCATAATCCTTGATCGATGCGCCTTGAGGCGCAGCGCCAACAGCCAGCGCGGCTATCTTATGAGCCGCCGAGACATATCGCTCCATTAACACAGGTGAAAGTGACAGCACTTCAGCATTATTATCAAAGCCGTTACGATCAGGCGGATCACTTGGGATAAGCTCTGTGACATCTATCTCAAGCCCGAGCAGCTGTTCTATAACATTTTTGTATTCTGTTTGATTAAGCCGATGAAAAGCTTCAGTCCTACCTGGATTGAGATTGCCATCACTCGCACTATCTAGCTGATCCTCAAGCCAATAACGAAAATCGGAGTAATCTTCATGCCCCGGCCGGGGGTTTTCTGGGGGAGGCATTACGCCAACTCGGAGTTTTCGGACAACCTTCTCCCACACCTCTGGATTCTCTGACACGTCATCAACATTCTCAATGTCCAGAGTTAATCCAAGACCGCGGAGTTGAGTAAAAAGCAAGTTCTCGCCCTCAACAGGAAGACTGCTTACCATCGCCTGATTATGACATGAGACACAATACTGATTTAGTAGCGCCCTCTGTGGTGATACGCTTTCCGAATTTTGTGCAGACACGAAATTGCTAATCAGTCCTAAAGTGACTAGGCAGAGTCTGACTGTCACTTTTGGTATATTAGTTTTAACTAGCCTGCTCGCAATTATCTTCATTAAAACCTACAAATTTCTGCCTGTTGGGTTTTCAACTGTACCGCAAAGCTCCCCAAAATAACCGTTACCACCGCAATATCTGTTATCTTGAAGTTGTAGGAGGATACCGTCAGGATCGGTGAAATAAACCTCCGGTGTGCCAGTTAAAAGCCCACCACGATTTGCTCCTCGCATCGTTACGTAAGCCTGAAGCGGACCTGAAGCACGACCCGCTTCGCCTAAAATGGTAAGGCCGTAGTCCTCTAAAACAGAGAAAATTCTGTCTACATCAAAATTGTTTACTGCAAGACTAACGTGATGGATACCCGGTGGAGCTGGTGGTTGCGCTAAAGCCAGAAAAGCTCTACCTAATCCAACCCGCATAACCGGCAGTGCACCTTGAAAAGTGTCAACAGGCATGCCAAACAAACTTTGATAAAATTGGATGGATCTTGCCTGATCGGAAACAAAGAGAGTAAAGTGATTGAATTCTCTTATGGTTAACAAGCCCTCGGTCGACGCAGTCTCTTCAGTATCGAGACATTGTTCCCCATTTAGACCAGCCCCTCCACAATAACTTGAATCCTGAAGCTGGACTACGATTCCATCTGGGTCCCCAAAATACAGTTCAGGTGTGCCGCTTGGAGCCCCTCCAAACTCAGGCCCTCGCATCCTCACCCTTGACTGCATAGGTCCAGAAGAATTTTCGGCTGCAACCCCGTGATCAGCAAGAATTCGTACCGCCTCTTCATAGTCAAAGTCGTCTATCGACAAACAATAGTGAGTGATCCTGGGATCGCTGCTCGGAGAGCCCGATATAGCAATAAACTGGGGTCCCTCCCCAACCCTAAGAACGATAGTGTCCCGTTGACGCGCTACAATAGGCATTCCGAACAAACCCTGATACCAATCAACCGAGGCAGACGGATCAGAAACAGCTATTGTCATATGATTAAATGCGGTTGTTGGCAAAGGGGGCAAATTTTGTGCCGCAAAAGCAGCTTTTTGACCTAATCCGCACCCTATTGCTAGTGAGGACATGGAGGCAATAAACTCTCTCCTGCTCGTAACCTTTTTATGATCTTCGTTGGGAGTTTTATTATTCATGGTCGCTATAATTTCCGATTTATTTTAAGGATCTAGTTCGATAAAGGGTCAGGTCTAATCTGAAATTTTACCATCTTGCTAGTAGTCCCTTTGCCTCCCTCTGTGTGCCAATTAAAGTTTGTACCATAGTTAGCCCAGATCCCTCGACCTTTCCAACCAACGTCTGGATCATCAATACGTCCGTCTAGACCTCGTGAGTAAAATCCAAGAGGATACGGCACACGCATCTGAACAAATTCCGCAGTTTCTGGTATCCAAGCAATTAGAGAGTCTGAACCTGAACCAGTCGCTATGGGTACATCCTGGCCCAAGCCAAGAGTGTTAAAAATGTCTACCCAATTATAGTAATGAAAATCAGCTTTTCGATCGGTACCCTTCATGTCCGGACCAGGAATTTCATAAAGGGTCCAACCTTCCTGGCAATGTTGAGAACTGATTACCGACGGACCATTGAGCACTTTGCATTTAGTTCGGTCAAAACTGGCCATATGACTACTCCCCGATAGGGCAGTCCAGACGATACCTTTGCTATCCATATCTACGCCGCGAGGTCCAAACCCAATGGGCTTTCCATCCACCACAGGAATTTCATAAACCTCAGTAATACAAGTCTCTGGCGGATTATCTCCAATCTCAAGACGGTAAATCCGTCCCGGAAACTCTGTACCAACACCCCAAGCAACTCCCTCCTCTTGAGTGTCAGCGATAATCCCATAACT
>Ga0208127_1000786_pt1 | contig 16254 bp, 15 predicted proteins | sample ETNtaG_6_FD_185751 | JGI IMG/M metagenome (GOLD analysis project Ga0208127, IMG submission 185751) | Marine microbial and viral communities from oxygen minimum zone, Eastern Pacific Ocean - ETNP201306SV45 (SPAdes) (version 2) | ecosystem: Environmental > Aquatic > Marine > Oceanic ...
TGGGATTAAAGTTGAAGTCGGGGTTCTTGAAAATCAATGCCGAGAATTAAATAAAAGATTTTTAAGCATTGTAGAAAAAAAGCGTCCTTATATAATATTGAAGTGGGCTGTTTGCCAAGACGGCTTTTTAGCCCCTGAGCACCAAAAAGAAGGACAACCCTATTGGATTACTGAACCTCCAGCCCAACAACTTGTACACAAATGGAGGGCGGAAGAACAGGCCATCCTTGTTGGTAGAAAAACCATTGAAACAGACAACCCCCAATTAAACGTTCGACTTTGGTCGGGAAAACAGCCGACAAAATTGATCATAGATCCTTCTTGTAAAATCAAAACCAACTCAAAAGTTTTTCAATCACAAGAAAACATTTACGTCTATAACAACAAAAAGCAAATAAGCCATCAAAACATTCATCATATGTTGGTTGACTTTAACAAAGAACCCTTGACTCAAATAATGAAACACCTTTATGAGGTCGGGATTCAATCACTGATCGTGGAGGGGGGCGCCGCTACATTGAGACATTTTATAGACAATGGTATTTGGGATGAAGCTCGTGTGTTGACTGGTCAAAAAAAATTATCAAAAGGAGTAAGGGCACCTAAAATCAATAAGGACTTCAAGTTTGTAAAGGAAAGCATGTGTGGGGTTGATAAGATTCAATTTTTCAAGAATTCATCATCCGTTTAAAAAGATCTTTTGGGCAACGAATGGGTTTGCGCGAATCAGCATTTAGAAACACCAACTTAGTGTGTCCTTCTGTACAGCAAATTTGATCTTGGTTGAAGAGCTTGTAAGTAAACTCTAAGTAGTAATTAGGTTCCTTTATAAGTGTGGTCTCTAAAACCAATTCATCATCAAACATAACGGGCTTGTTAAAGGACATGGATAAGGACAAAACAGGAAGTAAGACACCAGAGGCTTCAAGCGATGCATAACTTGAACCCAGTGCACGCAGCCACTCTATACGTCCCATCTCGAAATAGCGGGCATAGTTGGCATGATGAACAATACCCATTTGATCTGTTTCGCCATAACGGACACGAAATTTAATTTGATTACTTTTCTTACACATTGTAGGAATTATTTGTCGAGTTTGACAAACAAACAACCGGCAATAATATGCATAAAAGTTTCTAAAAATTCAATACCAAAAACATTTTTTTTTCATTTTTTTTAACATCATATTTGTGGTGTAATTATGAAAAAATAACGTTGTGTTTTTTTCGTGATTATCTAAACAAAACAAACACTAATATTAAGGTCATCTATTGATGCAGCAAACAGCAGAAACTGTATGGGGTAGTTGCTTGGATTTTGTCCAAGACAACATTCAAAAACAAGCTTTTAAAACTTGGTTTATGCCCATCGTCCCTGTAAAACTCAATGGCGCTGCACTCAGCATTCAAGTTCCGAGTAAGTTTTTCTATGAGTGGATCGAGGAGCATTACATCAAAATTTTAAAGGTGGCTTTGACAAAAGAACTTGGCGAGGAGGCTCGTTTGGTGTACATCATCAAGATGGAGAACACCTACGGAAACAAACTTCCTTTTACTGAAAAAATTCCGAGCAAAAACCGCAATGGCATTGATGTTCAAAGTGTAGATGCGCCGCTTCGCAACCATCCATCTGAGCTAAAGAACCCTTTTGTTATTCCAGGAATTCGCAACCTAAAAATCGAATCACAACTCAACCCTTCTTATAATTTCGAGAACTTTTTGGAAGGTGATTCAAACCGCTTGGCAAGATCAGCTGGTATGGCTGTGGCCAATCGACCTGGTGGCACTTCTTTCAACCCTTTACTTGTTTTTGGAGGAGTTGGCTTGGGAAAAACACATCTCGCTCATGCAATCGGAGTCGATATAAAAGAAAAGTATCCTGAGAAAACAGTCCTTTACATTTCTGCCGAAAAGTTTACACAACAATATATCGAGGCCATCAAAAAGAACAACCGAAATGATTTTATTCACTTCTATCAACTTATAGATGTATTGATTATTGACGATGTTCAATTCTTTTCTGGAAAGTCTGGGACACAAGATGTATTTTTTCATGTTTTCAATCATCTACATCAAAACGGAAAACAAGTTATATTGACCTCAGACAAGGCCCCTGTAGACATGCAAGACATAGAGCAGCGTCTTCTTTCTCGTTTTAAGTGGGGTTTATCTGCTGAGTTACAGCGACCTGACTACGAAACACGGGTTTCCATCCTAAAAAACAAACTCTATCGTGATGGAGTTGAACTTCCTGAGGAGATTGTTTCATATGTAGCCAAGTCCGTTAAGACCAACGTTCGTGAGCTAGAAGGAGCCATCATATCATTGATTGCACAATCATCTTTTAACAAACACGAAGTTACTTTAGAGCTTGCCAAGCAGGTGGTTGAGAAATTCGTTCGAAACACTAAGAGAGAGATCTCCATTGATTACATCCAAAAAGTAGTTTCTGATTACTTCCAAATGGATGTCACTACCCTACAGTCTAAGACACGCAAAAGACATATTGTGCAAGCCCGTCAGTTGGCCATGTTTTTTGCCAAAAAGTTTACAAAATCTTCATTGGCCAATATTGGAAATCAAATCGGTCACAGAGATCATGCTACGGTTCTGCATGCATGCAAAACGGTAGACAACCTCGCATTTACAGACAAACAGTTCCGTAAGTACGTGGAAGACCTTACCAAAAAACTTTCTTCCTAGCCACTATGGCACATCGCATTCTGGTTGTTTGTTTGGGTAACATTTGTAGATCACCCCTAGCACATGGAATTTTTGAGTCAATATTAGGCGACGATTTTTATGTTGATTCGGCTGGTACCGGAGCGTACCATATTGGAAATCCGCCCGACTCTAGGTCCATAGCAATCGCTAAAAAAAACGGAATAGACATCAGTCATCAAAAGGCAAGACAATTCAAACCATCTGACTTTGATCAATTCGATTCTATCTATGTAATGGATCGTCAAAATCTGAAGGATGTCAACTCGTTAGCCCAGAACAATCATGATTATCAAAAAGTACAATTACTTTGTGATGTAGAAGGGCTGGATGGTGTAGATGTTCCTGATCCCTACTATGGTGGCGAACAAGGATTTGAAGATGTATTTAGACTCATACATAAAGCATGTGAGGCCTTGAAAAAAACTTTTTAACATGGAGTTTGGCACCCTATTTCTTGCACCAAACACACTTGGAGACACTCCGCCTCTAGAAGTAATACCATTATCAATTAAAAAACAACTCGAGGGAATCCGTTATTTTATCTTTGAAAAGGAAAAAGCAGGACGCTTATTTATCAAAAATCTTTGCCCCAACGTCGAACAAGGCAGTCTTTCTGTTCAAACATTAAATAAGTTTACACAACCCGAAGAATTAGAGGAAATGCTTCAACCATGCACACAGGGAAATCATATAGCTTTAATTACAGATGCAGGTTGTCCAGGTGTTGCAGATCCAGGGGCTGATTTGGTAGCACTAGCACATCAAAAAAAAATAAAAGTGGTTCCCATGGTCGGACCATCATCCATCCTTTTGGCATTGATGGCTTCTGGGCTTAATGGTCAGAGTTTTGCCTTTCATGGATATTTGCCCATTGAGAAAGGAGCTCGTAAACAAGCGATTAAAAAATTTGAAAAATTATCTTCTTTAGGGCAGCAAACTCAACTTTTTATTGAAACCCCCTATCGAAACAATGATTTACTCAAACAACTTATTCAAAACTTACTTCCAGATACGCAATTAAGTGTGGCTTGCGATCTCACACTTCCTAGCGAGTGGATTAGAACATGTAGTGTGTCTGAATGGAAAAGGATTGATTATGATCTTCACAAAAGACCTGCTATTTTCTCTTTTTTACGAACCCCTTAGCGCATGATCCCATTGCGATTGAGCCACTGAGTGTAAATGCGCTTGTTGGCAGCATGTTGAGAAAGCGTTTTGCCAAACAGGTGATATCCTGGATTGTAAGGGTCTGCTACAAAATACAAATAATTGTGGCGTTCAGGCTTCAAGACCGCATCAATGGCATCGATGTCAGGCATACATATAGGACCGGGAGGAAGACCTTTGTTTCGGTAAGTGTTATAAGGTGATTTTATTTTTAAATCTTTATATAAAACCCTTCGAATCTCTAAGTCAAAGTTATTTGCTTTCTTTTTCATCGCATAGACCACCGTGGGATCAGCTTGGAGCTTCATACCACGCTTGAGTCGGTTCAGATAAACCCCAGCCACTCTGGGACGCTCGTCAGGTTTTTTAGATTCTTGGTGAACAATGGAAGCCAAAGTGACAACCTCTTCCCTACTCATCTTCAATTTTTCACGAAGCATTTCTCTTTCAACATTCCAAAAGCGATCACTTTCTTTAGCCATTCGGTCTGCAAATGAATCCGCATCGGTATTCCAATACATTGAGTATGTATTGGGGATAAATAAAGACAGGACTTGGTCTGTGCTTAACTGTTGCCGATTCAAAAAATCTTTGTCTGTAAAAGCATTTAAAAGGTCTGTACTGTCTGCTTCAATCTGTTGAGCAACCCTACCTGCAAATGCCGCTAGCGTTTCTTGATTGTTAAAAACAACCTTTACTTCTTGATTTTTGGATCTGAGAGTGTTGATGAGTTGTTGATTGCCCATACCACGCTCCAACACATAATGTCCAGCCCTTGGATAAGCGTGATACATTTTGGCCTTGGCAGCCCATTTGAAAGTTAAATTGCTTTTTAAATATGGTTTGATGATGCTTTGGAGTGCATCGAAATTTGTGTCTGTAGGAATAAAAACAGATTGTGTTTTGTTGTAGGGAATCTTGGTGTTACTGGCATAAAAGACCCACCAAAAAAGAATCGCAAGAACCAAGATTGTTGCCGTGGAAGCCAAAATAAATATTTGAAAAAACTTTTTCAAGGATCTTAAAATTCAATGGTTCCTGAAAACACCTTTTGAGCAGGTCCTCGGAGGATTACATCGGTGAATTGATTCTCTTGATGATTAAAACCAACCTCCAACACTCCCCCCAACGTATGCACTTTGAGTTGTGTTTGGGTGGTTTTGTTGGCAAGGAAAGCTGCAATCGCAGAGGCAGTAACCCCTGTACCACAAGACAACGTTTCGGCCTCAACCCCACGCTCAAAGGTTCGTACATCTATTTGGTTTGCACTTCTCAAACTAACAAAGTTGACATTAGTCCCCTCAGCACCATAGTGTTCATTGTGAGCAATTTCAGATCCATTTTTTGCAACATCCACTGTAGATACATCATCTTTGAAAACGATATGATGGGGAGACCCAGTGTCCATAAAAATAGAGTCGTCTGCAATTTTCCAATGATGGACCTCGTTCATGTGTAAAGAAACTTGATCATTGCTGATTTTTGCTCGGTGGAGGCCGTCAGCAGCCATGAATTGTGTTTGTTCTTGGATAAGTCCTAGCTGTTTTGCAAAAGCCACAACACAACGACCGCCATTGCCACAAAAGCTCCCTAAATGACCATCAGCGTTGAAATATATCATTTCAAAATCTTCAGTGGGGTGTTTGCTGAGTAAAATCAAGCCATCGGCTCCTACACCAAATCTTCGGTGACATAGCTTAGCCACTAACTCATGATCTGTTCGAGGAAATTGATGATTGCGATCATCAATCATGACAAAGTCATTACCTGTGCCCTGATACTTGTAAAATGAGATTTTTTTCACGCAGTAAATATATTGCTTTTTTTAGCGTGGTTTGGCTGTTAAAATCTAGTTAAAATGAAAAACAGTATTGTAATATTCTTTTACATTTGAGTATTAAAATTACTATAGCTATGAATACAAATCTCAAATTTATAAGCATCGCTTTGTTTAGTGCCTCCTTGATTGTTGGTGTTTATCATTTTTTCTTGGCTCCTGAAAAATGGGTCGTAACATCCAGTCCAACCCCAATGGTCCAAACAAACTTCAGCACAAACAGCAGCCTAAGTGCTTTGGAATCTACAGATTTTACATTGGCGGCATCAAAAACCATAGATGCAGTTGTCCACATTACCAACACAGGATCTTATCGTTCAAATGCGCCTTCTAGCATCTGGGAATACTTTAATTATGGTCGTACAAAAGAATATCCACGTATCGGAATGGGTTCTGGAGTGATTGTATCATCTGATGGATATATCATCACGAACAACCATGTAATAGAAGGAGCTGAACAAATTGAAGTAACCACTAACGACAATATGATTTTTGACGCAGAGCTTATTGGAACAGACCCAAACTCAGACATAGCAGTCATAAAAATCATTGGCGATCAATCGTTTCCATATGTACGTTTTGCAAATTCAGACCAAACACAAATTGGTGAGTGGGTTTTGGCAGTTGGCAACCCATACAATCTGAATTCTACCGTCACAGCGGGGATCATCAGCGCAAAGTCACGTGATTTAGACCCTCGTGACAACCGCAATCAGTCCTTTATCCAAACAGATGCGGCTGTCAACTCTGGAAACAGCGGAGGTGCACTCGTGAACACCAACGGAGATTTGGTAGGCATCAACACAGCCATCACCAGCAATGGCATGGGAACATTTATTGGCTATTCGTTTGCTGTACCAAGCAACATTGCACGCAAAATATATGAAGACATCATAGAGTTTGGGAATGTTCAAAAAGCTCTATTGGGTGTTAGTGGCAACGGACTCAATGCTCGTATTGCGGAAGAGTACAGCATAGAAACAACAGAAGGTTTTTATGTAGCCACTGTGCAGGAGGAAATGGGTGCTAAAGAAGCTGGGATACAAGCCGAGGACATTATTATAAAAATTGACAATACCCGCATCACTAAGTTTTCAGACATGAGCGGATACCTTAGCAGCAAACGACCTGGAGACAAAGTTCAAGTAACTTATTTACGAGATGGAGAATCTCGAACCACAAAAGTTACCCTAAGGGCAAACCCTTTTGTAGATTTTTACGGTATGTACCTAAAAAATTTAAGCGAAGAAGAAGCGGAAAAACACGACCTTAACAAAGGAGTTAAAATTTCTAGCATACGCAATGACAGGTTGTTGCAACGTGGTGTAAAAAATGGTTTTTTAGTAACTAGAATCAACGGCAAATCCATACAAACCACTGATGACATAAAAAAAATGGAAGAGAATGACATTTATGAACTTGAATTCATGAACGAAGAAGGGGAGCGATTTCGCTTCTTTTTCGAGTAGGTTGATTGGTTAAGAGGGGGAAGGCATGTTCAGTTCTGGACATGCCTTTTTTTGTACCCCAAAATTCTTGCATATTTGCAAAATGCGCATCGACATCATTAGTGTGGTACCTGAATTATTAAAAAGCCCTTTTGAAGCTTCTATCCTCAAAAGAGCTCAAGAAGCTCATTTGGTTGAGGTACACATACACAACCTGCGTGACTTCACCTCTAATAACTACAAACAAGTCGACGACTACCCTTATGGGGGAGGTGCTGGCATGGTACTCATGATCGAACCCATTGACAAATGCATCGACTCTCTTAAGTCTAAACGAGATTATGATGCGGTTGTTTATATGACGCCAGATGGAAAAACACTCGATCAACCCATGGCTAACCAGTTGTCATTGTTTAAAAACATCATTGTTTTATGTGGACACTACAAAGGAGTCGATCAGCGAGTACGTGATTTGTTTGTTACTCATGAAATTTCGATTGGGGATTATGTTCTTTCGGGAGGAGAACTAGCTGCAGCTGTGCTTTGTGACAGCCTCATACGGCTCATTCCAGGTGTTTTGGGCAACGAAACCTCTGCCCTAACGGATTCTTTTCAAGACAAACTCTTGGCACCACCCGTCTATACCCGACCTGCGGATTATAAAGGCCATAAGGTGCCAGACATTCTCACTTCTGGAAATACCCCAAAAATCGAATCTTGGCGTGAAGATCAAGCCCTTAAACGCACCCAACAACTTCGTCCAGATTTGTTAAGCTAAATACAGCAATCTAATTTTTGGGATTTGTCAAATTGTTAAAATTATTCATTATACATCCTAAATTGTTATATTAGCTCTTGCTATGAAAAAACTATTTTTTATAATGCCGGCTGTTTTTAGTCTAAGCATGCAGGGGCAGGTTGTAAGCCCAAACAACCCTTACACCAAAGATTTTTTACCTCAGAACATCGTCACCATTTCATCACAAGTGCAAGCCCAAGCACAAATACCGGCATCTATAAGACTTACTGATATTACCCAAGCGTTTGATGCGTATTGGCAGGGTAAAGACTATCGACAGAAAGGAAGTGGATATAAACCTTTTAAGCGATGGCAAGAACACTGGTCCCACTACTTACGCCCCGATGGCACCATAGCACCACCGTCTGATCTTTGGGCTGCATGGAGACAAAAAGTTCAAAATGAATCACAGTTGACAAACAACAACATTCCTTCAACATCTTGGACCAATCTAGGTCCCGCGGTTGTTACCAATTCTTCTGTTTCTATCAGTGGACAAGGGCGTGTCAATGCCATTGCAAAGGACCCATCGAACCCAAACACTCTATATGTAGGCGCACCTGCAGGCGGCATATGGAAATCAACAGATGATGGTGTCAACTGGACACCCTTATCAGATTATCTGCCTCAGATAGGAGTTTCAGGGATCGCTGTTGACCCCAACAACCCCAACACCATTTACATCTCAACTGGAGACGACGATGCTGGTGATTCTTACAGTATCGGCGTATTAAAAACTGAAGATGGTGGACAAACATGGAACACCACCGGGCTTCAGTTCAACAACATCTACAAAGGCTCTAGTGAGATATTTATTGACCCTACCAATTCAAATACCGTTTGGGTAGCAACCTCTGAAGGACTCTATAAAACCGCCAATGCTGGGGACAGCTGGGTAAACACACTGCCTGCAAACATTGTTGATTTCCGGTTTCAGCCAGGAAACACCAACACGCTGTTTGTTGTGGGATACGAAGGAAGTACCTCAAAATTTTATAAAACTACTGATGGTGGCGCTACTTTTAAAGAAATTGGTAGCATTCCAAAAAACTCCAATCGGATCGTCCTAGAAGTCACTTCAGCCAACCCCAACATCGTATATGTGCTGAGTGCCTACGACAATGGGGACGGTACTTATCAGGGAAGAAACAGCTTTCAAGGGGTTTATAAATCTACAGATGCGGGAGAGACCTTTAACAAAACTGCTGAAAATGATGATATTTTTCAAAGTTCTCAATCGTGGTATGATATGGCTTTGACAGTCTCCGATACAGATCCGAACATCGTATTTGTGGGTGTGTTGGACATTTGGAAATCCACAGACGGTGGTGATGATTTTTTCCAACTGAATTCATGGTCTAGTCGTACAGCTTCTTTTACACATGCGGACATTCATTTTTTACGATATTTTGATGGTGTCCTATATGCAGGAACTGACGGAGGAATATATCGTTCTTTCAATGATGGCAGTGTGTTTGAGGATTTGAGCAACACCTTGTCGATTTCTCAAATATATACAGTATCAACATCAAGGCCTGACTCAGGGAAACTCGCAGGAGGCTTACAAGATTGTGGAGGCTTTGCCTTCTCTGGAAATCAATGGAACAGCTACCACGGAGGAGATGGTATGGGGTCTGCTGTAGATCCGTTTCAAGAGGACTGGTACTATGGAATGACCCAGTATGGCGGCAATCTTTTCCGAAACCGTTTGGGAGGTTCAGGAGGATGGATCCAATCAGAGTTTATAACAAGTGCACCCGCCCAAGGAAATTGGGTAACTCCTTTGCAATTCAATAAAAATGGTGATTTGTATGCAGGCTACGATCAATTATACATGCTTCAAAGTGGAAGTTGGGCACAAATATCCAACCATGATTTTGGGGAAAATATAAGACATATCGAATTAGACCCTAACAACATCAACAATATTTATGTATCTACCAACTATAACGTATTTAAAAGCACAGACCGAGGACAAACTTTTTTACAAATCTATACATCCTCATCTGGATTGGTCATCCGAACCATTGAAGTGCATCATTCCAATAGTGATGTGGTTTGGATATTGGAATCTGATGGTCTGGCTAAGTCAACAGATGGTGGTCAAAATTTTACAGATATAAGTGCTGGCTTGCCTCTAGAGTATAAAAGAGTTCTAAAACATCACCCCTATTCCGAAAATGATGCCTTGTATTTGGGAACCACCCTAGGGGTGTATTATTATGATGATCAAGTAGGAAGTTGGGCATCCATTTCTCAAAATTTACCGAATGTAGAAATCACAGATCTTGAAATCAATCCCAACGACAACACATTGACGGTCTCTACTTATGGACGTGGTGTTTGGCAGACACCCATACCGCCAACAAACCTACCCGAATTTGATTTGGATCTGCTTTCAGCCTCATCTGGATTATCAAAATATACATGCAACAATGAGATCACCCCTTTTATGAAAGTGTATAACAATGGCTCACAAAACATCACCAATTTCTCCATAGAGGTTAGCCTCAATGACAATCAACTGCCCAATCAAAACTGGACGGGATTGTTAGAACCCGGTCAATGGACACAAGTTTACTTAGAGGGAATGAGTGGGATTCAAGACAACAACAAACTAAACACAAACATCATTCTCGAGGGTGATGAACACCTTCAAAACAACCGATTTGAGGTGTCTTTTGATGTTGAAGAAATTCCAAACCAAAGTCAACCCACCAACACACGCGCATCTTTTGAGGCAACAGAAAATGATTGGCTGGTTGTGGGGGATCCTGTTTGGGAAAGAGGTATTCCCAACGGAAACTTATTAAACATGACCAACAGCGGAAACTACGCCTACGCAACAAATCTTAATGGAAATTATCCAGATCAAATCAACTCTGAACTTGTTTCCCCGTGTTTTAACTTGAGCTTAATCATGGATCCAGTTGTGAAGTTTTACATGGAGTATGATATCGAATTGGATTGGGATTTCCTTTACTTTGAATATTCAATCGACAATGGGAATCAGTGGACTACACTAGCCACATATACAGGTAGAGATGACAGCCCCACGGATTGGTCTTTAAATGAATACCTTTTTGATTTAAGCGATATTACCAATGAAGCCAGCGTCATTTTTAGGTTTAAAATGGTTTCAGACGTTTATGTAAACAACGAAGGGGTCGTTATTGACGATTTCATTGTTGAGGGTGTAGGGTTTTTTGACTCAGATGGTGATGGCGTCACAGATGACAAAGACCTTTGCCCGAACTCACCCCCCATGACCCCTACAGACGAAAACGGGTGTCTGTTTAGTCTTCCCCAAGACAACTACAATACAGAAATCACCTTTGGGTCATGCCCAGATGACAACACAGGAGCAGCCATACTTTCTGCTAGCAACACAGCCTATAGTTACAAGGTTTCTATAGACGAAAGAAATTATTCCTTAAACAGCTCTGAAGGGTTTTATGTAGCAGTAGACCAACTTGCGGCAGGGACTTATGATGTTTGTTATACCATAGAAGAGGTGCCTTATTACCAAGAATGTATTGCATTGACCATTACCGAACCCGAACCCTTATCTGCAACCTACGACGTAGATGAGATCAATGGCAGGGTTGATTTGGATATGAATGGGGCCAATTTGTACTATATTACAAATACCTACCGAGGGAAAAAAACAAGCTCGGTTTCTTTAAATAACAATACCACGATTGCCCTCAACAAAGGGATCAATCTTGTTGAAATCACCACAGACCTAGATTGTCAAGGCAGTTTGATCTATGAATTTTTTGTCAGCGAAGAAGTACTTCTCTACCCCAACCCTACTCAAGGGAATGTCAATATGTATGTAGGGGGCAATGACGACCAAGTACAATGCAGTGTTAGAGACATCCGTGGCAGCTTGATTGAACGACTTGACAAAACCATAAATCAACCTAGAAACATCTCTTTAGATTTAAACACTTACCCTAGTGGTGTGTATTTTGTCGAAGTCAACGGGCCTACGGTAAGACAAACGATTAAAGTTGTGAAGCAGTAGACTTTAATCAACATATGGATGCCCCCGTTGGATCGAAACTACTGTCTATCAATGATCGTCGCCAGCATATACATCCCTTTTTCTGTAAAGGCTTTGGGAGTGGTTTTGGCGTATTTCATGCTTTTTAGGTGGTCGAAATTTTCGACCAGCTTCGCTTTTTGCGTGGTGTCCAGTTTGAGCCTGTCTGAGGCAGACAGGCGCAGACGAAACCTACACCGTTCTCGACTACGCTCGAACTGACATAGGAAATACAATCTGTTACTTCTGCCATAGACAGGCAGGCTCGAACTGACATCGGAAACTTTTAAGCAATATCTCACTTCTGCAACTGCCTTGTCATCTATGAAGCTGGGCATGTAAATGATATGTAGAAAGTATATACTGTTTATATATACGAAAATGATTATATTTACCACAAATAAATGTCATAAAGCATCTACGACTGATTGTTAAGACACACAGAGGTATGTTTGTTGGGATGATTTAACTGACCTTTGAAAAATAAAATATAGAAATATGAAAAGTGTATCCTTAAAAATAGATGATGTTATTTTTGTAGAGACTGAAGAGATCTTACATCATATTAAAAAGCCTCGAAATCGATATATCAATGAGGCTATAGCTTATTACAACAAACACCAGCGAAATCGAATTCTTGAAAAACATTTACAAGAAGAATCTGATATGGTAAAAGATGAAACTTTAAGGGTACTCAAGGACTTTGAAAGGATAGACTATGTCGATTAAGCAATTTGATGTTTGGGTAGCAGATTTAAGTCCGCGTATAGGCACAGAGCCTGGAAAAACACGTCCAGTGCTAGTGATTCAAACCGATTTACTCAATCGCACAAACCACCCCTCTACCCTGATTTGCCCTCTTACGACACACATCGTTAGTCAAAGTAAAATCTTAAGAACCCATTTGCCAAAAGGCATGGCCAACCTACATCAGAACTGCGACATCATGATCGATCAAATTCGAGCGATCGACAATCGAAGGCTTACCAAAAAAATTGGAACCCTCCCAGAAAGTTTCATTCAAAACATTAAAGAGAATATTCGGATCATACTCGATCTTTTTTAGACCCTGCGCTTTATAAAAGACACTAACCTTGAGCTGGTGTAACATCAGAAACGCCCATTCAACCTGTCAGGTTGAGCCTGCCTGAGGCAGGCTCGAACTGACATAGGAAATACAATCTGTTACTTCTGCCATAGGCAGATAAACCCGCAAAAATTGCCTACCTGCGTTAGTAACCTGCCCATCGTAGCTATTTTAACCCTATTTACCGTAATGATACCTGCATGATGCAATCCAAATAGATTCGTCAGTACATTTATATACCAGCCTGTGTTCTGTGGTAATTCTTCTCGACCAATAAGATTGCAAATCACCCCTCAGTGCTTCTGGCTTACCTATACCAGCATAGGGAGTACGCATACAGATTTTTATCAACATGTTGATCCTTAGAGCTATTTTTTTATCTGTTTTTTGCCAATATAAATAATCATCCCAGGCTGTCTTGGACCAAACCAAACGCATCAGTCAACAATAGGATATTCGATGCCTTTCCCAGACTCCAAATCTTCGATAGATGCCAGTAAAACTTCTCTATTCTTTCCTGTCAAGAGGTAAGTGGTTTCTTTAAGAGAGTTGTACTCGTTAAGAGAAATAAGAACCAAATCATCGCCGCCTTTGCGCTTAATTACCAAGTTGCTTACATCCTGGATCACCTTGTCTAACCAGTGTTTTAGATTGGCACGAAATTCTGAGTAGTTTACAGTTTCCATAAATCAAAGATATAAAAAGTACGTAAACAAGTACGTTTTAATATAGATTTTTTACAAGGACAGATTTAGCAAAGAATAAGATTTCATTTAGACTAAAAAACCCCCGAAGCATTTCGGGGGTGATTGCCCAGTAGGTTAAACTCTATTTATAAACTCTTAAAAAGTCATGGGTCGTTCTTTACCTCTGTTAAAATATTTTCCGTGGCGCATCAGGTCTCTTCGTGTAAATGACAACAAATTAAACGCAGCACAAGAAGCGCTTTGGGTTGCGTCGTCTTGGCTATCCCCTTTGAGCTGGTCGCCTCCTGTGGTGGGAACACCTTGAGCATCAACTTCTGTTCCAAGATTGACACGCATGTTGTTATCACCCCCATCGAGGTTGGCATCCCATACCAAATCGGTATCAACCACACTCCCACTCCCTTCCAAAGCATCTGGGCAGCCATCTCCATCGCTGTCCAAATCAAATTGATTGTCCAGACCATCTCCGTCTGTATCACAATTTCCTTGAGGTGGTAAAAAACGCACCTCAAACAAAGTCATGTTGTAACCAATACCATTGGTGGTCTCAGGGGTTGGTGCTACCGTATGTACTCCGTTGGCATTGATGTCTTCCCAAGAGTTAAGCACATCGATTCGCACAAATCGGATGTTATCGACATCTTCTCCGAATGAAAACACTTGCGCGCCTGGCTCTACTTCGGCTATAAAAGGGCCAAAAGAATGATCCCCAGCGCCATCCGTATTCCATGTTGTGCCCCCATGTTCAAAAATCTCGACTTTAAACTCTCGCATACCCGCATCGGAATGGGATTCAAAACCAACTGGTTCATAATCGGGGTTCCACAAAACCACTCCAGACATGGTAACATTATCGGCCTCCAAAAACGTTCGAAACGAAAACCAACCCGTCGTTCGGTCGGTCTGCCCAAAGTAGCGATAACCATTATTAACCGCTGTCTGTGGACTATTAAGCACTGAATACAGTGTAGGCTCATTTCCTCCAAATTCTGGCTCATTTGCTCCTGATAAGGCGTTGGTCCATGTTGTAACATTATTAAATCCATGTTGAGACATTACAGTAGGAGCACTTATCAACTGGGTACTTTCTGAGTAACACTCTTCGATGTCTGAGATGCCATCGTTGTCGTCATCTAGGTCCTCGCTATTGATGATCCCATCGCCGTCATAGTCGTCATTGGGTCCTGTTTGAGCCAGCGCCGTAAGGCTCCAGCCCAAGCAGAGGATGGCTGTAAACAAGCGAATCTGTTTATAATACATTGCGGTTGTAATTAAAGGTTATGTCGCCCAATCGCATCAAACTTGCACCTACAGTAGAAACACTTGAGACTGTAACTTTTATCAATAATGTGACTTTGTCCCCAGCTTTAACCGCGTTTAGGTCTGACGCTGTACCTATATTGAAAGTTGAAAAACCACTCAAACCCGAACCATTTTGTGTGGTCGGATTCACACGAGTTGTACCTCCCTCTCTTACCCTAACTTCGAAGTTAGCGTTAGATGTCCCTTGATAATGAATAGTCATAGGACTTGTGGACGCCCAACTGTTAAAGTTATCTGGTAAAGTGTATTGCAATATGATGTGAAAATCTTGATCGTTTCCAGAGGTTAGTTCGTTACTGATTTCGTAGTAATTCGTGTGACCTCCAGCGGTTACGTGATCACTAGTAATAAAAATATTGTTGTCGGAACCATCAGCGTATAAAGCCGCACCTTCATATTCCGCATGAAAAACTTTTTTAGCAGTTTTGGTAGCGCTTAACAAGTCGGTAAGAGCTTGCTGTACCGTGGTTTCGTCCGAACCATCGTCATCCATGTCCAGAGCTGGGCTCAAACTGACTTCGGTAGCGTCTTGATCGTCGGTATTGACTTCTGTAGCCAAGTCTGCAAGTGCAATCGTCTTAACAGCCTCACCATCATTTTCTAACGACAATTCCACGTTACCATTATTGATACGGAAAGTATTGATGGTCTGATCATCTGACTCCGTAGCTGTAATCGCCGCTGCCAAGTCTACATCGTTTCCGTCCTCTATGGCCAAAGTCGTGCCTGTTAAGGTCAATGTCTGGTCATCGGTAGAGCCTGCAACTGCATCGGCTATCGCGGTGTCCAAAGCCTCTATAGCACCTTGTACGTCTGTTGCACCCAAACCAGCATTGGTGTCATCAAAAGATACCTCGGCAGCTGTTTGATCATCGGTACTGTCATCCCCTTGTGGACCTGTTGGACCCTGAGGACCCGTAAGATCTGAAGTGGTAAACAAAGTACCATCATCAAAAGTCAAAGTGAACGTACCATCGTTGTTATCCGTTGTAGAGACGATGCCGTTACCGTCTGCACCAGCATCACCTGTAGCTCCTTGAGCACCCTGTGCACCGTCAGCACCTTGAAGACTTGTTAAAAAATCAGCCTCCGAACCAGTATTGCCCTCAGCAAT